>Ga0302279_10006573_pt1 | contig 12261 bp, 5 predicted proteins | sample III_Bog_N3_3_FD_194541 | JGI IMG/M metagenome (GOLD analysis project Ga0302279, IMG submission 194541) | Peat permafrost microbial communities from Stordalen Mire near Abisko, Sweden - III_Bog_N3_3 | ecosystem: Environmental > Terrestrial > Soil > Wetlands > Peat | place: Sweden: Abisko...
TAACGGGCGCCGAGGGAGAAGTAGACCTCGGCGTTCTCGCGGTAGGTCGCGAGGACCTCGGGAACACCGTTGCCGCCGAGGACCGACTTGAAGCCGAGGACCGAGTCGCCGAGGGGGGCGTAGGCGAAGCCGATGTCGGTCTTGAACCCGCCGATCGCCGGCAGCGCGTAGTGTGCGTAGATCTCGCCGCCGTAGCTCTGCTCGGGAGGCTGCGTGGTCGCCTGCATGACCGTGCCGTACGTGCAGACCGTGGAGGGAGTGCCGGGCGGGCAGCCGCCCCCGTTGCTCACGTCGTAGAACCAGACGTAGCCGGTGTAGAGCGACACGCCGACGCTGAGGGCCTCGTGGAAGGGCATGGTGAAGTCGGCCGACACGGTCCCCGAGAGGACGCCCTTGGGGTTGGCGGTGGCGCCGCCGCCGTTCTCGCCGACGCCGAAGCCGCTGTTCCCGCCGCCGTTGTAGGAGCTGCCGCCGGAGGCGTACTTGACGATGAACCCGCCGCCACCGACGCGCGCGTCGAGCGAGAGGTGGCCGAACTTGCGCTCGACCTGCAGCGACAGGCGCGGCGCCGTGTAGACGCTGGCGAGCTGGCTGCCGTAGGAGGTGGGCGCCGTCAGGCCGGCGGAGAGGCGCATCACCACCTCGCCGGGGAGGGGGATGCGGCGCGTGTACGACAGGCTGAGGTCGTCGAGGCGGGCCCCGCTCTCGCCCGCGTCCACGAGGAAGCGCTCGTAGACGCCGCCCGAGAGGCGCAGCCGGTCGTTGGGGGTCGGGTCCCAGCGAGCGTAGAGCGAGTAGTAGTTGACGTTGATGTTCGCGCCGTTGCTCACGTCCTGCGAGATGAGCATCCGGTGGTACTCGAAGCCGGCACCCACCTCCCACGCCTTGGCCGACGAGCTGGTGTCGGCGCCGCGCGCGTCGTGGGTCTCGGAGATGTCGTCCGCGGTCTTGCCACCACCGGGGTTGGTGTCCGGGGGGCTCGAGGAGGCGCCGGAGGGAGCCCCTTTCCCCGTGTCCTTTGCCGGCTCGGCGGCGCCCGCCGCTCTCGTCAGAAGGAGTGCAGCGATGGCAATCGTGGTGGTGAACAGGCGCATGTCGCTATCCCGCCAGGGCAATCAGTTTAACTGAGTTAACGAGTCGAGGAGGCAGCGCCAAACGACACCGCACGTCGCGTGCACGTCGGGCGAGCGCCCTCAGGCTAGGGCGACGTTCGTGGCGGCGTCCAGTGGTTTCTCCGCCAGACCGACAAGAAAATGCCATGTGGGACCCGGCGGCGCCCGCCAGGGCGCGTCAGTGTGGCTGCCAGCGTCCGTGAATGATGGTGTACTTCACGGGCTGATCCCCCGCGGCGGGATCCTTGGGGACCGTCCGGACCACGTCGCCGCGCTTGATTTCCCAGCGTTCCTCGAACTTGCCGTCGCGGTCGAGATCCACCATCACGAGGTCGATCCGCCGCTCAGCGAGGCTACCGACGAAGGTGACGCGGTAGGGCCGATCGGGGAACACGTCGTGCATCTGGGACCGCTCCAGGCTCAGAGTCCGGATCTTGTCGAAGATGTCGCGGTCCATCGGGCGCATCGGGACGCCCGCCTTGTAATTGGGGAGCTCCGCCAGATCGACCTTCAGAGCCTCCGGTGAGGACTGCTGCGGTGCGGCAGAGGCACGGATCCCGAGGGCGGGCGACCCCGGCGGTCCAAGGCTGTCGCCCACGGTGGCGGGGCTGTCAGGGATGGGGTTGGAGCTGCGGCCGACGGCGATACCGAGGATGCCGACGCCCGCGAAGCTGGCAATCAGCAGCGCCTTGGTGCCCCAGCGGCCGGTGCCCAAGGTGGTCTTGGTGCCGAGAGTGGTGGATGTCTTGGTGCTCACGGGGATGGCGCAGCATAGCGCGCCGACCCGGAGCAGGAAAGATACGTCGCGCACCTGACGGAGCCACCTCGCGGCGACTCCGTCAGCGGGGCGTCATCTCAGGGGGCGATGATGGCGTTGTTGTTGTAGTAGAGGAACGCGTCCACCATGTAGCGAACGGTGGCCTCGTAGAAGCTGGCCCCCTGCTCGCCGTCGTCCTCGTTGTTCACGACATCGTTGGTCCAGGTCAGCATCACCGCGTAGGTCGCGTTGTTGACGTCGCGATCCGCGAGGATCCACTGATTGCGGCTCGGGAGGTAGCCCCAGATGTACGTGTGCCCATCGGGACCCTGGAAGATGTTGTAGCGATTGGACTGGGTGAGGTCCGACGCCTTCGCCGTCTGGGTGCGCGGATCCCAGGTGCAGTTGGTGAGGGACGTGCAGGGCTGGCAGTTGTTCCCGTTCTCGTCGCAGTTCTGGAAGTTGGCCGTGACGGCCATCTGGTGGACGTAGTCGAGGAAGTCCTGCTCACGGTTGAACGCCCAGCCGCCGACCCAGGTCTGGAGCTGGAGGCTACCGCCGTACCGCGGGCTGTGGGTCGTGCTCGCGAAGGCCGCGATGGGACCGAGCTGCGAATAGCGGTAGGTCGCGAAGGAGGCGCCCAGGTAGTCCGCGAGGACCTCCTGAGAGACCGAGTTGTAGGCGGGGTCGCCGTTGCCACCGAAGTTGGTCAGGTACAGCCCCGCCGCCTGGCTGGGATCGTAGTTGCTGACCGCGGGCCAGAGCTGGCTGAACGACGCCGTCGCCGTGAGCTTGTCGATCTGGATGCCCTGCTGGACCACGTCGCCGAAGAACGGATCGAACACGGTCACGTAGGGACGCTCACCCGACGACTGCTCGATGATGGCGCGGTGGTACGTCGCCGCGAGCTGGTTCGCCATCGAGATGTCGGTGTTGAACTTGGCGGTGAGCTGATTGTAGTAGTCCGCCAGCGTCGCGCCGGGCGGGACGGGGGTCCCGATGAGGCGCAGGTCGTTGGTGAGCTCGCCACCCGACCAGTCGAAGTTCCAGAGCGAGAGGAAGCGGTTCAGCTCCGTGAACGACGTGGCCACCTGGGTCCCGTAGTTCTCGGTGCTGAAGTACTTGTGGTAGTTACGGAAGTTGGTCCACAGGTAGTTCCACTCGCGCGCCTGGAGGGCGTTGGCCATGATCTCCGAGGGCGTGGTCCCCATGTCGTACTGGCGGCACAGCGGCGTGTACTTGATGTGCTCGTCGCTGCAGTAGAGGAAGGGCCGCTCCGTCGTCGCGTTGGTGAAGCCGAGCGGATCGTTCCACGGGGCGGTCGGGCTCACCTGACCGGAGATCGTGCTGGACACGCTGCCCGCGGGAGTCGCCACCGGACCGACCGTCGAGCTCGAGAGGTTGTTGCCGTAGATCCAGGCGAGCGCGGCGGCGTCGTACGAGCCCCAGACGGGGGACGTACCGTTGTAGCTGCCCTCGAAGAACGCCTCCGACAGCTGCTGGTTGTAGTCCATCACGCTGGCCGAGAACATCGTGGGGTTGCCCTTGGCGTCCAGCGGGAAGTTCCGCTGATCGACAGAGCCCATGAAGTTGTGGCGCAGGCCGAGGGTGTGGCCGAACTCGTGGACCGCGGTCACCGTGTTCAGGCTGGTGATCAGGTTGCTGACGTAGGAAGCGCGGGACTCCCAGGCGTTGTTGACGCAGTGCCGTCCGTTCTTCTGGTAGACGTCGAAGTACGAGTACAGCGAGGCGTCGTCGGCCGCGAGCATGCTCGGCTTGGCGGTGTTCTGCCAGTCCGTGACCGACTGCGCCATCGAGCTCCAGCTGGCGTAGAAGTTGGTCGCGTCCTGGATCGCGGTCGGTCCATCGACGTTGTACGCGGGCGTGCCCTGGTCGACGCTGCCAGCCGTCTGCTGGAACTGCACCAGGTTCTGCAGAGCGTTCCAGTTGGCGGCCGCCGGGGAGGCGGTCGTGGCCGTGGCGAACGAGCTCGGCTCGGGCGAGACGAACGGGTTGCCCTGGGGGTCTGCATAGACCTGGTAGGGGAGGACCGCGAAGTACGCGTTGTAGAAGTCCGAGTCGTGCGTGGGCAGGAAGTCGGCCGGGCCGAGGTATCCGTACTGCGCGAACGGCTTCTGCAGGTAGCTCTGCATCTTGGAGTAGACCGTCGACTGACGGTTGAGGATGTTCGCCACGTCGGTGGGGACGATCGGAACGGTGTCCCCGGTCACGCAGGTGGCCGGGTACTTGCTGTCGTCGAAGTCGCCGTTGGGCAGGAGGAACTCCTCGCCGACGGTCTGGAGGAAGAGGTCCAGGCGCTGCAGGACGGTGTCCTGGAACGGGCCCTCCCAGATGTTGACCGACGCCGAGATGGTCTCGCCGGTTCGCGGGTCGGTGAAGAACTGCGCGATGCCGAGGAGGCCGGAGCCGTTGTCGAGATCCGAGTGCCAGTTGATGAAGCTGTAGCGCGGATCGCCGTTGGCTCGGATCGGGCCGGCGCCGTCACCGAAGGTGGTGGCGTCGTTGTAGTTCAGCATCTTCAGCTGACCCTTGCCGCCGCTCTTGGAGAGGATGGTGGCGTTGGTCTGGGGGACCAGGGTGTTGATGAAGAACTGCTTGTAGACGTCGGGCATCCCCGGAGCGAGGTAGTAGACGATGTCCTTGTTCGGGTTGAAGCGCCCAACGAGCTGCTGGGCGCCCAGCAGCTGAGTGGTCGTGTCGCGGTAGGGGATGATCGTCTGGAAGGCGCCGTACTTGTGCTGGATCGGATCCTTCTCGGCGATCGGGAAGGGCACGTAGGTGCCGTCGACCGTGGTGGAGGCCGGCCGGACGAACACGGTGCGGAGCTGGAGCGTCACGTTCTGCCGCCCGAGCTGGGCGAACTGGGTGTACTCCGACCCGAACGCCGCGACGCAGGTGGCCGCGTTGGTCGAGTTGTAGGAGATCGGCACCGTCATGTTGAGCGAGAATTCCCACTCGTTGTTGACGGTATCGACGAGGAACGAGTCCGTGACCAGGGTCACCGAAGCGCTGCTCAGGTCGGTGCAGTTCTGGATCGTCGGGTTGGTCGACGCCGAGAACGCGTAAAGATCGCTGAGGTCGTTCTTGGCGAAGTTGAGCTTCACCCACTGACGAACCTCCCAGTCGAGCTCCTGGTTCTCCTCGTAGAAGTTGGTCTTCTCGCCGTCGAGGCTGACGCGGTACTTGAGGTCGACGTTGGTGACCGGCCACGCGTTGACGACCTCGGGGGTGGAGAACCCCTGAGCCTGGTCGTTGGCGCTGGTGCTGATCTCCCGCAGGTTGAGGACCTGGAGCTTGTCCTGGGTCACCTGGAAGCGGACGAAGTTCGCGCCCTGGCCCTCGGCCCCGGCGAAGAGGCCGGCGCCGCTGACGTTCCCCAGCACGTTCGGCGTGGTCGCCGAGGTGATGGTCGACTTCACGAACCAGCCGGTGTCGGGCTTGCTGCCGTCGCCGGGGGCGATCAGGAAGTCCTTCCTCAGGTACTGGTTCTCGTTGAACACCCCGTTGCGCGAGGGGCGCTGTTGCACGCACGCGCTCCCACCCCACAGCGAGCAGGCGCTCGCCAGGGCGGTGACGGCGGCGTACGCACGATAGTTTCTCGAAGACATGTTCTTGATCTCCACGTGTGTAGTAGCCGTCACAGGGACTGGATCAGGCCCGTGTCGAAGAGGACGATGTCCGTGACGCGCCCTTGACCCTGGCCGCCACCCATATTCAGCAAGACGCCGTATTGCTTGGACACGATGTAGTCGATGTAGTTGTCGTACGGCGACCGGATGAAGATGACCTGGCAGGCCGCCTGCGCGCTGCCCGTGGGACCGTTACCGGTGGTGACGCCCGGATGCGCCGCGAACCAGTTGAGGATGGTCTCGCCCGAGTCGTACATCCCGACGTGGAGGACGTCGAAGGTGGCCGGATCCATGCAGAGGAAGGCCTGACCGAGGAAGTCCGCGCCCTCGATGGCCGAGATGCTGATGGTGTTGTCGCTGGTGACGCAGGCGTGCGTGCCGTCTCCGTCCGTCCCGCCGTCTCCATACGTCCCGGTCCCACCATTGGTGAGCTGGGCGCAGGTGAAGCCCTTGTTGCAGTCGCCGTCACTGATGCAGGCCGACTTGGCCGGGTCGACGTAGGGGACGTAGTCGACGATGTAGGTCTCGAGGACGCCGCTGAAGTCGAGCTGGCCGGTGGAGACGAACTGGTTGTGCTGCCCGTCGAGCGGGATGGAGAAGCCGACCGCCGGCTGAACCTCGGCCCACGGCGTGAGCGGCGTGAACGAGGGCTGGGTCGTCGGCGTCGTGCCGCCCACCGGGAGGAGGTTGGCGTTGCACCAGGCACCGTCGGTGCTGACCGTGTAGCCCGTGGAGCAGGGCGTGGCGCCGGCCGCGGCCTGGACCGGGCTGACGGTGTAGGGACCCGCGGCGAAGTTCGGGATGGTGATCTTGGCGACGCCGATGTTCGGCTGCTTGTCCGCCTGGGCGAGGGTGATGGGGCTGTGGCCGCGGCTGAACGGGGTCTGGCCCCAGGCGCCGGCATAGTTGGCGAGGAGCGGCTGGGCGGTGACGGCGGCGTTGTAGCCGGGAGCCCCGGATGCCGGAACGTTGGCGCCGTTCTTGTCCATCTTCATGTCGAGGCAGCCTTCGCCGGCCCCGAATGCCGAGTAGAGGGCCGCGCAGGTCTGGGTCGGGCTGACGCAACCCGAGGTCGTGCTGGCGCCCGGGACCATCGTGCCGCCGGTGAAGTCGCAGGGATTGCCGCACGCGGAGACCTGACCGTTCTCGAAGGACCAGCCGTACGAGCAAACTTGCTGGATGCCGCCGACGATCGGGCAGGCCCCGTTCGCACCGCACGCCGCGCCCGACTGGACCGTGCTCAGGGGAGCGTTCGTGTAGAGGTAGTTGTTGTTGATGGTGTCGAAGATCGCGGTGTTGACGCAGTTCGCCGCCGGATCACCGGCTTGGCCAATCGCGCACGCATAGCTCGGCCACAGGCCGGCGACGCCCGCCGACGGATCGCCGCCGAGGAGGACGCTGCCGAACAGGTTGGTGATGTTGACGTTGTTCTCCTGGCCCGGTGAGTGAGCCTTGTTCGTCAGCATCGCCGAGAACATCCCGATCTCCTCGCGGTCCATCCGGCGGTACCAGTTGTCGTAGCGCTGGTTGCCACCGAGGAGGTCGCAGCCGTACTCGAAGTCGTAGGGGACGATGTTGTACGCGCCGCCCGAGCCGCTGCCGATGAACTCGCGGTCGATGTACTCGAACTTGTCGAACGTCCCGCTGCCCTCGTTGGCGTAGTCGAAGAACAGCGACTCGAGGTCGATCTGCTGCCGGTCGACGTCCGAGGGGGCGAGGCCGTTGCCGCTTCCATCCGGGAACTGGTTCACCTTGATGCCCTTGGCGAGGGCAAAGTTGCCGTAGGCCTTCAGGTACTTGATGTAGGCGACGCCGAACAATTTGAAGTAGTAGCGGCGATCCTGGAGCTCCGGGGGGAGGTTGGCCTGGACTCCACCGCCGAGCACGCGGGTGACGTGCACGAGGGCGTTCTGGAACATCGAGAACCCGCCGTTGTAGGTGCAGTCCGACTCCACGCCCGGATCGATGCAGAACGCACCGGAGTTGTCGCCGGGCTTGAGGATGCTGGTCTGGAAGAGGCCGCCGACCGCGTCGGCGTTGATGCCGGGGTAGCCGCCTGCGGGAATGTTCGGCAGGGTGACCGGGTCGTTGGAGTAGTCGAGCGCGGGGCCCCCGTAGGTGGTCGCGGAGTTCGGGAGGATCATCCCCTCGAGGCCCGAGCAACCGACGTAGGACGCCGTCCCGGGGGACTTGTTGGCGATCTGGTAGTTGGGGACGCCGCCGGTGATGCCGGTGCAGCGCGGGTCACCCAGCGTCGGCTGCGGGTTCGTCGCGCTCGGGATGACCATACCGGAGGCGACCATCTGGCTGCGGATGTCCGCGAGCAGGAGCCGCGACCACTCGATCATGACGAGCCCGGAGCCCGCGAAGCTGATCGTGTCACCCGGGATGCGGTAGTTACCGCCGGGGTCGGCGGTGTAGTCGTTGGCCACGGCGCCGCGGGCCCGGCTGTCGAACGTCCAGTCCTGTGCGATGTCGCCCGTCTGGGGCGTGTCGGAGTCCTGGACGACGATCGCCGGGTTGTTGGCGACCTTGAGCGAGGTGAAGTTCTGGTTCACGCCGAGCACGTTGGCGGCCCAGTGCTCCTGGTCGTGCGTCAGGCCATGGGTGACCTTGTTGACGTTGACCGTATCGACGGCGGCGACGCCCGTGACCGCGACGCAGTTCGTCGTGAAATCGCCGAAGGTCTGGCCGATGATCTGCTTGCAGGTGAGCTTGCCGGTCGGGTCCCCGACCGGATCGCCCTGGGCGACGGGGCCCTCGGCGTCGAGCTTGACGACCTGGGGGAGGTTCGAGAACGGCTCCCACTTGGAGAAGAAGTTGTAGATGAGGGTCGGGGTGCTGAGGGCCGGCTGGGGGACCCCGGAGGCGCCCTCGATGTAGACGACCATCGGGCGGATGCCGAAGATGGTGGTGCCACCCGCGTTGTAGACCAGGCAGTTGCCGTCGGTGCCGCAGTTGGTCACGCCGCACTGGCCCTTGTTGTTGGCGATGGTCGTGTCGCAGGCCGAGGTGGCCTTGCCGCCGACGATGGTGTGGGTGCACTGGCAGCTGTTCACCTGGCCAGGCGCTTGGCAGGTCGAGTCGTCGGTGCAGGTCGCCGAATTGAACGGGACGCCGCCGACCACCGCGAAGGTGTTCATCACGGCGTTGAAGATGTCGGTGATCTGGATCTGGGCGGTGGCGGTGGTGCCCCAGTCGATCTCGAAGGGCAGCTCGTCACGGCGGATGATGTCGCCGATGGTGATCTTCCACGCGTGCGGCTCCCCGGTGTGGTCGGGGTACGCGGTGGTGATCATCGACCCGGTGTAGCCGAGGTTGAGGACCATCTGGTCGATGAGGTCGGTGGCGACGTTCCAGGAGAAGGACACCTCGCCCGCGTTACCCCAGGAGCTGCCGTTGCAGCTGCCGAAGCCGCTGGGGCAACCGCCCTGGAAGCCCGCCGGAACGGACTGACACAAGCCGCCGCCATCCGCGGTCGGATTGGTCGGCGGGGCCTCGGCCTCGCCGATGGTGAGGCCGTCCCAGAGGTCGTCCTTGGCAAGGTCGATGCCGGCGTAGTGGCGCGGCGGGGAAATGTTCTGCGTGAGCATCCAGGCCCAGCGCTGGCGCTTGAAGTCGGTGTCGCAGAGGACGGTCTTGCTCTGCTGGGGGTAGCCCGCGTCATACCCCTGCCCGGCGTCCGGGGTGACGGTGGGAACGTTGCCGCTGTTCCAGATGTTGCCCGCGTTGGGGGGGGCAGCAGTGTACGTCTGGGCGGGGCCGTCCTCGCAACCGAGGGCGCCGAGCGCCGTCAGCGCGGCGAGCGCGGCCAGCGCCGTCGGGGCGGGAAGCATGTACAGCGGTCTACGCATGGGCCTATCTCCTGTGCTCTGTCGAGCTGGGAAAAGAATCGAACCGGGTCGGGAAGGAGTGCGGGGGCGAAACGATTGAGCTCTCGAAACCAAAAATCCGAAGCGCTTCATGCGCCCCCGGTAAGTCCCGGTACCTGAGGGGTGAAGTGCGCGACGGGCGCATCCTAAGAGGAACCGCTCGCGTCGGTCGAGTGACATTTTGACCAGCATCCCTCGACACGAGGGAGTCTCGGTGCCAACGCGTCGCACTCACCCCCGAAATTGCTGGGGTTTCCTGCGTACACTGGACACGGCGATCGCCGCGTTATGTCACCTGGCGCAGCGGGGCGAATACGTCGCTGGACGGGCCCCATCGAGCCTCAAGAAAGCACTTGACTGTTCGGACCCCTTATCGGGCAAGGGCCTACACGTCGGGCAGCTGCCAGTCGATGGCCGGCTTGCCGTGGCGCCGCAGCGCTTCGTTGATGGCGGAGAACGGGCGGCTGCCGAAGAAGCCGGTGCGCGCCGACAGCGGCGAGGGGTGAGCGGACTGGATCACCGTGTGCCGGGAGGAGTCGACGAGCTTCGCCTTCTTCTGCGCGTACGCCCCCCAGAGGACGAAGACGACCGGGTCGCGCTTGTCGTTGACGGCGCGGAGGACGGCGTCGGTGAACGTCTCCCACCCGTGGTTCTTGTGCGAGTTCGGCGTGTGGGCGCGGACGGTGAGCACCGCGTTGAGCATCAGCATCCCCTGGCGCGCCCACGGCTCCAGGTAGCCGTTGTTGGGGACGCGGAAGCCGACGTCGCTCTGCAGCTCCTTGAACATGTTCGCCAGCGACGGCGGCGGCGTGACCCCCGGCCGCACCGAGAAGCACAGCCCGTGGGCCTGCCCGTCGTCGTGGTAGGGATCCTGCCCGAGGAGCACCACGCTCACGTCCTCGTACGGGGTCAGCTCGAGCGCGGCGAAGACCTCGTCCTCGGGGGGAAAGACCTGCTGGTCGCGACGCTCCTCCGCGACGAACTGGGCGAGCTGCGTGAAGTACGGCTTGCTCAGCTCCTCGCCGAGCGCCCCCTTCCACGACTCGGGCAGCGGCGGGATGCCACCGCCCCCCGCACGCTTCGCCCCTGGACCGGCACCTGCCGCTACCGCCGAGCTCGGCTTGAGCTTGCTCTTCGCCCGGGGGTCCGGGGGTCCACCGTCTCGTTCTGCTGCCACGGTCTCCTCCATCCCGGCCTCCGTCGAGGCCCGAGCTCCCGGCTCCAGCCGCTTCTCGCACACGTCCGCGAGCATGCACGCGCCGCACTGCGGCGCCCGCGCGGTGCAGGTGTACCGCCCGTGCAACACCATCGCGGGCCCGAAGAACGTCCACTCGCGCTCGGGCACGAGGCGCATCAGGTCCCCCTCGATGGCGTCCGCATCGGGCTTCCGACTCAGGCCCATGCGCTGCGACACGCGCGCGACGTGGGTGTCGACGATCACCCCCGAGGGCAGGTCGAACGCCGTGTTGAGCACCACGTTGGCGGTCTTGCGCGCCACGCCGGGGAGGGAGCACAGCTCGGCCATGGAGCGCGGCACCTGGCCGCCGAAGCGCGCCACCAGAGCGGAGCAAGCGGCCTGGATCGCCTTGGCCTTGTTGCGATAGTAGCCGCTCGGGCGGACCGCCTCCTCGAGCTGGGCGGTGTCGGCCTCGGCATAGGCGCGGGCGTCGGGGTAGCGGGCGAAGAGGGCGGGCGTGAGCCGATTGACGCGCTCGTCGGTGCACTGCGCCGCCAGGATGGTCGCCACCAGCAGCTCCAGCGGCGTGCTCCAGTCGAGCGCGTACCGCGCTTCCGGATACTTCTGCCGTAGACGGCGAAGGATGATGGCAACTGGGGCAGTAGCGGCAGGCATCGGATCTCTCCCGAGACGCAGGCGTTAAGATACTAGCGGTCTCCGCCGTCCTGGGAAGGGGGTATCGCACCCCCCACCCTGTCAGCCCCCGGTGTCAGCACGCGATTTCCCTGGACAGTCGCGGGTTTTCCTTTGCGCGGCAGGGAATGCGGGCGTTACGCTTCTCTCACTGCGATCGACGCAAGGAGGACCGATGCGTACCAGCCTGTTCCTGTCCACGCTCTTCGCCGTCTCGATGCCGCTCACGCTCACCGCGGGCGCCGCGCTCGCGGAAAAGCCGCACGACGCCGCCGCCACCCGGGAGCCTCGCTCCATCGAGCTCGTCCGCGCCCACGGGGACGTGGTCGACAAGGTCTACAGCGCCCCCGTCGACCGGACGGAGCGGGGGGCCAGCCAGCAGAGCCAGGCGCGCCAGGTGCGCCAACCCGCCGCAGGGGCGCGGCTCGACCCCGCAGCGAGCCGCATCAACTGCTCGGACACCGGCGCCGACTGCGGCGCGCACGGGTCGGGCCGGGGCCAGGCCAGCGGGCTCGAGGCGAGCTCGAGCCAGACCGGGCGGAGCGCGCGGATGCCTGCCTTCCTCGACAAGATCCTCGGCAGCGACCGCACCAACTTCAACGAGGCGGGCGAGGACCAGGGGATGTCGCCGCGGGCCGCGAACCGGATGTGGGCGCGGGCGGCGGGGGACCATCATGGGGCGGCCGGCACCACGGCGGTGGCGGCGCCGACGCAGGTCGAGCGCAAGGAGCAGCAGGCGTCGTCGGAGCGCATGTCCTGCAACGACGCCGACGAGTGCTCGATGTCCATCAAGGGGGCGCGGAAGGAGTGGGCCAACGCGTCCATCAAGGCCGGCACCTGGAGCGGGCCGGCGGCGGAGCCGGTGTCCAATGCGGCGATTCGGATCGCGGCGCAGCGGGCGGCGGAGGGGGCGACGGCGCCGAGGGGGGCACAGGGTAAGGAAGGGCGGGTCGGCGGCGGGAGCGGAGCGGATCACGATCAGTGAAGGCAGCGGCCTCGT
>Ga0302279_10006574_pt1 | contig 12260 bp, 12 predicted proteins | sample III_Bog_N3_3_FD_194541 | JGI IMG/M metagenome (GOLD analysis project Ga0302279, IMG submission 194541) | Peat permafrost microbial communities from Stordalen Mire near Abisko, Sweden - III_Bog_N3_3 | ecosystem: Environmental > Terrestrial > Soil > Wetlands > Peat | place: Sweden: Abisko...
CACGTGCAGGCGCCGGTACCGGTGGGGGTCGGCGTGGGGCTCGTCCCGGGTGTTGACGATGGGACGCTTCAGCGTCGTCTCGAGGCCCACCTGCTCCTCGAAGAATTCGGCCCGCTGCGACAACTGGTAGTCGACGGCGCCGGGCTCGTGGACCGCCGTCTCCGACCCGACCTTGCCGCTCCCGCAGAACAGCTGGCGGGTGACGAAATGCGGGGTGATCCCGGCCACCACCCGGCTGAACGGGGTCTCACGGTCCATGAGGTAGTTCTCGTGGCACCCGTACGAGTTGCCCTTGCCGTCCGAGTTGTTCTTGTAGACGACGAGGCGCGAACCGTCGTGCACCGACTGGTCGGCCGCCTCCATCGAGCGCACCACGATCTGCTCGCCGGCGCGGTCGTAGCGCAGGGCCTCGAGCGCGTCGCGGCACTCCGGCGACGAGAACTCCGGGTGGGCGTGGTCGACGTAGTAGCGCGCCCCGTTGGTCAGGACCGTGTTGACCAGATGGGTCTCGACCATCGGGGGCATCGACCCCTCACGGGCGATCCCCCGGGCGTCGTTACCCGGCGCCTCGTCCTCGAAGTCCCAGCCGGTCTGCTGACGGGCCACGTCACGGGCATAGGCGTTGATGAGCACGGAGGATGCCGCAATCGGGTTGGGATCCCCGTTGACCACCTGGATGCCGTATTCGGTCTCGATGCCACAGACCTTGGGTATGGCCATGTGGGCGACCCTACCCTCGCACCGGCGACAGGAGGCACCCGCGGGCGCTCAGAGGTACTGGCCCGTCCCGACCCGCTCGATCGACCGCCCGCCCGTGGTCTCCTCACGGTCGCTGATCAGGGTGCGGATGTAGACGATCCGTTCACCCTTCTTGCCCGAGATCTTGGCCCAGTCGTCCGGATTGGTCGTGTTGGGGAGATCCTCGTTCTCCTTGTACTCCTGGCGGATCGACTCGAGCAGGTCCTGGGTACGGATGCCCCGGCCCTCCTTGGCGATGGCCCGCTTGATGGCCAGCTTCTTGGCCCGGCGCACGATGTTCTCGATCATGGCGCCCGAGGAGAAGTCGCGGTAGTAGAGGACCTCCTTGTCACCGTTCTGGTAGGTCACCTCGAGGAAGCGGTTCTCCTCGTCGTTGCGGTACATCTCGGCCACGGTGGCCTCGATCATCGCCTGGGTGGCCTTGGCCGGGTCCCCGCCCCCGAGCGTCGCCACCTCGTCCGCGTCGAGCGGCAGGTCCGGTGTCAGGTAGCGCCCGAAGATCTGGGCGGCGGCCACCTCGTTCGGCCGCTCGATCCGGATCTTCACGTCGAGACGTCCGGGCCGGAGGATGGCCGGGTCGATCAGGTCCTCCCGGTTGGAGGCACCGATGACGATGACGTCCTTCAGGGTCTCCACGCCGTCGATCTCGGCGAGCAGCTGGGGCACGATGGTCGACTCCATGTCCGAGCTGATGCCGGTGCCACGGGTCCGGAACAGGGAGTCCATCTCGTCGAAGAAGACGATGACCGGCACGCCCTCCTCCGACTTCTCCCGGGCACGCTGGAAGACCAGGCGGATCTGCCGCTCGGTCTCACCGACGTACTTGTTGAGGAGCTCGGGGCCCTTGATGTTGAGGAAGTAGCTGCGGGTGTTGGTGTTGCCGGTGACCTCGGCGACCTTCTTGGCCAACGAGTTGGCCACCGCCTTGGCGATGAGCGTCTTGCCGCAGCCGGGAGGGCCGTAGAGGAGGATGCCCTTGGGTGCCGGCAGCTTGTGCTCGGTGTAGAGCTCCCGGTACAGGTAGGGCAGCTCGACGGCATCGGTGATCGCCTCGATCTGGTCGTCGAGCCCACCGACGTCGGCGTAGGTGACGTCGGGCACCTCTTCGAGGACGAGCTCCTCCACCTCGGGGCGTTCGAGCTTCTCGATCAGCAGGCCGGTGCGCGACTCCATCAGGACGGTGTCCCCGGCGCGCAGCTTCACCCCGATCAGGGCGTCGGACAGCTCGGCCACCCGCTCCTCGTCGGCACGCCCGTAGACCAGCGCCCGGGTACCACCCTCCATCAGTTCCTTGAGGACGACCACCTCGCCCTGTCCCTCACCCTCGCGGGCCAGGATGACGTTCAGCGATTCGTTGAGCACGACCTCGTTGCCCCGCTGGAGCTCCGACACGTCGATGTCCGGGTGCAGCGACACCCGCATCTTGCGACCGCCCGAGAACACGTCCACCGTGCCGTCGCCGTTGGCGCCCAGATAGGTGCCGTAGGCCGACGGGGGCTGGGTCAGCTTCTCCACCTCGTCCCGCAGGTTGGCGACGTGTTCCTTCGCCGTCTGGAGGGTGAAGGTGAGCTTCTCGTTCTGGGACACGGCCTGGGCCAGCTGGCCCTTGGTCTCGAGGAGCTTCTCCTCCAGGGTCTGCACCCGGCGCGGGCTCTCCTGGAGGCGCCGCCGCAGGACGGTGACCTCCTCCTCGGCCGTCAGGGCACGGGCCCGGAGCGTCTCGAGATCCTCCTCGTCCAGAGCTTGGCGCTGGCCGTCGGCATCGTCGAAATCAACCGTCGCAATCACCTCGTTCGAGCAGTGGGGACTCGTTGCCGACCCTACACCGGGCAGGCTGGGGCACAGACGCCACCGGCCGTGACCGACCGCGTCGGCGACCGGTCGTCCCCCGCCCACCGCGCCCCGGGCCGGGAATCAACTTGCCCCGGCCGCGTCGCGGATAGCATGGGTACAGCAACGGGCCCGGCACGCCGATGTAGGAAGTGCCGGGAAACACCCCGTCGGCTCCCGGGACTCCCGCAGCCGCCGGTCCCACGCGTTCGAGTCGAGAGACATGTAGGAGAGACACCACTGATGAAGGTCTGGATCGACCAAGATCTCTGCACGGGAGACGGCCTCTGCGAGGAGATCGCGCCTGCGGTCTTCACCCTGCTCGACGACGGGCTCGCCTACGTCAAGGAGGGCGCCGACGTAAAGAACGAGCCCGGTGGCTCCGGCGGCATGGCCGCCGTGCCCGCCGACCTCGAGGATGCCGTCGTCGAGGCGTCCGAGGAGTGCCCGGGCGAGTGCATCTTCATCGAACAGGGCTGACAGCCGCCCACGCCACGCCCGTCGACTAGGCGAACTCGACGCCGTCGATCCCGTCGGGCGTCCCACCCGCTGTCCCGTCGGGCCGATCGGCTCCGCCCGGTGAGCCGTCCTCCCGATCGACGTCATCGGCTACGGGCCGATCCCCGGCCACCGGTTCCGTCGGCGGGGGGCCGGGGATCCCCGGACGGCTCCCGAGTGCCTCGGGCCGCAGCAGCCTCGCCGTGGTCAGGAATCCGGTATGTCCGACCATGCGGTGATCGGGTCGCACCGATCGCTCCTCGATGTGCCACGTCCGGTGCAGGACCTCGAGCGTGGACGCCATGCCGAACGCACTGGACTCCAGTACCTGACGCAAGTGCGATGTCTGGTTGATCGTGGGCAGGTAGGCGCAGATCATGCCGCCCGACCGCAATGCCACCTCGGCGTGGGCGACCACCCGCCAGGGCTCGGGCAGGTCCAGGACCACCCGGTCGAGTCCACGCTCGTCGATTCCGTCGTAGACGTCACGCAGCTCGACCCGGTAGGGCGCATCGGACCCCACCACCGCAGTCACGTTGTTCTGGGCCCGGTTGGCGAAGTCCTCACGGAGCTCGTACCCGACCACCGATGCTCCGGCCCGCAGCATGGCCATCGACAGCGCGCCGGATCCGACCCCGGCCTCCAGGACCTCCATGCCGGGGGCGATGTCGGCCTCCATCAGGATGGCGGCCAGGTCCTTCGGGTAGATCACCTGGGCGCCGCGCGGCATCTTCAGCACCATCTCGGCGAGCGTGGGACGGACCACCAGGAACCGTCGCCCGGTGCTCCCGAGCACCGTCGAGCCCTCGTAGGCGCCGATCAGGTCGTTGTGGGCGACGATGCCCACGTGGGTGTGGAAGCCGGCATCGGGACGCAGGGTCACCAGGTAGCGACGTTTCTTGGCATCGACGAGGAGGACCTTCTCGCCGGCACCGAGAAGGCTCCGGTCGGTCCTCTCCACTCCCCCCCCGGGGTCCACGATGCTCAGGAGTCGGTGCTCGTCGTCGAGCCGGACGGGCTCGAACTGATCACCAGGCGCTCCCCCGGGAGCAGCTTGGTGCGGTAGACCACGTCCTCGCCGCGGCGCGCCCGCAGCAGCATCCACACGGCCACACCGACCACGAACCAGGCCGTGTTGTAGCCACGCATCCCCCGACCGAAGGCCTTGAGCTGCACGTAGCGCAGGAAGGTTTCCACGCGCTCAGATCCGGCGGACTTCGACGATCGTCGACCTGCGGCGTCCCCGTCGGCGTCCGATCAGGTAGACCACGGCCACCGACACCACCACGACCGCCATCCCGATGGCCAGCGCCTGGGACTTGACGCCTTCGACCTCGTCGGTGACCCCGCCGGTCATCTCCCGGAACTTGGCCTCGATCTGGTCACGGGTGATCTTCTCGTCGGCGGGACTCATGCCTGCTCCTTGTCGTTGGGGCCCGAGTTCGGCGTCTGTCCCCGGCTGATGGCCTTGACGGCGATGAAGGCGACCAGGACGACGACGACGGCGATGATCACGTAGGGGATCCACGAGAGGTTGCCGGTGAAGGTGCTCCCGGTCGCCTCCTGCAGCAACCGGAGCAGTCCGACCGCCAGGACGACCAGGCCGATGGCCAGTGCCACCGAGCCGGCCACGCCGAAGACGACGTAGCGCCCGAGACCCTTGACCGGGTCGAGGGTCTCCTGCTTGATGTAGTCGACGATCAGCGAGACGGCCTCCTGGCCCTCGCCCCGCAGGGCGTTGAGCCCCCGCTTGCCGTCCTTCCGGCCTTGCGCCACGTTCCTCCTCGGATACTGGACCGGTGTCCGGCCCGGTGCCGGTGCCACCGCCGGCGCTCCCCGGGCACCGCCACCCGGCGGGCCCGGAGCCCGGACTGCCCAACTCTAGTCAGCGCGGCCCTGCCCACTGCGCAGTGCGGGCACCACCGCCCGTTGGGACCCCACGTCCGTGCGATCGATCAGGTCCGTCGGATCGATCAGGTCCGTTCGGTGAAGAGATAGGTGGAACTGGCCCGCGCCACCACCGTCCCCCGATCGTCCACCACCTCGGCCTCGGCGAACGCGACCCGGGCACCTCCGGACACGATCTGAGCCGTGCACTCGAGCACCGTGCCGATTCGGGCCGGGGACAAGAAGCTGGTCTTCATCTCGACGTTCGACGCGAACACCTTGCGCCCCGCCCCACGGGCATAGGTGACCGCGGCGGACCCCATGGCCGAATCGGCCATGGCCCCGAGGAATCCGCCCTGGACGATCCCGGCCGGGTTGGCGAAGCGCTCGTCGGCCCGCATCCGCCACACCGTGCGTCCGGGGACGGACTTCTCCACGCAGGTCATCCCGAGGGTGAGTTCGCAGTTGGGGGGCACCTGGATCCGCGCATCGGCCACCGGGCGACGATACCCGCATGGACGGGCGACCTCCCCCGACGGGCGATACTGGAGACATGGCCGTCGATGCACAAGGGGCTCCCGGACCGGTCGTGCTGGTGGGTGAAGCGACCGAGGACTGGGCGGGGGACGCCCGGTTCCACGAGTACTCGGTCGCGGCCGACCCGATCGGCTCGGGCGCGATCACCCGGGTGCCGGTCACCCAGTTCCCCCCGTCCGTGCACCGTGACGGGGCCACCCGACTGGTACCCCTCGACCTGTCCGACGCGCTCGGCGTCCCCTACCCGGCCACCAGTCCTGCGCTGCTGGCCGCCTTCATGGTGCTCGATCCCGGCGACACCCTGGCCACCGTGCCCGACGCCACCAGTGAGCTCTACTACTGCCTCGAGGGCCGGGGCACCAGCACCTTCGTGCGTACGGTGCCGGGGAGCGGACCGCTCACCGGCACGATCCCGTGGGGACCCGGCGACGTGGTGACCCTGCCCGCCGGATGCAGCACCGAGCACACCGCGGGACCGGCGGCACGGGCCCTCCTCTACCGGGTGACCGATGCGCCGCTCCTGTCCTACCTGGGCGTGTCGGCCAGCGAGCCCCGCTTCGCCCCTACCCGTTACGACGCCCGCGCCTCGGCAGCCCGCCTCGACGAGGTGGCACGGGACCCCGCAGCCGCCGATCGGAGCCGGGTCAGCATCCTGTTCGCCAACGCGGCCCAGCCCCGGACCATGACCGTCACCCACACCCTGTGGGCCATGTTGGGAGTCCTGCCCGTCGACCGGGTGCAACGGCCCCACCGCCACCAGAGTGTGGCCCTCGACCTCATCACGTCGTGCCGACCCGGCTGCTACTCGCTGGTGGGAACCGAGCTCGACGAGTCCGGGCACATCATCGACCCGGTCCGGGTGGATTGGCAGAGTGCAGGTGCGTTCGTCACCCCGCCCGGACTCTGGCACAGCCACCACAACGAATCGGACTCCCCCGCCTACCTGGTGCCGATCCAGGACGCCGGCCTCCACACGTATCTGCGCTCCCTGGACATCCGCTTCACCCCGCCGGGCGCCTGACCCGGTGGACTTCGCCAGCGCCCTGTCACGTCACCCGGTGACCAGCCAGGCACTGGGCGAGGCCATGGGCTCGATCCTGGACCAGGTCGGTGACCGTCCCGACCTGGTGGTCATCACCGTCACCCGACCCCACGCCGGGGCGCTCGAGGACGTCGTGTCGACGGTCGACGCCGTACTCCATCCACTGGGCCTGCTCGGCTGCGCGGCCGAGTCAGTGGTCGGGACCGCCACCGAGGTCGAGGAACTTCCCGCCATCAGCATCTGGGCCGGTCGGGTCGGACCGCTGGTCCCGGTGGCTCTGGCCGCGGTGCGGACCGGCGACGACGGGTGGCGCTTCGACGGCCTCCCCACCGGGGTCGGATTCACCCCGTCGGCCCTGCTGGTGCTGGCCGACCCGTTCTCCTTCCCCGTGGCCGAGTTCGTCGCGGATCTGGACGTCGCCCGTCCCGGCCTGCCGGTCATCGGTGGCTACGCCTCGGGTGCCTCGGGCCCCGGCGGTACCCGTCTGGCGCTCGGCCGCCGGGTCCTCGAGACCGGAGCCGTCGCGGTGCTGCTCGGTCCGGCCACCGAGGTGGTGCCCGTGGTGTCCCAGGGAGGCCGGCCCTTCGGTCGGCTGCGGACGGTCACCCGGGTGGAGCGGAACCTCGTCCTGGAGATCGCCGGTCGGCCGGCCATGGAGTGCATGGTCGATGAGATCGCCGAACACCTGGGCCGCGCCGCCATCGCCGGTATCGAGGGCAACGGGCTGCTGCTCGGTCGGTGTGTCGACACGCGGGTCCTCGACCCCGGTCCCGAGGACCTCCTGTTCCGTCCGCTGGTCGGCGTCGAGCGGGCCACCGGCGCACTGGCCGTGGAGGGCCGGATCCCCCTCGGGAGCGTCGTGCAGTTCGCCATCCGCGACGCACGGACCTCGGGAACCGACCTGGCCGCCAGCCTGGCCGGTCGCCAGGCCGACGCCGCACTCCTGTTCACCTGCAACGGGCGTGGCACCCGGCTGTTCGACGTCCCCCACCACGACGCCGACGTCGTCGACGCCGCCCTCGGACCGGTACCGCTGGGAGGGATGTTCGCGGCCGGCGAGTTCGGACCCGTCGGGGGTGCCAACTTCGTGCACAGCTTCGCGGCGTCCCTCGCCCTGTTCCGGTCCCGGGAACCCGACCCTGGACCGTCACCCCGCTCGGTGCTCGACCGATAGGGTTTGCTTCGATGAGCACACCTCCTCCCACACCACTGGTCCCGGCCCCGAGCCGCGAGCTCGAGCAGCTGGGGGTGGACGTCATCCGCGGTCTCGCCATCGACGGGCCCCGGGCCGGCAACTCCGGCCACCCGGGCACCGCCATGGCGCTCGCTCCCCTGGCCCACGTGCTCTTCACCCGCATCATGCGCCACGACCCGTCGGACCCGGACTGGCCGGACCGCGACCGGTTCGTCCTGTCCAACGGACACGCGTCGATCCTCCTGTACTCGATGCTCCACCTGACCGGCTACGGACTCACGCTCGACGACCTCCGGCACTTCCGCCAGTGGGGCAGTCCCACCCCCGGACATCCCGAGCGGCACCACACCGCCGGCGTCGAGGTGACCACCGGGCCACTCGGCCAGGGCTTCGCCAACGGCGTCGGCATGGGCATCGCCGAACGCTGGCTGCGCACCCACTTCTCCCCCGAGATCTGCGACCACCACACCTACGTGATCGCGGGTGACGGCTGCCTGGAAGAGGGGATCTCCCACGAGGCCGCCTCGCTGGCCGGGCACCTCGGCCTCGGGCGCCTGGTGTACGTGTACGACGACAACCACATCACGATCGACGGACCCACCGAGCTGAGCCTGAACGACGACCCCGCCGAGCGGTTCGCGGCCTACGGGTGGTCGGTCGACGACATCGGCGAGGTGGCCAATGACATGGATGCCCTGGAGGCCGCCCTGCTGCGGGCCCGGGCCGACGAGGACCGACCGTCGCTCATCATCCTGCGCAGCCACATCGGCTATCCGTCGCCGGACCTGACCGACTCGGCCAAGGCCCACGGTGATCCCTTCAGCGACGAGGAAGCCCGCCGCACCAAGGAGATCATCGGACTGCCGGCCGACACGACCTTCTGGGTCCCCGACGACGTGTTGTCGATGTACCGCTCGACCATCCCCCGCGGACAGGCCATGCGGGCCGAGTGGGCGAGCCGGCTCGACGCCTGGGACGGTGACCGCACCCGGTACGACGCCGCGCTCCGCGGCCACGGGCTGGCGGGATGGGAGACGACGCTCCCCACCTTCGCCCCGTCGGACGGACCCATGGCCACCCGCAAGGCCATCAAGGCGTGCCTGGACGCCACCGGGGAACAGCTGCCCGGCCTGATCCCCGGGAGCGCCGATCTGACCGGCAACACCGGGATGGCGCTGGCCGGTGCGACCGCCCAGTCGTCGGAGGACCCCGGCGGGAGCCTCATCCACTACGGCATCCGCGAGCACGCCATGGGGGCGGTCATGACCGGCATGGCGTGCCACGGGGGCACGCTGCCGGTGGGCGGCACGTTCTTCGTGTTCTCCGACTACATGCGCGGCGCGGTGCGGGTCGCGGCCATCTCCGGCGCACACGTCGTCTACTCGTGGACCCACGACTCGATCGGGCTCGGTCCCGACGGGCCGACCCACCAGCCCGTCGAACAACTGGCCGCCGTCCGTGCCATGCCCGGACTCCGGATCATCCGCCCGGCCGACGCCAACGAGACTGCTCAGGCCTGGCGCATCGCCGTCGACGCCGACGGACCCACCGGACTGATCCTCAGCCGCCAGGAGCTCCCCGTGCTGGCTGACACGGCCGACCTCGCCCCCGCCGGCGTCCCCCGTGGCGGCTACGTGCTGCAGGATCCGTCCGACGGCGACCCGCAGGTCGTCCTGATCGGGACGGGCAGTGAGGTCTCGCTCTGCCTCGACGCCGCCCGACTGCTCACCGAGGCGGGCACCCGGGTCCGGGTGGTGTCCCTGCCGTCGTGGGAGCTCTTCGCCGAGCAGGGGACGGACTACCGGGACGACGTGCTGCCGCCGGACGTGCCCACCCTGTCGGTCGAGGCGGCCACCACCTTCGGGTGGGAGCGGTACGCCGACGACTCGATCGGTCTGGACCACTTCGGGGCATCGGCCCCCGGGGACGTGGTGATGCGGGAGTTCGGCTTCGACCCGGTCAACGTGGCCGCACGGGCCACCGCCCTGCTGGGGCGATCGTCATGACCACCGCCTGCGGACCTGACCACACCCGACCCGACGCCGGGTGCGTCCACGTTGAACGGGTCCAGGGTGGGTAGGTCTCCAGACACGACGCATCCGCGACCCGTCGCATCCCCCGAGAGGACCACACGATGACTTCACTGAACGAGCTCTACGACGACCAGGGACAGAGCCCCTGGCTCGACAACCTCCGCCGGGACTGGCTCCAGGACGGCACGCTCGCCGGGCTGGTGGCCAAGGGCATCCGCGGGGTGACCTCCAACCCGACCATCTTCGCCAAGGCCATCAGCGGCCAGGACACCTATGACGCCCAGTTCGGTGCGCTCATCGGCACCACGTCGGTCGAGGACGCCTACTGGGACCTCGTGGTCGACGACATCCTCGATGCGTTGGGCATCCTGCGACCGGTCTACGACGCCTCGGGCGGCAGCGACGGGTTCGTCTCGGTGGAGGTCGCACCGTCGCTGGCCCACGACACCGCAGGCACCACGGCGGCCGCCCGCGGCCTGCACGAACGTATCGACCGGCCCAACGTGCTGGTGAAGATCCCCGCCACCCCCGAGTGCGTCCCGTCGATCCGGACGATGATCTCCGAGGGCCGCAGCATCAACGTGACCCTCATCTTCTCCCTCACCCGGTACGCCGAGGTGATGGAGGCCTACCTGTCCGGGCTCGAGGCCCTGGCCGCCTCGGGCACCGAGGACCTGTCGGCTGTGGCGAGTGTGGCGTCCTTCTTCATCAGCCGGGTCGACACCGAGGTCGACAAGCGGATCGAGGCTGCGGTGGCCGCCGGTGCGGATCAGGGGCTGTTGGAGCTGCGGGGTCGGGCCGCCGTCGCCCAGGCACGACTGGCCTACGAGCAGTTCACCACCACCTTCAGCGGGCCCCGCTGGGAGGCGCTGGCCGCCAAGGGTGCCCGCGTGCAACGTCCGCTGTGGGCGTCGACGTCGACCAAGAACCCCGCGTATCCGGACCTGGCCTACGTGGACACCCTGATCGGCCCCGACACCGTCAACACCATGCCCGACGGTACGGTCGCCGACTTCCTGGACCACGGCACCGTGGCCCGCACCGTCGACACCGGTGTGGCCGAGGCCCGCTCGGCCATCGACCGCCTGGCGGCGGCCGGCATCGACATGGAGGACGTCGCCGGCGTGCTCGAGACCGAGGGGGTCGCCTCGTTCGCCGCCTCGTTCGACGACCTCATGTCGACCCTCGAGGCGAAGGCCACCGCGCTCGCCGCCCACTGAACCGCACCACCGCACCACCGCAGTCCCCCTGACCGGACTCCCGTCCCCGTACCCCAAGGAGCACCCATGAAGATCGCAATGGTCGGCCTCGGCAAGATGGGCGCCAACATGGCCCAGCGACTGGTCGAGCACGGACACGAGGTGGTGGCCTTCGACCTCAGCGCCACGGCGCGTGACGCCGCCGTCGCCTACGGGGCCCAGCCGGTGGCCACCCTCGAGGAGCTGGCGGCCGCACTCGAGCCGCCCCGGGTGGCGTGGGTGATGGTCCCGGCCGGTGCACCCACCAACGAGACGATCACCACCCTGGCCGGCCTGTTCTCCTCCGGCGACATCGTGATCGACGGCGGCAACTCCAACTACAAGGAGACCGCGCCACTGGTCGAGCAGTTGGCCGCCGACGGCATCGCCCTGGTCGACGCCGGCACCTCCGGCGGCATCTGGGGTCTCAAGGAGGGCTACTGCCTCATGGTGGGCGGGACCGCCGAAGCGGTGGCCGTGTGCGAACCGGCGTTCCTCGCCCTGGCTCCCGAAGGTGGCTACGCCCACGTGGGTCCCGCCGGGGCCGGCCACTTCGTCAAGATGATCCACAACGGCATCGAGTACGGCCTGATGCAGGCCTATGCCGAGGGTTTCGAGATCCTGTCCGAGGCCCCCGAGTTCGACCTCGACCTCCACGAGATCGCCTCGATCTGGCGCTACGGCTCGGTGGTCCGGTCGTGGCTCCTCGACCTGGCCGAGCGGGCCCTGCGCCCCGACTCCGGATTCGAGGAGATCGAGGGGGTGGTGGCCGACTCCGGCGAAGGCCGGTGGACCGTCGAGGAGGCGATCAACCGGGGCGTATCGGCCCCGGTCATCTCATCGGCACTGTTCGCACGGTTCGCCTCGCAGAAGAAGGACGGCTTCGGACTCCGCCTGGTGTCGGCGCTGCGCAACCAGTTCGGCGGCCACGCATTCACCAAAGCGGACGGCACGGCCGCCGGCGAGACGGGGACCCCGACATGAGCAAAGGCCCCGAGTCCATCGCCGCAGCCATGGATGCCGAGCGCGATTCCGGGTCGGACACCCCGAGTGCCGCCCAGGCCGAGGAGCGCTCCCTGCCCCCTGTCCTGTCCAAGGCACCGCCGGTGGCCATGGTCATCTTCGGTGCCTCCGGTGACCTCACCGGCCGCAAGATCCTGCCTGCGTTGGCCCGACTGGCCGACCGGGGCGTGCTCGATGACGGGTTCACGGTGATCGGCGTCGCCCGGACCCCGTGGACC
>Ga0302279_10006579_pt1 | contig 12249 bp, 12 predicted proteins | sample III_Bog_N3_3_FD_194541 | JGI IMG/M metagenome (GOLD analysis project Ga0302279, IMG submission 194541) | Peat permafrost microbial communities from Stordalen Mire near Abisko, Sweden - III_Bog_N3_3 | ecosystem: Environmental > Terrestrial > Soil > Wetlands > Peat | place: Sweden: Abisko...
CTCCCAGAAATCCGCCTCGCGCGGACCGGAACGGGCGATGGCCAGCAGCAGCGGCAGGGTCGCCTTGCCTTCGCGGAAATCGTCGCCGGCGTTCTTGCCCAGGGTCTCGGTGGCGCCGCCGTAGTCAAGGGCGTCGTCGGCCAGCTGGAAGGCCAGGCCAAGGCTTAGACCGAAGGCCCTGAGCGCCGCAGCCTGCCGCCCCGTGGCGCCGGCCGACACCGCGCCGGCCTCGGCGGCGGCGGCGAACAGTTCGGCGGTCTTCGCGCTGATGATCTCCAGGTACATCGGCTGGGAGAGCTTCAGGTCGTGGGCGCGGGTCAGCTGCAGCACCTCGCCCTCGGCGATCACCCGCGAGGCCCGCGCCAGGATCTCCAGCGCCTCCAGCGAGCCGGTCTCGACCATCAGCTCGAACGCCCGGGCGAACAAGAAGTCGCCGACCAGCACGCTGGACGGCGCGCCCCAGATCAGATGCGCGGCCACCTTGCCCCGGCGCAGCTGCGAGGAATCGACCACGTCGTCGTGCAGCAGGGTGGCGGTGTGGATGAACTCCACCGCCGCCGCCAGCTTGTGCGCCGCATCGCCCTGGCCGCCCGCCAACCGGGCCGCAGCCACCGTCAGCAGCGGCCGCAGTCGCTTGCCGCCGGCGGCGATCAGGTGCTCGGCCAGCAGCGGGATCACGCTCACCGGGCTCTGCATCCGATCGAGGATCAGCGCATCGACACCGTCCATGTCCGTTTGCGCCAAACGGAACAGACGGTCGGCGGAGCCGGTAGGTCGCGTGATGGCCGCCTTGACTGCGTCCAAGAGTGGGCTCCTCGAGGGCCGCCGCCCGGGGTGTTCGCGGTTGCGGCAGACAATGGTGGCGGGATAGGGGAGCGTCAAGGCGAGCACAAGGCTCGGGAACTTTCCGCATGGACGAAACCGCGGCCAAGGTCACCGACGACCGCATCCTGGGCGGCCGGGTATCGCTGCGTCAGCCCGCCAAGGGCTATCGGGCGGGGATGGACGCGGCGCTGCTGGCGGCGGCCTGCGACGCGGCGGCCGGCGAGCGGGTGCTGGACCTGGGCTGCGGCGTGGGCGCGGTGATGCTGGCGGCGGCGGCGCGGCGGCCGGGTGCGATGTTCGTCGGCCTGGAGCGCGATCCAGTCGCCGTCGCGCTGGCCCAAGCCAACATCAATGCCAACGCCATGACCGGTCGGGCCGAGGCGGTGGAGGCCGACGTCAGCGCCCTGTTCTCCAGCCTGGGTCTCGCGCCGTTCGACGCGGCCCTGGCCAACCCGCCGTACTTCGACGACCCGGCCGAGCTGCGCGCGCCGCATCCGGCCAAGCGCGCCGCCTGGATGGCCGACGGCGGCCTGGGCGCTTGGACCGATTTCCTGTTCAAGGCAGTCCGTGAAGGCGGGACGATCACCGTCATCCACCGCGCCGAACGCCTGGGCGACCTGCTGGCTCGCCTAAGCGCCAAGGCCGGCTCGTTCCAGGTGCGCCCGGTGCATCCCTTCGCCGACGCGCCGGCCGGGCGGGTGCTGGTGCGGGCGATCAAGACCGGCAAGGCGCCGCTGCGGCTGCTGCCGCCGCTGATCCTGCACGACGCCGACGGCGGCAAGCACACGCCGCGGACCGAGGCGATCCTGCGCGGCGAGGCGGACCTGCCATGGCTCTGACCAGCCACATCGCCCTGCTGAGGGCGGTCAACGTCGGCGGCCGCAAGCTGATGATGGCGGAGCTGCGCGACTGGGCCACCAGGCTGGGCTTGGCGGACGTGCGCACGCTGATCCAATCGGGCAACCTGCTGTTCCGCGCCCGCGCGACGGCGGACGCCAAATTGGAAGCGCGACTGGAGGCCGGAGCGAAGGCGGCGTTCGGCATGGACATCGACTTCATCGTCCGCACGGCCGACGAGTGGGATGCGGCGATCGCCGCCAATCCGTTCCCCGACGCCGCCAAGGACGATCCCGGCCACTTGCTGCTCATGCCGCTGAAGGGCGCGCCCACCGCCGAGGGCGTCGCGGCGCTGCGGGAGGCGATCCAGGGCCGCGAGACCATCGAGGCGCACGGGCGCGAGCTCTATCTGGTCTATCCGGACGGCGTCGGTTCGTCGAAGCTGACCATCGGCGTCATCGAGCGTAAGCTCGGCCTCCGGGGCACCGCGCGCAACTGGAATACGGCGCTGAAGCTGGCGGCGGCAGCTCGCGACCTCGGCGTGCCGTGACCGTCGAAGCGTTACCCACGCCGCATCGGCGACCTTGACCCGACCAACATCTTACCATACGAGAATATATTACCTGATGGTAAGATGTTGGAGACCGCGATGCCACACGTGATCCGCTCGATCGATATCAAGGCGCCGCCGAGCGTCGTCTGGCGCTGGCTGGCGAGCCAACAGGCGCTGCGTCAATGGATCAGTCCCAGCCTCGAGATCGATCTGAACGTCGGCGGCGCCTACCGCATGCTGGGCGCCGACAACGAAACCTGGGTCAGCGGCACGGTGCTGGAACTGACGCCGGAGGGGTCGCTGGTGCTCTCCTGGATGGAAGAAAACCGCGGTTGGGTGCATCCGGCGCGGCTGGTGATCACCCTGGCAGCGACGCCCGGCGGCACGAAGGTGACGCTCTCGCACGACGGCTTCGCCGGCATCGGCAAGTCGGGCTGGGCGGCGACGGCGCAGGCCTACGAGCGCGGCGCGGACAGCCACAAAGTGCTGGAAAAGCTGGCCGAGCTCGTGACGGCCGATGTCGGCGCCTAGCCGCGATGACGTGTTCCGGACGCTGGCTGATCCCACCCGCCGGCGGATCCTGGACCTGCTGGCCGAGCGGGGGGCGCTGAGCGTCAGCGAACTGGCCGCGGAGTTCCCCGACATGGTGGTCTCCGGCATCTCCAAGCACCTGATGGGGCTGCGCGCGGCGCGCCTGGTAAGCGCCCGGCGCCGCGGCCGGCAGCGGTTCTACCGCATCGACGCGCAGGCGCTGGCCGACGCTCTGGCGCCGTGGCTGGCCAAGTACGAACCCTATTGGGCCGACGCCCTCGAGCGGCTGCGCAAACTGGCGGAGGCAGACCCGAAGGCCTAGTTCCGGGCCTGGTCTACCAGCTTGTTTTTGGCGATCCACGGCATCATGCCGCGCAGGCGCTCGCCGACTTCCTCGATCGGATGCTCGGCGTTGCGACGGCGGATGGCGTTAAAGGTCGGCTTGCCGGCCTGCACCTCCAGCATCCAGTCGCGCACGAAGCGGCCCTCCTGGATGTCGGTGAGGATGCGCTTCATCTCCGCCTTGGTGTCGGGGGTCACCACCCGCGGACCGGAGACATATTCGCCGAACTCGGCGGTGTTGGAGACCGAGTAGTTCATGTTGGCGATGCCGCCCTCGTAGATCAGGTCGACGATCAGCTTCACCTCGTGCAGGCACTCGAAATAGGCCATTTCCGGCGCGTAGCCGGCCTCGACCAGGGTCTCGAAGCCCGCCCGGATCAGCTCCACCAAGCCGCCGCAGAGCACGGCCTGCTCGCCGAACAGATCGGTCTCGCATTCCTCGCGGAAATTGGTCTCGATGATCCCCGAGCGGCCGCCGCCGATAGCCGAGGCGTAGGCGAGGCCCAAGTCGAGGGCGTTGCCGGTGGCGTTCTGGTCGACGGCGATCAGGCAGGGGACGCCGCCACCTTTCAGGAACTCGCCGCGCACCGTGTGGCCGGGGCCCTTGGGCGCCACCATCAGCACGTCAATGGAGGCCTTCGGCTCAATCAGCTTGAAGTGGACGTTGAGCCCGTGGGCGAACAGCAGCGCCGCGCCGTCGCGGATGTGCGGGGCGATCTCATGCTCGTAGATGCCGCGCTGCAGCTCGTCCGGGGCCAGGATCATGATCGCATCGGCCCAGGCGGCGGCTTCGGCGACGGTCATCACCTTCAGCCCCTCGGCCTCGGCCTTCTTGGCCGAGCTGGAGCCGGCGCGCAGCGCCACGGCGACGTTCTTCACCCCGGAATCGCGCAGGTTCAGCGCGTGGGCGTGCCCCTGGCTGCCATAGCCTACGATGGCGATCTTCTTGTCCAGGATGCGGGCAATATCGGCGTCGCGGTCGTAGTAGACGCGCATGATCCTATCTCCGGGGGCGTTCGAGGAAGCCGCTATCGATAGGTTTTTGCCTCTCCCGTCAAGGCGCGGCCCCGTGTCGTGAGGCCGCGCCCTGAACCGGAGGCCCGGCTACCAGAACATCCCGTGCGCCACGCTGAGGATTTCACCGGTCCAGACGTCGACCAGCAGGGCGTCTCTGCCCTCCCGCACCCATTCGCAGCCGATCGGCGGCGCGGGCAGGTCGAAATAGCTCCAGTCCAGATAGTAGTCCGGCGTGAACCAGCCGAACGGCAGGAAGTCGCCGTAGTACCAGTCCCGCTGATACCAGCCCTGCGGATAGTCGTAGGGCCGGTAGTGGTAGCGATGCTGGAAGTGGAACACCTGCGGGAACAGGTTCGAGCTGTACCATTGCCGGCCGTGGTCGCGCCCGCGCAGGTCGTGATTGCCGGGCAGGAAACCGGGCGCCCCATGGCCGCCGCGGCCGCTCCAGTTCTGGCCGCCGCCTTGCGGCTGATATCCGCGGTTCTGGGGCTGATAGCCGCCGCCCTGAGGCTGATAGCCACCGCCCTGGGAGCCGCCGAAGTCGTGGCCGCGGCGATCGTCATGACCGCCGCTGTTACCGTTGCCGCCACCACCGCCGTTCCCGCCGACGCTCTGGGGTTGGAAGGCGGCGCCGCCCTGCGGGTGGAAGCCGTTCGGCTGGCCGTTGTTGCCATGATTGCCGACGCCAGCGCCGGCGCCCTGGCCTTGTCCCTGTGCGCCGGCGGGCTTGCCGCCGCCCGGAGTTCCGCCCCCCGGATTGCCGCCCTTGCCGCCCCCCTTGCCACCGCCTTTGTCGTCGTGGTGCGGCGGCGGATTGCCGGTTCCTTTGTCGTTCGGGTCGGCGGCGAAGGCGGCGCCCGCCGCCAGAGCCAGGGCCGAGGCGATCGCCACGGTCGCGAGACGTTTCATCGAGATCACTCCTTACAGGGTCGAGGGCCGACCGCGTGTGTTTCGAACCTGAAACTCGCCTCTGCCGGATGAACCTCGCTTGAACAAGCGCAATTCATCGGTTGATCTGGCCGCCCCGCCTTTGCCTAAGAGACCTCATGGCCGCCCATCCCGCCGACATCACCTACTTCTGGCGCAGCGCAGGGCCGGACAAGTGGTTCACCAAGAGCGACGCCTTCGACGCCGCCATCCGGCTGAAGTTCGAGCCGGTGCACCACGCCGCCGCCCGGGGCGAATACGACCGCTGGATCGAGACCGCGGAGGGTGCGCTGGCGCTGCTGATCCTGCTCGACCAGTTCCCGCGCAACCTTTGGCGCGGCTCCGGCCACGCCTTCGCCACCGACCCGCTGGCGCGCCACTTCGCCCGCCTGGCGCTCGATCTCGGCCACGACGCCGCCAGCGACCTCGACGTGCGGCAGTTCTTCTACCTGCCGTTCACCCACGGCGAGGACATGGCCGACCAGGACCTCAGCCTGGCGCTCAATCAGGCCCTGGCCGATGAGTTGAAGGACCCCGACGGGACCAAGTGGGCCAAAATCCACCGCGACATCATTGTCCGCTTCGGCCGTTTTCCGCACCGTAATCAAGCGCTTGGCCGCACAACGACGCCCGAGGAACAGGCATTCCTCGATGAAGGCGGCTTCGCGGGTTAGCGGCTGTGGACGAAGCGTCGCGGCCCCTCCATCCGATTCGCGAATCAGCGGAGGCTCGGATCATGACCGTCCAGGCTCTCAACGCGCCCATTCCAGCGGGCGAGGCCAACCATCCCGAGCGGCAGTATCTGGCGCTGCTCGAGGAAATCCTGTCGACCGGCGTCGAACGCGGCGACCGCACCGGCGTCGGCACCCTCAGCGTGTTCGGCCGGCAGATGCGCTTCGATCTGGCTGACGGCTTTCCGCTGCTGACCACCAAGAAGGTGTACTTCCGCTCGATCCTGGTCGAGCTGCTGTGGTTCCTGCGCGGCGAGACCAACGTGCGCTGGCTGCAGGAGCGCGGCTGCAGCATCTGGGACGAGTGGGCCGACGAGAACGGCGACCTGGGTCCCGTCTATGGGCGCCAGTGGCGCAGCTGGGCGGCGCCGGATGGGCGGGTGATCGACCAGATTGCCGGCGTGCAGCGCTCGCTGCGGGAAAACCCCAACAGCCGCCGCCACATCGTCAGCGCCTGGAACCCCGCGGACGTCGACGACATGGCGCTGCCGCCCTGTCACTGTCTGTTTCAGTTCTATGTCGCGGACGGCCGGCTGTCGTGCCAGCTCTACCAGCGCGCCGCCGACATGTTCCTAGGCGTGCCGTTCAACATCGCCAGCTACGCCCTACTGACGATGATGATGGCTCAGGCGACCGGGCTTAAGCCCGGCGAGTTCGTCCACACCCTGGGCGACGCGCACCTCTATCTGAACCATCTCGATCAGGCGAAACGCCAGCTGGCCCGCGAGCCGCTGCCGTTCCCAACCGTCCGCCTCGCCCCGCGGAGCGACATCTTCGCCTTCGAGGAAGCGGATGTGACCCTGGTCGACTACCAGGCGCACAAGCCGATCAAGGCGCCGATCGCGGTCTAGAGCGGCGCGGCGACCACCATCTGGGTCATCGCCAATTTGGTTTTCAGCGGCTCGATGTCGGCGGCCCGGGCGAAGGTGAGGCTGTTGCGCAGCATGCCCATGGCGATCGCCACCTTCACCGCCACGACCGCGCCCGCCTCGGCCTGGAACTCGAACAGGGTGGGCTTGTTCTGCGGCCCGGCAAAGCCGCCGAAGGCCGCCGTCAGCGAATGGGCGCCGGGTTCCAGCGTGACGCAGGTGAAGCGGGGGCTCTTCAGCTGCGCCAGGTCATTGCCGTCGACACTAATGTTGAGCCCCGCGGCGCTGCCGACGAAGCCCTCGCGGTAGACGCAGAGCAGCACCTTACCGGCCACGGGCTCGAGCTTGGCGGCCTGGTCGCGATCGGCGACGCTGGCCATCGCCACCTTCCGGTTTCCGGCCAGGTTGGCCAGGATGTAGAAGGTGAAGAAGCCGACGAAGGCCCCCATGAAATAGGTCAGGATATCCGCGCCGAGCAGGGCGCCGAACAACGCTCCCGCCACCACCGCCGCGCCGAGCCCGGCCAGGATCGGAACCAGGTATTTCTGCATGACAAGCCCCCTGCCCGGCGCCGAGCCCAACCCGAAGTCGGTCCCCCGCGCCGTCGTCGCCAGAGGCTACAAGGTCCGCGCTTCGAACGTGAATGTCCATTTGACCTTAGGTCCGGTCGCCCGCTCGCGGAACGGCGTCATCGGCCGGGACGGCGATCTGCCCTGGCGGCTGAAGACCGATCTGGCGCATTTCCGGGCGCTGACCATGGGCAAGCCGGTGATCATGGGCCGCAAGACCTGGGACAGCCTGCCCCGGCGACCGCTGCCCGGACGCACCAACATCGTGATCACGCGCGACATGTCCTTCGAGCCGAAGGGCGCCGTGGTCTGCCACGACTTCTCCGAGGCGGTGCAGATCGCCCGCGAGCAGGCCGAGGACGACGGGGCGGACGAGGTCTGCGTCATCGGCGGCGCGGCGATGTTCGCCCTGGCCCTGCCCAAGGCCCGGCGGATCTACCTCACCGAGGTGGACGCCGACGTGGAGGGCGACGTGCTGTTCCCCCCGTTCAACGAGGCCGACTGGCGCGAGGTCTCCCGCGAGGCGCACCCGGGCGGCGAGGGCGACGACTACGACGTGACCTTCCGCACTCTGGAACGCCGCTAGCGACCTAGGGGCAATCTGGACGCCGGTCGCCGCGGGCGGCATGGTCGCCTCAAACAAGCGTTGGAGGATCGCCCATGGATATCGAGCTCGTCACCGAGGGACTGGAATTTCCCGAAGGCCCCATCGCCATGGCCGACGGATCGGTGATCCTGACCGAGATCAAGGGGCAGCGGCTCACCCGGGTGAAGCCGGACGGGAGCAAGGAGACGGTGGCCGAGACCGGCGGCGGGCCCAACGGCGCGGCGATTGGGCCGGACGGGGCGATCTACGTCACCAACAACGGCGGCTCGTTCCAGTGGATGGACAACAACGGCCTGGTCTTCCCAGGCCCGACGCCGGCGGACTACGTCGGCGGCTCGATCCAGCGGGTGGATATCAAGAGCGGCAAGGTCGAGACGGTCTACGACAACTGCGACGGCAAGCCCCTGGTCAGCCCCAACGATCTGGTGTTCGACAAGCAAGGCGGCTTGTGGTTCACCGACCACGGTTGCGGCATCCCCGACGCACGCAAGTACGGCGGCCTCTACTATGCCCGGCCCGACGGCTCGAAGATCAGCAAACAGCGCGAGCACTTCATCTCGCCCAACGGCGTCGGCCTCTCGCCGGACGAGAAGACCGTCTACATGGCCGACACCACCCTCGGCCGCCTCTGGGCCTTCGATATCGGCGAGCCCGGCGTGGTGGTTCAGGAGGGCTTCGGGCCTGGCCGGGTCGTCTGCAATCTGCAGGGCTTCCAGCTGCTCGACAGCCTGGCGGTGGAGGCCGGCGGCAAGGTCTGCGTCGCCACCATCATCAACGGCGGCATCACCGCCTTCCACCCCACCGACGGCACGACCGAACACTTCGCCTTCCCCGACCTGATCACCACCAACATCTGCTTCGGCGGCGCCGACATGATGGACGCCTGGGTCACCTGCTCATCCACCGGCAAGCTGTTCAAGGCCCGCTGGCCCCGGCCGGGGCTGAAGCTGAACTTCAACGCCTAAGGCAGGGACGAGCCGCCATTGGCAGACCTAGCACCGCATGATGTGCCGCCGGGTTGGTTCAATCTTCCGATTGCGCCTGCTTCGCCACAGACACAAGCGGTCGCTCACGTACTGCAGGTGTTGCGGCTGACCTACGAAGTCCTCGGCCTCTCGATCGCGATCCTGGCTTTGACCCTTGGGCTGCTTGTTTTCTTTGGCAGACCCAGGGCGGCCGGGATTATCGCGATAGCGGGGTTTGCGCTGCCCTATGTCGTCGTCGCGGCCGTGTTCGATCCCGTTGACGCCCTTAGAATGCTTCAACGGATCGCATCGAACTGGGGCCCAATTTATGAGTGGCTATGGCCGGCTCTGTTCGCAATCGGGATTGGCGCGGCGCTGCGATGGATCCGGCGGCGGTACTTAAGTCCTAGGGTCGGCTCGACCTGACCGACGCGCCCGTTGCGCCCGGCGCTCGCCCTCGCTATCTCCCCGCGACCCCGACAACCCCCAGGACCGCCCGGAGCCCGCATGGCCGCCCAATATATTTTCCAGATGCAGGGTCTCTCGAAGACCTTTCCCGGCGGCAAGAAGCTGTTCGAGAACATCTGGCTCTCGTTCTATCCCGACGCGAAGATCGGCGTGGTTGGGGTCAACGGCTCGGGCAAGTCGACGCTGCTGAAGATCATGGCCGGGATCGACAAGGAGTTCACCGGCGAAGCCAAGCCGCTGGACGGCACCAAGATGGGCTACCTGGAACAGGAGCCACACCTGGATCCCGACCTCGACGTCTGGGGCAATGTGATCGCCTGGTGCGAGGAGAAGCATATCTTTGACCAGTATAACGCCGTCGCCGCCAAACTGGGCGAGGACTACTCCGACGAACTGATGGAGGAGATGACCGCCCTGCAGGAGAAGATCGACGCGGGCGACCTCTGGGACATCGATAGCAAGATCGAGATGGCCATGGACGCCCTGCGCTGCCCGGCGGACGACAGCCCGGTGACCAACCTCTCCGGGGGCGAGCGGCGCCGCGTGGCGCTGGCGCGACTACTGCTGTCCAAGCCCGACATGCTGCTGCTGGACGAGCCCACCAACCACCTCGACGCCGAGTCGGTGGCCTGGCTGCAGCACCACCTCGAGGCCTTCCCGGGCTGCGTGATCCTGGTCACCCACGACCGCTATTTCCTCGACCAGGTGACCAAGTGGACGCTGGAATTGGACCGCGGCAAGGGCGTGCCGTTCGAAGGCAATTACTCCGGCTGGCTGGAGCAGAAAACCAAGCGGATCGTGCAGGAACAGTCCGAAAGCGAAGCCCGCCAGCGCGCCATGACCAAGGAGCTGGAGTGGGTGCGCTCCAACGCCCGCGCCCGCCAAGCCAAGTCGAAGGCCCGCTTGGCCGCCTATGACGAAATGATGCGCGAGGCCGAACAGGCCCGCGGCGCCCAGACCCACGCCGTCATCCAGATCCCCCCCGGCCCACGGCTCGGCAATGTGGTTCTGGAGGTGGACGGGCTGGAGAAGGAATACGGCGACAAGGTACTGTTCAAGGGCCTCTCGTTCAAGTTGCCGCCCAACGGCATCGTCGGCGTCATCGGGCCGAACGGCGCCGGCAAGTCGACCCTGTTCAAGCTGATCACGGGTCAGGAAAAGCCGGACGCCGGCTCGATCCGCCTGGGCGAGACGGTGAAGCTGGCCTTCGTGGACCAGAGTCGTGATACGCTCGATGGCTCCAAGACCGTCTGGCAGGAGATCTCCAGCGGCCTCGACGTGCTGAAGGTGGGCTCGCGGGAGATCAACACCCGCTCCTATGTCGGCTCGTTCAACTTCAAGGGCGGCGACCAGCAGAAGAAGGTCGGCCAGCTCTCCGGCGGGGAGCGCAACCGGGTCCACCTGGCCAAGACCCTGACCGAGGGCGGCAACCTCATCCTGCTCGACGAACCGACCAATGACCTGGACATCGAGACGCTGCAGAACCTGGAAGAGGCGCTGGAAGAGTTCGCCGGCTGCGCGGTGGTGATCAGCCACGACCGCTGGTTCCTCGACCGCCTGGCCACCCACATCCTCGCCTTCGAGGGCGACAGCCACGTGGAATGGTTCGAGGGCAACTTCGAAGCCTACGAGGAAGACAAGAAACGCCGCCTGGGCGCCGACAGCCTGATCCCCCACCGGATCAAGTTCCAGAAGTTCGGGCGGTAAGTTTGGCGCGCCGCCGGTTCACCCTCCCCCGGCGCGACCTGCTCGGTCTTGCGGGGGCGAGCATGCTCGCCGCACCCGCGGCGGCGGCGACCTCGGAGGGGCAGAGCGCCACGCCGGCCAACGGTCCGGGGGTCTGGACCCAATGGTTCGCCATCCAGCGGGTCTGGGGCTACGTCGACCGGATCAGCATCCTGCCGGGCGAGCCGCTCAACGTCATGTTGGCGGGCGGAACCGGCCAGCCGGTGCGGCAGGTGCACCTGGAGGTGTTCCGCATCGGCGCGAACCAGGTGCAGACTCTGGTCTGGAAGAGCGATCCGGTGAGCGTCGGCTATCTGCCCGCCACGCGCTCGGCCTCGGCGATGGGACCGGACTGGCCGCCGGCGATCGCCAATATCGACACCACCGCCTGGCCGCCCGGCGTCTATTCCGCCGACGTGGTCGAGCAGGTCACCGCCACGCGCGACGTCAAGGTCGCCCAGTGGATCGTGCGCAATCCGAAGCGCGCCGGCGCGGTGCTGCTGAGGCTGGGGACCAACACCTGGCAGGCCTACAACGACTGGGGCGGCCACAGCCTCTATCCCAGCGACGACAACGAGGTGCGCGGGGTGATGGTCAGCTTCGACCGCCCATCGCCGCCGGATTTCTTCGAGTACGACGGGTATCTGGTCGGCTGGCTGGAGGGGCTGGCGGCCTCGCTCGGCGGAGTCGACTACGCCTCCAACTTCGACATCCATCGCGATCCGGCGCTGATGGATGGCTACAAGCTGGTGATCTGCGGCGGCCACGACGAGTACTGGAGCGGCGAGGAGTTCGACGCCTTCGAGCGGCGGATCTTCAAGCAGGGCCGCAACACCGCCTTCTTCGGCGGCAACACCGCCTACTACCAGGTGCGCTACGCCGACGCGAACCGGCCGCCGGACGGCGAGCCGCTGGGACGGCAGATCGTCTGCTACAAAGACCAGACCGACCCGGCGCTGCGCCGGCCGAGCAAACTGGATGGTTCGCTGCTGGTCACCGATCTCTTCCGCGCCAATGCCCGGCGGCCCGAGACCATGCTGATGGGCTCGGCCTACCAGAGCTGGTTCGACCCCGCCGGTCCCTTGAGGGTCGGCTATCAGGTCGCGCGCACCGACCTGCCGTTCTTCGCCGGGACCGGCTGGAAGGTCGGCGACACCGCCGCCGATGTGGTCGGCTACGAGTGGGACAACCGCGATCCCGAAGGCGACGGCCAGCGGCTGTGGGACAAGGCGCGCTCGCACAACGCCGCCATTCCCCTGGCCGACATCCAGGTGCTGTTCGAG
>Ga0302279_10006584_pt1 | contig 12247 bp, 9 predicted proteins | sample III_Bog_N3_3_FD_194541 | JGI IMG/M metagenome (GOLD analysis project Ga0302279, IMG submission 194541) | Peat permafrost microbial communities from Stordalen Mire near Abisko, Sweden - III_Bog_N3_3 | ecosystem: Environmental > Terrestrial > Soil > Wetlands > Peat | place: Sweden: Abisko...
TCCAGTACCTCCTCCTCCAGCCCAGCGAGGAGAACCTGCTCGGCTCGCACCAGCAGGTCTACGGCAACGTCGTCCTCGATCCGGCGACCCTCGCGCTGGGCGGCATCTACGTCATCCCGCGCCTCGACGGCAGCCGCATCGCCGCGTCGGTGGCGGGAAACGCGATCCTCAACCGGGTGACGGGCAAATCCGAGGGATCATACGGCTCGTTCGCCTACGGGCAGCCGCTCTACTCCACCCTCGCCGAGTGGGCCTGGGGCGGGAACCTCGGGTGGAGCTACTCCATCACCCGTCGCTTCCTCGGCGGAGAGTTCACCGCGTTCGATCCTAGCTCAGGCACCTGCACGCCCATCGCTGCCGGGGTCGCGCCGGACGGTCCGGGGAGCTGCCGCTACCGGAGCGACAAGATCAACGACTCGTACTACGTCACGCGCTCGTGGGGAGCGGCCCACAAGCACGACCTCACGCTCGGCTTCTCCGCCAACCGCAACGTGTACACCCCCTTCGATCAGTCGGTCTTCACGCCGGCGCAGCGCAGCGCGTTCGCGGCCACGCTGCTGCCGGTGACCGACACGCAGATCGGCCCGTACCTGCAGTTCCACGACTACTCCAGCCGCTTCGTCGACGTCCACGACTTCGAGACGCTGGCCCTCACGGAGAACTTCCGCCGCGGCCACGAGTTCATCCTCCAGATCCAGCCCATCTCCACCGCGCTCCGCTCGACCCGGAACTTCGTCGACGTCTTCGCCGCCCTGGCGTACACGGTGCCCCTCGGCGACGGCCTCGTGCGCGGGCTCGTCCAGACGGACACCGAAATCGGCACCGACGCCTCGCCGCCGCCCGCGCAGGGCCGCATCCCGGACGCGACCGTCGAGGCGGCGCTGCGCGTGGTCACACCCCGCTTCGGCATCGGGCGCCTCGTCTTCGACACGCACGTGCTCGACCGGGTCCGCGACTACGTCAACACGCTGAGCTCGCTGGGCGGTGACACGCGCCTGCGCGGCTATCCGGCCGGCGCCTTCATCGGCACCGGCTTCTTCGCCGCCAACCTCGAGTACCGCTCGCGCCCCTTCGAGCTCTTCTCCGTCTACTTCGCTGGCGCGGCCTTCTACGACGTCGGCGACGCCTTCAACGACATCACCAAGGTCGTCCTCAAGCACTCGGTGGGCATCGGCGCGCGCGTCGAGTTCCCCCAGATCCAGCGCTCGGTGATGCGCTTCGACTGGGGCCTCCCCCTCACCCCGGTACCGGGGCTCCCGAGCACCCAGAGGCCATTCCCCGGCGACATCACGATCACCTTCGATCAGGCGTTCGGCATGCCGGTCCTCCCCTTCTCCGGTCAGAGCCTGGGGATCCCGATCACCGGCAACTGAGAGCTCGCGTCCCGCAGGAATGCGTCGCGAACAGAGCCGCAACGAGCGTGCCGTCGACCTGGGCCGCTCGCTCTTTTGCGCTATCGTGAGCGGGGGATGACTGCCGCGTCGCTCGGCGCCGACCGGCTCGTGGGAGACCGGTACCACCTCGAGGCCCTCATCGGCCGCGGCGGGATGGGGGAGGTATGGCGCGCGCGCCACCTCGTGCTCAAGACGCGGGTCGCGATCAAGTTTCTCCTGGGATCCTCCGGTCCCAGCGAGCGAGCGCGGCGCCGCTTCCTCACCGAGGCGCAGGTCACGGCGAACCTCAGGACCCGTCACGCGGTCCAGGTCTACGACTTCGGCGTCACCGACGACGGCCTTCCCTACCTGGTGATGGAGCTGCTCGAGGGCGAGACCCTGGACAGGCGCATCGCGCGCGAGGGGCGCCTGTCGCTCGCCACGACCAAGACGATCCTCCAGAAGGCGGCGCGCGCGCTGGAGCGGGCCCACGCGCTGGGCATCGTGCACCGTGACTTCAAGCCCGAGAACATCATGCTCGTCGCCGACGAAGAAGACGGCGGCGAGCTGGTCAAGGTCGTCGACTTCGGCATCGCCAAGCTGGTGGGCGATCTCGAGACCACGCTCAAGGGCGCCCTGCAGGGGCTCGCGCAGGCGCAGCGCCCGCCTTCGGCGCCGGCGCTCGACGGCACCAGCGGCGGCGTCGGCACGCCCTACTACATGGCGCCGGAGCAGGTGCAGGACTCGGCGCTGGTCGGCCCCGCGACCGACATCTGGGCGTTCGGCGTGGTCGCCTACGAGTGCCTCACGGGCCGGCGGCCGTTCGACGACGATTCGATCGGCAAGCTGCTCCTGCGCGTGCTCGCGGCCGGACCGCCCACGCCGGCGTCGTCGCTCGCGCCCGTGCCCACGCTCTTCGACGACTGGCTGCGGGTGGCGTGTGCGCGCGAGCCGCGTGACCGCTTTCCCGACGTGCAGACCGCCGCGACCGCCCTGGCGGTTGCCCTCGACGACGGCGGCCCGGCGGCTCGCTCCCACCGAGACCTCGTCGACGACTCGATCCTCCCGGAGCCCGCCCGGTCATCCCGAGACGTCAGCCCCCTCGCGGAGACGCTCGACCCTGCGCACCTTCCGCATGAGCTGCCCGGGGGGAGCCCCCCACCCTCGTCACCGACGGCGCCGGCGCCGCGGGCTGCTCCTCCGCCCTCTGCTCTTGCTCCGCGTCTGCTCCGGGCGCTGCCCGCGCTCGGCGCGCTGGCCGCCACGGCGCTCGCGGTGGTGCTCGCCGCCAGTGACGCCGGCAGCCCCGCGCCGGCTCCGATCGCCCTCGCTCGCACCAGCCTCTCCGTGATGCCCGCGGTGCGGCCGCTCCCCGTCGCGGCACCGGTCGAGCCCGCCGTCGCCTCGTCTCCTCCCGCGCCGGAGCCATCTCCGCCTCCGAGCGCCGCGCCTCCGAAGGCATCCCGCCACGCCCGCGGTCCGTCCCAAGCGACCCCCTCGGCGTTCCGCTTGCCGCCTCTCGGCCTCTGACGTTCCGGGCATCTGGGCAGGGCGCGACGGATCGTACGGCGGCCTCGTCGTTTGCTTCCGATGTGCCATAGTCGAAGCCTTCCGGCGCGTGATCGCCCCTGCTCTTCCCTCCCGGAGCACCGGATGAACCGAGCCCTCCTCGTTACCCTGGCGCTCTCGACCGCCCTCGGCGTCACCTCGCCGGCGAGGCGCGCCCGCGCCGACGACGGCGCTCGCCTCGAGGCCCGCGGCATCGCCGAGCAGGGAGACGCGCAGTTCTACGCGGGCCGCTGCGACCGCGCGATGCCCCTGTGGCGGAGGGCCTTCGCGGTCTACCGGGCGCCCACCATCACGCTGCGGATCGCCCGCTGCCAGGCGCTGCTCGGTCAGGTCGTCGCCGCCGCCGCCACGCTCGAGTCGATGGCGACCGAGACGTTGAAGGCTGACGCCCCCCCGGCGTTCCTCGCCGCCCGCGAGGACGGCGCGCGCGAGCTCCCGGGCGTGCGCGCGCGCATCGCCATGCTGCGCATAACCGTGCGCCCGCGCGGCGCCACCGGCTCCGTCCCGGTATCCGTCGAGATCGACGGCTCGCCCGCGCCCGCGGGCGCCGTGCCCATCGATCCGGGCACCCATCGCGTCCGCGTCCACGCCGAGGGAGTGGACTGGGAGCGCGAGGTGCGCCTCGACGACGGCGAGGCCCGAACGCTCGAGGTCGCGCTCTGGGTCGAGCCCCTCCCCTCCGTCCCCCGGGCGCAGCGCAACGTCGGCCTGCTCGCGCTCGGTGCTGGCAGTGTCGCGCTGGCCACCGGGGTCGGGCTCTCGGTCTCCGCGCTGTCGACGGCGCGCGCGCTCGACGCGCTCTGCGGCGCGGACCGGACCGCGTGCCCTCCGGCGACCCAGGGGGCCATCGACCGCACCCGGGCCTACTCGCTCGCCGCGGATGGGACGCTCGCCGGCGGCGCCCTGATGGTGGCGGCGGGCGCGATCCTCCTCACGGCCAGGCTCCGCTTCGGGGGCGAGACGCGCGTGCGCTTCTCCGCGGCGCCGCGCGGGCTGCTCCTCACCGGGGAGCTCTGACGTGCGAGCCACCGCGCGCGCGTGGCTGGCCCTCGCGGTGACCGGCGCCACCACCGCCACCGCCTGCGAGCTGGTCACCCACGCCTTCGACTTCCGCGTCGAGGCGACCGCGGGCCTCTGCGACGCCTGCCCCGGCGCCGCCGCGGACCTGACCCACCCCCCGTGCCCCGTCGCCGACCCGGCGCCCGATCTCGATCGCGCCTTCATCTTCGCCGCGCGCCGCTCCCGCCTCGGTCACCCCGCCGACCTCGGGCTCTCCACCTTCGATCTCGGCCTCGACCTCGACTGCTCCGATCGCCCGCTCTTCGCCTTGCCGGTGCTCTGCACCCCGCGGGTCGCCACCGGCTGGACCCCGCTCCCCGGTGGCGTCGACGATGCGCTCTTCACCCGCGTGCTGGCGCCGGTCTACCAGGCCTCGCCGCCCGGTCGCGGGGTCGATCTGGACGCCGCGCTCTCCTCCGCTCTCGAGCGCGGTCTCTACGGCGTCCTGGTCGCGGTCCGCCAGTGGAACGGCCGGCCCGACGACCCCAGCGTCGAGGTCAGCATCCGCTCCTCTCCCGGGCTCGCCGCGGGAGCAGCCCCGGCGTGGGCCGGCGGCGACCGCTGGCAGACGTACCCCGAGGTCGACCCCGACGGCGTCCGCCGCTTCGCCCTCGACGGCGTCCCGGGCTACGTCGCCGGGGGAGTCCTGGTGGTCGACGCGCGCGATCGCGACGCAACGCTCTTCCGCTTTGGCCCTGCCGGCGCTCACTTCGACCTCCTCCTCCGCGATCTCTCCTTCACCGGCGCCCTCACGGCAGGCGGGGTCTCGCGCTTCACCGCCAGCGGGATCATCGATCAACCCAGCGCCCAGCGCGCCTCGGCGGCCCTGACCACCGCCGTCGGGGCCTGCGCCGGCGGCGCCGCGGGCGTGTTCCTCCAGGCGTGCAGCGCGCGCGTGCCGCTCGCTCCGGACATGCCCTTCGAGCCGGGCGCCAGCCCGAGCGACCCCTGCGACGGCATCTCGTTCGGCTGGGCGCTCGACGCCGAGCCGGCGCGGCTGGGCGTCGAGGAGACGGACGGCGGCCCCGCGGGCGCCGACGCGGGCTGCCCTTACTGAGCGGGTTGGCCTCCAGGTGCGCTATCCTCGCGCCCCCTTGAGCGAGACCACCCCCGTCCTCCGCGCACCCTCGGGCCCCCCGGCGGCCTTCTCGCCGGCCGCGCTGCTCTGGGTGCTGCGCCCCAAGCAGTGGACCAAGAACCTGGCGCTCTTCGCGCCGCTGGTCTTCGCGCTCCGGCTCACCGACGTCCCGGAGGTCCTCCACGCGGTCCTCGGCGTGGTCTCCTTCTGCCTGCTGGCCGGATCGGTCTACGTCTTCAACGACATCGCCGACCGGGAGAACGACCGGCTCCACCCCGAGAAGTGCAAGCGCCCCATCGCCAGCGGCGCGCTCCCGCCGGCGCTCGCCTTCGGGTGGGGCCTCTGCGCGATGGCCGCCGGGCTCCTCGTGGCCAACCGGGTCAGCCGCGGGCTGCTCTACGTCGAGCTCAGCTACGTCGGCCTCCAGATCGCCTACACCCTCCGGCTCAAGCAGCTCGCCATCCTCGACGTGATGATGATCGCGGTGGGCTTCGTCATCCGCGTGGTCGCGGGGGCCGAGGCGATCGCCGTGCCGGTGTCCAACTGGCTCTACCTGTGCACGCTCTGCCTGGCGCTCTTCCTCGGCTTCTGCAAGCGCCGGCACGAGCTGTTGCTGCTCGAGGGCGGCGCCACCGCGCACCGGGCCAACCTCGCCGACTACTCGACGCCGCTGCTCGACCAGCTCATCTCGGTCACCACGGCGATGACGCTGGTGAGCTACGCGCTCTACACGATGAGCTCGGAGACCATCGCCAAGTTCGGCACGGACAACCTCAAGCTCACCATCCCCTTCGTGTTCTACGGCGTCTTCCGCTACCTGTTCCTCGTCTACAAGAAGTCCCAGGGCGGCAGCCCGGAGAAGATCCTGCTCGCCGACAACCCCACCCGCTGGAACGTGATCCTCTACCTGGTCGTGGTCGTCGCGGTCCTCTACCAGCGCCTGCTGTAGCGGCCCCGGGAGCTGCCGCGCTACTCGAGGACGATCGTCGGCCCCGGCGCGCCGGCGAGCCAGGTCTCCGAGATCACCAGGCGGACGGCCTCGTCCGGCGCGGGGGCCTTCCACACCGGGATGGCCTCGGCCACGGCGATCGCCCGTCGATCGCCTCGGCGCACGGGGATCACGATGTCGACGCCGAGCTTCTCGGGGGGGCGCTTCGCCTGCCACACGGGCGCGATCACCTCCACGCCTTGCTCCGATCCGCCGATGACGCGCGCGCCGTAGATGGACGCTTCGAAGCGGCGAGAGGGGTCTTCCACGCCGTCGACGCAGGTGATCCGCACGTACTCGCGGATACGGAACGTGCTGCATCCGTGGCGAGGGCGGGAGACCGCGAGGGGCTCCGCGTCTCCCCACGCCGTGGGCTCGGGCCTGGGCGACGCGTCGCCTTCCGGGAAGCCCGCGAGGAAGCGGCGCGGCGCGTGAGGCGGCGGCCTCGGCACCGCCACCGCGCCGGCGTCACCGGCCCCGGCGTCATCCCCGGCGCCGGCGTCGACGGCCGCTGCAGCGGGAAGCGCGGCGGGCGCGACCGAGGGCGCCGGCCCGGGGGCTGCGGCGGCCATGCGGAGCGCGGCGAGGCCGAGCGCGGCGGGGAGGAGGAGAGCGAGGACGCGCTTCACAGGGTCCTCAGAAAGGCGACGAGCGCAGTCCGGTCGGCGGGAGGGAGCTGTGAAGTGTGGCCCATGCGCGTGCCGTTGTGCTGGATGAGGCCCTCGAGCGTGGCCTCGCTGCCATCGTGGTAGTAGGGCGGCGACCCGCCGACGAAGAAGAGGGAAGGGACCTTGAAGCGGGTATCGTCGGGCTCGGGATCCGCCTTCTTCGTGTCGACGGGCCAGTCGCCGAGCCCGAGGCGGCCGCGGTTGGTGTATCCGGTCCTGGGCGTGTGGCAGTCGGCGCAGCCCACGTTGGGGTCGTTGAAGACGGCCTGGCCGCGGGTCTCCTCGGGGGTCGGGTCGTGCACGTCGCGCGGCGGCGGCACCAGCCCGGCGCGGAGGAACTCGACCAGCGCGTCGGCGCGCTCGTTCAAGGTGTTGGGGCCGCCCCACCCGGACCAGCGATGGATCTTGAAGCCCACCACGATGCGGTGGTGCAGCGTCTTGCTCTCTGCCTTCCACCCGTAGGGCCCGAACGCGTCCACGCGGCTCACCAGCATCGGTGTCTGGCGCGGCCGCCCCTTGCGCTGGTCCCCGTCCGAGTCGATCTCCGACGCGTGCATCATCGGCGGCTCGCCGGGATCCTCGCGCCACACCTGGCCGTCGTCGCGCCCCTCCGGGTGGCAGCCCGAGCAGGCGAGCCCGTCGCTCATGTTCGCGTCCATGGCCCGGTAGAAGAGCTGCCGCCCCAGCGCCGCCTTCTCGGGGAGGGGGTCGGGGCCGAGCGCGATCCGCTCCGGCGGCGACGCGACGAATTTGAAGTCGGGATCGAGGGGGTCGAGCGCGACGACGGCGACCTCGTGGGTCGACCGACAGAAGACGTAGGCGGTGGCCTGGTCGGCGGAGAGCGCGACGCCGCTCGGGGCGCCGCAGGCGGTGCCCACGATGGTCTCCTGCCGGGGGTCCGGCGCGCGGCGGAGGGGGTAGATCCGCAAGGGCTGGGCGGCGGGCTCCACGGCGAGCGCGTCGAGCTCGACGAGGGAGTCGTTGCCCTCGCTCGCGACGACGATGGTGTCGGTCGCGGCGCGGTACACCGCCGCGCGCGGCGCCGACAGAGCGGTCAAGATCTGGAGCGGCGTCGCCCCCGTGACGCCGTAGGCGTGCGGCGTCGCCCACGGATTGGTGCGCAGGAAATCGGGCGCCTGCATCACGTACCAGCGGCTCGGTCGCGAGGCGAGCGAGGTCTCGTCGCCGGTGAGCAGGACATCCATCGTCGCCTGTCCGGCCCAGGTGAGCCGCCCGGTCGCGCCGAGCGCCTGCCGCGCCAGGTACAGGCGCGCGCCGTCCGGCGACAGCACGGGCGCGTAGCCGAGCGTCGCGTCGTCGGCGCGCTCGGGGGGGGTGCGGATGGGCGCCCGTGGGAACGGGACGCGATGCACGCGCGGCGGCCCCGCGAGGTCGTCGATGCGAGTGAGCGAGGCCCGCACCAGGTGCGTCACGTACGCCGCGCCGTCCGCGCGCAGCACCACGCCGCGCGGCTCCCGCCCGACGTCGGCGCTCCACAGCACCTTGCTCGAGGTCAGATCCACGGCCGAGACCCGGTGGGTCCACGCCGAGGTGACGATGGCCATCGTCTCGTCGGCCGTGACCGCGAGCCCCCACGCGTCCGCGGGCAGCTCGACGCGCGCCGTCTCCACCAGCGCGCCTCCCGGGTCGACCCGGAAGGTGAGCAGCAGGCCGGGCGCGCGGTGAGGCACGCCGGCGTCCCCCGCGAGCCCGCGCACGGTGACCAGCACCCGACCCTCGAGCGCCACCACCTGCGCCGGGGGACCGGGGAGCTCGACCGTGACGATGGGCCGCGCGGGATCCTTGCCGAGGGGGAGGCGCCGGAGCGCGTTCTGATCCTCGTCCGCGAGGTAGAGCACCTCCTCGTCGGCGGCCCGGACGAGCGCCCCTCCGGTGCGCGCTCCGGCGGCCGCCGCGCGCGCAGGCGGGGGCGCCGCGGGAGCCGAGGACGAGGCCGCGGGCGCGCTCGTCGCCGAGCCCGCAGGGTCGCCGCCGGTCGGGTGGGTGCGGCAAGCGCCGAGCAGCGCGGCGAGCACGATGGCCGTGGAAGCTGCCAGGCGCGTCATGGGGAAGGGGAACGCAGGCGGCCACTCCCCGATTCCCCGGACCATCACCGCGGGCGGGGCGCGTTCCGGATCTGCGCCACCTGCCACCCTCCGAGGATGTTGCGCAACTGCTGCCGCTGCCCATCGGTCAGCTCCGCCTCCGCATAGAGGCGTACGCGCCCGTCCTCCGACACGCCGCGCAGCGTGCCCGCGTGGACCGGGGGCGAGCGCAGCACGTCCGCGATGTCGTCGAGGAGCCGCTGGGGGATGCGCCCCCGGGCGATGCGGATCCGATCCGCACGGAGCTGCAGGTAGAACAGCTCGTTGGCGCGCACCAGCGCCAGCACCAGCGGGGTGGTGAACAGGAGCAGCAGGAGCGCGATGACGAGCGACATGGGTGAACCGGGCGGCGCCTCCGCTATAACCCATCGCGTGGCTCCCGGCCCCGTGTTCGCTCACTACCCCGCCGTGCGGGCCATCGCGCTCGCCGAGATGGCGCAGATCGCCGGCGGCCGCCTCCCCGGACGCCGCCTCGCCGAGTTCGTCTTCTCCCTGCCCGCGTCGGTCCTGGCGCGCTCGCTGGTCGCCCTCGACCGCGATCTCGCCGGCGCCTCGCTGCGCCTCGCCGCCCTCGCCGCGCTCCGGCGCTTCGGCGTCGACCCGGCCCTCGAGCTCGCCGCCGGCGCCGTCCCCATCCGCCTGCTCGACGCCGGCGAGACCCCGTTGCCACGGCGGGGCCCGCTCCTCGTCGTCGCCAACCACCCCGGCCTCTTCGACGCGCTCGCGCTCTTCGCCGCCGCCGACCGCGACGACCTGGTCACGCTCGCGGCCCGCCGCCCGCTCTTCGAGGCGCTGCCCAACCTGCGCCGCCGCCTCCTCGCCATCGATCCCGGCGCCGCGGGCGGCCTCGCGCTCCGGCACGCCCTGCGCCACCTCCGTCGCGGCGGCGCCGTCCTTCACTTCCCCGCCGGCCGCATCGAGCCCGACCCCTCCGTGACCCCACGCGGAGCGCCGCTCCTCCAGCCCTGGAAGCCGGGCCTCGGCCTGCTCCTCGCCGCCGCCGCCCGCTCCTGCCCGGACCTCCGCGTCGCCACCGCGCTGGTCTCCGGCGTGATCTCGCCGCGCGCCCTCGCCGTGGCCGGCGCGCTGGGGCGCACCCTTGGCCTCACCGACGCCCTGGTGCCGCTGATCCAGCTCACCTTCCCCGGCTTCGGCGACGCCGCCGTGCGCGTCCGCTTCGGCCCCGCGGAGCCGGTCGATCGGGCCGCCGGCGACGCCGCTCCCCGCCTGCGCGCCCGGATCGAGGCGATGGCGACGACGGCAGCGGCGCAGACCGCGGCGGCCTGGTAAGCCTGCGCGGTCGCCCCTACCTTCCGGGAAAGCCATGAACGACCTCGCGATGCCCACCCTCGACCTCGAAGACGAGATCCGCCGCCTCAAGCGCGAGCGCAACGCGGTGATCCTGGCGCACTACTACCAGGAGGGCGAGATCCAGGACCTCGCCGACTTCCTCGGCGACTCGCTCCAGCTCGCCCAGGCGGCCAAGAAGACGACGGCCGACGTCATCCTCTTCTGCGGCGTCCACTTCATGGCCGAGACCGCCAAGATCCTCAACCCGGAGCGCATCGTCCTCGTCCCGGACCTCGACGCCGGCTGCTCCCTCGCCGACGGCTGCCCGGTCGACCGCTTCCGCGCCTGGCGCGCCCGCCACCCCGACGCGGTCTCGATCACCTACATCAACTGCTCCGCCGACGTGAAGGCGGAGAGCGACTACATCTGCACCTCCTCCAACGCGGAGAAGATCGTCCGCGCCATCCCCGCGGGGAAAGAGATCCTCTTCGCCCCCGACCGCAACCTGGGGCGCTGGCTCATCGAGAAGACCGGCCGGCCCATGCACCTCTGGCAGGGGAGCTGCATCGTCCACGAGACCTTCAGCCTCCGCAAGATCGTCGCCCTCCGGGAGCGCCACCCCGACGCCAAGCTCATCGCCCACCCCGAGTGCGAGGAGCCCATCCTCCGCCTCGCCGACTACATCGGCTCCACCACGGCGCTGCTCCAGTACACCATCAAGGACGACGCCCGCCGCTACATCGTCGCCACCGAGAGCGGCATCGTCCACCAGATGCGCAAGGCCTCGCCGCAGAAGGAGTTCATCGAGGGCCCGCCCGAGGGCGCGTGCGCCTGCAACGAGTGCCCCTTCATGCGGCTCAACACGCTGGAGAAGGTCTACCTGGCGCTCCGCGATCTGAAGCCGCGCATCGAGATGGAGGCGTCGCTGCGGGAGCGGGCGTGGGTGCCGATCGATCGGATGCTGGCGCTGAGCTGACCCGCGAGCATCGCGCAAGGTAAGCGGTCACGACCGTCACGACCCGGACTGGGTGGACTGGCGGGGCTGCCCCCTAACCCCCGTCCCCGGGGCCGGGGGTTAGGGGGCGACCTCGCAGACCCACGCTCGTCTTTGAGGCCCAGGGTAGCTCCAGCGTGTCGTACTCGAGCCCCGATGTGAAGGTTCTCTGGCGTCTCGTCGCCCTCACCTGCCGACGACGGCGGCGACGTAGCGCTCCGCTTCCCACGCCTCCAGCGCCGCAATCCTCTCGGCAGCTTCGGGCGACGCCGCGGCCTGCGGATCCGCGAAGCGGTCGCGGATCATCTCGACGGTCATCCCGGCCCGCACGCAGCGAGCGCCGTCGGCGAGGAGCGCGGAGGCGAGCAGGTGCGAGGGGTTGCCCGGTCTTCGCTCCGCGGGCGCCACCGGGACCGCCTCGTCCCCGTAGATCGCGTATCCGAGGTCCACCAGGGGAAGGAGGCGCCACGGGGCGTGTCGGTGCGCCGCGACGGCCTCGGCCACGGCGTCGACGAGGGCTCCGCTCTCGAGGGCCCTCCGCGCGTCGCCGGCGTAGTAGCTCTCCTCGAAGCCACGCGGCAGCATGGTGAGGCCGATCCGCGACTCGCCGCTACCGCCGGGCTCCCAGAGAGGGCTCCGGTAGATCACGAGCTCCTCGGTCGGGCCGGGGCGCGGCTGGTACGCGGCGAGGTTGGCGGCCACGATCGCCGCAACCTGGGGTCGCACCTCGTCGAGGGCGGCGATCGCGGCGAGGGTCGCGCCGAGCTTGCGCTCCGCGAGGGGAGCACACCGGGCGAAGGCCGCCGGGTAGACGTCACCGCCGAGCTTCGCGGCGAGGCGCGTCCAGCGCCGGTAGGCCGTGCGGTTCTGCCAGTTGTCGTCCCCGTCGACGCCCTCGAGGCGCGGGCGCGGCCCGTCGGTGGGCTCGCCCGGGTAGAGCTGGATGGCGGCCTCGAGCTCGGCGAGCGCCTCCTCGGCGCGATCCACGAGGGCGAGGGCCTCGGCCCGGTGCACCATCGCGCTGGCGAGGAGGGTGAGCGGGACGGCGTCGGCGCTCTCGGCGGCGGGGTGGACGATCCGCAGCACGCCGCGGTCGGCCTTGCCGGTCAGCCGCGCGACGATG
>Ga0302279_10006585_pt1 | contig 12247 bp, 10 predicted proteins | sample III_Bog_N3_3_FD_194541 | JGI IMG/M metagenome (GOLD analysis project Ga0302279, IMG submission 194541) | Peat permafrost microbial communities from Stordalen Mire near Abisko, Sweden - III_Bog_N3_3 | ecosystem: Environmental > Terrestrial > Soil > Wetlands > Peat | place: Sweden: Abisko...
TCGCCCCGACCTCACCCGCGAAGCCCGCATCGGCGGCCGTGTGGCTGGGCTGGACGAGGTCGGCCGTGGCCCGCTGGCAGGCCCCGTCGTTGCCGCCTGCGTGGTGCTGCCGGCGGATCTGCCGGCCGCCACCGCGGCGATGCTCGATGATTCGAAAAAGCTGAGCCCGGCCGCGCGGGAGCAAGCCTATGCCGCCCTGCTGGCGTCCGGCGCGCAGATCGGCGTCGGTGCCGCTTCGGTTGGCGAGATCCTGCAACTGAACATCCTGCAGGCCAGCCTGCTCGCCATGCGCCGCGCCTTTGGCCGCATCACGCCCGCGCCAGACGCTGCCCTGGTGGACGGCAACCGCGCCCCGGGCCTTGCGTGCCCCACCCAATGCGTGATCGGCGGAGACGCCGTGAGCCTTTCGATCGCCGCCGCCTCCATCGTCGCCAAGGTGATCCGCGACCGCGGCATGGCGCGACTCGACCGGCGCCACCCCGGCTACGGCTGGGCCGCCAACGCTGGCTACGGCACGCCGATCCACCTCGAAGCCCTCGGCCGCCTCGGCCCAACCGCCCACCACCGTGCCGGATTTGGCACGGTTCGCAGGATTCTGGCCTTGGGTTGATGCCGATCAACATTAAGCTGCGCGATTGACGCGGTCACGATTGACGTGGCCTCACAAGGGCCGCCACCATCCCTTGAACCCCGGAGCCCCCGCTGCCCTTGGAGATCATCCGCGAACTGCCGCTTGACCAGATCCTGCTCGGTGACGCCGTGCGCATGTTGCGCATGCTGCCCACCGCGTCGGTTCACTGTGTCTTCGCAGATCCGCCGTACAACCTTCAGCTGCGCGGCGAGCTGCGCAGGCCCGATGACAGCCTGGTCGATGGCGTCGATGACGATTGGGATCGGTTCACCGATTTCGCCGCCTACGACGCCTTCTGCCACGAGTGGCTGAGCGAATGCCGGCGCGTGCTGCGCAAGGACGGCACGCTGTGGGTGATCGGCAGCTACCACAACATCTTCCGCATCGGCGCCATCCTGCAGGAATTGGGGTTCTGGATCCTCAACGACGTGATCTGGCGCAAATCCAACCCGATGCCGAACTTCCGTGGCCGCCGCTTCACCAACGCCCATGAAACGCTGATCTGGGCGGCACGTGGCCAGGACAGCCGCTACCGCTTCAACTACCAGGCAATGAAATCGCTGAACGACGACCAGCAGATGCGCAGTGACTGGTTCATCCCGCTGTGCACCGGCGGCGAGCGGATGCGCAACGAGCACGGCCTGAAGCTGCACCCCACGCAAAAGCCGGAAGCCCTGTTGCACCGCATCCTGCTGTCCAGCACCATGCCCGGCGATATCGTGCTCGACCCGTTCCTCGGCACCGGCACCTCCGCTGCCGTCGCGAGAAGGCTGTCACGCCACTACATCGGCATCGAGCGCCATCCCGCCTACGTCGAGGCAGCGCTCGGCCGGGTCCGCCGGGTCCGCCCGGTCAGCGACGACGGCGTCAACACCACCCCCACCAAGCGCGACGCGCCGCGCATTCCGTTCGGCAGCTTCGTCGAAAGCGGCGCCCTGCCGGCCGGCACCACCCTGACGGACCGTATGAAGCGGGTGCAGGCCGTCGTGGTTGCCGATGGCTCCATCCGCGTCGGCACCAGCCAGGGCTCGATTCACAAGATCGGCGCCGAGGTGCAGAACGCACCGTCCTGCAACGGCTGGACCTTCTGGCACTTCGAGCGCGACGGCGCCTGGGTGCCGATCGACGTGCTCAGGACCGAAGTGCAGAGCTGATCGTGGGCCTGCCCGCCCAGCTTCGGTAGAGACTGCGGGAATTTGCCTTTCCAAATCGGAGCAACACATGCGCCACTATCGGATTGCCGCCATGGGCGGAGACGGAATCGGGCCCGAGGTGATCAACGCCGGGGTTGAGGCGCTGAAAATCTGCGCCGAGCGCGATGGCGGGTTCACCCTGGATTTCCAGGATTTCGACTGGGGCTCGGACTACTACCGCAAGCATGGCGTGATGATGCCGGCCGATGGTGCCGACCAGTTGCGCGGCTTTGATGCGATCCTGTTCGGCGCGGTCGGAGCACCCGATATCCCCGACCACATCACACTCTGGGGCCTGCGCCTGGCGATCTGCCAACCGCTCGACCAATACGCCAACGTGCGACCCACAAGGGTGCTGCCGGGCATCACCAGCCCGCTGCGCAACGTCAACGCCAATGAGCTGGATTGGGTGATCGTGCGCGAGAACTCGGAGGGCGAATACTCCGGCGTCGGCGGCCGCGTGCACAAGGGGCTGCCGATCGAGGTGGCCACCGATGTTTCGATCATGACGCGCGTGGGCGTGGAGCGGATCATCCGCTACGCCTTCAAGCTGGCACAATCACGCCCGCGCAAGTTGCTGACGGTGGTGACCAAGAGCAACGCCCAGCGCCACGCGATGGTGATGTGGGACGAAATCGCCGCCGAAATCGCAGCCGAGTTCCCGGACGTGACCTGGGATAAGATGCTCGTCGATGCGATGACGATGCGCATGGTGATCAAGCCGGAAACGATCGACACCATCGTCGCCACCAACCTGCATGCGGACATTCTGTCGGATCTGGCAGCAGCACTGGCCGGCTCGCTCGGCATCGCGCCGACGGCGAACCTCAACCCCGACCGCACCGCCCCCTCGATGTTCGAGCCGATCCATGGCTCGGCGTTCGACATCACCGGCAAAGGCATCGCCAACCCGGTCGCCACGTTCTGGACGGCTGTCATGATGCTGGAACATCTCGGCGAGAAGCCGGCGGCCGAACGGTTGATGAAGGCGGTGGAGCGGGTGACCGCAGATCCCGCGCTGCACACGCCGGATCTCGGCGGCAAGGCGACCACGAAGCAGGTGACCGCGGCGGTGTGCGCGGCCTTGCTGCAAGCCAATGATTAACGAAGGCGCGTGATTTGCCTCTGCCGCTGAGCCGATCGCCCATCGCCGCCGGGGCGTTGTCCGACAGTCAGGCAACCCTGCGCGGCATCGGGCTGACGCTGCTCAGCGCCATCATGTTCGCCTGCACCAACGCGGCCGCCAAGTGGGTGATGGCCGGCATCCCCACCGGCGAAATGCTGTGGATGCGCAGCGTTGTCGCGCTGTCGCTGATCAGCCTGTTCATCAGCCGGGCCGAGGTCGGTGCCCTGTGGACCGGGCGGCAACTGCATCTGCACGCCCTGCGCATCGGCTGCTCCGCCATCGAGGTTTGCTGCTTCTACTGGGCGATCTCGCAGATGCCGCTGGCAGACATGACGACGATCTATCTGGCCAGCCCGATCTACGTCACCGCCCTGGCCGCGATCTTCCTGCGCGAGCATGTCGGCTGGCGGCGTTGGATCGCTGTCGTCGCAGGCTTTGGCGGCGTGCTGATCGCGGTGCGGCCCTCCGGCGATACGGTGTCATCGGCCGCCATCGTCGGCGTGTGCGGCAGCATGCTCTATGCGATTTCGCTGGTGGCGACACGCCGCCTGCGCGCGACGCCGAGCACGCTGCTGGTGGCGGTCCAGATGGCGGCGTTGCTGCTGCTGTCCTCGACCTCGATGGCCTGGGGCTGGGTGATGCCGAATCCGTTTCAGTTTTTGCTGATGATCGCCATCGGCATCGTCTCGATGGTGGCGTTCTGGTGCCTCAACCAGGGCCTGCGCCTGGCACCTGCCTCCGCGGTCGCCCCGTTCAACTACTCGTCGATCATCTGGGCAACGACGCTCGGCTTCCTGATCTTCGGCGATATCCCCGCACCGTCCACGCTCGCGGGTGCCGCCGTTATCGTCGGCGCCGGCCTGTTCATCGTGCTGCGTCGCGGCTGGTAGGGGCTGACCCGGCTTCTCCCTCCGTTCAATACCGTATAGCGGCGGCCAAGGCTGAGGTGTTTACCTGCGCGATCCCCGCGTAGGCCCGCCCATGCCCCATAAGCCGATTTCGCGTCGCAACATTGTGCGACAGGCCTGCGCGGCAGGCGCCGTCGGCCTGATCCCCGGCCCCGCCGCCGCCGCCGCGCCGGTTTTCGCCGGCGCCATCCGGTGGGACGCCTGGGAGACCACCGATCGCGGCATCGCCAACGCGGTCGCGGCAACGCTCGGCCCGCATCAATACAACAACCGCGCCCCGTTCTGCGCCACCTCGCCCGCGGCCGACACTATCGACATGAGCAGTTGCGACACCCAGGCGGCGATGGACGAGGAGATCGCCGATGCCGCCCGCGCCGGCCTCGCGTATTGGGCGTATTGCTGGTACGGCGCCGGCGATCCGATGATGAACGCCTGGGCCCTGCATCAATCCAGCGTCCTCCGGAACCAGGTGGGCTGGTGCCTGCTGCTGCAGTTCAGCCGCCTCGGCGGCGCCGGCGCGTTCGCTGCCGTGCAAACGGCGTTTGTCGGCTATTTCCAGCAGCCGAACTATCAGAAACTGGCGGGGGCGCGCCCGCTGATCTATCTCTATGTCGACCAGATCGCCCATCTGGCGTCGGACTGGGGCGGCAACTGGGCCAATGTCGGCACAGCACTTGACCACCTCGCCACCGCCTGCGCCAGCGCCGGGCTGGCACGTCCCTATATCGTCGTCATGTTCGGAGCCCCGAAGGACGCCCGCGCCATCGCATCAGCGCTGTCAGCGGACGCCATCAGCAACTACATGGCGCGAACGCCGAAGGGCCAGCCCGCCACCTACCGCGCGCTCGATGCGTCCGCCCAAGCCTACTGGGCGGAAATGGCGGCGACCGGCGGCGCCATCGTGCCGATCTGCATGACCGGCTGGGACACCCGTCCCCGCAAGCTGCACCCACCCCCCTGGCAGCACGGCCAAGCGCCGAACACCGGCATGGACACCTACGTCGCCGCCGGAACCCCCGCCGAGATCGCCGCCCACATCCGCGCCGCCATCGACTACATCAACGCCCACCCGGCAATCACACCGGCCCGCACGCTGCTGGTCTATTCCTGGAACGAATGCGACGAAGGCGGTAGCCCGCTGGTGCCCACCTACACCCCCGCCGGCGCCGACCACGCGATCCTGGACGCCGTCGGCGCGGTGCTCAGGCGAGCGTAACGGCCGGTATCAGGCCGCCGCGCGCGCCTTCACCCCGAGCACGCTGCACAGGGCCACGACCAGCGCGTCCATCATCGCATCGGTATGCAACGGCGTCGGCGTCAGGCGCAGCCGCTCGCTGCCGACGGGCACCGTTGGGTAGTTGATCGGCGTGGCATAGATGGCGAACTCCGCCATCAGCCGCTGGCTGACCTGGCGCACCAGCACGGCGTCTCCGACATGCACCGGCACGATATGGCTTTCGGATGGCAGCACCGGCAGGCCAGCCGCGGCCAGGCGGGCCTTCAGCGTGGCGGCGCGCTCGCCAAGGCGGCTGCGATGGTGGTGGGCGGCAGCGAGGTGGTGAAGATGAAGCCGGCAGCGGCCGAGCGGATGTAATCAACCATCTCGGCGTCCGCCGCGATGTAGCCGCCGTGGCAGCCGAAGCCCTTGGCCAGGGTGCCCTCGATGAGATCGATGCGATCGGCCACGCCGTCACGCTCGGACACGCCACCGCCGGACGGGCCATACAGGCCGACGGCGTGCACTTCGTCCAGATAGGTCATCGCCCCGAAGCGCTCGGCGAGGTCGCAGATCCCTGGGATGTCGCTGATATCGGCGTCCATCGAATAGACGCTCTCGAACACGATCATTTTAGGCGCGTCCGCCGGCGCCGCGGCCAGCTTGCGTTCAAGATCGGCGAGATCGTTGTGCGCCCAGATATGCACGGTGGCCGGCGCGCCCTTCACGCCGTTGATCATCGAGGCGTGGTTCTTGCGGTCGGAGAACACATGCCAGTTCGGCAGCGAGCGCAGAATCGTCGTCAGCGTCGCCTCGTTGGCGACATAGCCGGAGGTGAACAGCAGCGCTGCCGGCTTGCCGTGCAGCGAGGCAAGCTCGGCCTCCAGCGCCTCATGCAGTTCGCTGGTGCCGGCGATGTTGCGGGTGCCACCGGCGCCGGCGCCCATCTCCTGGGCGGCCTGCACAGCGGCGGCGATCACCACCGGATGCGCGCCCATCGCCAAATAATCGTTGGACGACCACACCGTCACGTCCCGCCGTCCGGCGCCATCGGCGACCGAGAACACCGGGAACCGGGTTGCGTCCTTGCGCAGCGGGGTGAAGCTGCGATAGCGGCCTTCCTGGCGGATCTTGGCCAGGCCCTCGCGGCAGGCGACGCGGAACGGATGCATCTGAGGCGATCTCCGGGTGACGACAAAACTCGTTTATAACACGAGCGGCCGAGGTCCAACTAAATCCGCTTTCACGCCGGGGCCATGTGCGCAGGCCCATTCAACGCACGTAGACGAGCACCTCGCGCGGCGGATTGCCGGCGTCTTCGGCCACGCCGATGAAGATATGATCCGGCTGCACCGACTGCATGGCGATGCTGCGGGCCACCGTGGTGGCGTCGCGTTCCGCCTGCTCGCCGGGAATCTTGCCGCGGCCGACGGGGATGATGACGTTGAATTCGGCATCCGGCTTGCGTGACAACGCCAGTTCCACCGCACGGGCGATATCGGGGTCAATGCTGGCTTCAGGATCGTCAAAGCGGATGGTGGCGAGTGGCCGATCAGGCAAGTTTTTCAACGCATTCGCCTCAGGAACCACGCCGGCGCGCTGGAACGTGCGTTGATCGATCAGCGTCGCATACGGAAAATTCCGGCTGGGCATGCAGCCCGCCAACACCAGCAGCACCGGGAACAGGGCAAGATATTTCATTGCCTGTAATCCGGCGCCTCACGGTCGAGGATGCGCTTGATGCTCTCCAGGTGCAGCCTGGCACTTTCGCTGTCGCCTTCGCGCATCTGGGCGGCGGTGCGTTCGATCACCTCGGGCGCCACTTCCTTGAGACGGCGGCCGGTGGACAGCGCCAGGCGCTGCACTTCGCAGGCACGTTCCAGGTAATAAAGATCGTCCCAAACGCTGGCGATGTCCGGCCCCACCACCATCACGCCGTGATTGCGCATGAACACAATGTCGGCGTCGCCCATCGAGGCGGCGATGCGGTCGCCCTCGTCGGTATCCAGCGCCAGGCCGTTGTAATGGTCATCAACCACCAGGCGGCCGTGGAACTTCAGCGCCGTCTGCCCGACCCAGGCCAACGGCGGGCCTTCGAGCATGGCAAGGGCCGTGGCGTTCGGCATATGGGTGTGCATGGCCACCCGGGCGCGCGGCCGGTTCAGGTGCACGCGGGCATGGATATAGAACGCGGTGGCCTCAGGCACACCGCTGCCGGCGACCACACGGCCCTCAAAATCGCATACCAGCAGGCGCGAGGCGGTGATCTCCGAGAACGCCCAGCCGTAGGGATTGACCAGGAACAGCGAGTCGCTGCCCGGCACCATCGCAGAGAAGTGATTGCAGATCCCCTCATGCATCCCAAGCTTTGCCGCCATGCGAAAGCATGCAGCGAGATCGATGCGCGCCTGCATAACCGCACCGGCATCGAGCAGTTGGTTGGACAGGATCGCGGGGGCGGTGGAGGTCAATGCATGGGCCATGGCAGGGACAGTCGCAGTTGAAACAGGGTCAGGCAAGATCGCAGCGGTCAGAGCCGGGCATGAACGGATAGAACCACAGCGGAAATTCCGGCCGCTCGTCAAAGTTCGGCGTGTCGTATTCGGTGGGATACAGGGTTTGCGAGGCCACCGTCTGGAACAGGTCGCGCCTGGCGTAGGTCACTTCCAGCGTATCGACGCAGGCGAAACCGCCGACCATGCCGATGTCACCAAAATTATTGCCATGCACATGCACCGGCACGAAATGCACCGCCAATGCCCGCAGCGCCACTTGGGCGGCGGCGTTGAATGCGGGGTCATCGAGCTGGAACAGCGTGTGAAATTCCAGTGTGATCTGGGCGAAACGCGCCAAAAGATCGGGCCCGGCGGCGGTGAGCGTCTCCCACTCGGCCCCCTCGACATCCAGCTTCAGGATCGGATTTCGCGCCCCCTCCGGCAGCTTCTGCATGTGTTCGGCCAAGGTGAACAACTGCTCGCTGGGGTCCGACACGCCGGCAACCCCCTCCCGATACCAGGAAAACCGCGGATTTTCTTCGGGCAGCGCATCGATCGTGTGGTCGAACAGCAGCACGTCGTGGCCACGTTCGGCCATATCGAGATCGAACGCCACCGAGGTGCCGACGCCAAAGCTCATCACCGCCTGCGCGGGGTCAAGCTGGTCGAGCAGCACATAGCCGCCATCCCAGGCACCGCCGAAGCGACGCTTGCCCACGCCGACAACATCATACGGCATCAGCAATCGCAGCGTTTCGAACACGATCCGTGATGACATAAGACCCGCCTTTGTTCGCTTCGAGCGGTGTCGCACAGAAGCCGAAATCGGACCAGGGCTTGCGGGGGCTGCTGCCTGCTTATAGGAGACTGCGCAGGCACAGGAGGCAGCGATGGCGTCGATTGCAGAGATCACCGGCGACAACCCGGCGCTAGCAGCGCAGGCCGCTATTCTCGCCCGTCCGATGACCGCGGAGCGCCGTATGGCGGACGCGATCCGGGCATTGGCGATGGACGCGGTGGAACGCGCCAATTCCGGGCATCCCGGCATGCCCATGGGCATGGCCGATGTCGCCACCACGCTGTGGAGCCGGTTCCAGAAATTCGACGCCGCCGACCCGCGTTGGCCCGATCGGGACCGCTTCGTGCTGTCCGGCGGCCACGGCTCGATGCTGCTCTACGCCCTGCTGCACCTGACCGGCCATGCCGGCATGAGCATCGAGGACCTGAAAAACTTCCGCCAGCTGCACTCGCCCGCCGCCGGTCACCCCGAATACGGCGAGCATCCCGCCATCGAGACCACCACCGGCCCGCTCGGCCAGGGTCTCGCCACCGCCGTCGGCATGGCGATCGCCGAGCGCCTGCTCGCCGCCCGCTTCGGCCGCTCGCTGGTCGATCACCGCACCTGGGTCACCTGCGGCGACGGCGATCTGATGGAAGGCATCAGCCACGAGGCGATCGGCCTCGCCGGCCACCTGAAGCTCGCCAAGCTCACCGTGCTGTGGGACGACAACTCGATCAGCATCGACGGCGCCACCAGCCTGTCCACCTCGGAAGACCAGCTGAAGCGCTTCGCCGCCGCCGGCTGGGCGACCAAGCGGGTTGACGGCCACGACCCCGCCGAGATCGCCGCGGCGATTTCCTCGGCCACCCGCTCCTCGCGCCCGACGTTGATCGCGTGTCGCACCATCATCGGCTTTTCCGCCCCCACCAAGGCCGGCACCGCCGCCTCGCACGGCTCGGCCTTGGGTGCCGCAGAACTCGCAGCCGCCAAGGCAGCCCTCGGCTGGACCAGCGCGCCGTTCGAAATACCCGAGGATATCGGCGCCCAGTGGCGCGCCGCCGGCAGCCGTGGCGCGCCCGCCCGCCGCGCCTGGCTCAAGCGCCTCGCCCACCACCCGATGCGCGCCGAGTTCGAGCGCGCGATATCCGGCCGCCTGCCGGAAAACTTCCACGAAGCGATCGCCGCGCTGCGCGCCGATATCGCCGAAAAGAAGCCCAAGCTCGCCTCGCGCCAGGCCAGCCAGAAGGTGCTGGAGGCGTTGGTGCCTGTGGTGCCCGAACTGATCGGCGGCTCGGCGGACCTGACCGGCTCCAACCTCACCCTGGTGAAGGGCATGGGCTTCGTCACCCCCGGCAATTTCGCCGGCCGCTACATCCACTACGGCGTCCGCGAACACGGCATGGCCGCTGCGATGAACGGCCTGGCGCTGCACGGCGGCATTATCCCGTATTCCGGCACCTTCTTCGTGTTCACCGACTACATGCGCCCGGCCATCCGGCTCGCCGCCCTGATGCGCATTCGCGTGATCCACGTGCTGACCCATGACAGCATCGGCCTCGGCGAGGACGGCCCGACCCACCAGCCGGTCGAACACCTCGCCAGCCTGCGCGCCATGCCGGGGGTGCTGATGTTCCGCCCGGCCGACACCATGGAAACCGCCGAGTGCTGGGAACTCGCCCTGCGCAAGTCGGACGGCCCCAGCCTGATCGCGCTGTCGCGCCAGTCCTTGCCGGCGCTGCGCACCGACACCGCCGAGAACCGCTCCGCCCGCGGCGCCTACGTGCTGGCCGAGGCCGAGGGCCCGCGCCAGGCCACGTTGATCGCCACCGGCAGCGAGGTCGCCATCGCCATGGCCGCGCGTGACGCGCTGAAGGCCGAGGGCATTCCGGTCGCCGTTGTCTCGCTGCCATGCTGGGAGCTGTTCGCCCAGCAGGACGAGGCCTACCGCGCCGAAGTACTCGGCGGCGCGCCCCGCTTCGGCATCGAGGCCGGCGTCGGCTTCGGCTGGGAGCGTTGGCTGGGCAATGACGGCGTGTTCATCGGCATGACCGGCTTCGGCGCCTCGGCTCCGTTCGAGGAGCTCTACAAACACTTCGGCATCACGCCGGAAGCCATCACCGCGGCCGTGAAGCGCCGCATCACCGCTTGAACGTAAAGCGGATTTTTAGAGGGAAGTGACCACCATGGCTGTCAAGATTGCCATCAACGGGTTTGGCCGCATCGGCCGTCTGGTGCTGCGCGCGCTCATCGAGAGCGGCCGCACCGACGTGATCCCCGCCGCCATCAACGATCTCGGCAGCGTCGAGGCGAACGCCCATCTGTTCCGCTACGACAGCGTGCATGGCCGCTTCCCCGGTGAAGTGCATGTCGATGGCCAGACCATCACCATCACCCACAACGGCCGCACCTACGGCCCGATCACCGTCTCCGCCGAGCGCGACCCGACGAAGGTTCCCTATCAGGGCATCGACGTTGCGATGGAATGCACCGGGCTTTTCACCTCCAAGGAAAAGGCCTCGGCCCTGCTGACCGCCGGCGCCCGCAAGGTGCTGATCTCGGCTCCCGGCGACGGCGCTGACGCCACCATCGTCTATGGCGTGAACCACCATGTGCTCACCAAGGACATGACGGTCGTCTCCAACGCCTCCTGCACCACCAACTGCCTGGTGCCGGTGGTGAAGGTGCTGCACGACAACTTCAAGGTGGTGCGGGGCTACATGCTCACCATCCACAGCTACACCGGCGACCAGCCGACGGTGGACACCTTCCACAAGGACCCACACCGCGCCCGCGCCGCCGCGGTGTCGATGATCCCGACTTCCACCGGGGCTGCCAAGGCCGTCGGCCTGGTGATGCCGGAACTGAAGGGCAAGCTCGACGGCAGCTCCATCCGGGTGCCGACGCCGAACGTCTCGCTGGTCAGCCTGGACGTGGTGCTGGAACGCACACCGACCAAGGAAGAAGTGAACGCCGCCATGAAGGCCGCCTCGGAAGGCGCGCTCAAGGGCATCCTCGGCTACAACACCGCCCCCCTGGTCAGCATCGACTTCAACCACATCCCGGCGTCCTCCACCTTCGACGCCACCCAGACCGCGGTTGTCGACGGCGGGCTGGTGCGGGTGCTGAGCTGGTATGACAACGAGTGGGGCTTCTCCAACCGTATGTCTGACACCGCAGCGCTGCTCGGGAGCCTCTGATCATGACCGTCCGTACCCTCGATGGGCTCGATGTCGCCGGCAAGCGCGTGCTCGTGCGCGCCGACCTCAATGTGCCCGTCAGGGACGGGCGGATCACCGATCTCACCCGGATCGAACGCCTGTCGCCCACCATCCGCGAGCTTTCGGACAAGGGGGCGCGGGTGATCGTGTTCAGCCATTTCGACCGTCCGAAGGGCAAGCGCGTCGCTGAGATGTCGCTTGCCCCGATCGCGATCGCCCTTGGCGAAGTGCTCGGGCGCCCGGTGCATTTCGCCAATGATTGCGTGGGCGTGCAGGCCCAGCAGGTGATCGAGCGGCTGGCGCCCGGCGATGTCGCGGTGCTGGAAAACACCCGCTTCTACCCCGGCGAGGAAAAGAACGACCCGGCGCTTGCCGCCGAATTCGCCGAACTCGCCGACATCTACGTCAACGACGCGTTTTCCGCCGCCCACCGCGCCCATGCCAGCACCGAGGGGGTGGCGCATCTGCTGCCGTCCTACGCCGGACGGCTGATGCAGGCCGAGTTGGAAGCACTGACCGCGGCGCTGGGGAACCCGGTGCGCCCGGTGATGGCTGTTGTCGGCGGCTCCAAGGTTTCCACCAAGCTCGACCTGCTCGGCAACCTCGTCACCAAGGTGGATTTCCTGGTGATCGGCGGCGCCATGGCCAACACGTTCCTCGCCGCCGAGGGCATCAACGT
>Ga0302279_10006587_pt1 | contig 12246 bp, 11 predicted proteins | sample III_Bog_N3_3_FD_194541 | JGI IMG/M metagenome (GOLD analysis project Ga0302279, IMG submission 194541) | Peat permafrost microbial communities from Stordalen Mire near Abisko, Sweden - III_Bog_N3_3 | ecosystem: Environmental > Terrestrial > Soil > Wetlands > Peat | place: Sweden: Abisko...
AGCGGACCGCAAACGAATAAAGTTTTTTGGTTCTTTTGTTCACAAAAGAACAGCGCTTCAGCTGAAGATTTGCAAGTTCTGCTCCAGAACCATGCGGCGGCGTTCATGCGTGTTGGTATTTGGCTCGAAATGCCGCCACGTGTTTCGCCCGGCGCCTTTGGCCTGATACAGCGCCGCATCGGCGCGGCGCTGTAGTGCCTCCGGCGTGGTGCCGTCGGCGGGGAATTGGGCGATGCCGATGGAAACCCCGACGCTCGCTGGCTCGCTCTCGATCATGAACGGCTGCTGAATGGCGTGCAGCAGCCGCTGCGCCACTCCTTCGATCTGGGTGATATCGTCCATCCCGCACAGCAGCACGGCAAACTCGTCCCCTCCCATGCGCGCGACCACATCAACGTTGCGCAACAGCCCGCGCATGCGCGTTGCCACCTGCGCCAGCAACGCATCGCCGGCCGCGTGGCCGCGGCTGTCGTTGAGCTGCTTGAAACGGTCGAGATCGAGGTACAGCACCGCAAGTCGCTCGCCGCAGCCGGGTATTTCGCTGGAACACAGCCCTCGTGCCACCGCCTTTTGCAGGCGTTCCTGGAAGGCGGCGCGGTTGGCGATGCCGGTGAGCTGATCGTGCTGGGCCGCGTGGCACAGCATCGCCTCGGCAGCCTTTCGGGCGGTGATGTCGGTGAAAGTGCGCACCATGCCGCCGGTTTCCAGCGGCGTGCTGCGGATTTCCAGTATCGTGCCATTGGGGCGGCGGCGTTCGTAAACCTGCTCGGTGGTCGGCACGATGGCCTTGCTGACGTTGCCGGGAAGATCGGGGTCGTGCTGCTGAAACTCACCGGCCTCGCGCTGGTGATTGACCACGGTGGTGAAATGCGGCCGCCCTGCCAGCAGGTCCGGCGGCAGTTGCAGCAGGTCCAGCGCGCGATGGTTGAACACTGCGATATAGCCCTGGTCGTCCACCATCATCAGCCCTTGGTCCATGTGCGCCAGGGTGTTGCGCAGCAGATCCGACTCACGCGCCAGGCGGCTGCGATTGTCTTCCAGCGCTGCCATGGCCTCCTGCAGCGAGGCCTGTGCAGCCGACTCCGCCTCAAACTGCTGGATCAGCCGATGCAACAGCAGCAGCAGGCATAGCAGGGCGCATAGTGCGCCGCCGGCGATCTCATTACTTTGTCGGCGCCACTGTGCCAGTGCGGCATTGCCGAATGCCTGTGTGCGGGCGGTTTGTTCCAACAGACTGGCGGCGTGATCGCCCAGGGCAACCGCATCATGATGCAGTTGCCAAACCGATAACGCGGCAATGCCGAAAATTCCGGCGCAGGCCAAGGCCGCGGCTATCACAAGCCGGCGGCTGCGTTGCGACAGTTGGAACATGCGACCCATACGGTCTTCCCCACCGCCCCTGCGGCTTGTTCATTCGAAGGTTGGCCAGTGTGGGCCCCTTGCTCCGAACAAAGTATGAAGTGCATCACCTTTATGGATCGTTAACGCGACATCTCCGTCTACGCTCCGGCAGGATCAGGAAGGACGACCATGCTTGTTCTCATCGTTGGAATCATCGTCTTGCTCGGGGTGCACAGCATCACGGCGTTTCGCGACACCAGGACGGTATTGATCAACGCAAGCGGTGCTATGGCCTACCGCGGGCTTCATTCACTGGTTTCGCTCATTGGCCTGGGACTAATCATATGGGGTTTCCAGCGTTACCGGGCGGACGGATGGGTGCAGATCTGGACGCCGCCCATCTGGACCGCCCATATCACCATCTCGTTGATGTGGTTCGCGTTCGTGGCGCTGGCCTGCATGAACCCGGCGCCGAGCAGGATCCGTGGCTGGCTGCGTTTCCCGATGCTGGTGGGCGTCAAGATCTGGGCACTGGCGCATCTGCTCGCCAACGGCGACCTCGGCGGGATGCTGCTGTTCGGCTCGTTCCTGGCCTGGGCGGTGTTTGACCGCATCTCCCTCAAACGGCGCGGCGATCTTGGCGCACCCCGGATCAGCGCGTTTACCCGCGCCGATGCGATCGCGTTGCTGGTTGGAACGGTGGCTTACGTTGCCATGATGCTGCTGCACCCGTTCCTGATCGGTGTTTCCGTGATCGCCTATTCGCCATAGCCCCGGGGATGGCTGATCCGCCAGGCCAGCGCTGTCTCAACGATGGCGTCGATGCTGGTAAACGCAGGCGCCCAGCCGGTTTCCTGCGTGAAGCGGGCGGCGGAGGCCACCAGAACAGCGGGGTCGCCGCCCCGGCGTGGGGCGATGTTGAACGGCACCTTTCGCCCGCTGACCCGCTCGACGGCGCGGATCACCTCGAGCACTGAAAACCCGCCGCCGGTGCCGATATTGTAGCAGGCGCTGCCGTTGGCGATCTGTTCGACGGCCAGCAAATTGGCGCTGGCGAGATCGGTGACATGCACGTAGTCGCGGATGCAGGTGCCATCGGGGGTCGGATAGTCGTCGCCGAACACCACCAGCGGTGGCCGGCGGCCGAGGGCGGCATCGATCGTCAGTGGGATCAGATGCGTCTCAGGCGTGTGGTCTTCGCCGAAACGCCCCCGCGGGTCGGCGCCGGCGGCGTTGAAATAGCGCATGCTGGCAGTGCGCAACCCATGGATCTGCCCGGCCCAATACAGCATGCGCTCGATCATCGCCTTGCTCTCACCGTAAGGCGAGCCGGGCACGATGGGGGTGTTTTCGTCAAACGGCGGCGTGTCGGTGGAGGCGAAGAGATTGGCGGTGGAGGAAAACACCAGCCGTGGCACGCCGTGGCGCACGCAGCCGTCGATCAATCGCGCGGTGTTGCCGGGGTTGACGGACAGATAGAGCATCGGCTCGCGCATGCTTTCGCCGACCAGCGACAGCGAAGCCAAATGGAACACCGCGTCGAACGGCCCGTCTTTCAGCGCTGCGTCGATGGCAGCGGCATCGGCGAGGTCGCCGACGACCAGCCGTGCCCCCGGCGGCACTGCCTGCCGGTGGCCGGTGCTCAGATTGTCGAACACCACGCATTCGTGGCCGACATCGAGGAGATGCGCCACGAGATGGCTGCCGACATAGCCAGCGCCGCCCGTGACGAAATAGCGTTTGGCCATAGAGTGGCGGTCCGATCCGGCTGCTGAATGATCATGACGGGTTTGCGTAACGTTGCCGGCTTCCAACATCCGGCCGGCTTATGCAACCCCGTTAAAGTCCGTCGCCTCCGTTGTCCGTCTCGCTGGTGCGTGGCAGCGGGCGGGGCGGGGCGGCATGCGGGTCGAAGCTTTCGTTCATCACCGCCTGCACCCGGCAATCCTCGCACATGCGGATCATGTCGAGGCGTTTGGCGTTGGCGCCGGTGTACATCCAGTGTTTTTCCGACAGCTTTGCGACGATCCGCTCCACCATGCTGCGCGAGCCGAACGGCTTGCCGCAGGCGATGCAGGGAAAAGGTTCCTCCTGCTTGAGGGTGACGGCGCCGGCCGTCCAGGCGGCGAGGTCGAGCCTTGGTTCGAGGCTGATCACCTTCTCCGGGCAGGTGGTGCGGCACAGGCCGCATTGCACGCAGGCATCCTCGGCGAAACGCAACGTGGGCTTGTCGGGATCGTCACGCAGCGCGCCGGCCGGGCAGGCGGCGACGCAGGACAGGCACAGCGTGCAGCCGGCGGTATCGACCACGACAGCGCCGAACGGGCTGCCCGCGGGCAATGCCGTGCTCTGCCGGGGGCGGCCCGCCGCGCGATGCAGTTCCTTCAGCGCTGTGATGGTGAGGTGGCGGCCGGTGGCGAGCGGCAGGAAGCGCGACGGGCTGGCAACGCTGGCGCCGGCGGCGATCGCCCACAGCGCGTCGGGGTCGTCGGTTTCCAGCACGATCGGGGCGGGCAGGCCGAGCGGGGCCAGGATCGCCTCAGCCAGGGCGGTCACACGATACAGCACGGCGATGTCGTGGCGCGGTTTGGCGCGGGTCAGTGCCACCACTCCGGCGGCGCCATAGGCGAAGGCTGCTGCGAACAGTTCCAGCCCTGCCTGCGTCACTTCATTGAGGTGCAGCGGCAGCACATTCGCCGGCAAGCCACGGCCGAAGCGGGCGGCGGCTTCGATCAAGGGCTGGCCGTGGTCTTCGTCATGCAGCAGCACCACGGGATCGCGGCCGCCGGCGGAGGTGTAGGTGGCGATCATCATCCGCATCCGCGCGATCACCGCTTCCGGTGGCGGCACGGCGTAGGCGGCAGCGCCGGTTGGGCACACCGCGGCGCAGGAGCCGCACCCCGCACACACCGCGGCGTTGATCGTCACGTGATCGCCGTTGGGGGTGATGGCGCCGGTCGGGCAGAGATCGAGGCAGCGGGTGCAGCCGATCTGTCTGCTTCGGCTGTGCGCGCACAGATTTTCGGTGAAGCGGATATAGGCCGGCTTGTCGAAGGTGCCGATCAGGCGGGAGGCGTCGAGGATCAGCCGTTCCACCAACTCCGGGCGCTCAGGATCGCAGCGCAGGTAGCCTGGGCGCAGGTTGTGGGCGGGAAACAACGGGGTGCCGCCGGTAAGGTCGATCACGATGTCACAGCGCGACACCGCGCCGTCGCGCGGCGTGCCCCAGATCAGCCGGTCGCGTGAGGAGGGCAGGGCGGCGGCGGTATCGTCCACCACCAGTTCGAAATCGCCGAGATGGCCCTTCGCGCTGCGGATGGTGCCCCGCAGCACCGGAAAATCGTCTGATGACGGCGGGGTGATCGCGTCCGGCCGGCTCAGCAGCACCGTTACATCCAGCGTATCGGACAGCCGCCGCGCGACTTCGACGGCGGTGTCGTCGCGTCCGTAGATCAACGCCACGCCTTCGCTGGTCAGTGAAACCAGCTCCGTCGGCGGCATCGGCACCGCGGCGGCGGCGAGCAGTGCTGCCATTTTCGGGCCGGTGGCTGACGCTTCCGACCATCCCGCCTGTTCGCGGACATTGGCGAATTGCAGGGTCTGGCCGGCTTCGTCGGCGAGTTCGGCGAACGGCGGCGCTTCCTGGGTGCAGCCGATGGTGATCGGCCTACCTTCCGCCAACGCGGCTCGCACCGCACCGATGCCGGCGCGGCACAGATGGGTGGCGGTGCGCAGTTCGCCACCGACATGGGCGAGCGCCTTGGTGTCCAGCGCCATGCTGTCCTCGCATGAGCAGGCGAAGATTATACGGTTGGGCGTTGGGTCAGCCATGAACTCGTCCTTTGCAGCCAATCGATCTATATAGGGACGACGACGAACAAGGGAGTGCCCGCGTGCTCGAACTGCCGCCGCCCTACACAGAACTTGCACTGCGCGAAGCCGGTGACGCCATGCTGCGCGCTATCGCCGAGGCCGAAGCCGGCGCCGGCGCCGGGCTGCTGGTCTGGGTTCGCCGTCTCGGCAGCGTCGATTGCGCGGTGCTGCTGGAGCCCACCGAAACCCTCGCGGAAGCCCGCCACGTGCTTTTCGCCGGCCTCGCCGCGGTCGCCGATTCGCTGGCGGCGATCAGCCCGCCGGAAAAGCCGCTCACGCTGGTCTGGCCGGACCGGGTGCATTTCGACGGTGGCCTGGTCGGCGGTGGCCGTCTGGCGTGGCCGACCGGCTGCACCGAGACGGACATTCCGGCCTGGCTGGTGTTCGGCTTCACCTTGCGCACCCTGGCCGATGTGCAAGACGGCGACGTTCCGCCAGCCGCGCTGATCGACGACGGGTTCGATGATTTCGAAAACGGCCCGTTCATCGAAAGCTTTGCCCGGCATTTCATGCTGGCGCTGGATGATTGGGCGCAGGGCGGTCCCGACGCTGCGATGGTGAGTTGGAAGCGCTACGGCGAAGGCGCCATGGGAGGCGATCTCGCGCAATTGCAGCGAGCACCCACCTGGCTGGACGATGGCGAGGTTGGCCAATGAATGGTGCGCGGGTGAAGCTGCTGCGTACCTTGCAGCTCGATCCGTCCGACCGCTTCGTGTTCGAACGTGCGGCCGCACCCGGCGAATGGGCGGTATCCGGCGCTTTCGTATTCGCGTCGGCCGATGCGCCGACGATGTCGCACAAGGCGCGGGTGGCATTGCGCTCCGGCTTTTTGGGCGTGGATAGTCTCGGCTGGTCCACCTTGGCGGAGGTCGCCGAGGGCAATGCCGAACTGGTGGCCAAACGCCTTGCTGCCCAACTGATCAAGCATTTCGGCGCGCCCGACATGGAGACCGCGATGGTTGCGGCGCGCGAGGAAGTGATGTTCGCGGCATCGCTCTGCGACCTGCCGCTCGGCACCGTCGTTGCCGTCCAGCGCAGCTCGACCGCCGAGGGGCTGTCCGAGCGTTTCCGCACACTTACCGCGCGCGCCCACCGATCCGCGCCGGTGTTCGCTCTGGTGGAGACCAACGACGAGCCGGATGAAGTCGATCTGACCCGTCTCGCCGTGGACGGCAGCCTGTGAACGAGTTCTGGGTCTCCTCCGGCCATCTGCTGCTGGACCGCTCGGCGGATGGCTTCTTGCTGCTGACCGATGATTTCCTGCGTGCCTTCCTCGCCCGCCCCGAACTGATGCCGCCGGAGGAAGCCTGTGATGCCGAGTGTGCCCTGCACGCCATGCTGCTGGCCGAACCGCGCGCTGACGTCGATCCTTCTGGCCTCGCCGACGCCGATGCGGTTGAAAACTGGACGGTGTTCCTGGCGTTTCGCAACGCGCTGGTCGCCGCCCCCACCATCGAGGCGGCGTATTTGCGGCTCGCCACCGGCGATCTCTCGGCCACACCGCCGCTGTTCATGACGCAACTCGTGCACGTCATCCTGCGCAACGCGCTGCACGACTGCACGGACGCCGCCACCGTGCGCGCGGCCGAGCTGTTGTTTCGCCCGCAGCGGGTGAGCCATCACGACAACACTGTGCTGCTCGCCGATGCCGAGGCGATCGAGAGCCATGAGCAGCAACGCAACGCCTCGCCGCTGCTGGCGATGCTGGCGCCGCCCGCGGTCGCCGAGCTCACCGTGCTGACCGATGACAACGCGGCAGATTACTGGGGCCGGTCGGACGCGTTCGACATGGTGCTGAACCTCGGCGGCACTCCCGGCGGGCGCGACGCGCTTGGCCGCGCCTTGCGCATCTGGGTGCGCCACATGCTCGGCTTTGATGCGCAGATTGATCCGCTGCCAGCCCTCACCGACCCCGATTGGCGTTGGTTCATCGGTCTGGACACCGAAGCCACCCGTATCGGCAACGCGCTGTGGGCTGGAGACGAGGCCCCTGACGCCGACCGGCTGCTGGCGCTGTTTCGTATGGTTCCGGACAGCACGGCGCCGATCCAGGCGGACATGCGCGGGCGGCCGATCTACCTGATGCTGGCGGCCAACGCTGACAATCTGGTGCGCCTCAAGCCGCATAATCTGCTGACCGGTCTGCCGATGGGGGAGGTGGTGGGATGAGTGCAACCGAAACCGTGACGGTCAGTGTGGTGCTGGAGCGCCGCATTCCCGTCAGTGTCTGGGCCCATGTGCTGTGGGTGCCGGCGGCGGTACTCCCGGGTGTGCCGGACCTGGCGGAGGGAACCGCGCTCGGCGTTACCGACACCGGTGAGCGGTTCTTCGCCGGCCCCTTCGCCATGGAACTGCACCGCACCGATACCGCCACCTACCGGGACAATCTGGCAACCGAGGCGCCGCGCATCTGGGTGGCGGCGCGGCCGCAGGCGGATGGCTCGATGCCGGCGATTGTCGGCGTTACCCCCGATCCGGCCGAGGGTGAATCCTATACCGAGGCGGGGGATGATATCGTCGAGACTGTGCCGATGGCGCCGGAGATCGCAGGCGTGCTGGCGGCGTTCATCGAGGCCCATCACGTTGAGCGACCGTTCATCAAGCGCAAGCGGCGCGACTGGGTGTCTGACGAGCCGGACGACATGGCGTGAGTGACAATGCGGCCGATGAGGGCTTCGGCCAGCGCTGGTCGCGGCTGAAGCGGCGCGCGGTGGAGCCGGTGGTGGAGGCGCCGCCTGAGAAAGTGTCCGCGGCGGAGGAGCCGGTGGAAATCCCGCCCCCTGCCGAAACCATCCCGCTCGGCGATATCACCCTCTGGCTCGGCAAGAAGTTGCCGGACGGCTGGCGCGAAGTGGCGCTGCGGCGGGTGTGGTCGGCGGATATCGATATCCGCGATTTCAAGGGCTTGGCCGATTACGCCTGGGATTATACCGACCCCGCCGGTGCGCCATCGGGCTGGGGCCCGCTGCGCGTCACCGACGATATCGCCAGCCTGCTGTCGCGCGCGATCGGTGAGCCGATGCCGCCGCCGGAGCCGCCGCCCGAGCCTCTGGGCGAGGCGCCAGCCGCGGTACCGCTTGAGACCGCAGACGAAATCGGCATTCCCGCACCAGCAGTTCCACAGCCAACCGCACCGGAAAAACCGCCCGTACAGGCGCCTCGCCGGGGTGGGCGAGCGGCGCCAGTCTGAAACTATTTCGATATAGCACAGTTGTTGTTGATTGATCTTGGTGCCTTGCAGAATTCATCATAAGATTCACTTATGAGAGAGCTTCTACGGCTTCGTGTGTCGTCACGAAGCCGGAACTTGCCAAGGGTGGAAGCGTCAATGCGAGAACAAGGTTTGGAGCGGGCCTTGGCGGTCGCCGGTGGTGTTTCGTCACTGGCACGCGGCCTGGGTGTGTCTCAGCCGGCGATTTCCGGCTGGAAGCGGGTGCCGCCGGATCGCGTGCTCGCGGTCGAGGCGCTCACTGGTATTCCGCGTACCGAACTGCGGCCCGATCTTTACGCCGAGGCAGAACTCAGCGCCCCTGATACGCTTGATGAAGTCGCCGCCGCCCGCGCGGACACCTATGCCCTGCTGGCCCATCTGCTCTGGCACGCGCCGGATGCGATGATGCTGCGCCGCCTGGCCGCGCCGATGCAGGGTTCCGGCCCGCTTGCCGATATCCGCCGTGACATCGCCCGGGCGGCCGCCGACACCACGGCAGCCGAGGTGGAGCGCGAGCATTTCAACCTGTTCACCGGCGTCGGCGGCGGCGAGTTGCTGCCCTATGCCTCGTACTACCTCCCCGGCTTCACCCATGAGCGGCCGCTCGCCGAAGTCCGTGCCGATCTGCATTCGCTCGGCCTGGTGCGCACCGAGGGGCTGGCTGAGCCGGAAGACCACATCGCCTTCCTGTTCGAGGTGATGGCCGCCCTGATCCGCGGCGCCGCCACTGATGAGATCGACGACGCGGTATTCTTCCGCCGCCATATCCAGGGCTGGGCCGAGCGGCTGTTCGCCGATCTCGAACGCGCCGAAACCGCCCGCTTTTACCGTCCGGTTGCCCGTCTCGGACGGCTGCTGATCGACATTGAAACCCAGGCCGCAGCGCTTCCTGCATGAACGGAGAGCCCATCATGCCAGACCAGACCGAGACGAAAACCGTTCAACGCCGTGGCCTGTTTGCCGCTATCGGTGCCGGCGGTGTCGCTGTCGTCGCCACCGTCGCCGCTTCCGTGGTCGGCGCCGAACCGGCCGAGGCGATGACGCCCTCGGCCGAAAAGGGCGGCGCGCACTATCGCGAGAGCGAGCATGTGAAGCAGTACTACCGCGTGAACCGTTACTGAGACGGCGCAGGGAAAACCATCATGCTGATCAAGCGCCGCGACGCGATCGTCCAGAAGACCCGCCTGCAGTCCATGCTCGGCGACCTGTCCTCCGGCGTGCTCGACCGCCGATCCTTCCTGCGCCGCGCCGGCTTCACCGCGGGGGCCGTCGGTCTCGCCGGCCTGCCGCTCGGCTCGGTCAAGCGCGCCCAGGCGGCGGCGCTGACGCCGAACGTTCCGATCAAGACCGTCAAATCCGTCTGCACCCATTGCTCGGTCGGTTGCTCGGTGATCGCCGAAGTGCAGAACGAAGTGTGGGTGCGTCAGGAGCCGGCATTCGACAGCCCGATCAACCGTGGCAGCCACTGCGCCAAGGGGGCCTCGGTCCGCGAACTGGTGAAGGGCACGCGGCGGCTGCGCAGCCCGATGAAGCTGGTCGATGGCCAGTGGCAGAAGATCAGCTGGGACGTGGCGATCGACGAGATCTCCGCCAAGCTGCTGAAGATCCGCGAAGACCAGGGGCCGGACAGCGTGTTCTGGCTTGGCTCGGCCAAGTTCTCCAACGAGGGCGCCTATCTGTTTCGCAAGCTGGCGGCGTTCTGGGGCACCAACTCGGCCGACCACCAGGCGCGCATCTGCCACTCCACCACGGTTGCCGGTGTTGCCAACACCTGGGGCTACGGTGCGATGACCAACAGCTACAACGATATCCGCAACGCCAAGACCATGATCATCATGGGCGGCAACCCCGCCGAGGCGCATCCGGTTTCGCTGCAGCACATCCTCGCCGGCAAGGAGATCAACCGCGCCAATCTGGTGGTGATCGACCCGCGCTTCACCCGCACCGCGGCGCATGCCACCGACTACATCCGCATCCGGCCGGGCAGCGACATCCCCACCATCTACGGCATTCTCTGGCACGTGTTCGAGAACAAGTGGGAAGACACAAAGTTCATCGCCCAGCGCGTCTATGGCATGGACGATATCCGCACTGAGGTCGCCAAATGGACGCCGGAGGAGGTTGAGCGCGTCACCGGGGTGCCCGGCGAGCAGCTCAAGCGCGTCGCCCATATGATGACGCATGAGAAGCCGGCCACGCTGATCTGGTGCATGGGCGCCACCCAGAAGACCGTCGGCACCGCCAACGTGCGTGCCTACTGCATCCTGCTGCTGGCCACCGGCAACGTCGGCGCCCCCGGCACCGGTGCGAACATCTTTCGCGGCCACTGCAACGTGCAGGGCGCGACGGATGCCGGCCTCGATGTCACCTCGCTGCCGTATTATTACGGCCTGGTCGAAGGCGCCTGGCGCCATTGGGGCCGGGTGTGGGAGGTGCCGTACGAGTATCTGCTTTCGCGCTTTGACAGCAAGAAGATGATGGAAACCCCGGGCATCCCGACCACCCGCTGGTTCGATGCGGTGCTCGCCAAGAAAGAAGACATCGACCAGCGCAACCCGCTGCGTGCGATGGTGGTGATGGGCCATGGCGGCAACACCGTCACTCGCATGCCCGAAATGGTGAAGGGGCTGGAGGCTCTGGAACTGCTGGTGGTTGCCGACCCGCACCCCACCACGTTTGCCGTGGTCAGCGAGCGCAAGAACAACACCTATCTGCTGCCGGTCTGCACGCAGTTCGAAACCAGCGGCAGCCGCACGGCGTCCAACCGATCGATCCAGTGGTCCGACCGCGTGGTCAAGCCGATCTGGGAGAGCAAGGACGACTACGAGGTGATGTATCGTCTCGCCGAAAAGCTCGGTTTCGCCGACCAGATGTTCAAGAACATCAAGGTTGAAGGCAAGAATCCGGTCGCTGAAGACATCCTGCGCGAAATCAACCGCGGCGCCTGGTCCACCGGCTACACGGGACAGTCGCCGGAGCGGTTGAAAGCGCATATGGCCAACCAGGACAAGTTCGACATCGTCACCCTGCGCGCCAAGGGCGGTGAGGTCGATGGCGACACCTACGGCCTGCCCTGGCCGTGCTGGGGCACGCCGGAGCAAAAACATCCCGGCACCCACATCCTCTACAACACCAATCTGCACGTGAAGGACGGCGGCGGCACCTTCCGCGCCCGCTTCGGCGTGGAGCGCGAGGGCAAAACGCTGCTGGCCGAGGGCAGCTATTCGCTGGGATCTGAGATCAAGGACGGCTATCCCGAAGTTACCCTCGGCGTGCTGAAAAAGCTCGGCTGGGACGGTGATCTGACCGCTGACGAATTGGCTGTGATCACCAAGATCGGTGGTGCGACACCTGACAACGTGTCGTGGTCGATCGATCTCTCCGGCGGCATCGTGCGCGTCTGCATCGCCCACGGCATCCTGCCTTACGGCAACGCCAAGGCGCGTGCCAATGCGTTCGGCCTGCCCGACCCGGTGCCGGTGCACCGCGAGCCGATCTACACCTCACGCCCGGATCTGGTGGCGAAATACCCGACGCTGCCGGATTTCCGTAGCTTCCGCCTCACCAACATCGGCGGCACCGTGCAAAAGCGCGCCGTCGATCTCGGCGTGGTCAAGAAGTTCCCGATCGTGCTCACCTCCGGCCGTCTCGTCGAATACGAAGGCGGCGGCGAGGAAACCCGCTCCAACCCGTGGCTCGCCGAGTTGCAGCAGGACATGTTCGTCGAGATCAACCCCGGCGACGCCTCGGCCCGCGGCATCAAGGACGGCGCGATGGTGTGGGTCACCGGGGCCGAGAGCAATTCGAAAACCTGGGTGAAG
>Ga0302279_10006589_pt1 | contig 12243 bp, 10 predicted proteins | sample III_Bog_N3_3_FD_194541 | JGI IMG/M metagenome (GOLD analysis project Ga0302279, IMG submission 194541) | Peat permafrost microbial communities from Stordalen Mire near Abisko, Sweden - III_Bog_N3_3 | ecosystem: Environmental > Terrestrial > Soil > Wetlands > Peat | place: Sweden: Abisko...
ACATACAGCACGCCGCTGGCGACAAAGAACCACATGAAGGTGAAATGCCACTGCAAGGCGCCGCCGAGCCATCCGCCGAGCGTGACATATCTGGGTATCGTGAGCAGGACTTGTTCCGGAATCTTCGGCCCGAAACTGGGAAAGGCGCGGAAGATGCGCAGGCCGCTGGTCACCATCACGAACAAGCTGATGGCGTTCACCCAGTGCGTGATCCGAATCGGCAGCGGATGCTCGTAGGCGGCACGCACGAGCGAGGGATCTTCTTCCGCGGTTAACTCAATGGCTACTGGCGCCGAAGGAGCCGACTCCTGTGGAGCGGTCTGGTCGGCAACCATCTCCATTCTTGCCACGGTGGCTTCCACCGGACCGGCCTCGGCGGTTGGCACGGGATCGGGCTGCGGGACGGAATCTTTTTTTGCTTCGTTATTGTTATTGTTATTGCCATTCTCGTCGTTCGGCATCACAGGCCTCCGTACCAGCTGTAGCCCTGGTCTTCCCAGTAGCCGGTTTTGCCGGGCTTCAGAATATTGGTGACGCGAACGGTGTCGAGATACTTGGCCTGCTTGTATCCGAGCTTGGTCGGCATTTGCAGGCGCAGCGGCGCTCCGTGTTTGCGGTCGAGCGGCTGCCCATACATCTCGTAGCACATCAGCGACTGCGGATGCAGCGCCGACGCCATGTCGATGGACTCGTAATAATCGTCCGCGCATTCGACTTCGAGAAAGTTCGCACCCGTGTTCGCTCCCACCAGCTTCAGGAAGTCGGAGATACGCGTGCCGCCAAACGAGCCGACCACGTCCCAGCCCTCCACGCAGATATGGCGCGTATTTTGGCTGAGCTTCGGCAGCGCCTGAATCTGGGCCAGCGTGTATTCGCCCGGATGCTGCACGTCGCCTTCGACCGTCAGCGTCCACTTCTCCAAATCCACCTCGGGGTCGAGAACGTCGTAGCCGTTGTAGGGGAACTTTTCGAACGGCACAACTTCGGAATTCGAAAATGTCTGGGCGAGATGCTGCGAACGAAACGTCGCGCCGGAGGCCCAATCGCTGAAGCGAACTCCTTCCTCAACCAGACGGTCCCTCAGCTTCGGGATCGCGAACGCTCCCAGGACGGCGATGGGAGCAAGCTTGAGCAACTGGCGGCGACTCTTCCGCTTGAGTTCCTGGTCGTCGAGTCGAGTGATCATGAGCGTCCCTCTAGAGAGCAGACCTTAACACAGAAATAGGATGCGGGAGCAGGGGCGAAGTTTCATGGTTCGTCGGGGTCGTGGTCGCTGGTCGTTAGGAGTGCGCGAGGGGTTGATAAAACGATTGCAGCGCAGTCGTGTCGTCGCGGACACGGGCGCGTGGCGGAAGACACGCCAGTCCGCTCGCGACCCATCTTAACTTCATTCTTTTCAATCGTCTGGGTCTGGCCTCCGGCTTGCCTTCCTCTCTCGCGAGAGCATGGAGGCAATCATGGAAACGATGCTGCAAGGCCTGGTGATCGTCGGCGGTCTGACATTCTCGCTGGCCGCGTCTTTGCTGATTGAAGAACTCATATTTGGACAGATTGTACGGGTGGCGTTCGCGCGCCGCCCGGAAGCTCGCAAGCAAGACCCGAAGAATTGAAAGGAGCATTACCATGCTGTTGCTGAAGCATTTGCTGTTGAGCGTGGGGATCGCGATGTTCGCGATCGCCGCCGGAATTCTCTCCTATGACGCGTACCTGCTGATTGCCTGGCAGCGCCGGCGTTTGAACCCGGACCCTGAGGCAGGCGCGCCCGGACTTGCTCCAGCGATGCGCTGGCGTACATCGGTTGCGCTCGTGATGCTGGCGTGGGTGCCGCTGCTGGTCTCGGCGGGAATCGTCATCGTGCCGAGCGGAATGGCTGGCGTGCGCGTGAGCCAGACTAAAGGCACGCTGGCGGGGACGCTGTATCCGGGCGTGCACTTCGTGGTGCCGCTGGTCGAGCGCGTCGAACTTTTCAACACGCGCGACCAGCTGTTCACCACCGGCATCGGCGAAGATGCGCCGGCCAAGGGCGCGGCGAAAGGCGACGCGCTGCGCGTACAGGCCAAGGAGGGTCTCACGCTCGGCCTCGCCATCACCGTCCGCTACCAGATCGACCCCAAGCGCCTCGACTACATTGAGGCCAACCTGCCGCAGCCTCTGGAAAGGGAAATCGTCCCGCCTGTCGTCGCCACCGCGTGGCGTGAACTGGTGCCGGGCTATACGGTGCGCGAAGTGTTCTCCGCCAAACGCGAAGAAGTTCGGCAGCGCTCCGCCGAGATGATTCGCAAACGGCTGGGCGCCGACGGCATCGTGGTCAAAGAAGTCATGCTGCGCGACATCGAACTGCCGCAGGAGTATGCCAAGGGCCTCGAATCGCTGCTGCTGAAGGAACAAGAGAACGACCGAATGGGCGTGGAGACCGAAATCCACCAGAAGCAGGTGAAGATCGCTGAAGCCGACGCCGATGCCTCCAAAGTGCAACAAGTGAAACAGGCCGAGGGACAAGCCGCCGTCCGTGTGTTGCAAGCGAAAAGCGAGGCCGACGCCATGCAGTACACGCTGCCTCTGAAAAAGGAGCAGATCGAGCAATCGAAACTCGAAGCCGAAGCGCGCAAGGAAGCGACGGTGAAGAATGCCGAGGCGGCCGGCGAAGCCAAGCTCATCGACAGCAAGGCCGAGGGAGAACGCCGCAAGCTGCTGGCGCAAGCCGAAGCCGAGCGCATCCGCCTGACCGCCGCTGCCGACGCCGAGCGCATGGCGAGCGAGGCCGCGATCCTGAAGCAGAATCCGCTGTTGATCAACAAAATCGTCGCCGAGCGTCTCTCCGACAAACTCCAGATCATGATGGTCCCAGCCGACGGCAAGTTTTTCTTCACCAACGACGTGTTGCGCGGCATGGGCGCACCCGGCCACGTAAGCCAGGCGGAAGACGTGGAAGGCGATGGAAGACATCCGCAATAGACGCGGGTCCGGGTTGCGTAGGGACGGCCGCATTCGTCCGTCCCTGCTTGAAAATAACGATGCAGGCCAGTGGCCCACAACTAATGAGATGAACAGCCCATCCCTCATCCCGCGCTATAATCAGCCCATTCCACACATGCGAGCGCGAGCTTCCAGCGGTCTGCGGTTTGGTTGGCTGACTTCCTTCGTACTTGCGGCTGTTTTTCTTCCATTTTCTTTATGCGCTTCGCCGCTGGGAGACACCGCCCGCCAACTGGCGCGCAAAATCGCGGCAGCCTCCGGCCCCGGCGCTTTCGCTCTCGAAGTCACGAACCGTTCCTCGCTCGACGACAAAGCCGCACGCGAAGTGCGCGGCGCTCTCGAAGCAGAGCTGCAAATCGAAGGCGTGCAATCCGCCAAAGCCGAGCAGTCGATGGGAACTGTCGAGGTCATTTTGTCGGAGAATCTACGCGAATATGTCTGGTCCGCCGAGATCGTGGTCGGCTCCGACGAAAAGAAAGTCGCGCTGGTCGCCTTGCCCCGATCATCGACGGGAAGGCCTTTCGCTCCGGCGTTGCCAATCACTCTCAAGAAAACCCTGCTGTTCGCGCAAGAGCAACCAATGCTTGACGTCGCCTTGGTCGAAATACCCGGTGGATCTCGTCTGATTGTGCTAGGCAACAGCGTAGTTGTTATCTATCGCCGTCAGGGAAGTCCAGCTGGGCGATGGGAACTTGAATCTTCGTTGCCCATCGCCCACGCGCGCGCTTTTCCCCGCGACTTGCGCGGACGCCTGCTCCTGCGCCGCGATCATCTGTTCGACGTTTATCTGCCCGGGACGTTCTGCCGTTCGAACTCAGCCGCGCCGCTAACGCTCACGTGCAATGACACCGACGATCGAACGTATGAAGACCGAACTTACGACGACCCGTGGCCCCTGACGCCGGAAGATGGCAGCCTGCGCGCCTTCTATGCCGGCTCGCGCAACTTCTTTACCGGAGCGCTCTCTCCCGGCATTGGGAAGATCTCTAATGTTCCCGCGTTTTATTCGGCGGCGGCGCTTCCACACTCGACTTACACGCTGTGGGTGTTCGCGGCGGTCGATGGATCGCTGCATTTGGTCGATGGCATGACGGATCAGGCAATCCGCGACGCAAGCTCAAAGTGGGGTAGCGACGTGGCGACGGTGAACTCCAACTGCAGCGCGGGCACTCAGTTGCTGGTTTCAGACAGCGGAGATGCGCCGCGCGACAGCCTGCGCGCATTAGAGATTCCCGACCGCGATCCGTTGCCCGTCAGTGCGGCAGCAGAGTTCGACGGACGGATCGTCGCGCTGTGGCAAGAGAGCGGCGGCAACGCCGCAACCGCAATCATGGAACAAAACGACCAACGAAACGGCACAGGATGGTATGAGGCGTATCGCGTATCTGTTTCTTGCGGCAATTAGTCTGCTGGGCGCGTCTGGGAGCCGAGCAACTGCGGCGACGCGTCCGCACTATGGCGGCACCCTGCGGGTGATGATGCAATCGGCGCCCGACGCTCTCACGCTTCCAGCCAATGCCACGCCCGCCGACTACTGGGACCTCGCGCGCACGCTCTCGCTGGTCGGCGACACTTTGGTAAGCCTAGATGCACAAGGCCGCCCGCAGCCCACTCTCGCCGTGGCGTGGCAGAGCGACCCGAGCACGCGTCGTTGGCAACTCACCCTGCGCCGAGGCGTCAAGTTCCACGACGGCAGCGCCGCGTCGCCCGCGGCCGTGGCGCAGATTCTTGGCGCACTGCATCCCGCCTGGAATGTGCGCGCATCGGCGGATGCAATCTCGATTGAAACGGAACCGGCAACGCCATCCTTGCTCGCCGAACTTGCGCTTCCGCGCAATCTCATTCTCAAGCGCAACACGAATGGCATTCCAATCGGCACCGGCCTGTTCCTCGTCGCTGACTGGCAGCCCGCGAAACTGCTCAAGCTCGCCGCGAACGAAGACAGTTGGGAGGGTCGTCCTTTTGTGGATGCGGTAGAAATCGAATTCGGCAAATCGCTGCACGACCAGGCCATCGCGCTCGAACTGGACAAGACCGACCTGATCGAAGCCGCGCCGCAGGCGGCAACTGCGCCGCAGGGACATGGCGCGTCGTCCTCGTTGTCTTTGCCTGTGGAATTGCTGGCGCTGGTTTTCTCCACGAATTCAAAGGCGCAAGACCCTCGCGTCCGAGAGGCGCTGGCGCTGGCGATCGATCGCAAGCCGATTCAGTCCGTGCTGTTGAAGGGCGCCGGGGAGCCCGCCGCCAGCATCCTTCCCAACTGGATGACCGGCTACAGCGCCGTTTTCTCCGCGCAAGCGAATTTGCCACGCGCGCGCGTCTTGCTTGCGGACTTGCGGCAGCCCGCGCTCAATACGAGCTACCGTCTTAGTTACGACCCGCGCGATCCGCAAGCCCAGCTCATCGCCGAACGCATCGCACTCAACGCGCGCGAAGTCGGCATCGCCGTGCAAGTATCGTTGTCGGGAGCCGAAGACATCCGCCTGATGCGCGTCGTCTTGCCGAGTCCCGATCCCGCCACGTCGCTCGGCGAAGCCGCTCGGCAACTGGGACTACCGCAGAGCGAGTCGTCGACGCCTCGCTCCAACTCCGTGGACGATCTCTATCAGGCCGAGCGCGGGTTGCTCGCCGGATACGCCGTAATCCCGCTTTTCCATCTGCCCGTCGCCAGCGCGGCCGGCGCTCGTGTGCGCGGATGGACGCCCGGTCCGCTGGCAACCTGGAGTGACGCGGGATCGCCGCTGTCCGGCATTTGGTTGGAAACCCGTGCCGAGGCAGGCACGCGATGAGCTTCCGCCAGAAACTCCTGCTGTTATTTGCGGCGACCGTGTTGCTCTGCGTCGCGGTCATGTCCGCATCGGTGTACAGCACCATCCGGCGCTCTTTCGAACAGGCCGATCAAGTCCGTGCCCAAGCGGTTGCGGCGCAGTTTCAGTCCGAATTCCAGCGGCGCGGGTCAGAAGTTGCGCGCAAAGTCGAGTCGGTCGCAGCCAGTGAAGCCGTGCAGCGCATCGCTTTAGACATGAACCGCGGCGCAACCGACGCGGGCGAATACGTCGGCGACGCCCACACGCTCGCCGGTCAACAGCAGCTCGACTTTCTGGAACTTGTCGACAGCCGCGGCGTAATTCTTTCTTCCGCGCAGTGGCAGGCGAAATTCGGCTATCCCGAAGCTGCGCTTCCCGAAGGCCGCCTCTCGGAAGCGAAGACTCCCGCGGATGTGGGCATGGCCGGATCGTTTCTGAAACGCGAAGAATTGCCGAATGGCGCAACCCTCGGCCTGTTTGCCGTGCGGGTTGCCCGCGTCGGCGAACAACCTTTATACGTGATCGGCGGCGAACGCCTGGACCAGGGTTTTCTTTCGACGCTCGACATCCCCGCCGGAACGCGGGTATTGCTCTATCAAAACCTTGCCGCAGAATGGAATCCGAGGACGCTGCTTGATTTGAATGGACCAGCAGCGGGCGCCGACAAGATCGCGCCTTTGGTCGCGCATGCGCGCGACACGTTACAGGAATCTCAGGGCGTGATCAACTGGACTTCCGACTCCGCCGATGCGGAAGTTTTTCATGCCATTCCGCTCACCGGACCGAACCTGAATTCAGCAAGTCTGAATTCGGCAACTCCGATCTCGCCGAATCGGCAATTGCTGGGCGTTTTGCTGGTGGGCAGCTCGCGCCGTCCGCTGATCGAGTTGCAAAGGCGGATTCTCTCCACTGCGATGCTGGTTGGCGGCATGGGAATTTTGGCAGCCGTGTTGGCCAGCCTGTGGTTTGCCGCTCGCGTCACGCGCCCGGTCGTGTCGCTGGCAGAAGCTGCAAGAAGAGTCGCCGCGGGCGATCTCGGCGCCAAGGTCGACGTGGAATCGAGCGATGAACTCGGCGAGTTAGCCGCATCGTTCAACCGCATGACCGAAGATCTTGCGCAGCAAAAAGACCGCACTCTGCAATCCGAGCGCGTGGCCGCGTGGCGCGAACTGGCCCGGCGTTTGGCGCACGAATTGAAAAATCCGCTTTTCCCGTTGCAGGTCACGGTTGAAAACCTGATGCGCGCCAAACAGAAATCGCCGGAGATGTTCGAGGAAGTGTTTCACGAGGGAACTGCAACCCTGCTGGCGGAAATCGACAACCTGAAAACCATCGTCGGCCGCTTCAGCGAATTCTCGAAGATGCCGCAGCCGCAGCGGAGGCCGACCCACGTAAACGATGTGGTGCGCTCGGTACTTCGCGTCTTTCAAGCGCAATTGCAGGAGAAGAATCACATTGCCGTGCGCACCGAATTGGCCGACCCGCTGCCCGAAATTTCCGCCGATTCCGATCTGCTGCATCGCGCCCTGCAAAATCTGGTGCTCAACGCCATCGATGCCATGCCGCAAGGCGGAGAGTTGACGATTCGCACCGCCGCCATCGCCCATGGAGTTGAAGTTTCGGTCGCCGATACCGGTTCCGGCCTGACCCCGGAAGAATGCGAGCGCCTGTTTACTCCCTATTACACAACCAAGCAGCATGGCACCGGACTCGGCCTCGCGATTGTACAGTCGGTAGTGAGCGATCACGGCGGCAAGATTTCCGTTGCGAGCACGCCAGAAAAAGGAACCACATTTCGCATTGAATTGCCGTGCGATTTCTCGGCGCACTCCGCGTCTCTGCGGTAGATTTGGGTTTGCATTTCAGTTGACGTCAGAGTTGAGGCCAACGACCGTGGCGCAAAAAGCGCACCTGCTGATCGTCGATGACGAAGCCAACACGCTGGCGTCGCTTGCGCGCGCCTTTCGTCTGGAAGGCCACGAAGCCGCCGTCTGCGACAACGCCAACAAAGCTCTGGAACTGGCCAAGACACAATCCTTCGACTTGATCCTCTCCGACGTGGTCATGCCCGGCAAAGATGGGCTGACGCTTCTCGAAGAACTCAAAGCGCAAGGCGTGGCGACTCCGGTGGTCATGATGTCAGGCCAGGCGCACATCGAAATGGCCGTGCGTGCCACGCGCCTGGGCGCGCTCGACTTTCTGGAAAAGCCGATCTCCACCGAAAAACTCCTCCTGACCGTGGAGAACGCCCTGAAACTCGGCCGCCTCGAGCGCGAAAATCGCGATTTGGCCAGCCGCCTCGGCAAACACGAAATCGTGTGGCAAGGCGAGACCATGCGTCGCGTGATAGCGCAAGTGGAACGCGTAGCCGCGAGCGAAACCCGCATTTGCATTCTCGGCGAAACGGGCACCGGCAAAGAACTCGTCGCGCGCACGCTGCATGAGCGCAGTCCGCGGGCTGGGGGCCCGTTCATTACGCTGAACTGCGCCGCGGTTCCGGCGGAGCTGATCGAATCCGAATTATTCGGCCACGAAAAAGGATCGTTTACCGGCGCTGCCGGACGCCATCTCGGCAAGTTCGAGCAAGCGCAGCACGGCACGATTTTTCTCGACGAAATCGGCGACATGCCGCTCACCATGCAAGCCAAACTGCTGCGCGTGCTCGAAGAAAGCGAAGTCGAACGCATCGGCGGCGAGCGCGCCATCACTGTCGATGTGCGCGTCGTAGTAGCCACCCACCGCGACCTCGAAGCCCAAGTGCGCGATGGCAAATTCCGCCAGGATTTATTTCACCGCGTCTTCGTCTTTCCGCTGCGTTTGCCTCCGCTGCGCGAACGGCGTGAAGACATACCGGCGCTGGTCGAGCATTTTGCTTTGCAGGTGAGCGCAGTCAACGGATGGAAGCCCATGCCCTTCACCCCGGACGCGATGGCAGGGTTACAACAACAGCCGTGGCCGGGCAACGTCCGCGAACTCAGGAACGCCGTCGAGCGGCTGATGCTGCTGGCGACGTCCGACGAGGTCACCGCTGAAACAGTGGCGGCGGCGCTGCCCGTTTCTGTTGCCTCGCCTGATTCTGCGGCCGGCATCGGTCCGCTCGCCGACCGCGTGCGCGCCTTCGAGAAACAAACTATTCTCGCGGAGTTGAAACGCAATCACCACCAGATTTCAAACACAGCTCGGGCGCTGGGGTTGGAACGATCGCATCTTTATAAGAAGGCCGAGCAGGTGGGGATTGATCTGAAAGCGGCAAAGAATGAGGACGGGCACTAACCCCTCATAATTCTTATCCTGAGCGAAGCCAAGAGACCCTATGCACTCCGCGCCGCCCATACCCCACCGCCTCCGTTTGCATTTCCCCGCCCTCCCAGACGACAATCAGACCGTGCCCAGCACCAGCTTTTACCAGGACCCGCAAACCGTCAGCCCCTTCCGTCCCGGCGCGCTTGTGATCGCGACGCTGACCAACCCGCGCGAAAAATTCTGGGGCGCGATCCTCCATCTCGCCAGCGAAGGCCTCAGCCTGCGCGGCGTCGATATCGCCGGCTTCGACGAACTTGCTACCCAGATCAAGAACGGCGAGCCATTCACTTCCGGCGTCGTCTTTTTTCCGATGCATCGCGTGGAGCGGATGGAACTTGATCTTCCCGAAGGCGACATTCTCTCGCTCGCCCAGCGTTTCGCGCAGAAAACCGGACAAGACCCAGCGCCGATTCTGACGAGCGAGTTTCTCGCGAACCCGATCGCACACTCCCCAGGGCATGCCAGCGGAGAAAAATTGCGGTGAACCTACGGCAGATTCTGACCGCGCCCAACCAGCTCACGCTGCTGCGGATGATTTTCCTGCCGTTCATCGTCATCAATCTGGTCAAGCAGGATTTCAAGTGGGCGCTGGCGCTGTTCGTTCTTGCCGGATTGAGCGACGGCCTCGACGGCCTGCTCGCCCGCACGCTGCATCAGCAAACGCTGCTCGGCCAGTATCTCGATCCCATCGCCGACAAGCTGCTGATGAGCACCATGTTTCTCGTGCTCTCGATCGAACGCATGATTCCCTGGAAGTACACGGTGATGGTGTTCAGCCGCGATATCTCCATCCTGCTGATCGGCGGCGTACTTTTCATGATCGCCGGGCTGCGAGATTTTCGTCCCAGCATTTTCGGCAAGGCGAATACCTTCGCGCAAGTCTCGGCGATTTTCTTCGTGCTGCTGCTGCTCATCGAGCCCGTGCGCTGGGTCTGGATCGCGCGCATCACCTTCCTGCGCGCCACGTTCATCTTCACCATTGTCTCTGCCGTACACTACGCATTCCTGGTGCAGCACCGCCTGCACCATCCCCCGCCCAGCCTTGTTTCACAGTAACCGCAGATTGCGCGGACTCTTGAAAAGAGCACGACTTAGTTCTACTCAACCATCCCCACCGGAGCCAACTTCGCCTCGCGCAGCTGCCGATTCACCTGCTCCAATTGCGTCTGCTTGAACCGAGTCCACTCTGCAATGCGCGCCTTCACCTGCCGGCTCGACTCCTCGTAAACCGCAATCGCTTGCGCAGGCGCGGCGCGATCTCCGTTTTCAACCACGCGCAAAGCCGATGCCAGCGCCGTATTCGCGTCCTGCAGCCCAGGGCCGCCTGCCTCGGCATGTCCTTTCTCTTGCTTGAGAATCTTTCCAATCGCCGCTTGCGTCTCCGCCAGCGCCGCTTGCAGCTGCGCATTTTGCCCACCGAGCTTCTGCCGAAGCTCCGTCAGTTGTTTTTGCACCGATTCAATTTCGGCCAAAGCGCGGCGGGCGGCAATCGTTTCGCCAAAGATCTGTTGGCCCAGGCGCAACTGTTGCGCTAGCACCTCGGCGGTCGCGGGCGAGCGCGGATCCATGACGACTTTCAGCGGCTGATCCTGCGCCTTTCCGTCGACCGTCAGCCGCACCTGATAGATTCCGGGCACAACTTTCGGTCCGCTGGGATTGCGATACTCGGATTCTTCGTCCGCACTCGGCCCGCCGGAACTGCCCCAGGTAAGATTCCAAACAAAACGATGCAGCCCTGCGCTTTTCTCAACGGCTTCAGTTTTGGGAAACCAGCGCTCAGCCACCGCAAGTGCCGCGTGCTTAGCGGTCTTCCTGTCTTCGGAGAAGAAGCCGAAGAAAACTTTCGGACGAGATTTTGCTGCCCATCGAAAATTTCCAGCTCCACGCGCCCGGCTGCCGATGGCAAGAAATAGTCGATCATCGCGCCATTCGGAGGATTCTCCGCCGTGGGCTCCTCGGGCGGAAGCGGCGTGCCCGTAAAAGAATCGCTATCCACGCGAATCGCCGTCGCCGGGCGATAAAGATAAAGACGAGCGCCGCCATCGCCGTGCGCTTCCAGCGCCTGACGCAGCGGCGTGATGTTATCCAGAATCCAAAAAGAACGCCCGTGCGTTGCAATCAGCAAATCGTCGCCGTGGATCGTAAGATCGCGAACCGAAGTGACGGGCAGGTTCAATTGCAAGGACTGCCAGTGGTCCCCATCGTCCCACGAGACGTAAACTCCAAATTCGGTTCCGGCAAAGAGCAGCCCTTTGCTCTGCGGGTCTTCGCGCACCGCGCGCAAGAATGACGGTGCGCGCAGGCCATCGGTGACTAGTTGCCAGGTCGCTCCGTAATCGCGGGTACGATAAATGTAGGGCGTCTGGTCGTCGAGCCGGCTGCGATCGACGGCGGCGTAGGCTACGGCGGGATCAAAGTGCGAAGCTTCAATCAACGAAATCTTGCTCCAGCTGCTCAGTCCCGACGGAGTGACATTGCTCCAATTCTTCCCGCCATCGCGAGTGACATGAATCAATCCCGTATCGCTTCCCGCCCAGATCAAATCGCGACGCAGCGGGGACGGCGCAACCGTGAATACGACTCCGTACCCTTCCCGCTTCGCATCCTCAAGACTCGGCGGCCCCGCCGCTTTCTCATCGCCTGCCTTCTGCGCGCCCGCCGGAATTGCCCCCGTAAGATCCGGACTAATCGTCTCCCAATGCAAGCCGCCGTCGGTGGTCTTCATCACATACTGTGTCCCCAGATAAAGCGTGGTGGAATCGGCCGGAGAAAACGCCAGCGCCGTGGTCCAGGGCCCGCGATACTTGCGCTCATGCGCCGGCGCGTCCCACGCCACCGCGGGCCACGGGCTGATGTCCTGGCTGAGTTCTGTCCGCTTGTTGAAGCGCGACACCGTCCCGTAACTCCCGCTCAAATAAATGATGTCGGGGTCTTTCGGATCGACAATCATGTATCCGCTTTCGCTCGGGCCTGCCGGAGCCCAATCGCGAGGCGTGATCTGCCCATGGCTGGTGCGGCTCGCGACCGCAACCGCGTCGCTATCCTGTTGCGCGCCATAGACGGTATACGGAAACCGATTGTCGGTGGTCACGTGATAAAGCTGCGCCGTCGGCTGGTTGTACCAACTGCTCCAGGTCTTGCCGCGGTCGAGGCTGAT
>Ga0302279_10006592_pt1 | contig 12236 bp, 10 predicted proteins | sample III_Bog_N3_3_FD_194541 | JGI IMG/M metagenome (GOLD analysis project Ga0302279, IMG submission 194541) | Peat permafrost microbial communities from Stordalen Mire near Abisko, Sweden - III_Bog_N3_3 | ecosystem: Environmental > Terrestrial > Soil > Wetlands > Peat | place: Sweden: Abisko...
CCCCGCCCCCGCGAGGTCGACGATGACCCGCTGACGCGCCGCCCCCCGCGCGCTCCGCGCACCGCAGTACCCGCATGCACGCCGCTTCGCTTCCACCCCTGCCTCTCTTCCTCACGGTCGACGAAACCGCGACCCTCCTCCGCACGACGCGCAAAGCGATCTACGCGCTCATCGAACGCGGCCAGCTCGCTGGCGTTCGCCGCATCGGGCGCCGCGTCCTGATCCATCGCGACGAGCTGCTAAGCTCGCTCTGCGAGAAACGAACGGCATCGTCGGGAAGGATTCCGCGATGACGGTCAAGGTCAGGACGTTTCGAACAGGAGGCTTCGAGGTGGACATCCGCTTCACGTACCCGGACGGCACTGCGTTCCGGCGGCGCTACAAGGCGCCGGTGGAGGGGAAGACCGCTGCGAAGCGATGGGGCGAGGCGCGCGAGGCGGAGCTCTTGAAGGCTCCGTCGCCGGAGCAGCGCGCCGTTCAACAACGCGAACACAAGGAGGTGCCCACGCTGCGCGACTTCGGACCGCGCTACATCGAGAATCACGCCCTCGCCGATCGCCTGAAGGCGAGCACGGTCGATTGGATCGGGAAGACGTACAAGAACCACTTGTACCCGCAGCTCGGGGACAAGCGGCTCGATGCGATCGACGACGAGGACGTGCAGCGCCTGAAAGCACGGCTCGCGACGCGCAATCGGAAGACCGTCAACAACGTCCTCGGCATCTTGGGCCACACGCTCAAGACCGCGGTCGCGTGGAAGGTCATCGATCGCCTGCCGTGCACCGTGAAGATGCTGAAGGTCAGCGGGGCGCTCGTGAAGTTCTACGACTTCGACGACTACAAGCGGCTCGCCGAAGCTGCGGGCGCGATCGACGCGCGCACGCATCTCGTCGTGCTCTTGGGCGGCGAGGCCGGTCTCCGTCGCGGCGAAATGCTCGGGCTGCGATGGGGCGACGTCGACTTCAAGCGACGCCAACTTCAGGTGCAGGAGGCGGTCTGGGAGCGCAAGAAGACGGACGGAACGAAGGGGCACGATCGCATCACCGACACGCCGAAGGGCGGCCGGTCACGCGTCGTTCCTCTGACCAACGCCCTCTGCGAAGCGCTCCGCGTTCACCGTCACCTGCGCGGTGATCACGTGCTCTTCGGAAACGACGGGAAGCCGGCGACCAGTTTTTTTCTTCGCAACCTCCTCGAGGCGGCGCAGAAGCGAGCGGGCCTCCAGTCGACTGGCGGCATCCACATCCTTCGCCACACGTTCTGTTCGCATCTCGCAATGCGCGGAGCGCCAGCGAAGGCGATTCAGGAGCTGGCGGGTCACGCCGATCTGACGACGACGATGCGGTACATGCATCTCTCGCCGGCAGCGCGGCAGGACGCGATCGCGCTTCTCAACGCTCGCGAAGAGCCGCGCGATTTTGGAGATATCGTGGAGACGAAGGTCTCCGGTTCCGCAAGCAACGGGAACCACTAGGAAAACTGAGTCGGGGCGAGAGGATTTGAACCTCCGACTCCTCGGTCCCGAACCGAGTGCGCTACCAGGCTGCGCTACGCCCCGATGCCGTGAAAACGGCATCGCGGCTTATGGCGGTCCGCGACGAGAACGTCAACGCCAAAGACGCACCGCACGATCCGCGAGGGCCGCTACGAGCCGGATCCGTCGCTTCGGTCGCGGTCCAGTCTCCCTGCCACGTCTCCGTAGGTCTCCGTACAAGCGAAAAGCGAGCAGTGCCGCGATTTTCCGCCCTGAGTCGCGCATCGCGTCACGCCTTCACTGGATTCTTGATCCACCGTCCGCCTCGCGCCGAATTATCCAACGCAATGAAATTACGCGAAAAAAGTGTTCCGCTTACCCTACACAAGGCTGTATTCGTGGATTAAGCCCCACTGTAACGAGGGCCACATGAATACTGTAACGAGCAGCACCGCAGCAGCAGTCAGTTCCTCTTCCGCCTCGTCAGCTCCCGCACCCGACTCGAAAAGGAGACGCACGATGCCGCCCGAGCTTCCCGCGGTTCGCATTCTCATCGTCGACGATGACAAAGCCATCAACGACTACATGCAGACGCTCCTCGAGCGCGATGGCTTCCACGTCAAGACACTGAACGACCCCACGTTCGTCGAGGAAGAGGTCCGCACGGGCGGCTACCACCTCGTGATCCTCGACCTCATGATGCCGAAGCTGGACGGCATCGAGGTGCTGCGCCGCATCCGGAAGATCGACACCGACATCGCGGTCGTCATTTTCACCGGCTATCCGAACCTCGAGAGCGCGGTCGCCTCGATGAAGCTCGACGCGGTCGACTACATCAAGAAGCCCTTCAACGTGGACGAGTTCCGCGAGGTTCTCGCCCGCGTCATGCGCAAGAAGGGGCTCGCACGCACGCCGGAAGAGCAGCTTCACCGCGTGATCGGCGACACGATCCGCAACCTCCGCAAGGAGAAGGATCTCACGCTGAAGCAGATGTCGCGCCGCACGGGTCTCAGCGTCTCTCTGCTCTCGCAGATCGAGCGCGCCGAGTCGTCGGCGTCGATCTCGTCCCTCTACAAGATCGCCATCGCGCTCGAATCGCGCATCCAGGACCTGTTCGGCGAGTTCTGAGACCCGGCTCGCGGTCTCGAACGCCGGGGCGGCCATGCGCGGCCTCGGCGTTTCGCTTTTGTGCGTGCGGAAGAACCGCGGAACCGCTAGATACAGCGCGCTTCCTGCCGGAGTAGCTCAGTTGGTTAGAGCGGGCGTTTCATACGCGCTAGGTCGGGGGTTCGACTCCCTCCTCCGGCACCCCCGAGCAAGGCCGCGCCTTTGCTCCAGGAGACCTTCGTAACGTCATACGCGCGGAACGCACCCCTCGAATCACCCCCCTCGGTGCTTCGATCCTTGTTCTGGATCACGAGTACGTCGGGTACACGAGACCGGTACACACACGTCGCGTAGGAGGCTCGATCTCATGAAGCGCTACTGGTTCAGTGCATTGGCCGTTGGGGTGGGTGTCGCTTTGGCCGTCGCGTGCGGCCCGAAGGCGACGGACAGCGACCTGTGCAACTCCGAAGGGGGCTACTGCACGTCGGAGTCCTCTTGCGGGAACGTTCTCCCGTTCTCGTGCGGTGAGGGGAGCGTCTGCTGCCAGCCGGGCGCGTCGTCCCCGACGCCGAACCCGACGTCCACGGCGAACCCGACGACGCCGACCGACTCCGGAACCCCGGCGACGGTTCAGGATTCCGCGCCCGCCTCGGAGCAGGACTCGGCGCCCGCCTCGGAGCAGGACTCCGCTCCCGCTTCGGAGCCGGACTCCGGGCACGACTCGGGCACGGATTCGGGCCCGCAGGACTCCGGCAAGGACTGACGGATTCGGGCTTCGGAGCCACGAGCTCGAAGCGAGAACGAGGCCGGGGTGCTCGTCACCCACGGCCTCGTCGCGATCTGGGCCCCGCTCGAAGGCCGGTCCGCGTACGATGCACGCAGGTGATCTCCGATAACGCGCCGGGTGTCTTCGAGAGTCCGCCGGCCTCCAGTCAGATGGAGGACACGGGGAGCTTTCTTCCCGGTGACTTCGAGCGGCAGTACGAGGACCTCTTCGCCGAGGCGCTCGCCGAAGGGGAGATCTCGGCGCAGGAGCGGCACCGGCTCGATCTCGCGGCGCGGGCCCTGGGGCTCGATGCCGATCGCGTGCGGCGGGTGGAGAACGCGCTGCTCAACGCCTACGAGGCGCACGCCGCGATCACGCTCGTCGATCGCGCCGATCCGGGGTCGCTGGCCGACGCCGAGCCGCCCGCGCTGCGCTCCGACTCGATTGCCCCCGAGTTCGACGACGACCGGCCGACGCCGATCGCGTTCCAGGCCGCGATTCCCGACGAGGACGCGCTCCTGCACGAGCGCTTCGCGACGTGCGGTCGCGCCAACGACCTCGACGGTCAGTTCTGCACGGCGGCCGTGCTCGTCCGGCACAAGAAGGCGACGCGCGCGGAGATGCGCCTGTTCGAAGCGCATCGCGCCGAGATTCCCGCGCGGCCGATGAGGTGCCTCACGACCGAAGCGTGGTCGCGCCTCTTCCATCCGGACCTCGATCGAACTACCGGCGACGTCTTCGCGGTGATCGCGTCGGCCGCCTTGCTCGGGCGAATCTCGGCGATGCGTCGCGATCACTCGCTCCCCGTCCTCGACCCCGACAAGCGGCACGAGCCGCACTCGTCGACCGTGAGCGCCGTTCGCGCCCTCGCATGGTCGGCAGCGACGCTCGGGCTGCGCACGCCCCCCATCTACGTGGACGCCGCCGAGTCGCTCCCCTTCGAGATCATCCCCGTGCTCCCCCCGGTCATCCGCATCGGAGGGCCGATGCTCAGCGGGCAGAACGCGACGCAGCTGGCGTTTCACTGCGGCCGTCAGCTCACGTGGCTCCGCGAAGAGCACTTCGTGTGCACGCTGGTCCCGTCCATCGCGTACCTGGAAGAGCTGTTCCTGGCGGCGATGTCGATCGGCGCCCCCGAGGTGACGCTCCTCCCCGAGGTGCGCGCGCGGATCGCGCTCGTGGCCGAGGCGATCTTGCCGGTGCTCGACGAGACGCGACTCGCCCGCCTGCGGCAACAAGTGGCGAAGTTCATCGCCCAGGGGGGGCGCACGAGCCTGCGAAGGTGGGCGCAGTCGGCCGAGTGGACGGCGCTGCGTGCGGGGCTCCTCTTGTGCGGCGATCTGCAGACCGCATGCGACGCCGTGCGCGGCGAGCTGCACTCGGAGGATCGCGTGCGCGAGCTCGAGCGCTTCTGGGCGAGCGACGACGCGACCTTCCTGCGTCACGAGCTGGGAACGGCCATCCCGCGCGCGACCTGACGGCTACTTCACCATCGGGTTCTGCGCGTCGAACGGCATGCGCACGTGGAGCTCGGTCACGCCGAGCGCAGCCGGGATCGGATCGAACGGTGCGGCGCGAAGGATCGCTTCGTAGCAGTTGCGATCGAACTCGCGCACGCCGCTGGGTCGGTACGGAGGCCACGAGACGCTGGCCTCGCCGCTCGCGGCGATCGTGACGGCGAAGATGACGGTCCCCTGGCGGAGATCGAGCGCGGCCTGGAGCGGGAAGGCGTGCGCCCAGAGCGGGTCGAGCTTCTTGTGAATGCGCCGGAAGTACGGGAGGAGTCGCGAGTCGGTCGTATCGAGGTCCCACCACGCGGCGTCGCCGGGCCCCATCGGGCGCGCGGTCGTGCCCGCACCCGCTCGCCCCTGCGCGCCGGGATCCCCTCCCCCCTCCGTGCCTCCGGTCCCCTCACCGATCGCGCCGGCCGCCGTGCTGGCATGAACCAGTGAACGGAGCGTGCGCGCCACCTCCTGGTCGCTGTCGATGTCGTCGCGCGGACGCCCGCGGCGCGTCGCGGGGACGCTGACCGCCGCCAGTACGACGTCGGGACGAGCCCGCATGACGTGAGCCCCGGCGCGATGGTCGGTCCCCGCTCGTCCGTCGCGTACCCCGAGCCCGGCCGCGGTGTCCTCCGATCCATCGCGCGCCGCTCCAACGGCCGCGAGCACCTCCCCGTCTCCTTCGGTGCGCGCGGGATCTCCCGGAAGGCCCCCCTGGACCGACGGGCGGTCGCTTCGCCGAACGCCGCGGCTCGGATCGTACGGGCTCGGCGTCCGCCGCTCCGCGCGCGTCCCGTCTCCCGACGCGACGAACGTGAGCTCCATCGGGTCCTTCGACGAGCGGCGATCCTCCCACGACTCGCGCGTCTTGCTCGTGCGCAGGCGCTGCTGCTGATCGCGATCGAGGCGATCGAGCAGATCGGGCGTGAGATGGATGCGCTCGTCGCGATCGCTCAGGTTCGTCGCGTGCGCAATCGTCGTCGACTCGCCGCCGCGACCGAGCTTCGACTGATCGAGCTGCGCCTCCTGCGATCCTCCGCTGATCTGCGGCGGGTCACCCGTGGGGTTCGGCGGACGAACCGCGGCCAAGGTCCCCTCGGCGACGCCGGGCAGCTCGACGTCGATCGTCCCCTCCCCTCCACCCGGTGGAGGCGTCGTCGCCACCGATGGACCCTTGGCGTGCAGAGCGAGCCAGCCGAACGTGCCAATGACTGCCACGTGCAGCGCCAGCGATGCTGCCCAGGTCCACCCAAGGACACTCCGCGCGCGCGCCTGCCTCACGTTCCTCCACCCATCATTGTGCGGTGGCCGCCGCGGTTTGGCCAACCGGCGATCAGGCGCGCGGGAAGGTGCGCCCGAAGCGTCGTTCGGCGTTGGCCGTCGTCGCCTCTGCCAGCGCGGCCGGTGGCATACCGCGGAGCTCGGCGACCCTGGCCGCGGTGTAGGCGACATACGCAGGCTCACACGGCTTGCCCCGCATCGGCGCAGGCGCGAGGTACGGACTGTCGGTCTCGACCAGGATCCGATCGAGCGGCGCCCAGGCCGCGACCTCGTGAACGCTCCTGGCGGTCTTGAACGTGACGATTCCGGAGAACGACACATCGAACCCCATGTCGAGCGCACGCTCGGCGAACGGGCGATCTTCGCTGAAGCAATGGATGACGCCGCCGACGTCGCGCGCGTGCTCGGACGCGAGCAAGGAGAGCGTGTCCTCGGCCGCTTCGCGCGTATGGACGACGATCGGCTTCTTCACGGCGCGCGCGAGGGCGATGAGGCGCGCGAACACGGCGCGCTGAACGTCGCGCGGCGAGTGATCGTAGTGGTAGTCGAGGCCGATCTCGCCTACGGCGACGACGTGCGGATCGGAGGCGAGCGACGCCAGCTCGGTGTGCATCGCGTCGTCGAGCGTGGAGGCATCGTGCGGGTGGACGCCGACCGTCGCCGCCATCCGGTCGGAGTGGCGGCTCGCCAGCGCCACGGCCGCGCGCGCGGGCGCGAGATCGCGGCCGACACCGATGACGACGAAGCCGACGACGCCTGCGGCGCGCGCGCGAGCGACGACGTCGTCAGGACCGTTCGGGAGGTACTGAGGGTCGAGGTGGCAGTGCGAATCGACCAGCGGCGGGAGCGTCACGCGAGGCATCGTAGTCGATGCGGTAGACTCGCGCCCATGCGCGCGATCGACGAGGCCACCTTTCGCGAAGCGCTCGACGCGCGCGGGCTCCTCCGCGACGGCGCGCTCGCGTTCCCCCCGCGGGAGGATGCGTTCATCGTCTTCGCGCAGCAGAGCGACGCGCGAATCACAATCGACGACTGGCGGCGACACGCCGAGCGATTCCTCGCGACGCGCATCGGGCTAACGGTCGACAAGCGGTACGACGAGGAGCACGCACCGCGCATCGATGCCGCGCGGGTCGTCGTCGCGCCCCATAGCGCGCCGAGCGAGACGCGGATGCTCTGGGGACGACCGCGTACCGACGACGACGTGTACGCCGCGGAGGACGCTGACGGCGGCGCGGGGCTGGCGCTCCTGGCGAAGCGCTGCGGGCAGGTGTGGATGGTCGAGCGGGAGCACGAGGACGACAGCGTCGCGCTGAGGCTCGCGGCGATCGTGGCGGGAGTGACGCTGGGGCCGATCCTGGTGCCGGGGGGAGCGCGGCTCGTGGGGCCGAAGACGGCGAAACAGGAGCTCGATGCCGGCACGAATCGCGGGTGAGCGGCGAGCCTCGTACGCCATTTGGGTGACATGCAATCGTCCGCGCGATCGCGCACTTTCGCGTGCATGAAGACCGCCCCGAAGCTCACGCTCTCCTCCAAGCTCGTTCTCTCGAAGGAGACCGTGAAGTCGTTCCGCGTCCACACCGGCCTTCGTACGGGTGGCGCGCCGCTGAAGTGTCCGACCGCAACGAGCATCACCACCTGCAGGTCGCTGAACAGGTGCCAGGCGTAACGGCGCCGTCTCGCTGAGCGCGCTTCGGCCGGACGGTCGGCGAGCGCGACGAAGAGAGAGCGTGCTAAGCGCATCGCCATGCGAATCTCGGCATGGGTCCTCCCGGTTCTCGTGACAGCCTGCGCCTCGAGTCCCGGCGCCCCCCCCGTCCCCTCGCCTGCGCCAACCGCTCCGCCGACGTCGAGCGCGAATGTGGCGGCAGCCGACGAGACGCCGAAGCGTCCCTCGTGGGCAGCGGAATACCCCGCGACGCGCACGGCCGACGTGACCGACTCGCTGTTCGGCGTTGCCGTGAAAGACCCGTACCGCTGGCTCGAAGACGGCAAGTCGCCCGAAGTGCGCGCCTGGATGGACAGCGAGGACGCCCTCACGCGCAAGAAGCTGGACGCGCTCCCGGAGCGCGCGCCGCTCGTCTCTCGACTCCGCGAGGTGCTGTACACCGAGTCGCGAAGCGTGCCGGTCAAGCGCGCGGGGAAGCAGTTCTTCACCGCGCGCACGGCGACGCAGGAGAAGGACGTTCTCTACGTACGCGGCGCGGACGGCAAGGACCGCGTGCTGCTCGATCCGAATACGTGGCCGGCGAAGGACAACCCTTCCCTGGGCGACTGGACCCCCTCGATCGACGGAAGCCGGCTCGCCTACGACGTCGCGTTGCACAACGCCGACACAGTGACTCTTCACGTCCTCGACGTCGCCACGGGGAAGGAACGAGCTGGGGATTCGATCCCCGACCAGAACTCTCCGGACGCCTCGTGGACCCCCGACTCGAAGGGGTTCTACTACCGCTTCACGCCGCAGGGGATCCCTGCCGCTGCACGCATGGGGGCCGTCGAGCTCCGCTATCACCGCCTCGGCGACGATCCGGCGAAGGACACGCTGGTCCACGAAAAGACAGGCGACCCTTCGCTCTGGCTCGACTCCAGCGTCTCGCGGGACGGGCACTGGCTCATCGTCACCATCTCGCACGGAGACGTGTCCACGGAGGTCTACTTCCGAGATCTGAGGGCCCGAGGGAAGGCCGCTACGGAGTGGACCACGCTGTCCAAGGGCGATCACGCGCGGATTGGCCCCGCCGCCTACAAGGACCGCTTCTACCTCCTCACCAACGACGGCGCGCCGGCCTCGCGCGTTTTGGTCGTCGATCCGGCGCACCCGCAACACGATCAGTGGAAGGAGATCGTCGCGGAGCGGAAGGACGCGCGCCTCGAGGACTTCTCGATCGTCGGCGGCAAGCTGATCCTCAAGTACTACAAGGACGTCATCACCCACCTCGAGGTGCACGGCCTCGACGGAGCGCTCGTGCGTGAGATCCCGCTCCCCGACCTCGGCACGGCGAGCATTCCCCCCTTCGCTCCCGACGACGACGAAGCCAGCTTCCTCTTCTCTTCGTTCACGCGAACGCCGGAGATCGACCAGGTATCGGTCAAGACCGGTGCGAGCAAGGTCTGGTTCCGCGCATCGACCGTCGTCGATCTGTCGCGCTTTCAGACGGACGAGATCTTCTATTCGTCCAAGGACGGTACGCGCGTCCCGATGTTCATCGTGCACGCGAAGGATCTGAAGCGGGACGGGACGGCGCCGGCGCTCCTCGAGGCCTATGGCGGCTTCGACATCACGTATGGCCCGGAGTTCTACTCGACCATCCTTCCGTGGCTCGAGCGGGGCGGGGTCTACGCCTGGGCCGACCTCCGCGGGGGCGGCGAGTACGGAGAGGCGTGGCACCAGGCAGGCATGCTCCACGACAAGCAGAACGTCTTCGACGACTTCTTCGCAGCCGCTGAGTACCTCGTGAAGGAGGGGTACACGAAGCCCGAGCGCCTCGTCGCATACTCGAGCTCCAATGGCGGCCTGCTCATGGGCGCTGCGACGACCCAGCGACCGGATCTCTTCCGCGTCATCATCTGCGGCGCACCGTTGCTCGACATGATCCGCTTCCCACTCGTCGGCGACGGCGCGCTGTGGACGCCGGAGTACGGGGACCCGACCAAGGAGGACGACTTCCGCGCGCTCCTCGCGTACTCGCCGCTGCACCACGTGCAGAGCGGCGTCCGCTATCCATCGTTCGTGCTGATGTCGCCCGCCGACGACGACCGCGTCGACCCGATGCACGCCCGCAAGTTCACCGCGGCGCTCCAGGCCGCCTCGACGGGAGGGCCCGTCCTGCTCCGCCTCGACCGCGACGCCGGCCACATGGGCGGAGGCTCGCGCAAGAGCCGAGCGGAGTACTGGGGTGACATGTACGCGTTCGCCCTGGCCGAGATTGGCGCCCTCGGCGCCTCCACGAACGCGAAGTAGCCCCTCCGCGCTCCACGACTTCCCGTCCCTCAGCCCCCGTTCGCGACCCCGCCGTCCACGCACGGCACCGTCGCCGGATACGCCGCCGGCACCCCGGCCGCTGCCGGCGCGCCGATCTCGTCCGCATCGAACCCGATGGCGAACGAGATCGCGTCGCACGCAACGCCCGCGGTGTTGCTCTCGTCGTGCATGATGTCGGCCGCCTGCTGAACCGCAGTCATCACCTGCGCCTGGCCGGCGCAGCTCGAAGAGAAGGTCTGCTCGAAGATCTGGGCTGCGCTCGCCATGTCCTGCGTGAGGATCACGCCCGAGAGGATCCCCGAGCCGGCGTGCGTCCCATCGTTCACGAAGGTGACGACGGGGTGCTGGATCTTCAGCACGACCGGGCCGGCAGGGAAGATCAACGTGAGGTTCAGCTCGGTGCCTGCGCTCCCGACGAACGTACCGTTCGTGACGTACGGCGCCGCGAACACTTCGTTCGATGCGGCGGGGTTCGCGACGACGCCTCCAGGGAGGAACGACGGGTCGAGCGGCCAGTCGTCAGCGGTCGTGAAGGTCGGCGCCGAGGTGCCGGCGTCCGAAGCGCTCGCGTTGGGCCCCTGGTCGAACCCCACGCCACCGAAAATCTGGCCGGAGAGCCCCGTCGCCGTCTGTGTGACGTTCGACTCGTCGAGCCCGTTCACGTCGAGCATCAGCGTGAACTGTCCCGCTGCGAGCGCGGTGTTCTCGACCATGCTGGGGTTCGCCATGACGGCCGCGAGGAGCGGAACGATGTTCTCGCCGAACGAGTTGTCGATGCCGCCAGGGCCGTCCACCTGGTTCTTCAGCGACGTATCCGTGGCCAGCTTGCACACGTCGGTCGAGGTGGGGGTGGTGTTCTTGTGATCGAGGTCGTAGCCGTAGCGCGGCCAGTCGGGCGCGTTGGTCGCCGGGTCGATCTCGTCGCCAAGGTGGATGTGGTGGATGGCGAAGTTGTGCGAGGCGGTCACGTTCGTCGGGACGCCGCTCGGCGACGGAGGCTGAGCGCTGACGTAGTTGGCGTCCACGGGCGCGCCCGCGTCGTCGGGCGAGGACGAAGAGTCGTCACTCACGCACCCCGTGAGGGCACCCATGCCCATCAGGACGGGCGTGAGCACGGCGACGCGCACGAGTCGCAGGTGGCGACGAACGTAGGCAAGAGAAGCAGAGTCGGCGAAAGCTTTGGGGGTATGCATGCAGAGGGATAGAGCATCCCGCGTGCCGCGCTCGTTTTCGGCCGGCTTCGCGAAATTCACATGGCAGGGAGTGGTCGACTGACGCTTCGCGGATTGTGTCCGAGGAGCAACATCGTGCGAACGCCGTGTCACCCGTTCGTGCGATGCCCGCCTCCGCGGCGAGGCGGGCCCCGGTACGACAGCGCTCGACATCGCGCCAAACCGGCCGTAGCAACGTCCCATGACCGTCGCCCACTACCAGCTCGAAGGAACCACGGCTCTCATCCGGATGGACGACGGCAAGGCGAACGCCCTGTCGGAAGCGATGATCGTGGAGCTGCTCGACGGGCTCGCGCGCGCCGAGAAAGAAGCGAGCGCGGTGGTCCTCGCCGGCCGGCCCGATCGCTTCTGCGCAGGCTTCGACCTGCGGGTCATGATGAGCAGCCCCGAAGCGGCCAAGACGCTCCTGCGCTCCGGCTCCGATCTGCTGATGAAGCTCTACGGGTCGCCGCTGCCGATCGTCGCCGCATGCACCGGGCACGCGCTGGCGGGGGGCGCGCTCGTTCTTCTCACGGCTGACGTCCGCATCGGCGCCGCGGGGGCGTTCCGCGTCGGGCTGAACGAGGTGTCGATCGGCATGCCGGTCCCGGTGCTCGCGATGGAGCTCGCGCGCGATCGCATCGCCACGACCGAGCTGGGACGCGCGACGCTTCGCGCCCAGATCTACACGCCCGAGGAAGCCGCGCGCGTGGGCTACCTCGACGAGGTCGTCCCGCCGGCGGAGGTCCTCGCGCGCGCCAAGGAAGAGGCGACGAAGCTCGGCGCGCTCTCGCGCGTCGCCTACCACGCGACGAAGAAGCGCCTGCGCGGCAAGACGATCGAGCACGTTCTCTCCACGCTCGACGCGGACATGGCGGCGATCACGCTCGGCAACTAGTTCAGGCCGCCC
>Ga0302279_10006598_pt1 | contig 12229 bp, 13 predicted proteins | sample III_Bog_N3_3_FD_194541 | JGI IMG/M metagenome (GOLD analysis project Ga0302279, IMG submission 194541) | Peat permafrost microbial communities from Stordalen Mire near Abisko, Sweden - III_Bog_N3_3 | ecosystem: Environmental > Terrestrial > Soil > Wetlands > Peat | place: Sweden: Abisko...
CTGCGCGTCATGGCCCTCCTCTTTCGCGATCAGCACGAAGCCAACGCTGCGTTGATCCGCTCGCAGCGCGAACTGTTGGCGCTGGTGCAAACGTTGGCCGAGCGCGTCGCCGCGCTCGAAACGCGCCGGGACGACGAGCGCAGCGTCGCGCGCGCCGAGCACGTGGCCCGGCGCGACGCGGAGGACGCGTAGCGTATGCGCCTCGCGATCGTCACGCCGTGGTACGGCCGCGACCTCATCGGCGGCGCGGAGCGTCATGCCTGGGACCTCGCCCACGCGTTGGTTCGTGCCGGCGCCGAGGTCGAGGTGCTGACGACGTGCGGCCGCTCGTTCCGGGATGACTGGGCGGCGAACTTTCACCGCCGCGGCACCACGCGCGATGCGGAGGGCGTCGTCGTGCGCCGGTTCGCGCTCGACGCGCGCGACCGCGTCGCCTTTACGCGCGTGAACACGGCGCTGATGTCGACGCCGCGCGTTGCCTTGCGCGGCGACCGCACGCTGCTCGATCCCGCGCGCGCGCAGACCTTCGCGAACAACAACGTGAACAGTCGTGCGCTCCTGGCGTACCTGGGCCAGCATGGAAAAGCCTACGACGCCGTGGTCCTCATGCCGTATCTCTACGGACCGACGCTGCAGGGGGTCCCGCTCGTCGCGGAGCGTGCGTTTCTGATTCCGTGTCTGCACGACGAAGCGTACGCCTATCTCGAACCGGTGCGCGCCGCGTTCGCGGCCGCGCGCGGCGTGCTCTTCAACAGCGCCGGCGAAGAAGAGACGGCGAGCGCGATCTACGGCCCGGGCGTCCTGGCCAAGAGCCGCGTCACCGGGAATTCGTTCAACCCGGTCGCGCCGCCGCAGAATCCGGTCGCACCGGGCGGCTTCTCTCCGCAACGCTCGCGCTACGTACTTTATCTCGGCCGAGCCGACGCATCGAAAAACGTCGACTTTTTGCTGGCCGCGTTTCGCGCGTTTCGCGAGCGCCGGCCGGCGACGTCTCTGCAACTCGTGCTGGCCGGGCCGCGCGCCGCTGCGCATCGCGGCGACGGCGTGGTCGATCTCGGCGCCGTCGACGAAGCCGCCAAGGATGCGTTGCTCACCTACGCGCGCGCGCTCGCGCAGCCGAGTTTGAGCGAGAGCTTCTCGCGCGTCATGTACGAGGCGTGGTCGGTCCGGCGTCCGGTGCTCGTGCATGGCGATTGCCGCGCGACGGCGCGTGCGATGGAAGCCGCCGGCGGCGGCTGGACGGCGCGGACGATCGATGAGTGGGCGGCGCTGTTCGCGTTGCTCGATGAGTCGGCCGACGCGGTGATCGACGCGGCCGGCGCGCGCGGCTGGGCGGCCGCTGCGGAAAACGGAACGTGGAACGATGTCGCGCACCGCGTGCTCGAGGCGTTACGCGAGCGGCTCGTGCCACCGGCCACCGCGTTCGTCGCGAACGCCGTCTCACCCGCATTCTGGGACGGTCAGCGTCCGGCGCACGAGCGTTGGGACGACGGCCGCCGGGTGCTGCTCTCGATCGCGCCGCTCGACGCGAGCGACGTGCGGCGCCTGCTCGAAACGTTCGTCGCTTATCTAGGCCGCGAGCGCGACGCGCGGCTGCTGATCTTCGCCGCCGACTGCACCGGCGCGGCGCGCGAGACGCTGCTGCGCGAGTGCGCAGAACTCGATCTCGAGGACCGCGTCGAACTCGCCGGCGAGAGTCTCGCGGAGCGCTACGCCGCCTATCGCGCCGCATCGCTCGCGCTAGCGCTCGGGCGTCCGCTGTCCCACGAGGCGGCGGTGATGCCGCTATGGTTCGATCTGCCGGTCATCGCGCTCGCCGATCCGGTAACCTCCGCGGTCATCGAGCCGTGCGGCATCGTGCTCGAGGTGGTCGACCCGCAACGCTGCGCCGCGCTCGTCACCCTCGCCGTTTCCGATCCGCTGCTGCGCGGGTCGATCGTCGCCGAAGGCCGCCGCGTGCGCATGCGCTATGCGCCCTGGACCCACGGCGACGCGGTGCGCGCGCCCGCGTTGAAGCTGCCATGATCCGCCCGAACAACCCGGACATCGACGTCGACGACCTTATGCTGCGCGTGAAGCGCGAGGCTGCGCGTATTCGCACGGCGCTCGCCGGCGATCGGGCGCACGCGGAGCCGGACCGCGCGGGCGAGCGCTCTGCGGTCGCGCTGCACTACGCCGTTCTCGCGCTGCTCAGCGAGGCGGAGCGAAAAAATCGGGTCCGGCGTGAATGGCCGCCGCGACTGCGGATCATGGCGCGGACCGGACCGCTCGGGCGCGCTCTGTTGCGGCTGTGGAACTACCTGTTCAAAGAGCAGCGGGAGAAGGACGCGCTCATTATCGCCGCGGTCCGCCGTATCGCCGACCACGTGATCGGCGAACGTGAATGACGCAGCCTGCTGCGCTGCGCCGGCGTCGCGTCGACCAGGTGCTGCCCACGATTGAGTTCGGCGACGCGATCTCAAACTGCGCGCTGCAGTTGCGGCGTCACCTGCGCGAGAGCGGCTACGCCTCGGATATCTGGGTCGACGTTCGGGGTGATACCGTGAGCCGCGAGGCGGCGTACTTCGAACCGCGCGCGGTTGCCGCCGCCGACGCGATCCTCTACCACCACTCGATCGGCACGGAGCTCGCCGAGCGCGTGGCCGCGCTCGACGTGCCGAAGGCGCTCATCTATCACAACGTCACGCCGGCGGCATTCTTTGCTGACTATCGTCCGGCGCTCGCCTACGCGCTCGACGCCGGTGCGGCTTCCCTCAAGGACATCGCGGAATCGTTCGATCGCGTCGTCGCCGTCTCGGAATATAACGCCGCCGGTCTGCGCGCGCTCGGCGTGAGCGACGTGCAGACGATCCCGTTCATGGTGGATGTCGCGCGCTTCGAGGACGCGCCACAAGCGGATGCGCTGCCCGGCGATGGCTCCGCGATGCGTTGGCTCTTCGTCGGCCGTATCGCCCCGAACAAGGGCCTGCGCAAGCTCATCGAAGTCGCGGACGCGTTCCGGCGCTGCTGCGGTGAGCTCATGCTCACGATCGTCGGTCGCTGGGAAGCGGACGATCCCTATCTGCGCGAGTTGCGAGAACTCATCGCCGAGCTCGATCTGACGGAGAACGTCCGATTTGCGGGTGTCGTGAGCGACGCGCTGCTGGCGGCGCATTACCGGCACGCCGAGGTGCTGGTGACGCTGAGCGAACATGAGGGCTTTTGCGTTCCCGTCGTCGAGGCGATGTTCTTCGATCTTCCGGTCGTCGCACTCGCCGCCGCGGCGCTTCCCGAAACGCTCGGATCTGCGGGCTTGCTGATCGAGCCCTCTGCCGATATCGCCGAGATCGCCGCCGCGATCGTCTGCCTGCGCGACGACCCCGGCTTGCGCGCGAGCATCGTCGCGGCACAACGCGCGCGACGCGAGGCGTTTCTGCCCGCGCGGATCTGGCCGCACATCGACCGGCTCGTTGAGGCGCTCGCATCGTGAGCCGTCCACGGATCGCGTTCGTCGTCCAGCGCGCGGGCGACGACGTCAACGGCGGCGCGGAGTATCTGTGCTTGGCGGTCGCGCGCGCCATGTCCGCGATCTGGGACGTTGAGATCATCACGACGTGCGCGCGCGATTACCTCACCTGGGCCGACCACTATCCAGCCGGCGTTGAGCGCCTCGACGGCGTGACCATTCGTCGGTTTCCGGTCGACAAGCCACGGGAGTTAGCGCGCCACAACCGGCTGAGCCGGCAGATCCTCGAACGCGGTACCTCGGCAACGACGGCCGACCAAGAAGCGTGGATGAAATCGCAGGGCCCGTACTCGACGCCGCTGCTGCGCTACATTCGCGAGAACGCTCAGACGTTCGAACGGTTCTTCTTTTATACGTATCTCTACGCGACGACGTATTTCGGCTTGCCGCTCGTTGCGGACAAAGCCGTACTCGTTCCGTTCGCTCACGATGAGTGGCCGATCCATTTGCCGTTCTACGACGCGCTCTTCCGGGCGCCGGCGGCGGTCGTCTTTAGCACGCCCGAAGAGCGCGCGTTTTTGCAACGGCGCTTCCCCGGCGCAGCGCTCGAAGGACCGACGATCGGGCTCGGCGTCACGGCCCCGCCCGACGTGCGGCCGGAACGCTTCCGGCACCGGATTGGCCTCGAGCGGCCGTACGCGCTCTACGTCGGCCGCATCGACGCCTCGAAAGGCTGTCTCCGTCTGATTGAGACCTTCGCGCGCTATAAGGAGCGCTACGGCGACGATCTGATGCTGGTGCTGATCGGGCGGGCCGTCGTCGAGATTCCGGAAGTGACCGATGTCTTGGCGGTCGGCTTCGTCGATGAAGCGACGAAGTTCGATGCGCTGGCCGGCGCGGTGGCGCTCGTTCAACCCTCGGCGATGGAGTCGCTCTCGATCGTCTTGCTCGAATCCTGGAGCGCCGGCCGGCCGGTGTTGGTCACGGCCGAGAGCGACGTCTTGGTCGGTCAGACGCGCCGCGCCAACGGCGGCCTCTGGTACGGCGACGATACCGAGTTCGGCGTCGCGCTACGGCTCCTGCGCGGCCCCATCGGGACCCAACTCGGCGCGTGCGGTCGCGGGTTCGTCGATGAGAACTATCGCTGGCCGCGGATCGTCGAGCAGTACGAAGCCTTACGCGTGGAACTCAACGCACGGGAAGCGCCGGCCGGCGCGTCACGCTGACCGCCGGTTGCAGGTCGACGATCCCGGCCCAAATCGGCCCGTTACCGGCCGGCAACACCCGCAGCGATATCGCGTCCGGATAGTAGATGAAGTGATGGTGGAAGAGACCGGCTGCATAGCCGCCGTCCGCTCCGCCGATCGTGAACGTGTAGTCTCCCGGCGCGAGCGGCGTGGAGATCGCGAAGTCCACGGTGACGGTCTCGCCCGCGTCGAGCGCGCCGACCGGAACGCGCAGGCAGTACGTGTTGCTCTCGTACACGACGACGCCCATGCGATCGCGCAACTTGAACCCAAAATGCGGATCTTCGAAACGTCGTAGCAGCGTGGCCGAGATGCGCAACGTGAAGCCTTGCCGGCCGGCCGTCACGGAGGTTGGGACGCCGTCCGACAAGATGGTCGCGCTCCAGTCGGCCACCTCGTCGCGCGCGACGATCCGGTGTTCGCCGTCGGCGTGCGCGAGGACCGGTGCGCTCCAGCCGCGCTCGGCCGCTTCCTCGGCGCGTAGGCTATGCGCTTCGTACGCGCCGATCACGACGCGCGGAACGTCCTCCATCACGACGCGGCCGTGGTCGAGCAGGATCGCGCGGTCGCAGAAACGCTGCACGGCGTTGCCGTCGTGCGAGACGAACAGCAGCGACGTCCCCTCCGCCCGCATGTCGCGCAACCGCGCGAAACACTTTTGCTGAAAGAAGACATCGCCGACGGAGAGCGATTCGTCGACGATGAGGATGTCGGGGTCGAGGTGCGCGGCCACGGCGAACGCCATGCGCACGAACATGCCGCTCGAGTACGTCTTCACCGGACGGTCGACGAAGTCGCCGATGTCGGCGAACGCTTCGATGCGTTCGATACGCGCGTCCATGTCGGCGCGCGTGAGCCCGTGCAAGGCACCGTTGAAATAGGCGTTCTCGCGCCCGGTAAATTCCGGATCGAAGCCGGAGCCCAGCTCCAGCAGCGCCGCGACGCGGCCGCGCAGTTCGACGCTCCCGGTCGTCGGCGGCAGCACGCCCGCGATGACGGAGAGCAACGTGCTCTTGCCGCTCCCGTTGCGCCCGACGATGCCGATCGACTCCCCGCGCTCCAAGGTCAGGTCCATCGGGCGCAACGCGACGAAGCTATCGGCCGGGCGCGCTTGCGGCGCGAGGAGCGCTTGCACGCGCGCGAGCGCCGTATCGAGCCGGCGGTACGATTTCGAAATGCCGCGCGCGATGACGACCGCATCGCTCACAGGACGTCTCCGAAGAGCGGCCGGACGTGGCGGAAGAAGCGCCAGCCGGCATAGGCGATGAACGCCGCTGCGATCGCGCTGAAGGCCAGCGGCCGCAGCGGCGGCAGCGTTCCGTTCAGGATCAGCGACCGGTACGCGTTGAAGATTACGGCCAGCGGATTGTAGGTGACCGCGAAGCGGAATGCCGGCGGCACGCGGTCCGGCGAGTATACGATCGGCGTGAGGTAAAACGCGAACATGAACAGCGGCCCGAGCGCCTGCGGCAGATCGCGCACCAGCGTCGTTCCGGCCGCAGCCACGTACGCCAAGCCCGCCGTCAGCACGAGTTGGATCACGATCACGAGGGGCACGAGCAGCACGGTCGGATGAAATGTGTGTGCCGCAACGAGCGCGAGCACGATGACGACCGCGAATCCGGCCAAACTTTCGATCAGCGCGGTGCAGACCGGAACGAGCGGCACGATCGCGAGCGGAAACACCAGACGCTTGACCAGATTCGGACGCCCGGTGATCGACGTGGCCGCACCCATAACGCCGGCCTGCATTGCGTTCCAACCGGCGAGGCCGGCGAAGAGCCACAGCCCGTAGGCCAAGCCGCTGTTACCGACGCCCGGTACCGCGAGCCGCACTTTGAAGATGGTCGCGAAGAGATACGTGAACACGAGCAGTTGCGCGAGTTGCACGGCGAGCGGTAAGAGGATGCCGAGCAAAGAGCCGCGATAGCGGGACTCGAGATCGCGCCGGACGAGCGTTCCGAGCAGGCGAAAGCGCCAGGAGACGTGCGTGCCCGCGCGGTCGACGATCGTCGTCACAGTCGCACCGGTTTCTCGTCCGGACGGTGCTATCCCCGTGAACGGTGTAGAGTCGCGGTGTGAATTCCTGGAAGTGGTGCGCGGCGAGCCGCGTACCACTAGCGGGGCGAGCGGATCGGCTCGGCGACCGTCGTGTCGAGTGCGAGCACGATCTTGCCGCGGGTCTTGCGCCGCGCGAGTTCGGTGTACGCCTCGTGCAACGCCGCGAGCGGATAGATCGCCGTCAGCGGCATGACGATCTCACCCCACGCGATGAGGTCCGCAACGAAGGCGAGGTTCTCGGCGGATGCGCCGGCCGACGATCCATCCGTCTTCACGTGATACTTCTGCGCGCCGGCGAAATCGATGATCGTGTTGGTCTGCTCGGGCGCGACGCCGAGCGCGGCCGCGAGATCGAGGTAGCCACCCCCGAACAGATCGATGAACGCATCGATTCCCTGCGGAGCGGTCGCCCGCAAACGATCGGCGAGGCCGTCGCCGTAGGCGACCGGTTCGACGCCGACGGAGCGCAAGAAATCCGCGTTCGTATCACCGGCGATGCCGATCACGCGCGCGCCGGCGCGTCGCGCGAGCTGGACCGCGAGCGACCCGACGCCGCCGGCGGCACCGCTGACCGCCACCACATCCCCAGGTTTCAACGCGACCGCGCGCACGGCGGCGACGGCCGTCGTGGCCGCGACGAAGAGGCTCCCCGCGCGAAACCAATCGAGCGCCGGCGGCTTGCGGATCAGCTGCGAGCGGTCGACGGCGACGTACGTGGCCTGCGCGGAACGCCGGTTGGACCAGCCGATCACCGTGTCGCCCGGCGAGAGCCCGTCGACCCCCGCGCCGATCGTATCGACGCGTCCCGCAAAGTCCGTGCCCTGCCCGAATGGGAACTCCATCGGAAACATCGCGTGCAGATGACCTTCGCGAATCCCAATCTCGCCCGGGTTCGTCCCCGCCGCAACAACGCGCACGACCACTTCACCCGGCTTCGGCTCGGGCTTCGGCACGTCGACGATGCGGAGTTGTTCGACCCCACCGTAGGCAGAGAGTTGGACGGCTTTCGGCATGCTGCGAATATACCCGAATTGCTACCGGGGGACGAGCCCGTGCTCGCCCACGGCGATCTGCGTTGCCGTTAGGCCGTTTGCGCCGCGGACTGCCGCAACCGAAACGTGCGCGCCGGCAACGAGCAACGCCCGCGATCCGGGCTGGAAAGCGACGACGGGCGTATCGGCCGGGATCGTCACCGATTTCGTCCCACCCCGATAGACGAGAACGACCGTCGTCGCGCCGCTTCCCGACCCAACGCTCTTCACGGTGGCATTGGCCATCATGTGTTGCGGTGCTGCGGCGATTTGCGCGACCGTGGCATTGGCCATCATCGCGTGCGGCTCGCTCGCCATCGCATGATACCCTTCGCCCGTGCCTTTCATGTCCGGCGAAAAAATATGCACTTCGATCGACCGCAACGAGCCGTCGCGTTGCGGCACGACCGTCGTCCCGATATACGACCGCGCGGTGATCGCCGCAAGCGACGAAGCCGTCACCTCGCGCACCTTCGTCGCATGGCTAAGCGCCAAGCTCTGCGTACCGCTGGCGGTGCGAACGACAAGTGCATTCGCCGTAACCGATGCGATCGTACCGCGCAGCCGCAGCGGCGCCGCCAAAGTACTGTTCAGAGCAAGCGCCGGCCCAGCCGCAACAAGCAAACCCAAAACCACAAACACGATGCGCATGCAAGCTCAAAGTACCGCCATCCCCACCCGGTTTCGCCCCCCACTTGCAAAATGAGCGCGTCGCCCCCCACTGTCATCCCGAGCGGAGCGCGCAGGCGCGGAGTCGAGGGACAGCGACCAAGCGTGGAGCTAAAACGTCTTCACGTTCGCCAGCCCGCTTGCGCGGAACGCGGCTTCCACCGCGCGCACGTTTGCGGCGACCGCCGCGTACGCGACGACGCTCCGCCCCGCTTCGAGCGCGAGCGCGTAGTTCTCGAGTTCGTCGTCGGGAATCTCGAAATCCGACAGCCGGACCCAAATGGAATCGCCGTCGATCTCCGGCGGCGATGTCGCGCCGATACCCGGCAGCCCGCGTCCGGTGAGACCCGGCACGCCGGTGCCCGTTTCGAGTCCGCCACCTGTCAGCAGAGACGTGTCGACGAGACGCGTCGGTGTCAGCGTCGGCGCGACCTCGCCCGCGTCGAGCACTTGCAACGGTTCGAGCGACAGCTTGGCCGCTTGCAGCGCGCGCGTCAGGGCGTCGATGTTGCCGTCCTGCGAAATTCCGGTCACCACGTTTGGCACGGCCGACCTCGGTTCGGAAAGAAGAGTACGGGTTAGATTGGCCGCGTCGGCATCGGTGGCCCGCCGATCGTCGCGCGTCGCAGCCCCTCGATCGAGGTCGCGCGCACGAACGCGAGGATCGATGCGCCTAAACCGACGAGCCACACAAGCGCCGTCACCGCCCAACCGAAGAATGGCACGGTTTCGGCCGCGCTGACCACGACCAGCCCAAGCACGAGCGCGAGCAGCGGTGAGGGCGTCGAGTGCGGTAGCACGAGTTCCGCCAGCCGCCGGCCGACGAGCAGCGCGATCGCGCCGGTGCCGAGCCAAATCCCGACGAACAGCGCCGCGATCTCAAGCGCAATCAGCGGGATGCCGACGATGCTCACCAAGAGCACGATCGCGACCGGCAGCATCGCCACGAGCGCGACCGCGCCGACCAGCGCCGCCAGCCCCGGGTGCCGCTCGACGCGATCGAGCGCCAACCGCATGCGCACCGGAAAGAGCAGAAACACCAGCAGCACGATCGCGCTCGCGCCGAGTTTCACCAGCAGCCGTTTATCTTGATCGGCGAACGGCGCGAAGGCGGCCGAATTCATCAGCCACGGGGCGATCGCACGGGCGGCGTCGTCGGTGACGCAATGTTCCTCGCCGTCGATCTCGGCGCCGTCGAGCTTCACGCAGCGCCCGAAGAGCGTGTTGACGTCGCCGCGCACGCGCCCCGCGACCGTCGCATCGCCGAAGACCACGTTGAGGTCGCCGTCGACGACTTCGTCGGGCCGGATCGTGACGTCGTGGAAGAAGACCGTTTTGCCGTGATCGAGGATGTTCGCCTCGGCTGCAAACGGCCGGATCGCGGCGTACGCGAGCAGTGCGAACGCACACGCGACGATCAGGCGCATGCGGCCGTTCATCCGCGCAGGCGTTCGGCGCCGCGCGGTCGCGCCAAGCGCACGGCGGCAACGGCGACGCCGGCGAGCAGCAGTCCGTCGACCGCCGCGACGCCGGCCGCGAGGGTCCACGAGCCGACGTTGGCGCGGTCGCCGACGTGCGCCACGACATGGCCCAGCGCCCCGACTGCGATGAGCACGGTCGTCGCGGCGTCGCGCGCGGTTTCGCCGGCGGCGATCACCGTCGTGGGCGAGATCAGGAAGGCCGCGCCGGCCAGCGACCACGCGGCGACGACGTAGGCCGTCAGCGTTGCCGCGACCGGCAGTCCGGAAACGCACGGCCGCGGCAGTTCGCGCACGTCGGCCATCGTCGCGAACGTGAAGTTTGCCGGCAACTCGACCGTGCGCGGCCCGAGCAGCAGCGCATCGACGACGCGCAGTTCTTCAAGCAGCCCGTAGCACGCGGGGCACGCATCGACGTGGGCGCGCAGGCGCGCGGTCTCACCGGGCGTCAGCAGATCGTCGAGAAAACGCTCGAAGCGTTCTTCACACCAGCTGCAGTTCACCGAACCTCCGCTGACCGGTGGGCGTCGAGGCGAGCGCGGCGGCTTCGCGTTCGCGGAATTTCTGCGCGAGCGCGAGCTTGCCGCGGTGGATCAGCGTCTTCACGTTGCCGAGCGACAAGCCCATCGTCGTCGCGATCGACTGGTAATCCATGTTGTCGTAGTAGCGCAGCGCGAGCACGGTGCGCGTGCGCTCGGGCAGATCGGCGAGCGCGGCCCGCACTTCGGCATCGGCCTCCGCGCGCAACACGCCGCCGGCCGGATCGGCATCGGCCGACTGATCGGGCAGCGCGTTCTCCAGCGTGCGGTCTTCGCCCAGCTCGGCCGCGACGGGCCGGCGCTGCGAGCGCCCGAGGAACGTGCGCACGACGTTGCGCGCGATATGGTAGAGCCAGGTCGAGAAGCGTCCGAGTTCGGGATTGAACGTGCCGAGATGCGCGTAGGCGCGCAGGAACGTCTCTTGCGTGAGATCGGCCACGTCGGACGACGAGCGCACGCCGGCGCCGATGAAGTTCGCGATCCCGCGCTTATAGCGCTCGACCAAGAGCCCGAAGGCGTCCCGGTCGCCGGTCAGCACCAGGCCGACGAGGCTTTCGTCGGCCGCTTCTTCGTTTGTCATTCGTCCCTTCGCACCAGCGGACACCGTAACCCAGATACTCGCAGGCCCGCCGAAAAGTTCCAGGACGCCTCGGGGCCGAAGGCCGTGCGATGCACGTTTTGGTCACGGGCGGGGGCGGCTACATCGGCCTCGAGCTCTGCCGGCAGCTCCTCGAACGCGGCGAGCGCGTCCGGGTCGTCGACCGGTTCTTTTTCGGGTCGGCGCCGCTCGAGGCGCTGGCGACGGCCTACCCCGGCCGGGTCGAGGCGATCACGGGCGACGTGCGGGCCTGGGACGACGCCTGGCTCGACGGCGTCGACGGCGTCTCGCACCTGGCCGGTCTCTCCAACGACCCGACCGCCGAGTACAACCCCGACGCCAACTGGCAGATGAACGCGATCGCGACCGAGCGCCTGGGCGAGGCCTGCAAGCGCCGCGGCGTCGCGCGGCTGGTCTTCGGCTCCTCGGCCTCGCTCTACGACGGCCTGGGCCCGGGAATGTTCGACGAAGCGACGCCGGTCGAACCGCGCGGCGCGTACTCGATCTCCAAACGCTACGGCGAGGAGGCGCTCCTGGCGCTGGCCGGCGACGGCTTCGCGCCGACGATCCTGCGCCAGGGCACCGTCTACGGCTACAGCACGCGCATGCGCTTCGATCTCGTCGTCAACACGTTCGTGCGCGATGCGATCACCCGCCACAAACTGTTTCTGCACGGCGGCGGCTGGCAGTGGCGCCCGCTGGTCGACGTGACCGACGTCGCGCGCGCGCACGTCGTCTGCCTCGACGCGCCGCTGGCCGCGGTCGGCGGCGAGATCTTCAACCTGATGCAAGAGAACTATCAGGTGCGTCAACTTGCGATGCTCGTCGCCGGATCGCTGCTATTGCTCGGCCGCACGGTGAAACTCGAAGACGCCCCGTTACCGAAGATCGTGCGCGACTACCGCATGACCAACCTGAAGATGACCCAGCGCACCGGCTTCACGCCCGCCGTCACCGTGCTCGAATCGATCGACGCGATGCTCAAGGCGCTCCCGATCGACGACGTCGCCTACCTCACGAACCCGCGCCACAACAACATCGCCTGGATGACGATGCTCGAAGAAACCCACGCCGCCCAACGCCCCTTCGCCTCGATCTACTAGCGCCAAAGAATGGATCGCCTCTCCTGCGGAGAGCCGCTCCAGTTTTTAAGCAAAGGGC
>Ga0302279_10006600_pt1 | contig 12223 bp, 10 predicted proteins | sample III_Bog_N3_3_FD_194541 | JGI IMG/M metagenome (GOLD analysis project Ga0302279, IMG submission 194541) | Peat permafrost microbial communities from Stordalen Mire near Abisko, Sweden - III_Bog_N3_3 | ecosystem: Environmental > Terrestrial > Soil > Wetlands > Peat | place: Sweden: Abisko...
ATAGCTTTTTATCGCTTTCGTCCAGGACGGTCCTGGTGTCATCGAGTTGTGATATTAGGACTATTCTTGAATGCTTATTACGGAGATTCATCATTCTTGCGAACGACAGGAAGTTAGGGTTTTTTGGCCGCATGATATCGCTTACGACAGCGAGCCCGATGGACGGCGTGTGGTCGATGGCGACCGGCGACAAGGTGCGGCTGTACGCCAAGACCTACGCGACGGTAAACGGCAAGCCCAGCTTCATCGGCAGCAACGGCCATGTGCTGGAAGTCCGCGGGTGGACGGATGACGGCATCATCCTGCGCGACGCGAAAGGCCGCGACGGCCGGGTCACCTGGGACCGGTTGACCGACCGGAAGACCGGCCGATTGCAGCTTGGCTTCGGCCATGCGGTAACGATCGACAGCTCGCAGGGCATGACGACGGGCGAGCACATCAACGCCATGCCGCGCGGCTCAGCCGGGGCGACTGGGTTTAAGAGCTACGTGGCGGAAAGCCGGCACATCAAACAGGCATTCACCGTCGTCTCCGAGGCAGCGGTGTTCGAGGCCGTGAAACATCGCCGCGCCCTGGGCGAGGCTCGGTTCAGAGTCCGCTTCCAGCAGGCCTCTCCGTTTGCCGGGTGGACAGCACCCCTCGCCGCACGACCGCGGGTTGCCGGTGATTTGCCGCCTATAGGGAACATGTTGCTGGAAGGGGCCTTCGTACCGAGTCGCGGCCGATCGGCCAGCAAATCGGACGACACCGCTGGCGTGATGAACGCGGTGAGCGCAGCCGCGGCGATGTCCTGGTCTCTTTTTCGCCGAGCGCTGGAGGATGAGAGCGAGCTGAAGACCCCCTAAAACACCAGAAAGCCCGCCTGGCAGCGGGCTTTTGGAGGCAAGTCGTGACGGGCCTGACGGCCATAGATAAAACGTTGCTGACCCCTACCTAGTCGTCAGACGCCTCGAAGTCAAGTGAAAACGTCCGTTTTCGCTGGCGGGAGAGGCTTGCCCGTCGCGATCCAATCGAGAGAGAGGATCGAGATGGAGACGGAAAGCGCCCGTGAGGCGCACGGGAGAGCCGTGCCCAAAGGGCCACGTGGATTACGCGGCACGTCGGCCCCGCCATCGGGCGGCGGATCGGGGATCGTTCAAGACGCGGCGCGCAGACAGCGGCCGACCGGCGAGCGCCGGTGGACCCCGGAGATGTACGCCGCCCTCCACCGGGCGGACGCGTGGGCCGGTCTGCCGGCCGGCACCGCCAAGCAGTTTCACCTGCTGTCCGCGTTTCAGGAAGCCAGGCCATACCTCGGATTGCCGGCCTACGCGGACACGCTGCTGACCTTTCTGGTGAAGCAGACTCGAGCCGTGGATTGGGAGGAAGGAAACCGCCCGATTGTCTGGCCTTCGAACCGGCACCTGGCCGAGATTCTCGAAGTCACCGAGGGGCGGGTGAAGGCTCGGTTACGGCCGCTGCTCGAGGCGGGGATTCTGGTCGCCAAGGATAGCGAGACCGGGAAGCGATATGGCCAGCGCGACGCCGCCGGGCGGATCATCGTCAGTAAGTCATTCGGCTTCGATCTGTCCCCGCTGGCGGCCCGAACCGACGAATTCCGCCGGCTGGCCGCCGCGGCGCAGGCGGAGCGGAATTTGAAGCGGGAGCTGAACAAACGCGCCATCCAGGCACGCCGCGGGATCACGCGGGTCGGCGAGACGCTGGCCGAGCTGGGCGACATGCCCGCGGGCTGGCCCGTCCTCGCGGCCGACGCCGCCCGGCTGGCGGGCGCCGTGAAGGGCGCCGGCCGCTCCGAAGAGATGGCGTTCACCGTGGCGAGGCTGGAGCGCCTCAAAACCGAGGCCGAGCAGTGGGTTACGCGCGAGGAATCGAGTTATACACACCCCTACGGGTCCCCCATGGGGCCCGACACCTTAGGTACAAAGCTAGGTTCTAATCCTTCGGATACAGTAGAGCCGCGGGCGCCGGGGCCGCCGGTGATCCAGCCCCCCGCCAGCCGCGCGAGGGTCGAACACGTAGTGGCTCCCGAGGAAAGTAGTCGAACCGGTGGATCGGTGACTGCCTCCGCCGCTCCCTGCCGCACGGAGAAGCCGCAGGGTGCCAGCCCACCGGTGGCACGGGTTGAGCGACTGACCGCCGCCCAGCTTCTCAAGTTGGTGCCGACCTTGGCCCTCTACGTGCTGGCTGCGTTGCCCGGCCTGCCGACATGGGCCGAGCTCGTGGTCGCGGCCGGGACAGGATTGCGGACAGAGCTGGGGGTCTCGTGGCCGCTTTGGGCGAAAGCCTGTGCGGTGATGGGCCGCGAGCGGGCGGCCCTGGCCCTGGCCCTGGTCGCTGCGAAGCCACGGGATCATTTCCGAAGCTCGGCGGGAGGCTACTTTGCCGGCATGGTCGACCGGGACGCGCGGGGCGAGCTGCACCTGGACAGGACCGTTTGGGCGTTGCGCGAGGCCAGGTGGGGCAAGCCCGACAAACGGCGGCTGAACTGAAATGCCGAGGAACGGTTCCCCAGCGGCGCGATCGTGCCCGGGCCCGATGCGATCCGCGCCGGCTTGCTCAGTCGGCTGCCGCCGTTTCGGGATCGGGGTCGATCCCAAGCTCCCGGCGGACATGCGCGAATTTCTTCGGATCGGCGAGGCGTCCGTCCGCCATCATCGTGCGCAGTGCATCGAGGCCGGCGTCGGTGAAGAACAACATCGGCAGGCGGCCGGTCAGGTCGAGCCGCATAATCCCCCGGTCCAGCAGGCCTTGGGCGGCCTGCGGGATCTTGGGCTTGCCGGCCTGCGGACCGCCGCGCCAGGTCTTGATCTGGAAACCCTCCGCCACGCTCGGCAGCGTGGAGAAGAACATATCAAGTTCGCTGCGGATGTACTCCCGCTCGGCCGAGGTGAACCCTGCGATCATCGCTTTCTGCGTCGTGCTCATGGCCGTGATTGTAGCCGATCGAGACCGTCGCTTGCCATGCTTGCCGGCCAAAACGGACCGGAAGCGGCCCCGGTTGGTTTCGTGGCGACCCGCTGAAAGAGGTGCGCGTCGCGGCCGGCGCGATCGTTATGGTCCAGGCGTTGTTCATCAGGACCATCGGCTGGGTGACTGGCGCCGGCGCCGCATGTTCCGTCCGTCGAGCTGGACGGCGTGCGCGGGGCTCACGCCGGGCACACCCCTATCAGCTCACGGGTGTGAGACGTCACCCAGGAGCTCGATCACGCCACGATCCGCACGCCGGGCACACCCCTATCAGCTCACGGGTGTGAGGGGCTCGGCCGGCGCGAGCTGGTTCGGCGACCACACGACAGCCGGCCAAACGGACGCTGCGACGCTGGGTGTCATGCGCCGACTCTCTCAGCCGACGGCCGCCCCTGCAGGACGTGTCGTAGCTTTGGTGCCTCTTCGAGGCGGACCATCACCCACCATCCGCAGAACCGGGAGACAGGGGCGCTCGGCAGCTCTGCCATATCGACTGAGTGCAATCGTTACGGCTGGCGCCGCAGCGCGCAACTGCTGGCCGTGGCCGGTGGCTGCGCCGCTGCCGGCGGTTCGTCATCCCGGCGTATGGCGCCCCCGCCCGAGCGGCACGACGTTGGCCCGGTAGCGGTCCACAGCTTCGGCGTGATGGTTTACGTCGCCGCGGTAAGCTCCTCGGGCGTGACGGTGATGATCTTGTTGCGCCCGCGCTTGACCCGGGCGATGGCGCCGATCCGCTCCAGCAGGGCCAGGGATTTGGACATCGAGACTTTGTCCACACCGAGCCTGTCGCCGATCTCGGTGGCGGTGCCGGCGCAATCGTGGGTCTGGCGGCCGAGCCGGCGGAGGACTTCCGCAAACACCATAAGCGCCGTCGCACGCTCGGCTGGTGTCGCGCGCGACGCCAGCAATCGTTCCTGAAGGGCGTCGCGGTGCGCTGCGAAACCGGGATGCGGTCGGCGTGGTTCGATCATACGCGCACCCCCAGACCAGCAATCTCGGCCACCGCCTTCGATATGATGGGCGGGGCGTGCTCTCCCGTGATCTACCATGATGTCTCGTGACGAATGCCACGGAGCGCCGGCTCCCACACGGCCGAGAGCCAGTTGAACGGCCCCTCGACGATTTCCCTGTCACGCCCACGATGGTCTTGTTGTCGATGGCCGGAAATGGGATGCACCGAAACGCCCTCGCCCTTCAAGGTGTCGACCGCATCCAAGCACCGCTTGTTGGTGTCCCCGGCCAGCTCATCACGATCCACGACAGCTTGGACTATGGCTCCTTCGCCACGGCCTGGCGGCCCATGTCCGACAACCCGCAGCAACCACAGCACGAAGGCTGATGTATGGCGACACTATGATAAGCCTTTCGGCCGGGTGAACGCCGCGGATGGCGTTGGCGAGCGTCGTCCGGTGCCCGTCGAGCGTCGAGATGCGCCCTGCATACCTTGACCGAATCCACGGCGAGATCGTTCAATCCAGAGGAGATGACGTTCAATATTTCCGACAGGCTGTCGGCTTTGAGTGCCGAGGCGCTGGCCTTCGTCAGCCGCGATAAGACTGAAACCATGGCGCGCCAATGGCTCGGTGGTCACCCGTCGTTCGCCGAGACCCCGCAATGGCTGGTCGCGAGATCGCTTGCCTTGGAACTGGCCTTGAGCGAGCCCTCTCTTATGGGGGCAACCGCCTTCGACCGGCTCGCCCGCGCCATGAAGGGGCGGCCACCGGACGACATCGCCGCTGCGACGCTGCTGCGCCGGAGCCGGATCAGGCTTGCGCGCCTCTCCGACCGCATTTTCGAGGATCTGGCGACGGACGAAAGGCTCACTTTGCTGCCGACCGCATTCTCGAATGAGATCGGCGGCGGTGTGTCGTTCGGCCTGTTCACCGAAATTGATGGCGCTCATATTGCCGCCACGAGACCCCTGGTCCCGCTGGATGACGAAGCGCTGGTGCTCGCCCGCAGTTTCGTTCGCCCTGGCAATCGCGGCCTCGGTAATGGCGTCCGCTGCGCCGAAGCGGTTTACCGGCACATTGTCCGTAACGGCCTTGCGCCTCGCGCGACGTTCTGTGCTGCCGGCGCGCGAAAACCGAAGCTGCCGTTCAGGCCGGATGAGAATAGGCTGGATGCGTTGGCCGCCGCCTGGGCCACGCTGGGCCGCGATCCCACCGCCCAAGAACTCGCCCAGGCCCGATGCTTCGCCAACCAGGACGCGCTGATGGAGGTCCTGCTCAGCGTCAGTACCGCCCGCAACGGAGGAGCACCCGAACTGGCGAGCGCCTACACCCGCATCGCCGCCGTCCTGGTGGAAACCCTGGCATTGCGCGCGGCAAATGGTTCGGCACGTGGGAACCTTGATGCTGTTGCCTCGGCGATCGACGCAGCGATCGCCGGCGGAACGTTTCATCGGGAGGGTCGCAACCTGTTCGACTCCCTGCGGAGCGGGTGAAACTATCGGCGGCCCGGCCAACGGACGACACCGCTGACCTCGACCGGCTTGTGCACCGCATCCGCGCCCTTCGCGCCAAGACGGTCGAGCAAGGCTGCACTGAGCAAGAGGCGTTGGCGGCAGCCGAAAAGGTGGCGGAACTGCTGGACCGTTACGGGCTAAACCTCAGCGAACTCGATCTGCGGAAGCAAAGCTGTGAGGGCATCGGCGTCGAAACCGACCGCAAGCGGCGCGGGCCGATCGATGACTGTATGGCCACCATCGCCGCGTTCTTTGACTGCCGGGTCTGGGCCGAGACTGGCGAGGACGCCACGCTGCGCTATATTTTCTTCGGCTTGCCAGCCGATGTGCAGGCAACGGTCTACCTGCACGATTTGATTGCGCGGGCCTTTGTGAGCGAAACGGCCACGTTCCAGGCTGGCGAATTCTATCGCTCGGCCGACAGCGGTCATCGGCGGTCGGCCACCAACTCATTCCAGCTGGGTTTGGCGCGAGGGATCAACCAGAAGCTCCAGAGGCTGCGGCAGGCTCGCGACAAGGCCAGCGTCGGCAGCAACGGACGCGCGTTGGTGCCGATCAAGGACGCAATGATCGACGACGAGTTGGAGCGGCTGGGCCTCACGTTCCACCGACGGGCAACCGCCCGCAAGAGGGTCCTGTCCACTGCCTACAATGCCGGCAAGGAAGCCGGCGAACGCTTCGAATACCGGCCGGGGATCGAGCAGGGTTAGGCCGACGTAGATGTCGATGCCGACATATCCTCGGTCGATCGTCTCGGCAGTGGCTCGCTGATCGGATGGGGCAGGCCAAAGGCAATGGGAGGTCGCGGAGCGCCGATCCCGGGGCGCCCTCTTGCAAGGACTCGGGCCATGTTCCAGCGTGCCTTTACGCGGGAGCGGGCACATGGCTGAAGCGGCTGATTACACTTTCTTTGCAACGGACTACGACCCCGAGAAGGGCAGCCGCGCGTGCCGCGGGCTCGCCGATGCGTTCGCGGCAGGCCGAGAGCCACGAAGCGAGGAGGTCAGAGAGGCCATGGCCGCCGCGACGGCCGCTTTTCCCGGCCTCCAGGAATTCGTCGACGCAATGGACGAACGCGATCTCGACCCCGAGGACGCCATGATGGATGTGAGCCGGGTCCGGGCCGAGCATGCCCGGCCAGAGCTCGGGGCAGTAGCGAAGCTCGCAGTGATTGGCGCCATGGCCCAAGCGGCTGAGCGCTTCGACTGGAATGACGTGGTCGACTGCGCAAGGTTCTGCCAGGAGACATTTGCCCAGTCGCCGGCGTGATCCGGCCCTTGGTCACTGGTCGCCAAGCTGGCCGACCTACTGGAAGCGTGCCGGTCTGCCGCTCCCGCTGCGGCACGCCCAAAACAGCACGACCTTGAAGTAAGGGAGTAAGTGCCTTACTCTTTGCCCCGCGTTCAAGCGAGGCGGCTATGGCAATCGAACTGACCGTCACCGCCAAAGGTCAGGTGACCCTGCGACAGAGCGTACTCGAGCATCTCGGCGTCGGGCCGGGCCAGAAACTCGGTGTCGCGCTGCTTCCCGGCGGGCGCGTGGAGTTGCGCCCGGTTGAGGATCTGACGGCTATCGCCGATCTGCGCGGCGTCCTGCAGCGGCCAGGTCAACCCGTGGTGACGCTGCAGGAAATGCAGGAAGCGATAGAGCACGGCGACTCCGCGTCAGCGCCGGCATGAGGATTGCCGCCGATACCAACGTTGTCGTCCGTTACCTGGTTTGGGATGACCAGGCCCAAGCCGAGGCGGCCGCCCGCGCAATCGAGGCCGCCGAAGCCGTGGTGCTCTCCACCGTTGTGCTGTGCGAAGTGGTCTGGGTCCTCCGGCGTGCGTACCGCTATGTCGCCGATGACGTCGCGAAGGTGCTGCGGCGGCTGATCGAAAGCCGCACCGTGGAGGTCGATCGGACCCTCGCCGAGGCGGGACTGGCCATGCTGGTGGCGGGCGGCGATTTTGCTGATGGGGTAATTCTGGCCGAAGCAGGTCGCGCTCGCTGTGCTTGTCTGGTCACATTCGACCGGGGCGTTCGAGCGATGCCAGGCGCGGTCGAGATAACCCAACCAGAGTAGTTCCGCCCCGACCCTGGCGAGGCTGCCGAACAGGCGACACCGGCCAACGAATTGCCATCAGTCCGGGCCGGACTGTCCGGGCACCAAGCTTGCCAGCACTGAACTGCCGGCTACGCCCAAGCGACATGCGGCGCCCTTCATCGGCCTCCGGTTTGTTGGGCCTGAGCGAATGGATTTTGGATGGTTAGGCGCCCGTCGATCACCCGGCCGTCCTGCATGTCCTCGGTCAAAAGCGTCGAACAACCCGCCTCCAGCGCGGCGGCAACGATCAGCGCGTCATAGAAGCTAAGGCGGTCCCGCTGCGCGATCTCCAGTGCTGCTTCATGCATCGCCAAGGTGACGGGAAGCGGATTCGGTAACAGCTTCCGAAATGCTGCCAATGCGGCCGTGACATCGGACCAGGATCGCTTGAGCTTGCGAATGGCGGTGCTGGTGAACTCGTTCAGAACCTGAACGGCTGATGGTGCCTCCTCGCTCGAGCAGAGCTGTCGCGATGGCAGAGCGTGGGTCATCCGTCACCATCGAGTAGACCAGCACGTTGCTGTCGAGGAACACCTCAACGTTCATTCGCGTCATCCCGGCTGAACCGGAAACCGGGCGGCAGAGGCCGTTGCAGCGCCTTAAGTTGCTCGAGCGCCCGCTCGCGGCCGCCGTCGCGCCTCACCCTGAACGTGCGCTCGCTGGCGATCTCGATCTCGATCTCATCGCCTTCCTTGAGCCGCAACATCTCGACGACTGATGCTGGCAGACGCACCGCCAGGCTGTTGCCCCATTTTCCGACCTGCATGCCAGGCTCCTTCCTTGGATACACGCCTGGCATTGTATATCAGTCCGGCGATGTGCGCATCCCCCGCTCTTGCACCCGCGGGGGCCGGCTGAACGCAAGCCCCGAACCGGGCAGGGTGGAACGCGCACCCGGCCGAGCGGCCGCCGCGATCGCGGGCCACCACGCGAAACTCAAGAGACGGAGGCTTTCGCGAACGGGGTCGATCCGGCATTGCAGTTGTCGATGGCAAGCTCGATTCGCACCCGCCCGGACACCCAGACTCTGTGGGACCGCTACACCCGCCTCCCGCCGGGGCCGAAGACCGTCCTTCGGCTGAAAAGCCTGGTGTTCCTGGCGTCCAATAAGTCCGTGTTCTTCGACTGTATCTCCCGCAGCGGCCTGCGCACGCCGGAGGGCCGGGCCTGGACCGTCGCGGCGGTCAATCCTGTGCTGGAACTCCTGCGCCGCGAGGACCTGCTGGACGTGGACCTTGCCTGCCCGCTGGTGCTGCTGCATCCGGTTGCGATTGACGCCGTCGCGTCGCCGGAGGGCGAGCGCCTGATCGCGGCGGTACGCCGGGCTTTTCCACCGCAGCTTGCGGGCATGTATCAACTGAGCAAGCCGATGACCGACCCGGAGCCCATACTCCGGCTCGCCCGGCTGGCCGTCTATGCCAATGACGAATCCGGTTTCATTGCCCACTGCAACCAGCACGACAGCGCCTTTGCCCCGCAACGCCTGACCACCTTGCTCGGCTGGCTGCTTCACCAGGTGCCTTTGGCCGCCGATTGGCTCGATAGTCGCGCACCGACAATTCAGCAGGCCCTGTTCGAGGGCCGGGTCACAGCGTTTCTGGCCGGTGGTCTGGCAATCCCCGGCCTGCCGGACCTGATCGCGCGGTATCGTGGGCAGCGGGACCGTCCCGGCTTTGGCACGGTAAGGCGGACATTGCTGGAGCACGACTTGCTGGCCCTGCGGCTCGACGAGGCTCGCGGTCTGCTGGCGAAGCTGGACGAGGCCGACGGGCACCTGCGCCAGACCGCGACCGCGACGCTGTGCTTCCTGTCCGGGGACAACGCCGAGGCGATCGCCCTCTATCGTGCGGTGCTCAAGGAGCAGCGCAAGCAGGCCGGCAAGCGCAAGCTGTTTCTGCACGGCGCACATGGCCTGTTCTTCCTGATGGCGCTGCTGCGCGCGAACGACGCCACGCTGCATGCCGAGATTCAGGCCGGCATTGACGTGCTGCCGCTGGACCAACGGCCGCATCCCGCCGCGTGGCTCGCGCTGAGAATGCTGCTCTGGTTGGCGCAGGGCCTGGAGGGCCAGGCGCGCGAGCAGAGCGAACGGCTCAAGGATTTCAGGACCGCTGATCCGCTCACGGATGCCTGCCTGGCGCTGGCGGAGCACGCCATCAGTCCAGACCGCGCGCGCCTACGGGCAGCGGAACTTGCCGCCCGCTTCGCGAGCGTGAAGGACACGCTGCTGTTGCCGGCGCGCATCTATGCCGAAATTCTCGCCGATGTGGCCCCGGCAGCGCAGTACACGGACTTCCTGCAGGCCACCGGCAGCGGGATTGGCGTGACCTTTACGCAGTTGATCCAGGTCACCCCGCCCTGGGAGCGCGCGCTCGAAAGCCTGGATGCCTTCCTGTTCACAGGGCCGTCGAGGGGCCCCAGGGAAACCCCGGTGCGCAAGGCCAAGCGCCTTGCCTGGTTCGTTGATCCCGACAAGCTGGACATCGAGGTCGCGGAGCAGTCCCCCAAGGGCCGCGACGGCTGGACCGACGGCCGCGCGGTGGCGATGAAGCGCCTGTATGAGCAGGACCCACGGCTCGACTACCTCACCAGCGAGGACCGGCGGGCGCTGCGCGCCATCCGCCGTGACAAGGTGGGCTGGTACCACGACGAGTACAGCTACGAATTCGACCCGGTCCGCGCTCTACCAGCGCTGATCGGCCATCCGGCGGTGTTCGATGCGCGCAGCCGTCTCCAGCCGATCGAACTGGTGGCCTATCCGGTGGAACTGGTGGTCACCGAACAGCGCGGCGCCTACCGCATCGCACTGTCGCACACCGCGGACCGGCCGAGCGTGTTCCTGGAAGCCGAGACGCCAAGCCGCTACCGGGTGGTCGAGCTGTCCGAACGGCTCCTTGCCGTGCAGCAAATCCTCGGCGCCAGCGGCCTGACCGTGCCGAAGGACGGGCGCGAGCGGGTGATCAGCCTGGTGCAGCGCGCCAACCCGTCGTTGCCCATTCGGGCGGAGATCGACGCGATCGAGGCCGCCGCCCGCGAGGGCATCACGACGCCGGTGGTGCAACTGGTTCCGCAGGGCGACCCGGCCCAGGATGGCGGGCTGAAGATCACTCTGCTGGTGCGCCCGTTCGGCGCCGAAGGCCCGGCCTATGTCGCCGGGTTGGGCGGTCGCTCGGTGCTGGCGAGCCTCGGCGGCCAGCAGGTCCGGTCCCGGCGCGACCTGGACGCCGAACTCGCCGCGCGGCGCGCACTGGTGGAGGCCTGCCCAACCTTGCAGGCGTGCGGCGCAGCGGTGGCGCATGAGGTGGTCGTTGACGGGCTGGAACACTGCCTCGATCTGCTGCTGGAGTTGCAGGCGCACCTCGAGCAGGCCGGGGCGGACACGATCGTTGTGGAATGGCCGCAGGGCCGCAAGCTGGCGGTTGGGGCGGTCGAGGCGCAGGCGATTCGCTTCAAGGTCCGGCAGGTGCGCGACTGGTTCGCCGTCGAAGGCAGCGTCACCGTCGATGCGGACGAAGTGCTGGAGATGCGTTTCCTGCTTGACCGGCTCGACCGTGCGCAGGGCCGCTTCGTGCCACTCGGCGACGGGCGCTTCGTGGCGCTGACGCACCGGCTGCAGACGCAGTTGCGCCAGCTCGCGTCGGTGTCGGAGGCCGACAAGGCCGGCCAGCGCATACATGCGTTGGGCGCGGCGGCGGTCGGCGACCTGCTGGAGGAAGCCGGCCAGGTCGATGCGGATGCCGCCTGGCGCAAGCACATTGCCCGGTTGCGCGAGGCCGGAACCTGGACCCCGAAAACGCCCGGAACGCTGCAGGCTGAGTTGCGCGATTACCAGGAGGAAGGCTTCACCTGGCTCGCCCGGCTGGCGCGGCTGGAGGCGGGCGCGTGTCTGGCCGACGACATGGGCCTGGGGAAGACGGTGCAGGCGATTGCGCTGATGCTGCATCGGGCGCCGGAAGGGCCGTGCCTGGTGGTGGCGCCGACCTCGGTATGCCCGAACTGGGCGGCGGAACTGTTGCGGTTTGCGCCGACGCTGAACGTGCATCGCCTGGGCAGCGGGGGCGACCGCGCCGCGCTGGTGGAAGGACTCGGCGCGCGCGACGTGCTGCTGTGCAGCTACGGGTTGCTGCATCAGGAAGCCGAGCTGCTCGGCGGCCGGCGCTGGCAGATGGTGGTGCTGGACGAGGCGCAGGCGATCAAAAACGCCGAGACGCGTCGTGCGCAGGTCATCCACCGTTTGCAGGCGGGGTTCCGGCTGGCGCTGACCGGCACGCCGGTGGAGAACGACCTCGACGAGCTATGGAGCCTGTTCGCCTTTGTGACCCCGGGGCTGCTCGGATCGCGGGAGAAGTTTCAGAAGCGGTTTGCCGGCCCGATCGAGCGCGATCGGGACCCGGGGGCGCGTGCGGCTCTGAAGACGCTGCTGCGGCCGTTCCTGCTGCGGCGCACCAAGGCGGCGGTGCTGAGCGAGCTGCCGCCACGCACCGAGCAAACCATCCTGGTGGAGATGGAGCCGGATGAACGCGCCTTCTATGAGGCGTTGCGGCAGAAGGCGCTGGCCGCCATCGCAGCCTTGGATGCGCCGGCCGGCCGGCGCAAGGTCCACATCCTCGCTGAACTCATGCGGCTGCGCCGAGCCTGCTGCAATCCGGCGCTGATCGATCCCAAGGTCGCGGTGCCAGCTGCCAAGCTGGCGGCGTTCA
>Ga0302279_10006616_pt1 | contig 12203 bp, 16 predicted proteins | sample III_Bog_N3_3_FD_194541 | JGI IMG/M metagenome (GOLD analysis project Ga0302279, IMG submission 194541) | Peat permafrost microbial communities from Stordalen Mire near Abisko, Sweden - III_Bog_N3_3 | ecosystem: Environmental > Terrestrial > Soil > Wetlands > Peat | place: Sweden: Abisko...
TTCGGGGCCCGGCGTGAACTCTTCGTCGTCGATCGACAGGATGAAGGCCGACGCGCGGCTCTGCTGCTGCGCGAACTGCGACAGGTCGCCGTAGCTGGTCACGCCCAGCACCTCGATGCCCTCCTTCTCGATCGCGGACGCGAGCGCCCGGATGCCCAGGCCTGAGGTGTTCTCGGAACGGAAGTCCTCGTCGATGATGACGACGGGAAAGCGGAATCGAAGCATGGCTCAAGGCCCGCTCGGAGGGCGGGCGTGGCGGGTGGAAAACGGGCGAAGCGCGAAGTGTAGGGCCGAACTCTTTCCGCAGAGTGTCAAATGCCGCGCCCGCCCGCAATCGGCCCGTCGGACGCACCGGATCTGCAACAACCGCCCTTTCTCGACCGCTCCACAGCCCGACTGCGTCGCAGGGCTGGACAGAGCCCATCTTTCATCGGCTAGAATAGCTGGCTACCCTCCGGAGGGGTGGATGAGCGGTTTAAGTCGCATGCCTGGAAAGCATGTGTAGGTTAATAGCCTACCGCGGGTTCGAATCCCGCCCCCTCCGCCAGGAAACTACGCCACTAACGCGCAACAGCACGCCGTTAGCACGCAGCGGAAGTTTCCTAAGTCGTTGATTTGACGACAGTTTCTCCCCTGATCCACACTGCTAACGCGCAACGGCCTGACGTTTGCGCGCTATGGACTGTCGCCAGTTACTGGCGGACAGAGTGGCGGACTGGCTGGCGGACTCGCCAGTTAAACGGGGTATCTGCATGGCCCGCAAGCGCATCGTTTCGAACCTGCACCAGCTCACGGTGCGGGAGATCCTGGCAGCAACCGCGGGCGACCTCTCCGATGGTGGCGGACTGATCCTCCGCATCCGCGATCAGTCCGCCAGCTGGGTGTTCCGCTACACCGCCGCCACCGGCCGGCGCCGCGAGATGGGGCTGGGGGTCGCCAGGTTGGGCAGCAACGCCCAGGCCGGCGAGAGCCTGACCACCGCGCGAGACCTCGCCCGCGGCGCCCGCGACCTCCTGCAGCGCGGCATCGACCCGATCGACGAGCGCGAAGCACGCAAGGCCGCTGCGAAGGCCACCGAGGCAGCGAACAAGGCCACAGCCCGGCGCGAGCGCCAGACGTTGGCTCGCGTTGCCCGGGAGTATCACGAGCGCGTCATCGAGTCGACGCGTACAGTCAAGCACGCGGCGCAGTGGATCGCCTCGATGGAGCACCATGTGCCCGAGGCCTTGTGGCATGCCCCGATCGACAGCATCACACCGCCCGCGTTGCTTGAGGCCCTGTCGGGCGTACGCTCGCTCGCGGACGATGCGGTCAAGGTGCCCGAGACGCTGCAGCGCGTGCGCCAGCGCCTGGATGCTGTCTTCGAAGACGCGATGTTCCACGGGCTCTGCAGCAGCAATCCGGCCGCCGCGATCAAACGCAAGATGGCCGAGGGCCAGGGTAAGCGCAAGCGCGGCCAGTTCGCCGCCCTGCCCTACCGTGAGGCACCGGCCTTCTTGGCGCGACTGCGCGACCAGCAGGGCCTGGCCGCGCGTTGCCTCGAGCTGGCCATGCTCACCGCGGCGCGGACTGGCGAAGTCATCGAGGCGACTTGGGACGAGTTCGACCTCGACGGCGCGACCTGGACAGTCCCGGGTGAGCGCATGAAGGGCGGCGAGCTGCACACGGTGCACCTGGTGCCGCGCGCGATCGAAATCCTCAAGGGCGTGCAGGGCCTGCACAAGGACTATCTGTTCCCCTCGCCCATCGTCGCGGATCAGCCGCTGTCGAACATGGCCATGCTCACGGTGCTTGACCGCATGGGCGAGCGCCAGCGCACCACCGTGCACGGCCTCTGCCGCGCGACCTTCAGCACCTGGGCCAACGAGACGGGTGCGGCCCGGCCGGATGTCATCGAGGCGTGCCTCTCGCACATGGAGGGCAACAAGATCCGGGCGGCCTACAACCGGGCGGTCTTCGCACAAGAGCGCCGCGCGCTCCTCGAGGCCTGGGCCACCTATCTTGCGACACCACTGGCATCGAATGTCGTGCCATTCGAGCGCGCAGCCTGAGTCACTCACCGGCGCCGCAGCGGCCCTGCGGCAAGCGGCCGAACCGCGCGCGGGAACGCGCGGCCGGCCTGACCATCACGCGAAACCTTGGAAGGACATGCAATGGCTACTTCAATTATGGCGAGTTCTCTCGAGTCCGCAACGCCGGCCGACCTCAAGCTTGCCGAGCTCTACCTCGGCCCGGTCTCCTGGGTCGGTGATCGCGACGACGGCGACGCGATCAAGGTCGTCTTCGAGCGTGCCGACGGCGCCTTCGAGACGTTCACGGTGGGCAACCTACGCGCGTGTGCCTGGTGGCGCATGGGGCGCCCGGATGACATCGTTGCGCTCGAGGCGTTGATGGCGACAGCCGACGGCGTGGAGGGCAACGCTCGCGACGCCGGGCAACGTGAGCGTCGCAGGTGCGCAATCCTGGCCGCGCAAGCGGCAGTGCGAATGCGCTTGGCCGCGGTCTAGCTTTGGATCCGGCGCCTCAGCGGCCCTGAGGCACAGCGGGCCCGACAGGTGGTGCTACACCTGCCAGGCCCTGACCACAACGCACACCCGGGAAAGGAACGTGCACCATGGCTGAAGGCACTTTATCCGCGACAGCGACCGAAGGTTCGGGAGAGGAACGCGTGGAGCGCGTTCTCTCGCTTGAACCCATACCCGCGGACCGAGATTTCGCACCCTCAAATGAGACCCGAAAGCGCATCGCGACAGCAACGGACCTTCTGCGCGTGTGGATCGCGTCGTGCGAGGCCGGCGACGCAATGACGATCGATGAAGACAAGGTCGACGACATGCTCGCGCACAGCATGTACACAATCGCGGGGATGCTCGAAAAAGAGGATGACAACCTCTCGTACGAGTTCTTCATGGCAAGGGCGACGCTCGGAACAATCGACACCTACCTGTCTCACCGGATTCAGCAGGACGGCACGGTTCAACGCGTTGAACCTCGGACCCTGGCGACCGCCGCGGCGCACGCATACCGTCTGCTGGCCGGCCTCTATGTCGCAGAGCGGCGCGCATCATGAGCACCCAGCGAATGCTCCAGCGGCCGATCTTCGGAGGCGTCTTCGGGCACGGCCGCTACGCTCTTGCGACGCTGCCGACGATCGCCAACGGCTTGCACGCCGTGCGCTTCCTTGTCATCGACCCTCGACGCGGCACCGTGCTCAGCGTCGCCGACGAGAAGCTGCAGGCGATCGCAGCGGCGCGCCGGCTCCTCGTGGGTTTGCCCGCGCCGGGCGCGGCAAACGACCCCAGCTGGGCGCAGGCCGCGCTCTGGCCCGATCTGCCGGTTGATCATCTACCTGTCGTGCGCCCGATCTCGCGACGGCGACGCGAGATCTTTGCACGGTCGGACGGACGCTGCCACTACTGCCGGACCGCGCTCACGCTGGAAGGCCGCTGGCACGTGGAGCACATGATGCCGCGCGCGCTCGGCGGCGAAGATGCGCCGGGGAATCTTGTCGCTGCGTGCGCGCCCTGCAACCTCGCGAAGAACGACCGCACGGCCCTCGAGTTCATCGCCACACGCGATCGTGATCCGACCGAGTGATCAAGGCCCGCGGAGCTGACCGAACCGCGGGTCGAAGCGAGGTCTTCGACGATCACTTAACTGTTATGGAGAACACTATGGAAAACCTGAACGAAAATCCGTCCCCTGGCGACATCCACATCCCGGGAGATCGCCTCATGCTTGCACTCGAAGCGACCTGGGAAATTAATCAGCTCAATGCCATGATTCGCGAACTTTGCGAAGACCACCTCCCGCGCGATGAAATGAGTGGCCGGCTCAGTCTGCGCGTCCGTGGTCTGACATCACGGATCGATGACCTGGTCGGCGTGGCGATGGCCGTACTCGACGAGGACGACTACACCGAGAACTTGTCGCGCCGAGTTCATGGTGTGCGCGAGATGCGCCGCGCGGCTGCCATGAATGGCACCGACTTCCGCGCCGCGTCGGCGCCCGTTGGAGTAGAGGGGAATCGCAATGAGCACTGACTCCTGTGACGAACCGATCCGCCCCGCCCGGTACGCCGAGGGCCGCAACCTTGCCGTCGCGATGCTGCGACAAGGCGCCGACCTGGCCTTGTCGAACCGGGCCGCGCTCGAGGCGCGTGAACGCAGCGATCCGAGCCAGCCGCAACACCGCTGGGTGTTGTCGTATTTGCTCGAGCTGCAGCGCGATCCCGACCTGCTGGACGGCTTCTCGGCGGTGCTGAGCGACTACCTTGCCGCCGGATCGGGAGGTAGTCCGGATCACTATGCGGGCGTGTCGGTGGCGATGCTGACGCAACTGCCTGATGCGCTCAGGTAACGCCCGCATCGTCGCTGCATGGCGCCGCTGCTTGTTTCCGCCGTCGATCGCGGAGTGGCTTGCCACGATGCAAGGCGACGGCCGCAGTCGTGTGTACTTCGACCGCGCATCGCGACTTGTCGCATGCGCGGATCGAACTTCAGAGCAATACGAGAGACTGCTCAAAGCCTGGCGCGCGATCACCGGCACGCCTGTGTCAACGGCCGTTGACGTGCCGGAGTTGGCGGTCTTCATGCATCTGCCTGATCGCGTGTTGCTGAACCCGTACCCGCAGCTGTACCCAGGCAGGAAGTTTGACCCCGAAACGATCGCCGCGGAGTCCGCGGGTTACGCGAAGCTGGCCGAGCAAGTTTCGGCCGTGAGGGCGGCGCTCCGTCCCGCTCCTTTAGAAGCGCTGCTCCAAGACGCGGCCGCGAGCGACGACACGCTGCGCCTCGCCAGCCACTTTCAGAAAAATCACATTGCGCCAGTTGTCGAATGTCTTCGCGCCTTCGAGGCCCTGCTTGGAGCCGTCGACCCAGCGCGCAAGGTGCCGACCGCGCAGCCCGGTGCACGGGATGCGGCGAGGATTGTCTTTCTCGGCCAGGTTGCTTCCCTGAACCGATTCTTGCCTCGGCCGAAGCACACTGCCCTGGTGACGCTTGCGTCCGCCAACGTCTCGGCCACGCAACTGACGGCTGATGAAGTCCGGAAGGCCTGGGAACGCATGGACAAACATCGCTGAAAGTTAGTCAGCGTCTGTCCGCGTTTTAGGCTGACACCGCTGGGCAGCGGACAGAAACTGCCATCAACGTTCTCAGCACGGGAGATATTGATGGCAAGCACGACAGCCGCGACGCCGCGCGCGCCCATGGTGAATCTGACACCTCGAGAGGCCTCTGAGCTACTCGGCGTCGCTCAGCAGACGCTCGCGATGTGGCGTTCGAGCGGCCGCGTACAGCTTCCGTACTTCAAGCTCGGGCACGCCGTGCGCTACCGGCGCGCCGACCTTGAAGCGTTCATTGCCTCCAACATGCGCGGCGGTGCGTGATGACGGCGAAGCCCATCCCCTTGGCCGCCCGCGCGCTCACGGCTGCCCACGAGCCGGCCGCACACGCTGCGCTGGTGCACACACCCCGCCCGAGCGCCCTGCCCGTTCTTCTCGTCGACGACGACGGCTGTGCCGAGATCCTCGGCGTGAGCAAGCGGACGTTGCTGAGCTTTATCCCGGAGCCGTGGATGCCGGCGCCGATCGCGCTTGGGCCGCGCATGCGGCGTTGGAGCGTTGACGAGCTTCGAACCGCAGTTCACAGCATGCCCCGCGGCTCGAAGTGTCCCGTGCCCGAGGGGCCGCTGCGGGCCAGGATCGAACGGCAGAAGGCGACTGGAGCGCCAGCGTGATCGCCGGCAAAGAAGAAGCCCCGGCCGCAGGCGCGGCGTGGGGCTCAAGGACGATTGAAGCCATCGAGTCTGCCTGTGCCGGGTTGAATCGGCAGAAGCGTCTGGCCACCGGCCAGGCGCGCGCTGCCCTCCGCGGGATCGCGCTGCACGCGCTCGAGGACGACCGCGGCCGCGCACTGTTCGTCGCCAGTCTGCACGCCCTGACGCGGCAGTTCGACGACCTGGCAGCGGTCGAGGCTTGGCTAGACGCGTTGGAGGCAGCCGCGTGAACCGCCCACTCTTGCGTCAGGCGGCCGCGCCGCGCCCACCGCGGCGCTTCTGGCCTCCGGCAGGCGAACAACTCAGCATCCACGACATCCGCGGGCCCTGGCGGCCCTCCGGCTCTGTTGCGGCTTCCTGTGTCTTCGCCGTGGTCTGGTCATGCGGGCACAGAGAGCTCTGGGCACCCCTGCACGACTTCGCGCCAATCGATCAGCTTCGCCTGATCGAGGCGTGCCGTCGCGCGGACGGTGGTTGCGCGGAACATCGAAGGCCGTCGGGGAGGCGCCCATGACCGGCGCCGCGTCGCACGCACCGGGCGAGGGAATCTACCGCAAGGTCACGGTTCGCATGTACGGCGATGAGCGCTACATGCGCCTGTCGCCGCAGCAGCCGTCCGGCCAGGGCCTCTGGGGGTATCTGCTCACGGGACCGCACACGGGCCAGATTCCTGGCGTCTTCTTAGCAGGCCGGGCTGCGCTGGCCGAGGCTCTTGGGTGGGATCCGGAACCCTTCGCGAAAGCCTTTCGTGAAGTGTTGGGCGAAGGCCTCGCTGAGTTCGATGAAAAGACTCGGTTGTGCTTCATTCCGAACGCCGTAAAGCACAACATGCCGCCCAATCCAAACGTCGTGAAGTCGTGGCGTACAGCGTGGCTGCAGCTCCCAGAGTGCGCTCTACGCGACCGCATTTATGACCATCTTGCGACTGTCCTCTCCGGGGTGAGCGAGGCCTTCGGAAACGCTTTCGCAGAGAGTTGCGGCAAGTCTTTGCCTAACCCTTCCGGAAAGGGTTCCGCAAAGGGTATGGCGAAACAGGAAGCAGGAGACAGGAAGCAGGAGAAGAAGAAGCCTACGGCATCGTCGGCGGCGCCTGCGGTGCCGTGTCCGTACGAGTCCATCGTCGAGCTCTACCACCGAGCTCTGCCGAGCTTGCCACGAGTGCGACTGATGCCCGCTGATCGGCAGCGCGCGATGCGCAAGCTCTGGGGCTGGATCCTCAGTAGCAACAAGGCCGACGGCGCGCGCCGTGCCACCACTTCCGAGGAGGCTCTGGCCTGGATCGGGAGTTACTTCGACCGCGCCGCAGCCAACGACTTCCTGATGGGCCGCGGCGAACGCAGCAGCGCGCACGCGAACTGGCGATGCGATCTCGACTTCCTCATGACCGACAAGGGCATGCGGCACGTCATCGAGAAGACGGAGGCCGCGGCGTGAATTCGACGGATGCCACTCACACCCTCCCGCACAGCGAAGAGCTCGAGCAATCGCTGCTGGGTGCGTTGCTCGTAGACAACCAGAGCTGGGACCGGCTCGGTGACAAGCTCAGCGCTTCGGACTTCTACAGCTTCGTGCATCGGCAGATCTTTGGCGCGGCCTCCGCGCTGCTGGCCGCAGGCCATGCGGCGGATCCGATCACTGTCTTCGATCGGCTCAATGCGGCGGGCGAAGCGCGTGGCGCGGAGACCATCGCTTACCTCAACAAGCTCGCTCAAGGTGTGCCCAGTGCCGCGAATTTTCGGCGGTACTGTGGCCGCGTTCGAGAGCTTTCTATCCAGCGGACGCTCATCGCGCTCGCGGGTGAATCCATCGAGGCCGCTCGTGTAGCCGCGGATCCCGTTGCCGCTGCCGACGCCATCGCAGCCAAGTTCGGCGAGCTCGCACGCCGTCATGTGGCTCGGGCGCCTCGGGCGCTGGCCGACATCGCATTCGAGCGTGCCGAGCATCACACGGCACTGCAGGAAGGCCGCGTCGCGCCTGGCTGGACAACAGGCATCCCATTGCTTGATCGCCTGCTGAACGGTCTCCGCGCTGGCGGCTTGTACATCCTCGCGGCGCGGCCGTCCGTCGGCAAGTCGTCGTTCGCCGAGAGCATTGCGCTCGTCCTGGCCGGAAACGGCCTGCCCGTGCTGTTCTGCTCGATGGAGATGTCCGAGGGTGAGGTCGCCGATCGCGCGATCGCGAACCTCGGTCGCGTGAGCTACAGCGCGCTGCTCACCGGCCGGATGGACGCGGTCGACTGGCAGCACTCGACAGAGGCCATCGAGGCGCTCTCACGGATGCCGTTCCACGTCGACGACGAGCCGGCACTTACGCTGCGATCGATCCGTGCGAAGGCGCGGTCGATCAAGGGCCTCAAGGTTCTGATCATCGACTACCTGCAGCTCTGCGCCAGCACGCGCCGCGACGGCAACCGCAACAGCGAGATCGAGGAGATCAGTCGCGGCATCAAGGCGCTGGCGAAAGAGCTCGGTGTCGCGGTGGTCGCGCTGTCGCAGTTGAACCGCGACGTCGAGAAGCGCGGGAACAAGCGCCCCGGTCTCAGCGACCTGCGCGACTCCGGGGCCATCGAGCAGGACGCGGACGTCGTCATGTTCCTGTGGCCGGTCCGCGACTTCACCGACACCGAGGGTCGCAAGATCCTCGGCCTGGGCGTCGACAAGAACCGCCAGGGCCGTCTCGGCGAGATCGGCCTCGACTTTTACGGTGACACGCAGCGTTGGGAACAGAGCACGGCTGACATTCGGCCAGTGGCACCCAGCCGCGGGACCGGGGCAGACCTGTGAGCCGCAAGCTTCCCCGCACGACACGCAATGCTGCGGCGGCCGGCAAACGCGCGAGTGCAGCGCATGACCGGCGCGCGACGCATCCAACAGCACGCCCGGCCGCCGGCCCGGCCGCCGCTCCCTGAACCCGCCGGCACCGAAAGTCACCCATGAAGAAGCTCAACGCTGCGGACGTGCAGCCTATCGGCGAGGTCCTCGCTGCAGTCACGAGGGTCGAAGCCGCCCTGTCGGAACGTGGCGCCATCCAGCAGGCTATCGACCGCCTGGCGCCGCGACGCGCGGCCGTCAACAAGGTTGCCGACGCGCTCAGTCAGCGCAGAGCCAACGAGTTGGCGAACCAGGCGCTCGAGACCGACCCGGATCGTGCCGCGGCATATCACCCTCGTCTCGACGAGATCGAGCGCGAACAGACCATCGCGGCGCGTGAGCGTGATGGTGTCGAGTCGGCCCAGCGCGCGCTCGATGCGAAGCTGGACGAGGCCGATGGTCGACTGATCGAGCTGAAGAACTCGCAGCTGCCCTACACGCTCATGGCGCAGAGCACCCACGTCGCGCATGCGCTGCAACGGCGGCTGGATGAGATCGTCGAAAAGCACCTCGTGCCATTCGTTGTCGAGGTCAATGCCATGCATGCAGCGACCAACTCCTTCACGAGCTGGCTGCAGGAACTGACGATTCGGAAGCTGCTTGGGAACCACGAGATGCTGAGGGGGCCGATGCTCTTCATGGGCGTCCAAACGGTGCGTCTCGAGGAGGCCTGGCAGGACGACTCCGACCTTGCCGCGGCGGTGGAGGTCGCATCGGCCCCGAAGAGGGTGCTGCAGCAATTGCGCAGCGCCGCCGCGCGTGCTGAAGAGCGCGCCGCAATGCGAACCGCGCAGTCCAACGCGCGCCACGATCGTTCCTGAGCGATCAACCAACGAAGCATTCATGACCATGCAATTCGCACCCTTCGGCCTGCAGATCAGCGACGTCAACTGGCTGACCGCCACCGGCGACCGCGCTCCGTCTCTGCGCTGCGTGGCGGCGTCCGATCAGAACGCCTTCGCCGTCGGCGACGTTGTCAAAGAGACGGGCGCCTCTATCGGCGGCATCGCCGTCGTCTCGTCCGCGCTCGTGCAAGTCGGGCCCGGCGGTACGAGCTACACACCGGTGGGCGGCAGCACGTCGCGGCCGAGCGCCCAGCCGCTCATCGTCGTCGCGGTTGCGCCGTCGACGCCCGACGCGCCTGGACCGTCACCGGTGCTTCCAGGCGGCGCCAAGGGCTCAACGGGCATGGTCTGGGTCATTCCCGCCGGCTCGTCGGAATTCTTCGTCGCGGGAGACGCATCGACGCCGGCGCGCGGCGAGACCCTCGGCCCGGCCGAGGCACCGCTCAACCTCTCCGCGCAGAACATCAACGATGGGACGTTGTTCGCACGGCTCCGGTACGGGGCGCCGGCGGCAGGCGTCTCTGGCGCGACGCTGGACGGCAGCTCCTTCACCGATGGGTCGAACACCGGCGCGCAGATTCCTGGTGGCCACGGCGAGCTGGTGGTGCTCGGCCTCGCGAGTGGGACGCAGTTGGGACCGCACGCGTTGTACCGAGTGCGCTTCCGCGGCATGAACTGAGCGACGCGCGATAGCGATCAAGCCCAGGGCGGCACCATATTCGAATCGCGGTCGAGCACTGAGCACCAGGCAACAGAGAGACATCCCGTGGCGAACAATTTTTCCTTTTCCATTCAGGCCGTCGACCGCTACACCAAGGTCTTCCGCGACTTGAACAACAAGGCGAGCAAGGCCGCGCTGCCGCTCTTGAATGTCCAGCGGCAAGCCGGCGCACTAGCCCGCGAGATGCACCTCGACAAGGTTGCCAAGGGCATGGGCGCGGTGTCCGACGCCGCAGTCAATGTCTCGCGCACGCTGGGCCTGTCGCTAGGGCCGCTCGAGGCCATGCTGGGTGCGGGTGGCGGCATCGTCGGTAGTCTGCTCGCAGGCGGCGTAGCAATGGTCGCGCTCGGCGTTCGAACGGCGAGCACTGGATTCGAGATCGCGCGCACGTCGCAGGCGATCGGAATGTCCACTCGCGACCTTCAGCGCTGGCAAGGCGCCGCCAAGCTGGCCAGCGTCGATGCTGACGCGATGACCGAAACCTTGGATGGACTTGGAAAGACGCTCCAGGATGCCAGTCAGGGGCGCGACACAGGAGCGTTGAACGCTCTGAGATGGCTCCGCATCGGCATTCCCATGAAGAACGGCATCGTCGATCAAAACGCTGCGCTCGAAGGAATCGCGCAGGGACTATCAAGGATCTCGGACCCTCAGTTGAGAAACGTCGTCGCGAGAGCGCTTCACATTCGCCCAGAGGTCATTCCGCTTCTTGCGCAGGGCGCTGATGGGGTCCACCGACTACAGGAACAAGCCGAGAGGTATGGTCTTGTATTGAGCCCAGAGGTGCTTCAGCGGACAGCTGATTTCACGACCTCGCTTCACGGGCTGGGCGCCGCCGCCGAAGCCGTCGGACTTAGCTTCGGTTCGAAGATGCTGGTGCCCATGACCCGGGCCATGGACTCGGTTTCAAAAGGCTTCGGCACCGAAGGACTCTCCGGCGGCCTGCAATCGGCGCTCAAGCTGGTTCCGTTGCCGTCGACGCAAATAGCCGCACGCGAGCTCGGATTGTTCTTTGGTGGGCCGAAGCCCACGACATCGGTCGAGCGCACGGTCAGCGGCCAGATCGGCGGTACGCTCCAGCAAGGTCCTTACGCGAAGCCGGCGGCGTCCTCGAGCACCGCTGCGCCGGCTGGCGTGGTTCGATCCAAGGCGGAAGAACAGATGGCCGGACAAATGGCCTTCACGCCAGCAGAGCTCGCGCGCCAGCAGGCCGATGAAGACAGTGCGGAGAACAGGCGTCAGCTTGTGAGCGAGATCCAACGCACTCGCGACCCGGCGGCTCGGAGCGTTCTGCAGGACGAGCTGACCAAGCTGGACCAGCGGGTGCACGTCGAGGTCACGCTCAAGAACGCACCGGCCGGCACGACTGCCACCGCGCGCGTGGCGTCCGCTGATGCAGCGACGTCGACCGCGCGTGTCCAGTTCGCCATGCCCAGCGGAGACATGCCGTGAGTCGTCGATGCAAGCGACGGGTCAAGCGAGCTGACCAAGCATCTATGGACACCTCGCTATCCGCGATGCGCACGGTGCTGAGCCAGCGGCTTCACCAGCTGATCACCGAAACGCGCGACAACCCCAAGCCCGAATTCGCTGCTCAGGCCGTGGCGCAACTCGTCGACGTCTGGGTGCAGTCGGCGCTGGCCATGATCGCCGCTGCAGTTGACGCGTCGACGCACGCCCCGCACTCCCCCGCGGTGCCTGCCCCACCGGCCACCGCGTCATCGCTGCCGGACGAGTTGCGCGCCTCTATGCTCGCGTCGCTGCGCCTCATCATTGACGGTGCGCGTGCGAACGAACCTGACGTCGACGATCAATGCCAGAGGTTCGCCGACACCTTCGCGCAATGCTTCCGTGATGCGATCGCAGGTGCGTACCTGAAAATGGCGACGGTCCGGAACGTGTCAATGACTTTGCTACACCCGACGTCATGAATTTACTGTGCAGGGCTGTGGCGTTTGTTGGCTGACGATCTCCATCGGTGGCGGGTTG
>Ga0302279_10006617_pt1 | contig 12203 bp, 9 predicted proteins | sample III_Bog_N3_3_FD_194541 | JGI IMG/M metagenome (GOLD analysis project Ga0302279, IMG submission 194541) | Peat permafrost microbial communities from Stordalen Mire near Abisko, Sweden - III_Bog_N3_3 | ecosystem: Environmental > Terrestrial > Soil > Wetlands > Peat | place: Sweden: Abisko...
CGCTCGCTGCCTTCCTGTTTCAGCTTCACGCCGCTTTCAGCGAGCCCAAAAACTCCACCACCTCGCGCGCCAGCGTCGCCGATTGTTCGGTCAGCGCCTGTGCGGCCGTCACCACTTCGGCCGCCTGCGTGCCGGCCTGCTGCACGCTGCCGCCGACGGCGGCGATGGTGCTGTCCACCTCGGCGGTGCCGTTCGCCGCTTCCTGCACGCTGCGGGCGATCTCCTGGGTCGCGGCACCCTGCTGCTCGACGGCGCTGGCGATGCCGGTGGCGATCTCGCTCATGCGGCGGATGGTGCCGCCGATCGAGCGCAGCGCCGCCACCGCCTGCCCGGTCTCCTGCTGGATCGCGGCAATCTGGGCGGCGATGTCCTCGGTGGCGCGGGCGGTCTGGGTGGCCAGGGTTTTCACCTCGCCGGCCACCACGGCAAAGCCACGCCCCGCCTCGCCGGCGCGCGCCGCCTCGATGGTGGCGTTCAGCGCCAGCAGGTTGGTGCGCCCGGCGATGTCGCGGATCAGCCGCACCACGTCGCCGACCTTCGTCGCGGTGTTGGCGAGGCCGCCGACGGTGCGGTCGGTCGCTTCCGCCTCCGCCACCGCGCCGCCGGCGATCCTCGCACTTTCCGCCACCTGCTGCGCGATCTCGCGCACCGAGGCGGCCAGTTGCTCGGCGCTGGCGGCGACCATCTGCACATGCCCGGTCGCCCCGCGCGAGGCGTCGGCGACGTGGTGCAACTGGCTGCCGCTGGCCAGCGCCGCACCGCTCATCGCCTCGGCCGTCGTGGCCATCTGTTCCGCCGACTGGCCGACGCGGTGGGCGATGTCCACCACGGAGCGCTCGAACTGGCTGGACAGCCGCTCCTGCCCGGTGCGGTCGCGCCAGCACAGCATCGGCCCCGAATAGCCGCCATAGGCGCCGCGCAGCGCCGAGATGGTGAGCTCCAGCGTCGCGCCGCCGACCACGACGGTGGCGCGATGCGGCAGCCGCGCGGGATCGCCGAGAATCGCCTGCGCCCGCCCCGGATGGGCGTGGAAGATGTCGATGCTTTGCCCGACCAGTGCCTCCGGCGCCACCGGCAGGCTGCCGGCGATCGGCGCCAGCAGGCGGCACGTGGCGGTGTTGGCGTAGGTGATGCGGAACGGTGCGGCCGGTTCGGCGGTCATCACCCCGATCGGCAGTTGCGCGATCATCTCGCCCTGCACGAAGGCGCGGCCGACCGCGCCGCGCAGCGTCTCCAGCGCCGCCGCCATCCGCCCGACCTCGTCGCGCCGTCCGGCAAAGCCGACCACATGCGCGGTGTCGCCGCCGGCAATCAGCTGCATCGCCCGCGTCAACGCCCGGATCGGCCGCGTGATCGAGGCGATGAACGCCGCGCCGAGCAGCAGCAGCGCCAGCACCGCACCGCCCGACAAGGTGCGCAGCGTCCAGCGCGCCCGCTCCAGCGCGGCGGCCGAGGCTTCGTGCGCCGCCTCCGCCGCGTCGACGAATGGCGAGATCGCGCCGTCCACCCGGCCGGCCAGCGCCTTGTTGGCCGGCTGCGTCTGTCCGAGGGCGAACAGCCCGGCCGCCGCCTCGGCGTCCAGCACCGCCTGTCCGCCGGCGCCGAGCGCCTCGGCCGCCGCCACCAGTGCGCGCACCGCATCCGCCGTCGCCGGCGTCACCGGCAGGCTGGCCAGCGACGCGCCGCGCTGCTGCATCTCGGTGCGGGCCTCGGCCATGGCATCGCGGAACGCCGCCACCTGGGTGCGGGCGGCATCGACCGTGTTGTGCTCGCCGCCATCGGTGCGGAAGGTCAGCACGATCGACTGCACCGAATCCGCCGCCATGAGCAACCCGGACACATCGGCCTGCGCCTGCGCCGCCAGGTCCGGCAGCAGCCATTCATGCGCCAGCGCGTCGCCCAGCGCGCCGCCGGCGGCCACCGTCGTCGCGCGCAGCGGCGGGAACGCGTCGGACGCCGCCAGCGCCGCCTGCCGCAACGTTGCCGCCTGCGCCAGCTTGGCCTGATAGTCGTCCAGCGCCGCCACCGCGCGGTCCACCATCTCGCGCGGCAGCGGCTCGGCGACCGTCTCCTTCATTTCGCCGAGCAGGCGGGTCACCCGCGTGCCCAGCATGTCGGCACGCCGCACGCTGCTGGCGACCGCCGCTTCGCTCGTCGCCGCCTGCGCCTCCAGCGCCGCCAGCCGCATGTCCGCCACCGCCCCCAGCGCGCGCCTGCCGGCGCGCTCCGCCGCCGTGGCGGTTGCGACGCGGCCATCGAGGCCGCGTTGCAGGTCGAGCGCCAACAGCGCGATCCAGGCCAGCGCGACCAGCAACAGCATCGCCCCAAGCGTGGTCAGCCCCAGCTTGATCGCCAGCGGCAGGTTGTTGAAGGGAACGAAAATCACGTGCCACCGCCGCATCGGCATCTTGCGGATGTCCTGCCATGTCTGGGCCAAGGTTACCGGCGGAGCCTTAAGGCTGGCTGAAGGCGCTGGCGGTCTGGACAGTACCGCCACCCAGACGACATCTTGCCCGCCCACCGCCGGAGCCACCGACATGCTGTTCGACTTCGACGCCATTCCGGCGCAGGAGCGCTATAAGATCCTGACCTCCACCATTGTGCCGCGGCCGATCGCCTGGGTGGTCTCGCAGGACCTGGAGGGCCGGCTGAACGCGGCGCCGTTCAGCTTTTTCAATGCCTTGGTCGGCGACCCGCCGGTGGTCGGCATCGGCGTCGGCGGCCGCCGGCCGGAGGATGCACCCGGCACCTGGAAGGACACCGGCGCCAATATCCGCGCCACCGGCCAGTTCGTCGTCAATCTCGTGCCGTTTGCGGCGGCCGCGGCGATGAACGTCACCGCCATCGAGTTCCCGCACGACATCGACGAACTGGCGCAGGCCGGGCTGAGCACGCTGCCGAGCGCCAAGGTCAAGCCGCCGCGCATCGCCGAAAGCCCGGTGGCGCTGGAGTGCGAGTTGCTGTCCATCGTCGAACTGAAGGTGGACCGCGCCATCGTGCTCGGCCGGGTGCTGGCGGTGCATGTGCGCGACGACTGCGTGCTGGACGCGAAACGCTACTACATCGACACGCCGAAGCTCGACCTGATCGGCCGCATGCACGGCGGCGGCTGGTACGCGCGCACCACCGACCTGTTCGAGCTGCCGCGCATCCCGGTCGCCGACTGGACGCCGCGCGATTGAGCGCCGGCGCGCTGCTGCCGCCGATCCTGCGGCCGCTGCGCGACCCCGCGTTGGCGGCGCTGTGGGCCGGCCTCGCCACCTCGGCGGTCGGCGACCAGCTGTTCACCGTGGCGCTGGCCTGGATCGCGGTCGGCGCGTTCGGCACGGCGGCCGGCTACCTGACCGCGTTGCAAGCCGCGACGGTGCTGGCGGCGACGCTGTTCGGCGGACGCTGGGCGGACCGGCAGGACCATCGCCGGCTGATGATCGCCGCCGACGCCGTGCGCGCGTTGGTGCTGCTGGGGGTCGTCGCGGTGTGGCTGGCGGTGGGCGCGCCGCCGGCCTGGACGCTGGAGACGGCGGTGGTGGCGCTCGCGGTCGGTCAGGCATTCTTCCGGCCGGCGTTGCAGGCCACCATTCCGGCGGTGGTGCCGGAGCCGGCGTTGCTGCCGGCGGCCAATGCGTTGCTCGACACCACCGACCGCATCGCCCGCCTGCTCGGCCCCGGCCTGATTGTGCTGCTGGGCGGGCTGCTGCCGGTGGTGCATTTCGTCAGCGTCGATGCCGGGACGTTCCTCGTCTCTTCGCTCGCGCTGGTGGGCGTCGGCCGGCTGCGCGCCCTGCCCCGGCTCGAAGCACCCGAGCCGAAATCGGTGCTGGCGAGCGCGCTGCACGGCTTCGCGGCGGTGCGGCCGCAGCCGATCCTGTTCTATGTGCTGGCGACCACCGGCATCGTCTTCGGCACCTGGTACGGCGCGATGTTCCTGGGGATTCCGCTGCTGCTGGCGCGCGGCGGCGCCGGTGTCGGCGCGTTCGGGCTGGTGATCGCCAGCTACGGCAGCACCAACCTGCTGGCGACGCTGGTGGTCGGCAGTTTTCGCGTGCCGGCCCGGCCGGCCGGGATGGTGTTCGGCGGGCTGGCGCTGATCGGCCTCGGCACGACGCTGCTTGGCGTCGCCGGCCGGGTGGCGCTGCCGCCGGGCTGGCTGGTGCCGGCACTCTGCCTCGCCGCCGCGACCGGGGCGGCCGGCGGACCGATGGAGGACGTCGCCGTCGCCGTGCTGCGCCAGACCCGCCTGCCGCGCGCCGAGCAGGCGGCGGCGGCGCGTGCCTTCCTCGCGTCCAGCAATCTCGGCCTGTTGCTGGCCTTCCTGGCGGCGCCAAAAGTGTTCGACGCGCTCGGTGCCGCGCCGACGGTGATGCTGTGCGGCGCTGTCCTGCTCGCGGTCGCGGCGGTCGGGTGGTTGCGGCTGCGCGATGCCGAGGGGTGACGCTCAGGCCAGCCCGCGCAGCAGCCCCGCCCGCGCCGTCGCCGCCGCCAGCACGAACTGGTGGTCGTTGCCCGCCAGCACGAACCGGGCGCCGAGCGCCAGATAGGCGCGTGCAACCACCTCGTCGTAGACGCCGCCCATGCCCAGCACCTTGCCGTGCCGCCGGCAGATTTCGGCCACCGATTGGTACGCCGCCTGCACCCGCGCATGGCCGATCTGGCCGGGAATGCCCATGTCGGCGGTCAGGTCCGAGGTGCCGAACAGCAGCACGTCGATGCCCGGCACGGCGGCGATCGCGTCGGCGTTGGCGACCGCCTCGGCGGTTTCGATCATCGCCACCACCAGCACTTCGGCATTGATCTCGGCCTGCGCGATGTCGGCGGCGGGGGCGCGAAATCCGTAGGCGAACGGCGGCCCGCCCCAACTGCGCCGCCCCGCCGGCGGAAACCGGAACGCCTCGGCCACCAGCCGCGCCTGCGCCGGCGTATCGACATGCGGCACCACGATGCCCTGCGCGCCGTTGTCGAGCGCCCGGGTGCCCTCGTCGAGGGCGCCGGCGCAGATCCGCACAACCGGGGTGACGCCGAGCGGCAGTGCGGCGATACAGATCTGCGTCGCCTCCTGCACCGAGAACGCGCCGTGTTCGGTGTCGATGAACAGCCAGTCATAGCCCGACGCCCGCGCCAGCAGCGGCACGGCGGCGCCGCGCAGATGGTGGACGCCAAAGCCCAGCGCCAGTTCCCCCGCCCGCAGGCGGCGCAGCGACGCATTCGGCGTGATCGGTAATGGCTCCGGCATGTTATCCCCCCGCAAAGCCGGCAGCAGACCACGCGGCGCGCGCGGCGGGAAGCGATGCCGCGCGCGGGCAATGCGGCGGGCGGCACTTCTGGTAACATCGCCGGATGAGGGATGCGGCGCGATGAACGAATTGTTCGAACTGATCACGCGGGTGCGGGCGGATGTCGAACTGACGCTCGGCGCGCTGATCGCGCTCGCCATCACCGTGCATGTGCTGCTGACCAAGCGCGAGGTCGCGGCAGCGATCGGCTGGATCGGGCTCGCCTGGTTCTCGCCGTTCGTCGGCGGCTTCACCTATGTCGTGCTCGGTATCAACCGGGTGCGCCGGCGCGCCCGCGCGCTGCGCGGCGGCAGCGACCGGCAAGGGCCGACCGCGCCGACCACGGTGGCGGCGGCCGACGACGACGGGCATCTGCGCCCGTTGCGGCGCGGCGTCGGCGCCATCACCGGGCGCACCAGCGAGCCGGGCAACAGCATCGCGGTGTTGCACAACGGCGACGAAGCCTATCCGGCGATGCTGGCGGCGATCGCCGGGGCGCGGCAGACCGTCGGCCTGTCCAGCTACATCATGCGCGCGGACGGCATCGGCACGCGGTTCATCACGGCGCTCACGGCAGCCCAGGCACGCGGTGTCGAAGTGCGGGTGATCCTGGACGGCATCGGCAGCGGCTGGGTGTGGTCGCCGGCCTACGAGCACCTGCGCCGCGCCGGCGTGAAGGTGGGCCGGTTCATGCACTCGCCGATGCCCTGGCGGATGCCGTTCCTGAACCTGCGCACGCACAAGAAGATTCTGGTGATCGACGGCACGCTGGGGTTCACCGGCGGCATCAACATCTCCGACCTCAACCTGCTGGCCGCGCGGCCGGCCCATGCGGTGCAGGACACGCATTTCCGCGTGCTGGGGCCGGTGGTGGCGCAACTGGTCGAAGCCTTCGCGCAGGACTGGTATTTTCTCACCGACGAGACGCTGCAAGGCGACAGCTGGTTCCCGCCGTTGCCGCGCGCAGGCGAGGCGACCGCGCGCGTCATCACCGCCGGGCCGGACCAGGACCTCGACAAGATCGAGTTCGCCGTGTTGCAGGCGATCACCTGCGCGCGCGACAGCATCCGCGTGATGACGCCGTATTTCCTGCCCGACCGGCAGATGGTGACGGCCCTGTCGCTGGCGGCGATGCGCGGCGTGGCGGTGGACGTGATCGTGCCGGCGCAGGGCGACCACCGGCTGATGGACTGGGCGCTGCGCGCCAATGTCGGGCCGCTGCTGGCCGACGGCGTGCGCATCTGGCGCAGCCCGCCGCCGTTCCGCCACTCGAAAGCGATGGTAATCGACGACGAATGGTGCCTGATCGGCAGCACCAACTGGGACATGCGCAGTTTTCGCCTCAATTTCGAAATCTGCGTGGAAGTCTACGACCGCACGCTGGCCGGCGCGCTGTCGGCGCTGATGGCGGAGAACCAGGGCCAGGCGATGGCGGCGGCGGACTTGCAGGCGCGGCGCCTGCCCGTTCAGCTACGCGACGCCGGCGCGCGGCTGCTGCTGCCGTATCTCTGAGCCGGCGTCGAGCCGCAGCATGATCGGGTGATGGTCTGAGGCGCCGCGCGACAGCACTTTCGCGTCGGCACAGTTCAAGCCACGGATCAGGCAGCGGTCCAGCCGCAGCCGCAGCACGCCGCTCATCAAATGCGTGTGTTCGCGCAGGCCGGCGTCGTGGAACCCGGCCAGCAGCGTCGGCCCGACGAGGTTGAAATCGCCGACGATGGCCGCGTGCGGCGGCAGGCGGCGGGCGATGAAGCGCAACTGGCGGCGGTTGAGCAACTGGCCGTGCGAGAGATGCACGTTGGCGACGGTGAACGGTCCGAGATCGACCACCTGGCAGATCCGCCGCACGATCGCGCCGTCCGGCAGCGCGAACACGACCGGCGGCCGCACCGTCGGCTGCGGCGCCCACATCGCCAGCCCATGCACCCGGTCCGGCAAGGGTGCCCGCGCAAACGCGCCGCCGACCAGTTTTACCAGCGTCTCGAACCCCTTGGTCGCCTCCTGCATGACCAGCAGATCCGGCCGCTCGCGGTCGATCAGCCGCGCCACGTCGAGCAGCTTGGCGCCATCCTTGTGCAGCAGGTTCCAACTGATCAACTTCATCGGGGCAAGCTAGCGGCTGTGGCGCCGGCGGCAATGGCGGCGGCGGCGCAAAGCGTCGGGCCGTTTCTATTCTCGGCCCGGCTGGCTATCTTGGACTGTCGGCCGGGCCGTTGGCGGAAAGGACGCGGGCATGAGCGAAGGCGCCGTGGTGCGGATGACGGCGGACGAGTTCCTGGCGTGGGATCTCACCGCGCCGGGTGGCCGGCACGAGATGTTGGACGGCGTGCCAAATGGCAAACCTTGGAGACAGAAAGCTGTAGGGTGGAATGCGCTTGAGCATTCCACCAACTTTGCGACGCCGATTGGTGGAATGCTCAAGTGCATTCCACCCTACGTGGCTACGAGGAACTCTCCACCAACCGCAAGACCGTCTCAAGCCGATCCGCCTCCGCCGCCGGCTTGTCGGTGCGGATGCGGGCGATGCGGGGAAAGCGGAGGGCGACGCCGGATTTGTGGCGGGTCGAAAGTTGCGCGGCGTCGAAGGCGACTTCCAGCACCATCGCCTTTTCCACCTCGCGCACCGGGCCGAAGCGGGCGGTGGTGTGGTTGCGGATCCAGCGGTCCAGAAACGCCAGTTCGTCGTCGGTAAACCCGAAATATGCCTTGCCCACCGGCACCAGTTCGTCGTCCCGCCAGACGCCAAACGTGTAGTCCGAGTAAAAACTGCTGCGCTTGCCGTGGCCGCGTTGCGCGTACATCAGCACGGTGTCGATGGTCAGCGGGTCGCGCTTCCATTTCCACCACAGGCCGCGCGGCCGCCCCGGCACATACGGCGCGTCGCCGCGCTTCAGCATCAGCCCCTCGATGCTGGCCGCGCGCGCGCCGTCGCGCAACGCCGCCAGTTCGGCGAGCGACGCGAACGGGATTTTTTCCGATAGATCCATGCGGGCCGGCCGATGTTTGGCGTACCACGCTTCCAGCCGCAGGCGCCGTTCGTCGAACGGCAGCGCGCGCACGTCCTCGGTCCCGTCGAACAGGATGTCGTACAGCCGCACCGCCACCGGAAAGTCGCGACCCATTTTGGCGCTGACGGTTTTCCGGTTCAACCGTTGCTGCAACTCGGAGAACGGCGCCACCACGCCGTCGCGCACCACCAGCAACTCGCCGTCCAGCACGGCGCGCGCCGGCATCGCCGCGACGATCTCCGGGAACCCGGCGGAAATATCCTCGGCGCCGCGCGAATACAGCCGCACGCCGCCGCCGGTTGCCACCAGTTGCACGCGGATGCCGTCCCATTTCCATTCGGCGCGCAACGAAGCCGCGTCCAGCCCGGCGAAATCGGCCTCCTCCAGCGGATGCGCCAGCATCGGCGGGCGAAACACCGGCGCCTCCGCCGGGTCCGGTTTGGCCGCCCGCCCTTCGACCCAGGCGAACAATTCCGCGTACGGCGGCGCCAGACCGTGCCAGACTTCCTCGATGTCGTCGGGCTGCACCCGCCCGCCCGACATTTCTGCCAGCGCCACTTTTGCCAGCCGCGCCGAGACGCCGACCCGCAGGCCGCCGGTGATCAGCTTTAACAGCGCCAACCGGACGGACGCATCGGAGGCGTCGAGCCAGCCGGCGACGATGCCCGGCAGCGCCGCTTTCGGCGCCGCGTTCAGCGTCGCGACGACGTCGGACAGACGCGGCGGCGGCGCGTTCACCGCTGCCGCCGGCCACATCAGCGCCACCGTCTCGGCGAGGTCGCCGACATAGTCGTAGGACATGGCAAACAGCTCGGGGTCGGTGCGCGCGGCGGCGAGGTCGCGGATCAGCCCGGGCTTGGCCATTGCGAACGACAACGCGCCGGTCACCGCCGCCAGCCCCAGCCCGCGATCCGGGTCCGGCTGCGTGGCAAAATACCGCCGCAGCAGCGCGATCTTGGCGTTGCGGCCGGGGGTGAACACCAGCCGCTCCAGCAGGGCGGCGAAGGCGATCACGTCTCCTCCTCGTCGTAACCGACCAGCCGCAGCGCCCGGCCGCGCATGCCGCGCTTGCCGGCGGCGTGGATCAGCGCCTCCTCGCGGCCATGCGTGACCCACACTTCCGGCGCGCCGACGTCATCCAGCGTCGCGTTCAGTTCATCCCAGTCGGCATGGTCGGAGATAACAAGAGGAAGTTCGACGCCGCCCTGCCTGGCGCGCTGGCGCACCCGCATCCAGCCGGAGGCGGCGCACACCACCGGGTCGGCCAGCCGCCGCGCCCAGCGATCCGCCACCGCCGACGGCGGCGCCAGCACGATCGCGCCGACCAGCGCCGCCTTGCCGGCCACCGTCGCCGGCCGCAAGTCGCCCAGAGTCACGCCGAGCGCCTCGTACGCCTCGCACAGCGCCACATGCGCGCCGTGCAGGTAGATCGGCCGCTCCCAGCCGGCGGCGCGCAGCAGCGCGATCAGCCGCTGGCATTTTCCCAGTGAATAGCAACCCACAACATGCGTCCGCTCCGGGAACAATTCGACGCTATCCAACAGGCGGCGAATCTCGGTTTCGGGCTTGGGATGGACGAACACCGGCAAGGCAAACGTCGCCTCGGTGACAAACACGTCGCACGGGATCGGCACAAACCCAGGCGTGGTCGGGTCTTGTGCGCGCTTGTAGTCGCCGCTGACCACGACGCGGCTACCGCGCCACTGCATCGCCACCTGCGCCGAGCCGAGCACGTGCCCCGCCGGCTCCAGCCACATTTCGACGCCGCCGATGCGCACGCGCTCGCCCCACGCCACCGCCTGCTGCGTCGTGCCGGCCTGCTCGGCGCCCAGGCGCACCCGCATCAGCGCCAGCGTTTCCGGCGAGGCCAGCACCGCGCCATGCCCCGGCCGCGCGTGGTCGGAATGCGCGTGCGTCACCACCGCCCGCTCCACCGCCCGCAGCGGATCGACGTAGAACCCGCCCGGCTCGCAAAACAGGCCGGCGGGCAGCACTTTCAGCCAGGTTTCGGGATGCGCCATGTTCCTGATATGGTCTCGCCCGACCAGCATGGGAGGTCAACATGCTCGACCATATCGGCCTGAAGGTCTCCGACCTTGCCCGCGCGCGGGCATTCTACGCCGCCGCCCTCGCCCCGCTCGGCATCACCCCGCAAAAGGTGGTGACGCTGGCGATGACCGCCGGCACCTACGAAGGCGTCGGCTTCGGCCGTGGCGGCCATCCGGATTTCTGGCTGTCCGCCGGCACGCCGGCCAGCGGGCCGCTGCACGTGGCCTTCACCGCCGAGGACCGCGCCAGCGTGGACGCGTTCCATCGCGCGGCGCTGGCCGCCGGGGCGGCGGACAACGGCGCCCCCGGCCTGCGGCCGCACTACCACGCCGACTACTACGGCGCCTTCGTGCTCGACCCGGACGGCAACAACGTCGAGGCGGTGTGTCACAAACCGCCCTGACGCTGCCCGAGCCGTTCGCCGGCTGGTTCGCGCGGCAGCACTGGGCGCCGCGGCCGCACCAGCTTGCCGTGCTGGCGGCGGCGCGCGAAGGCGCGAGCGTGCTGCTGATCGCCCCCACCGGCGGCGGCAAGACTCTCGCCGGTTTCCTGCCGTCGCTGCTGGACCTCGCCGCCGCGCCGCGCGGGGGGCTGCACACGCTCTATGTCAGCCCGCTGAAGGCGCTCGCCGCCGACATCGCCCGCAACCTCGGCCGCCCGGTCGCCGACATGGGGCTTGCCATCAGCATCGCCACCCGTTCCGGCGACACCAAGCAGGACGAGCGCCGCCGCCAGCGCGAGCAGCCGCCGAATCTTTTGCTGACCACGCCGGAAAGTCTTGCCCTGCTCATCTCGCTGCCCGACGCGGCAAAAATGTTTTGCGCGCTGTCGGCGGTCATCATCGACGAAGTCCATGCGCTGGCCGGGACCAAGCGCGGCGACCAACTTGCGTTGTGCCTCGCCCGCATCGCGGCGCTGGCGCCGGGTGCGCGCCGCATTGGTCTGTCAGCGACCGTCGCGCATCGCGCGCCGCTGCAAGCCTATGTCTCGCCCACCGGCCAGCCCGGCGCGGTGCGCGTGATCGAGGTCAGCGGCGGTGCGCCGCCGCACATAGACATGATCCTGCCGGAAGGGCGCCTGCCCTGGTCCGGCCACATGGGCCTCGCCGCCGCGCCGGAGATCCTGGCACGAATCCGTGCCGCCGGCATGACCATCGTGTTCGTCAACACCCGCGCGCAAGCCGAACTGCTGTTCCAGGCGCTGTGGAAGCTGAATGACGACACGCTGCCGATTGCCATCCATCACGGCAGCCTGGAACTGGAGCAGCGCAAGCGCGTGGAAACCGCGATGGCCGAAGGCCGCCTGCGCGCCGTCGTCGCCACCTCCTCGCTCGATCTCGGCATCGACTGGGGCGGCGTCGATCAGGTGTTGCAGGTCGGCGCGCCGAAAGGCGTCAGCCGGCTGCTGCAACGCGTCGGCCGCTCCAATCACCGCATGGACGAACCGTCCAAGGCGATTCTGGTGCCAGCCAACCGCTTCGAAGTGTTGGAGTGCGAGGCTGCCATCTTGGGCGTCGCCGCGCGCGAGCTGGACGGCGACCCGCCCCGCCCCGGCGGCCTCGACGTGTTGGCGCAACACATTCTTGGCGTTTCTTGCAGCGCGCCGTTCCTGCCCGACGATCTTTTCGCCGAAATCCGCCGCGCTTCCCCGTACGCCGAGTTGCCGCGAACAGATTTCGACGATGCCCTGCGTTTCGTCGAAGATGGCGGCTACGCGCTTTCTGCTTATGAGCGTTACAGAAAGCTGTTTCGCGATTCCGAAGGCCGCGTCCATGTCCGCTCGGACCGCGTCGCCCGCCAGCACCGCATGAACATCGGCACCATCGTCGAGGAACCGCTGTTGAAAGTGCGGCTGGTCGGGCGCGGCGGTTTTGTGC
>Ga0302279_10006620_pt1 | contig 12202 bp, 11 predicted proteins | sample III_Bog_N3_3_FD_194541 | JGI IMG/M metagenome (GOLD analysis project Ga0302279, IMG submission 194541) | Peat permafrost microbial communities from Stordalen Mire near Abisko, Sweden - III_Bog_N3_3 | ecosystem: Environmental > Terrestrial > Soil > Wetlands > Peat | place: Sweden: Abisko...
GCTGCACCACGGGGATCTACGTCGACGATGGGATGAGCAACGTGACCGTCAGCGGCAACGTGGTCACCGGAATCAAGAGCCAGTGCTTCCAGATTCACGGGGGCAACGACAACACATTCACGGGCAACCTCTGCGACCTTAGCGACGACAGCTACCAGACGATCATGAACTACAGCTGGGACAGCCTCATGCTGCCGATGACGGGCAACTCGGTCGAGGGCAACATCATCGTATCGGGGGGCTCGGGCGCAGGGTCGGGCTACACGGATACCGGAACGCCGGCGCCGCCCGTCATCAAGAACAACGCGTACTTCAACTACGTCGGGTCGTCGGTCAAGAGCGCGGGCGGCAGCGACGCCGGCAGCGACATGCACCCCACCTACGAGAACCCGGGCATCTCGTGCTGGGACCCTACGATCGAGAGCGGCAGCCCCGTACGGAGCGCGCCGGTGAGCTTTCCGGGTCTTGCGGGCGGGTGGGGTCCACCGGGGTTTGTCCTGCCCCAAACGGGCACCCCGCCATCGTGGCCTCACGGGTGCTGAGCGCCCGCATCGACATCGGGTCTCAGTCACCGACTCCCACGTAGTACTCCGTCGCACGCTCAACACCGACCTTCACGCGCTCGATCGGATAGGCGCGATGCACGTCGAGCAGCGTGGAGCGCACAAGACGCCGGAACCAACGCCGCAGCGGCCAGTTCGACGACTCGAGCCCGAGCGAAGCCGAGTGGATGGCAAACGTGCCCGCGCTCGAGTCGACCACCGTCCCACCGGAGCCGCCTCGAACGAGCTCGAGGAGATCGGCCCGCTCCGGCGCCTCGCCTCGAAATTGAACGACCACGCGCGCCTCCTCCACGAACTCGCCACCGCCAAGGGCGCGCTCGATGCCTTCCACGGCGAATGGGAGCCGGGCTAGCCAGCGTCGAAAGAACAGCGGCGCCATCCACCACCACAGGACCAGAAGCGTTCCGGGCCCGAAGGAAATCGCGATGGCGACGGACCTCGTCGTCCACGGCAGGTCGTTCGAGAGGATGGTTCCACCGCCGAGGACCACTCCGGCCGAGAAGCAGAGGGTTGCAGCCCACCCCACGAAGCGCCCAGCGGTCGCCGTCGCGAGCCGGATGCGAGAGAAGCTTCGAGCCTCGCGGCGGGCCTCCTCTGCCGCTTCCTTCTTCGCCCGTTGCTCGTCGCGCTGCTTGTCGAGCCGCCCCCGGCGCAGCCGTTCGGCCTCGCGGGCGAGCTCGCTGCGAGCCTCCGACGTCGCGGTCGGTTTCGGGCCGTCGCCTGGCTTGCGGTAGGGTTCCAACCCGTCGAATATCGCACCTCGGAGCGTCGGCGTGCCATAGCCACGGCGGTCCTCGAAAAGCGCGACAGCTCGGATACGATGGACTCATGCCACCCGGCTTCCCTGGTACGCGATCCGAGGACGTGGCGGTCATTCCGCACGAGGAGGTGCAGGTCGAGGATCTGGAGCCCTTCGATCGACTCGCGTTCGCGACGGCCGCCCTCGAGCTCGTTCGCCCCGCCCACATGACCATCGCCGTATGTGCTCGCAGCACGCGGCTCCGGGTCGAAGCCGGGCGAAAGTGGGGCGGCCAACCCGGGGAGCGGTGGGCGCTCGTGAGTGTTCCCGAGACGGCGTCGCGGAGGGCGATTGCGCTCGCGATCGCCCAGCTGGGCGAGGGCGCGCCACGACCCTACGCCCTCGACGTCCTGCTCGCGTCGACCGAGGCACCCGAGCGCAGGCGCTAAGGGAGGGCCTCGGGTCCGGCGTAAAGCGCGAAGGCAGACGCGAGGTCCTGCACGATGTGGCCCAGTGACTTGTAGACAGTGATCTCTTGCGGGGTGGTACGGCCCTGGACGTCGCCGGTGAGAACCTGCCCAATCTCCGCCACCACATGCTCGTCGCCGACGCGGCCGCGCTCCTTGGCGTTCAAGAGCTCCGCCCCCTGACGCAGCACCGACTCGCGACTGTCGGCGATGAAGCGTGACCTGACGACGAGATCGTCATCGACCTCCACCGGTCCCGCGTAGCCGGATCCGACGATGTTGACGTGGGTACCTGGCCTCACCCAGGCGCCCATGAGCACCGGCTCCGATGCGGAGGTCACGGTGCAGATCACGTCGGCGTCCTCGACGGCCTCGCGCGCGCTGCTGGCGGCAACCACGGGGATGCCGAGCTCGGACTGTGTCCGCGCTGCGAACGACTCGGCCCGGCCCTTCGAGCGCCCCCAGACGGAGATCGACTCCAGGGGACGCACTTCCCGGATCGCGCGCGCATGGGTCGCGGCTTGCTCGCCGTAGCCGAGGAGCGCGAGGCGCGTTGCGTCCTTGCGCGCGAGCACGTCGGTGGCGACCGCGCTGTCCGCGGCGGTGCGTCTCGCCGTCAACTCGCCGGCGTGAACGACGCAGAGAGGAGCCCCGGACGCGCTGTCGAACAGGACGATGAGGCCTTGATGCGAAGGCTTGCCGCGCGCGAAGTTGTCGCTATAGACACTGATCAGCTTGGCCCCGAATGGAGCCCCGGGCCCCATCGACCCGGGCATGACTCCGAGAAGCCGCCCGGTCGACAGCGGAAGAATCGATCGAAGAAGCTGCTGTGTCGTGCCGCGCGACAGCGCAATCATCGCCGCACGTACGATGGGGATGCAGGCCGCGTACGTGAGGCGACGGGCGACCTCGTCGCGATCGATGAAGCGCAGGGAGGGTGGGGAAAGCACGGTCATGCGGCTGTCTCGTCACGTCCCTCGGTGGGCGGTAGGCCGCCCGCCGCTTACTGGGCGGTGACCTGCGCCTCGGCCGCGGTGCTTGAAAGCACACACCCGTCGGCCGCCGGTGGGCAGCTCGCCGTCGAGAAGTCGACGTTGAGGAGGTACGGACCCGCCGCGGCCACCTTGCTTGCGGGGATGGTCTCCGTCGTCACGTCCGGCCCGTCGGGAAGCGGGGACTCGTAGATCGGAGACCACTGGCCCATGACCTGGTTGAACAGCTCGACGACGACGTAGTCCGCCGCGGGCTGGGCTGGCCAGCGCACGGGCAACGGCTGGCCGTGTGTCACGGTGGCGAGATTGGCGGGCGACATGATGCTCCCGGTGAACGCCGGCGGCGCTGCGGCGAGCTGCCACGACACCGGGCTCGGGCCGAGCGCAGCAGCAGAGGTGGTGATCGTGTAGGCCGCTTCCGCCGTCGGCATCGAGGCTCGCGGGAACTCGACGATGTACGCCATCGTACCACCGGCGGCGGCGGCCCAGGGCATGGGCGTGACCGTATTGCCGATCTTGATGGCGACCGACGCGCTACCCGTGATGGGCGCGCCCGAGGTCGGATCGAAGACGAGCGCCTCGGCCGAGTAGACCTCGAAAACGCCGCCCACGGATTGCTCGAGCACTGTCAGCTGCACCGGCTCGACGGCGATCGCCTGCGGCGCGGTCGAGGGGACCGTCAGCGGCCCGGTGATCGAGGTCAGCGTCGTCGGCTGCCCGTAGTCGGCCGCGAGCTGCACGTAGTAGTGCCCCCATGCGGGCACGCCGCTGAACGCCCAGGTACCGTCCAGCGCAACGGGCATCGTCGCGACGGGGGTGGCACCCGCGGACGGGAAAACCCGGAAGAGGTTGACCTGCATGCCGAGCGGCGTCGCGGAAAAGCCCCGCGCCTTCGCGGTACCCGAGAGACACGAGGAGGCCGCGCCGGTGCACGCCTCGGTTGCAGGCGTCGCCTGGGACCCACCATCCCCCGCGTCGACCGCCGTCGCGACCTGTTCGGACGAGCCACAGGACGGCAGGCCTGCGAGGCCCAGCGGCACCGCGACGAGCGCAGAATAGAAAGCGGGACGGATGCTCACGAGAGTCGCTCCTCACAGGTGCACCAGATCCGGGCTTCGTTCAAGTCGCCGGGACCGCTTTCTCGAACCCAACCCGCGCGGTCACCCCGCCGTGAGGAGCCCTTCAATCTCGTGGCGCAGGCGCCCGTAGGCCGCGTCTCCCTCGACGTACTGTCCACCCGGATGCACATGGCGGACGACCCCGTTGCGGTCGAGCACGAAGGTGACGCTGGTGAAGCCGGTGTCCACTCCGTGGAGCCAGCTTGTCAGCGTGCGCCACTCGGGGTCCACCGCGACGGGGAACGTGAAGCCGTATTTCCTCGCCGTGTCCTCGAAGACTGCGGGGTCGAGCGGCTGATCGGGGCCACAAGGCCCCGACGGGTCGCACTTGTGGTGGTACATGCCGACGACGACGAGGCCCTTCGCGGCATAGTCGTGGTCGAAGCGACGAAGGGCGGGGGCAGTCGCCGAGCAGAACGGGCAGCCGTCCGTCCACCACCGGACGAGGACGACCCTTCCGCGGAGGTCGGCGAGGTGCAACGGCGGCGAGTTCATCCAGTGGTCTGCCGTCCACTCCGGGGGAGCGCTCCCCAGGAGGGAGTCAGCCGCTTCGGGTGCGCCGGTCACCGCTGCCGCTGCCGACGCCGGCGGGCGTGGGTCGGCGCAGCCGGTCAGGAGCGCTACGACCGGGAAGGTGAACAGACGCGAGACAGTCATCGACACTCCCCATACCACCACTCCATCAGGGGATCAGCGCGTGCGCCCCCGCGGGGTTCCGGCTGGGGCCCTGGCGCGGGGTGTTCGCGGCGAGAGCATGACTCCCAGATCCCGTCGCACTTCCATTATGATGACCCTTTGCCTGGGGGTAATTCTTCCGCTGCTCCTCGCCGTTCTGACCACCCAGGATCGCCCTTGTTCTTCGAATCGCCAAGGCAGTGCCAGCGTCAAACCTGCGAGGCACTGTGCGAATGATGCGGAAAGGCAGATTGCGCGCCTGGCTTGCCGAACGAGTCGCCGTGCGTCGCCGTGCGTCCGAGGCCATGGCGCCACGGCTGTCGTGGGAAGATCGCGAGGCGTACACGGCCGATTACCGCCCGGGCGCAGGCCTCTACGCCGCCATGCTGGGCGACAGCACCGTGCGCGACTTCGCGATCGCCTCGACCCCGGTGATGCTCTGGCGCCAGTGGTTCGGCAACCAGCGCAACCCGTTCCTCGATCGCGTCGACGATGACCTCGACAGCATCTTCGAGCGGCTCGCGAGGCGTGGTCCGACACGCGTCGTCGAGTACGCCTGCAGTGGTGCGAGCGTGGGACCCGCACGGACGTGGTCGCGCCGCCGCTTTCAGTGGATGGCGAACGTCAAGACGCTCTCGGACCAGATCGATGAGCTTCTGCGCGAGTCCCCGTTTCCGGACCTGACGTTGGTCTGGATCGGACACAACAACCTCGACTTCGTGACCGAGCTGCCGCGCTTCTCGCGCGGGGGCATTCTCGACCATGCGACCGAGGGGATCGCGCTCGCCTTTGCCTCCGCGTTCCGCCGAGATCTGGCGCGGCTCGTCGAGGGGGCCAGCCACTCGGGCCGCCGGGCCGCGATCGTCGTGTATGGCCTGGTCAATCCGGACGCGACGCGCGAGGCGCGCGACCGTGCGCGCGCGATCCGGGCCAAGGACCGGCGACGGTACCCCTACCTCGAGGTCGCCGAGACCCGTTTTCCACCGCTGCGCCCCGAGCACGGCGACCGCCTCGTGGCGCTTTCCCGTCGCCTCAGCGCGGAGCTGGCGCGGGCCGTGGACGACCTGCGCGCGGACGGACGCGTGCCCGCTCGGGTTCAGGTGTCGTACAGCGACACCACGGCGCAAGTGGACTTCTCGCGACCCGAGCTGCTGAGCGACGAGGACGCGTGGCACGCGTCGTACGAGGGCAAGGTGCTTCTCGCCAACGCGCTGTTCGACGGGCTGACTCCCGCGCTCACCTTCCTCACCCCGGGTGGCGCCCCGGCGCCCGACGTCCAGCCGACACGCGGCGACCATGGGTAGCGCGAAACGGGGCCCCCTTCGCGGCGGTATCGAGCGCGGCCATCGCGCGAGCTGGGGCAAGGCTTGGGCGGCGCTCGTCACGACGCTCCCGCCGCTTGTCGTGTGCTGCATGGGTGCCCACCGGTGGCTTTCCACCTGCTGGCCTGCGTCGCTCGCGTGCAGCGTCCTCGCGACGGGGTTCCTCGTCCGCACGTACATCATCCAGCACGACTGCGGCCACGGCTCCTTCCTTCCGAGCTCACGCGCGAACGACGCGCTCGGGTGCGTCCTCGGTGTCCTCACGCTCCTGCCTTACTTCCGGTGGCGACACGACCATGCCCGACATCACGCAACCAGTGGAGATCTCACGCGGAGAGGGACCGGCGACGTCTGGACGTTGACGCTTCGCGAGTACGAGAGCGCTCCACTCTCCGTGCGCCTGCGCTATCGGCTTTACCGGCAACCGATCGTGCTCTTCGGCCTCGGGCCGCTCGTGCTCTTCGTGGTGCTGCAACGCCTCACGTACTGGACGAGGACACGACGTGAGAGACTCAGTGTCCACACGACGAGCGCGGCGGCCGCTTGCCTCGTGGCTCTCGGCGTACACGAGCTCGGGTGGAGGCAGGTGCTCGGCGTCGAAGGAGCCATCACCTGGATGGGGGCGACCGTCGCGGTCTGGCTCTTCTACGTGCAGCACCAGTTCGAGGAGACATTCTGGGACGCGCGCCCGGGGTGGGACCGGGAAACCGGAGCGCTGCAAGGCGCGAGCTACTACCGGCTCCCGCCGGTGCTGCAGTTCTTCACGGGCAGCATCGGCCTGCACCACGTGCATCACGTCGCGCCTGGCATTCCGAGCTACGAGCTGCAGCGCTGCCTCGACGCGCACGCGGAGCTCCAGGACGCGCGCGTGCTGACTCTCTGGAGCAGCCTCCGCTGCGCGTCCCTGCGCCTCTGGGACGAGGAAACTCGGCGCCTTGTCTCGTGGGACGAGGCCCTGCGCACCCAGGCGCGCGCTCCCCGGGAATCGCCGCGAGGCCTCAGCCGAGCTGCTTGACCATGGTCGCTGCGTCGCTCACCTCGAACTTGCCGGGGGCCTCGAGGTTGAACTGCTTGACGACGCCATCATCGACGAACATCGAGAACCGCTGCATGCGGGTTCCCATCCCGCCTTTGGCGAGGTCGATGTCGACGCCGAGCTTCTTGGCGAGCTCCGCGTTGCCATCGCCGAGCATTCGAATCTTGCCAATGGCCTTCTGCGCCTGACCCCAGGCAGCCATCACGAACGCGTCGTTGACCGAAACGCACCAGACGTCATCGACCTTCTTGCTCTTGAGCGCAGCGAGCTGCTCCAGGTAGCCAGGCACGTGCTTCGCCGAGCAGGTCGGGGTGTAGGCGCCGGGGAGGCCGAAGATGACGATGCGCTTGCCCTTCGATGCGTCCGCGACCGACACCGGGTGCGGGGAGATCGGACACGCCTCACCGAACTCGGTGGTCTCGTTGAGCGTGGCGTCCGGTAGACGGTCTCCAATCTTGATCATGGTCGACTCCTCGCGTGAATGTTCGCTGGGCTTCTTTAGGCACCCCGGCGGCCTGGCCGCAAGCATCGCCGGAGCTCAGAGGCAGTGACGGGACCCGAAGACGATCGCGACGTTGCGAATTTCCTGCCGCGACGCCATTCCGTTCGACCCCGACCCCCCGCCGAACCCGAAGTAGTACTGGGTCCCCGACACGAAGCCAGGCAAGGCAACCCCCTGGAGGCTGGGAACCGCGACCGGATTTCCGGTGCTCGGGTCGGTGATGGAAACGCTGAGCAGTCCACTGCCGAGCGCGACGGCCGCCGTGCGCCACTGGCCGTCGCCGATGTCGCCGACCCCGTTGTCGCCCGCGGAGACAGGAGTGTAGAGGTCGCCGCTCGTGGCGATCGGGCTGGGAATTCCGGTGTTGCCGCTGCACGGCGAGAGCAAGTCGATGCCGGCGTGGTTGCCGTCGCCTGGATCGCACGTTCCGCTGTCGAAGATGTCCAGCTCGACGGCGTATCCCGTGAGGCCGAGGACGCCGAAGCCTCCGTAGGCGCCCATGACCGCCGTGGGCCCATTCGTCTCGAGCACGAAGACAATCCCGTCCGCGCGCTGGCCAGCGCTCGTGGTCATCTTGAAGTCGAACGACACGGTGAAGGTGTCGGCGGCGATGGAGTCCTTGTAGAGGACCGTCCCCCCTTCCACCGTGCTGAGCCCGTCGGTGAGGACGACGGTGTTCGTGGCGCCGTCGTAGGCCGCCGAGCCGTTGTAGTTCCAGCCAGTGGGCGAGGTGCCCGTAAAGGCAGACAGGCTCGCCGCGCAGATCCCGGAACCGCACAGGGTACCCGTGCAGACACCGCTCTGGCAGCTATCCGACGACGAACAAGCTCCCGCGTCGCAGCCAGCCCCGTTCGCGGCCTGGGGATTCGAGCAGAGGCCGGAGGAGGTGTCGCAGGTGCCGACGGTGTGACACTGGTCTTCGGCCGCGCAGACGACAGGGTTGCCTCCGACGCATGAGCCCGACTGGCAAAGATCCGTTTGCGTGCAGGCGTTGCCGTCATCGCACGACGTGCCGTCGGACGCCGACCCATAGGTGCACGTGAAGGTCGTGGTGTCGCATGCGTCCAGCGTCATGCACTGGGCGGGCGCCGCACACGCCGTGCAGGAGCTGGCGCCACACCCGTACGCCGGATTGTCGATGGCCACGCACGACCCGCTGCAGAGCTTCTCGGTCGCGGCACAGCCGGCGTCGGCCCTCGCGTCGCGACCCGCATCGTGGCCTCCATCGTGGCCTGCATCGGGGGCGCCGGTTTCATGCCCCGCATCCCTGCCCGCATCGCCCCGCCCGCCCTCAGCTCCGGAGTCGCGGGCAGCGTCGCTGACCGTGCCGTCGATCCCCGTGTCCGCTCCGGCATCGTGAGGTTGCGCGGTGTCCGTGCCGGCATCGCGGCGGGACGGAGCGCACCTCCCCCCGACGCACAGGAGCCCGCTGTCGCACGAGCTTCGCTCGCAGCACGACTGGCCTGACGCACCGCAGCTCGAAGTGGCGTCGTGGTGGGAGCCGTCGGACGATGCGGCGTCCGGAGCGCCACTGTCGAGGGGCGCCGTTCCGTTCGTGCTCGAGCAGCTCGCCGTCACTCCGGCCGCCACAACGAGCGTCAAGATGCCACCCGTCGCCAGCCTCACGGTCATCTCCGCCTCCACAGCGAGCAAACCATCGAGACGCGTCGGGAACAAGAGTCGTCCGTCGCCTGAGCTCGGCGGAGGCTCTGCGACCGGACGCTGGAATCAGAGCAACCGGATGGGCTTCATGCCAATGGCGACCGAGCCGCCGGTGATGGACGCGGCGTTCCCGTCGAGGTCGTCCTGATGCGTGTATCCACCGGACACGCTGAACGCGTGCGTCGAGCCGTCGAGCACCGTGTCCGAGGCATCCCAGACGACCAGCTCGGGCTTGCCTGCTTGGGTCAACGCGCAGGTCCACACCGTGCCGGTGACGTTGCAGGGCTGAAGGGTCGCTCCGTTGAGCCAGCCGTAGACGACGCCGTAGGCTTTCCCTGCCGCCGTCAGTGCGCCCGCGTCGATGCTGTAGAGCGGCGCGGCACTCGCCGTGTCCTGCGCATACCAGAAGACCGTCGTGACCTTCCCGCTCGCCGCGAGAATCAAGTAGTAGCGCGCCAGCCACGCCTCCTGCTGCGCGACGACAGGGAGGTGCGTGGGGTCGAGCCAGCTCCCCTCGGTGGCGTACATGGGTTTCCCGGCAAGACCGTGGTCATCGAAGACCTGCCGCATGCGCGAGATCTGATCGACAATCGAATAGCGGCACGAGCTATTCGGCGTTCCGGAGCAGGCGCTGTTGCCGTTGGAGACGTTCGTCTCGGGGAACGGCACGGGCGTGATGTTCGTGTGCGAGGGATAGGGGTGCCACGCGCCGGCGTCAGGGAGGTTGCCGAGCTTCTGCCACTCGGTGAGGTAGCCGGCCATCCAGGCGTCGCAGACGCCGCTGTCGCGGCCGCCGTCGAGGTTTGGGTCGGGCAGCCCGTGGTACCCGTCGCCGCCGCAGCTGACGTCGGAGGTCATCACGATGCAGCTCTGGCAGGCGTGCTTGATGATGTAGGTCGCGTCCGAGCTCATCTTCGCGAGCTGTCGGTAGTTGCCTTGCCAGAAGGCGTCCGCGTTGGGCTCGTTCCATAGCTCGAAGTACTTGATAGGGCCGCACGTCTTGTTCGGTGCCACTCCCGTGCAGAGTGGGCCATTCATGAATTGCGTCCAGAACGACTTCACGTGCTCATCGCTGTCGGCCCCACCGTCGGCCTCCGCACCCGCGCCTGCGTCGTCGCGTGCCGAGACGTCCACGGGCGGATCGCACTGGCCAGGCGAGTAATTGCAGACGGAGTCGGTGGGGTTCGAGCTTGCCCAGACGGGAGTTCTGCCGAACGTGTAGAGAAGGTCGAAGTGATACGTGTTCGCCGCGGTGACGTGGGTCTGGACCTTCGTCCAGTCGTACGGTCCGCCGGTGGCGCTGAGCAACGCCCACGCGTCGTCGGCGTCCCAGAGCCGCTGCACCCCGAACGTGACCTTCGGCGGAAGCACATTGAGATGCATGCCAAAGAAATCCGGCGTGACGAGGAAGCCCGCGCCCGGGGCCGTCGAGTCGGGGGCGGGTGCATCGCCGCGTGCGTCGGCGGGCGTCCTCGCGTCCGCGGCGGGATGGCCCGCCTCGTGGGCGACGGAGCTACCCTCGTGGCTCGCGTCGTGTGTGCGCGCCTCGCCGTCGTGCAGCGTGCTGCCCGCGTCTCGGGAGGAGCTCGACCCGGTGCTTCCGCAGTGAGCGACGGCAAGGAGCAAGAGCCCGCCGACGGGAAACAAGGAGGCATGGAGGCGTCGGAGTCGCATGGGCAGGCCTCGGTGGTGGGGGCCGAGAATGCCCATCAGGGCGTTCTCGCGCAGCGGAACCCGTACCCGCCATTGCGGTTTCCGGCCGAGTTACTGTTCCGGAATGGAGGCACGAGATGGTTCACTCCGCTGCTGAAGAGCCCGCCGCGGAGGGTGCGCATGGTGCCCGTGGTCTGATCCGAGCAGTCAACACACGGACTCACGTAGGTGCTGTTCAAGTCGAGCGTCCACTCCCAGACCTCGCCGGCCAGGTCGAGCTGCCCCCAGACACCGGCGCCCATGACCGCCGTGCCCACAGGAGCGATGTTTCCGACCGTGGTGCACATGCCCGTGGCAGACGGGTACTCGCAGCCATAGATCGCGAACATGTTGCCCATCCCGGGAACGGCGCTGCCCCAGGGGTACTCGAGCTCTTCGCTTCCGCCCGCGGCGGCATACTCCCACTCCGATTCACTCGGCAGAAAGCCACCGTCCCAGATACAGAACGCGTAGGCCTCCCACCAGTTCACGCACGTGATCGGCAGGCGCTCCTGACTCCCGGCGGCCATCGTCCAGGTGGCGTACTGGCTCACGCAGTTGAGATTCGAGAACGAGGGAGCGATATCCGGGTTGTTCGTCGTATCCCAGCCGGGCTCGTACGTACCCGGACTGCCGCTCTCGACGAGACCTTGGCCGCTGTTCAGGTGTGCGTGCTTCCCGGTTGCGGCCAGAGGAAAGTACCCTGCGCCGCCGTTCCACGCGTTCACGAACTGGCGGAACCGGCCGACGGTGACCAGGTACTTGTCGAGTCGAAAGCCGCTCACGGTCGCGGGATCTGCCGTCGCCGTGGGGCCAGTTCCCGTGTTCGTGTAGGTGCGGTTGTAGGTGCCACCGACGATCTCGAGGCTGGTGCAGCAGCTCTCCATGCTCGAGCCGCAATTGTTGAGCCCTGCACCGGTATTCGTGCAGCTCGTGCCACTGGTGGTGGATCCCGTGCAGCCGGCCCCCGTGCACGTGCCCGTCGCACAGGCCCACGCGGCGCTCCAGTGGCCACCGAGCCCCGCGGCTTCGCACGTCTCGATTCCGTCGCCTGCACATCGCTGGGTGCCTGGCAGGCACGTCGCGCCCGAATCGCCCCCGCCGTCTGTCCCTGTGCCTGTCCCTGTGCCCGAACCCGAGCTGGGGCCGGTGCCCGTCCCGCTTCCTGTCCCCGACGCGGTCGTCGAGCCCGACCCGGATCCGCCCTCCGCGGTTGAGTCACGCCGCGACGCATCGCTCTGCGGCGTCGTGCGATCGGCTGCGCCGTCGGGTCCGCCGACGATGTCAGGCTCGCCGATATTGAACAGTGCATCGCAGCTGGCGGTCGCCAGCAGGGTGGCTCCCGCGAGCGCCACCGCGGCGATCGAGCCCCGGGTCCATCTCATGTTCCGCTCACGGTGAGCCAACGGCTCGAGGCTTCATCGCTCGGTAAAG
>Ga0302279_10006621_pt1 | contig 12197 bp, 10 predicted proteins | sample III_Bog_N3_3_FD_194541 | JGI IMG/M metagenome (GOLD analysis project Ga0302279, IMG submission 194541) | Peat permafrost microbial communities from Stordalen Mire near Abisko, Sweden - III_Bog_N3_3 | ecosystem: Environmental > Terrestrial > Soil > Wetlands > Peat | place: Sweden: Abisko...
CGGGCACATCGACGTCCGCTTCGGCTCCCACCACCAACGGTGGTTCGTCGTCGGGCGGCACCACGTCCCCCTTCGGCGGGTCATCGGGTAGTTCGACCTCTCCCTTCGGCAGCGGCGGCTCGTCGGGCAGCGGCTCGTCGGGCAGCAGCTCCTCGACCGGCGTGGGCGCCCCGTCCGATATCTCCGCCATCGCCGCCAAGGTCGACCCGGGTCTGGTCGACATCAATACCAACCTGAGCTACGAGAGCGAGGCGGCGGCCGGCACCGGCCAGGTGCTCACCTCCAACGGTGAGATCCTGACCAACAACCACGTGATCGACGGAGCCACCAGCATCAGCGTGACCGACATCGGCAACGGCAAGACCTACTCCGCCAACGTGGTCGGCTATGACCGCACCGGTGACGTGGCCGTCATCAAACTGGTCAACGCCAGTGGCCTCCAGACCATCTCCCCCAGCACCGGCGTGGCCACCGTTGGCGAGGCAGTGGTGGGCATCGGCAACGCCGGGGGTGCCGGTGGCACCCCGAGCACCGCCGGTGGATCGGTCACCGACGTCAACCAGTCGATCACCGCCAGCGACGACAGCGGCGGCAACTCGGAGAATCTGACCGGGCTCATCGAGACCAACGCCGACATTGAACCGGGCGACTCGGGCGGATCGCTGGTCAACTCGGCGGGCCAGGTCATCGGCATGGACACCGCCGCCTCCTCCGGCGACAGCTACCAGTCGTCGACGTCGCAGGGCTACGCCATCCCTATCGGCACCGCCTTGGCGCTGGCCAACAAGATCGAGGCCGGCGACGCCTCCACCGCCATCCACATCGGTGGCACCGGGTTCCTGGGGGTCGGGGTGGCCGACAGCAGCACCAGTAGCGGCTCGGGTTCCGGCTCGGGTGACAGCGGTGGCTTCGGTTTCGGTGACGGCAGCGGTGACGGGTCCGGTGACGGGTCCGGCAGCACCAGCTCCACCCCCGGGGCCGACGTGCAGAACGTGGTGGCGAACGAGCCCGGCGCCAAGGCCGGACTGGTGGCGGGCGACGTCATCACCGGGCTGGGTGGGAAGACGATCTCCTCGTCGACCGATCTGACCAACGACCTCAACGCCTACCACCCCGGCAACAGCGTGACCCTCACCTGGGTCGACACCTCGGGCCAGACCCAGACCGCCACGGTCGTCCTGGCCACCGGTCCCCCCGCCTGACCCCATCGGCACGATCCCCCGGAACGGGCGCCCGCTCAGGCGGGCGCCCGTTCTGCGTGTCGACCCAACAGCACCGCCAGGCTGGCGGTGATCCGTTCCCCGGTGGGGAGATGGAGCGACTCGTCGGGTCCGTGGGCGTTGGACCCTGGTCCCAGCACCCCGGCGGCCAGCAACTGGGCATCGGGAAAGCGCTCGGCCAGCCAACCCATGAATGGGATCGAACCCCCTTCGCCGACCCGAGCGGACGGGCGCCCGAAACACGCCGACGACGCCTCGTCGAGGGCCTCGACCAGCCAGGGTGCCGGGGCCGGGGCCGCCCACCCACCGGCTTCCATGCCGGGTATCCACGTCACCTGCGCTCCCGACGGGGGATCGGCGAGCAGCGCCCTCGACAACGCGGCTCCGGCCACCGCCGCATCACAGGTGGGTGGGAGCCGCAGCACCAACTTCAAACTGGTGGAGGGACGCAGGACGTTGCCGGCCGCTGCGGTCGGCGGCAGACCGTCGGCGCCCACCACGGCCACCGATCCCAGCCAGGCGGTCCGGAGCGCCTGCTCGGCGACACCGTCTCCCTGAAGCTGGAGGTCTCCCACCACCGGAAAGGGCGGATCGATGTCCCCTTGCTCGGCCAGGGCTACCGCCAGTGTCTCGGCATCGTCAACGGCCCCCAGAGGCAGATCGGCGAGGAACTCGGGGAGGAGGAGGTCGCCGGTGACGGGGTCCTCGATGCGGTCGAGCAGCCGGCGCAGCAGCCTGAACGACGAGGGCACCACGGCACCGGCCGCCCCACTGTGGACCCCGTGTTCGAGTACCGACACCGTCAGGACGCCGTCCAGGGCACCGCGCAGCGAGGTGGTGATCCACAGCCGGTCGTACGTGGGGCTCCCCGAGTCGAGGGCGATCACCAGGTCGGGAGCGCCGATCCGGTCCGCCAGGTGGGCCAGCACCTCGGCCAGGTGGGGACTCCCACTCTCCTCCGAACCTTCGACCACCATGATGATCCGACCGTGTCGGCCACCGGCCGCCGCCAGCGACTCCAGTGCCACCAGGGCCGACGGGAGGGCGTAGCCGTCGTCGGCCACCCCGCGGGCGTAGAGCCGGTCGCCTTCGATCACCGGCGACCACGGCCCCCTCCCCTCGCTCCATCCATCGAAGGGAGGCTGCTTGTCGTAGTGGCCGTAGAGCAGCACCGTGCCGAGGGCTTGGTTGTCGGTGGCCGGTACCTCCACCACCACGGTGGGGGTCAGGTCCGGCAGTCGCACCACCTCCACCGCTGCACCGGGGAGCTGGCGACGGGCCGCCCAGTCGGCCAGCAGGGTGGCAGCGGCCTCCATGTGGCCGGCCGCCTCCCAGTCGGGGTCGAAGGCCGGGGACTGGTTGGGGATGCGGGCAAAGGTCTCCAGCAGCGGCACCACCTCGGGGCGCCACCGCTGGAGTACCTGGTCCAGCACCTCGTCGGGACGGAAGGCGTCGGGCATGGTCACCGATCCTACGATCGGTACCCGTCGTCGACCGGAGGGGCGGGCCTCAGGCCAGGATCGTCTTCCATCCGTCGCCCACCGGCGACATGAACACGGTGGTCAGCGCCATCGATCGATGCAGCCACCGGCCATCGACTCGCTGGTACTCATCGTCCTCGTAGCCGCACATCCAGTACGAGGTCCCGTCGGGGCGGCGGCAGGGACTCAGGAGATCCCACCGGGCAGTGGCCCGGTCGCCGTCGACGGCGATCCGGGGCTTCACGAACAGGTGACGGGAGAATGTCAGCGTGGTCCGGATCAGCCGTTCGGCGATGGCCGCTCGGCCGGTGGCGATCCCCAGCCCCGGTCCTCCATTCCAAGTCCCGTCCTCGGTGAACAGGGCAGCGGCCTCGGTTGCCACCCGTCGCACGGTGGCGTCATCGGCCATCTGCCCGGTGTGGAATCGCCGGTCGACCAGCTCGCCGTACCGGGCCTTCAGTGCCTGGATCTCCAGCACCGCCTCGGCGGCCTCGACCCGTCTCCGTAGCTCGACCAGTTCGACGGCCAGGTCCTCGATGGTCGGCATCACGCCCCTTTTTGCACCGGTGGAAGGTGTCTCCAGTATGGCGACCGGTGATGGTCGGGCGGGCTGACCCGTCGATTGCCGCCCTGCCAGCCACCAGCGGGTACCGTTCGTCCGGACAAGGAGCGACGATGATCGAGCAAGTGGTCGAAGCCTGGGAAGCCTTCTTGCGGGGCGGGCACCCCGGAGGGCTGGAGGAGCTCCTCGACGACGACGTGGTCTTCTACTCCCCGATCGTCTACACGCCACAGGTGGGGAAGGAGATCACCGCCCTCTACCTGCGGGCGGCCAGCCAGACCTTCCCCGGTGACAAGACGGCCACCACCGGCGGGGGGAGCGGTCCGGAAGGCTCGTTTCACTACACCAAGCAGGTCCTGACCGGTGACACCGCCGTACTGGAGTTCGAGACCACCATCGACGGCACCTACGTCAACGGGGTGGACATCATCCGGGCCAACGACCAGGGGCGGATCATCGAATTTCGGGTGATGATCCGGCCGCTGCAGGCCGTCAATCTCATCCACCAGCGGATGGCAACCATGCTCGAGCGGATGCGTCCAGCCGACTGAGCCGGCCGGCAGTGCCGGCCGGTTGCTTCAGGCCTCCCCGGCGTCGCCGCCCCCGGGTCCTTTCGCCCGGATCCGCTCCACCTGCACCAGCGCCTGTCGGAGCTCCTCGATCCACGTGCCCTGGTGCTGTCCGACCAGCGCCACGCACCAAGCCAGCGCCTCGCTGCGGCTCCGGGCGATGCCGGCGTCGATCAGCGTGTCGAGGACCTGCCGCTCGTCGAAGCGGAGCCGGGTCATCACCGGAACCCCAAGGGTGGTGAACCGGGACACCGTTCCACCGCACCGGGCGGCCCACGACACCGTCCTCCCGAAACCGGCCTGCGCCTCGTCGGCGATCCGCATGCGGTGCTCCCGGGTGTCCTCGCGGAAGCCGCTGATCCGGGCCGACTCGGCGGTCGACTGAGCCGACTCCTCGGTCTCCGCCGGCAGGGCGACACCGGGCAGGGTCCCCGTCACCAGAATCTCGTCGCCGTCCACCGCCACCTCAGCCGAGCCCTCGAACCACTCTCCGGGAAGGCGACCGGCGAACCAGGCCTGAATCTGGCGACGCTGCTCGGGGGTGGTGCGCTGCTCGGCTTGGCTGGCCCGGGGACGCCGCTGACCGCGACGACTGCTCGGCTCTTCATTTGCTTTCATCATTACATCATTACATCATTCTGAGCGTCTGGCAATCGTCCCGGTCGGACCAGAGCCCGCCGGCCGGGATATCGTCTCCGGTGCCGTCGCTCATCGGAACCGTCGCCGGGGGTGGGTCGAGAGGAAGGAGCCACGTGGGAGTGCCCGCCGCCGTGGCCGGATCGCCCCTCCACCGGGCACTCCGGTCGATGAATCTGTGGATCGTCGTCGGCACGGTCGGTGCCATCGGCCTTGCCATCTTCGGCACCAGCCTGGGGGCCATTCCCCGTCCCGGCGTGACCGGATGGTGGTTCCATGTGCCCGAAGGGGATCCGGCACTGGCCAAATCCGGGTTCTACCTGGCCGCCGCCGGGCTGATCTCCGCTTGGTTCGGCCTGGGTATCTCGGCTCGGGCCGGACGTTTGACGGTTCGCCGAGCCTGGGTCGTGCTGGCCTGCTGGGGTCTCCCGCTGCTGGCCGGGCCGCCCCTCTTCAGCCGGGATGTCTACAGCTACATCGGTCAGGGCCTGCTGGCCAACCAGGGCCACAATCCCTACTCGGTCCCACCCTCCGCGCTCACCGACCCACACCTCCTCGCCTCCATCGCCAGCGTGTGGCGGGATACCGCCTCCCCGTACGGACCCCTGTTCGTGATGGTCAGCCGGGCGGCGGTCGGCCTGGCCGGTTCGTCGTTGATGGCACAGGTCACCGCCTTCCGGCTGTTGGAGCTGGTCGGGGTGGTGCTGATCATGGTGTCGCTCCCCCGCCTGGCCCGTCGGTTGGGCGCCGACCCCGGGATGGCGCTGTGGCTCGGCGCCCTCAGTCCCTTGGCCCTGTTCAGCTTCGTGTCTTCGGGGCATAACGACAGCTTGATGGTGGGACTGCTGCTGGCCGGCGTGACCCTCTCCCTCGATGGGCGCCTCGCCCTCGGTGTGGCCCTGTGCGCGTTGGCCGCCACCATCAAACTCCCGGCGGCGGCGGCCATCGTCTTTCTGGCCATCGACCGGTACCGGGTCGCCGAGGCCGGCCGTCGATGGCGCATCGTGGCCGAGGCGGTGCTGGTGCCGATCGTGGTGGTGGTGGGAGTGACGGTGGTGTCCGGGCTCGGATGGACCTGGCTGGGGCCGACCGCCCTCCACGTCCCCACCGAGCTGCGGGTGCTGTCGTCTCCATCGGTGGCCATCGGCACCTTCCTCCACTCGGTGCTCCACGGGGTCGGACTCCCTGTGCGTCTGAGCCCGACGGTGACCGTCACCCAACTGATCTGCGAGCTGGTGGCGGTGGCCGGTGCGGTGTGGCTGGTCCTCAACGCCCGCCGGTTGGATGTGGTGCGCCTGCTGGGTCTGGCCCTGCTCCTCATCGTGGTGGGCAGCCCCACGGTGTGGCCCTGGTACCTGATGTGGGGACTCGCCCTCCTGGCCGCCACCCAGCTCCAGCGTTCGTGGGTTCTGGCCGTGCTGGCCGCCGGCGCCATGTTGGTGGTGGGCCCCGGCGGCACCCCCATGCTGAGCGGTGGCGCCTACTACGTCATCGTCCCGCTCCTGGTGGCCGGCGGTGCCTGGCTGCTGTACCACCGGCACTGGCGAACGGTGGTGGCCGGCTATGCCACCTGAGCAGTCGGGAGTGGTCGACCGGTCGGCCGGATCCGCCGATCGGCGCGGTGCCACGCCGGACACCGTCGACTCGATCGATGCCCCGGCTTCCGGTCGGCCCCTTCGTCGCGATCTCCGCCACTGGTACCTGCGGTGGCCAACCGTCGCCTATCTGGCCGTCCGGATCCTCACGGTGGTCTGGCTCCTCATCGCCGACAGGCACTCCCATACCGGACTGGGAAGCCGGCTCTTCCGGTGGGACGGCCGGTGGTTCGTGCGGGCGGCGGTGCACGGCTATCCCCGGACACTCCCCACCACCCACGGCCACGTGGCCGGCAACACCATTGCCTTCTTTCCGGTCTACCCGGCCATCATCCGGTGGCTGTCGTGGCTGACCTCCACCTCGCCGGTGGCGGTGGCGTGGGCGATCACGGTGGCCACCGGTCTCACCGCCACCTGGGCGGTGGGGGCCCTGGTCCGCCAGTGGGCCGGCCCGGAACCCGCCACCCGGGCTGCCCTGCTCTTCGCCTTGTTCCCCGGCGCCTTCGTCTTCAGCCTCCCGTACTCCGAGGGCATCGCCATCACCTCGCTGGCCCTGGGGCTGCTCGCCCTCCTCCGGCAGCGCTGGTGGCTGGCCGGCCTGGCCGGCCTGGTGGCGACCGCCACCACCCCCATCGCCCTGGCCTTCGTGGTCAGCTGCGCCTGGTGTGCGGCCAGTGCCATCCGACACCGACGGGACTGGCGGTCGTTGGCTGCGCCGGTGCTGGCACCCTTGGGTTTCGTGGCCTACATGGGCTGGCTGTGGCTCCACACCGGCCGCCTCAACGCCTGGCGCCTCACCGAAAAGGGCGGGTGGCACAGCTATCCCTCACTCCGGTATCCGGTCCATATCGCCGCCACCTTCCTCTTCAACCCGATTCGACCCACCATCACTGGACAGATCCTGGTGGCCGGCACCGTGGTGACGGTGATCGGCGCCGTACTGGCCATCCGCCAGCGACAGCCGCCGCCGGTCCTGCTCTACGGGCTGCTGGCCGCCGGGCTGGCGGCGGCGGCCGCTCCGGTCGGCCTCCGGCCCCGCTTCGTCATGCTCGCCTTTCCACTGGTGGCGGCCATCGCCATTCGCCTGCAGGGCCGGGCCTACGTGGTGGTCCTGGCATTGTCGGCGGTCGGCCTGTTCCTGATGACCTGGCTCGAGCTGTTCTCGTTTGCGGTCTTCCCATGAGCACCGGCGAGCCTGACGGTTCGGCGCCGGTGGCGACCGCACCCGATTCGACACCGGCCGAGGCGCCCACCGGCGCCCTGGTGGAACGGTGCGGCTGGAGTCTGGTCTGGCTGGGGGTCCTGATCGTCGGACTCGACTTCTGGGGCGCCTGGACCAGCTGGGCCGGGGCCACCGTGGTGGCGCCGTTGCTGGTGGTGGCCGGGGTGGCCGGCGCCGCCGCCGTGTGGTGGGTGCGCACACCGGTCACACCCGTGGTCCGTCTGACCGGATTGGTGGGTGGCCTGTTGGCGGTGGCCGTGCCCCAGGGGGCGGGCATCCACGCTCGGCAGTTCTACACCACCGATTCCGCCGCCTTCGATCAGGTGGCGGCCCGGGCCCTCGTCCACGGCAGTGACCCGTACACCACCTCGATGGCCCCCGCCTCCAACCTCCTCCTGTCGCCGTGGCAGTACTGGAGCTACACGGTGGACGGCGGTCACGTCGCCCACGTCTCCTATCCGGCCGGGTCGTTTCTGATGGAGGCGGCGGCCATGGTCCTCGGCTTCCACCATGCCGTCACCGACTGGGTCGACCTGGGGGCATGGTTGGTCACCGGTGTGCTGCTCTACCTGATGCTGCCGGCCGCCATCCGATGGGTCTCGGTGCTGGTCCTTCTCACCCCGACCTATACCCACATGTTCGGCAGCGGTGGGACCGACGCCCTCTTCCTCCCGTTCCTGGTCTTGGCCGTCTGGCGGTGGGACCGGTTCGCCGTGGGTCGAGCCGCCGACCTCACCCGGTGGATCGGGCCGGTGGCCCTGGGGGTGGCGTGCACCATCAAGCAGACGCCCTGGTTCTGCGTTCCGTTCCTAGTCATCGGGGTGTGGCTGGAGTCGCGGCAGCACGACCGAGATCCCTGGCGGGTGGCCGCCGCCTATCTGGGAACGGTGGCGTCGGCCTTCGTGGTGATCAACCTCCCGTTCATCGTCTGGCAGCCGTCGGCCTGGGCTCGCGGCTCGTTGCTCCCGCTCACCCAGCCACTGGTTGCCGATGGACAGGGGGTGGTCACCCTGGCCCTTCACGGGCTGACCGGGGGGGTGCTGCTCCCGCTGCTGACCGCCGCCGGCGTGGTGGCCTTGGTGGCGCTGCTCATCGCCTACGTCGCCTGGTTCCCGCGGATGCGGCGGGTGTGGCTCTTCGCCTTGCCGCTGGTCCTCCTGCTACCGGCTCGTTCGCTGTCGAGCTACCTGCTCGACTGCTTTCCGGCCGCGCTGGTGGCAGCGGTGACCGTCAGGCCTGCAGCCGATGGACATGCATCGCCGGCTCCCCCCTCCCGGCGTTGGGCGGCGGCCGGCGTGGGCACCGCCCTGGCCGGTGTGGCGGTGCTGGTGGTGGTGGCATTTGCATCCGCCCCACTCCACCTGTCGGTCCGGGGCTTTCGCACCACTGACCAGGGTTTGGCGCTCAACCGGGTCACCGTCACCGTGCACAACGGGAGCGACCGCCCGGAACATCCACACTTTCTGGTGTCGATCAGCGGCAACCATCCCACCGGATTCTGGACGACGGTCGATGGCCGGCCGGTGGTGCTGGGTCCCGGCAGTACCGACACGGTGGTGCTGGTGGCGCCCCACTACACCTGGTCGCCGACGTTCGGGAGTTACTGGTTGGTGGAGGCCTACACCACCGGTCCCGACGCCCTCAGCACCTCGCCCATCCAACAGTGGAAGCTCGGCACCCCTCAGTCCTGAGCCACCACCAGCCGAGGTGGACCCGCCACCATGCCGGCCAGGCGCTGTCGGCGCCACAGCATGGCGGCCACGCCCACCATGAACACCACGGTGGCCAGAAAGAACGAATTGCCGGCCAGCAGCTGCCAACCGTGCTCGTGGAGCTCGGACCCGTTGCCGTTGGGCACCGACCAGATCGGCCCCCACCAGAACACCGCGGCGGTGGCGGCGGCCCAGAGCCGACCGCCGGCCGGCCGGTCGCGGCCCCAGACCAACCACACCAACACCGGGGCCACCCACACCAGGTGGTGGGCCCAGGTGATCGGCGATACCAGCAGTCCGGTGGTGGCGCAGACCAGAATGCCGAGGAACCGGGAGGAGACCCGGGAAGCCCAAGCGGCCAGGGCGATGCCGGCCACCAATACCACGGCGGCGCCGGCGGTGACCACGGCGGTCGACACCACCCGATGGTCAAACCGGTCGGCGGCGGCCCGCAGGCTCTTGCTGATGTACCACGGCGCCCCCACCCGTCGGGCGTCAGTGGCGTACTTCGTCCAGTACGACCACGACACCCGGGGGTCCGTGAGCCCGGCCACCAGCGTGCAGCCGACCATGGTGGCCAGTGCCACCCAGGCGGCCCGGGTCTGACGGGTGACGAAGAGGTAGGGGACGAACACCAGCGGCACCAACTTCACCGCCGCCGCCGCCCCCAGCAACACCCCGCGCGGAAGGGTGCGGCCCCCCAACCGGAGATGGCCGGTCAGATCGGCCAGCACCATGGCCGCCAGCACCACATTCACCTGACCGAAGTAGAAGGTGAGGCGCACCGGTTCCAGCAGGTAGGCCGGCGTCATCAGCACCAACGACCACCGGATCATCTGGTTGGCCGGGAGTTGCGGCCGGACCGCTCTGACCGACAGGTACAGCAGGGCGAAGAGGGCGGCCACGCTGACCAGGCTCCACACCACCTGGGCGGACGGTTCCGACAGCACGGTCAGGGGTGCGAAGGCCAAGGCGGCGAAGGGCGGATAGGTGAAGGGGAGATGCGGCGGTACCGACAGCGACACCTGGTAGAGACGTCCGTCGACCTCGTGGTGGGCGCCGAGCAGGTAGGTCGCCATGTCGAGCTGCAGCCGACCGACCGCCGACGCCACCGCCGCTGCCACCGCCCAGCCAGCCGAGAGGGCAGCAGCTACCCACAGCCACGGGCCCCATCGACCAGCGGGGTCGGTGATCGGCGACCCGCCGGACTGGAGGTCGGAAGCCGGTGACATCCGGGCGATGGTAGACCCCGGACCTGCCCGGCTCCGGTGCGCCAGATCAGCCGGCGGGATGCAAGAGGGCTTCGATCCGCACCAGGGTGGCGGCCATGCTGGTGGCCGTCGACGCCTCGGCCTTGCGGGCAAAGGGTTTGGTGGCAGCCGACTCCCCGCGGAGGTCCCACGACTCGCGGACCCGGGTGCCACCGTCGACCGGCTCCAGCTCGTAGCGCCACACCCGGCCCCCGAAGAGACGGCCGATGGCGGTCGGCCCTCGGGTCTCCCAGGCGATCCTCCGGTCGAGCTCGAACTCCACCACCGTCGAGACCATGGCGTAGGGGATGCCCAACTTCATGGCCATGCCGAACGAACTGCCGAGCTGGAGGCGCTGCGAGCCCTCCTTGGCCCTCCGCACCGTGCCCGATCCGTCGATGTCGGGGTGACGGTCGGGGTCGGCCAACAGGTCGAAGATGGCCGCCGGGGGAGCCGGGATGACCCGTTCCACGGTGACGACGTCTCGGGTCTCGATCATGGGCCGAGTGTACGGCCATCCCGAGCCCCTCCAGCGTCCCGGCAACCGTCCTTCCGGCCTGCTAGAACCAGGCCATGCCCAACACGTCGCCTGCTCGCCTGCTGGCCCTGGGGGCGCTGGTCGCCCTGGCCCTGACCGCCGCCGCCTGCTCGTCGGGGTCCTCCTCGGGATCGACCACCACCCTGGCCACCAGCCCGGCCACCACGTCAGCCGGCGGTGGCTCTTCCTCCTCCAGCACCACCTCGTCGACCGACGCAATGGGGACCACGACCACCACCTCAGCCACTGCCGTCCAGAACCTGCAGGTGTCTCCGGCGGTCCGGGCCACACTCACCAGCACCTTCGTCAACTACAAGGCCATTCCGGCCAGCGACGTCAGCGGCACCGTGCCCAACAGCGTCTACCTGGCCTACGACCCGACCACCAAGACGACCTGGGCCCTGGCCCAGTTCAGCCCGTCGTCGACCGCCAGCCAGCAGACGCTGGTGGGCTTCCAGGACGGCGGTGCGCTGGGGCTCTTCAAGATGCAGGCCGGCGGCGCCTGGACGGTCCAGACCGGCGGCGATGCCTACGCCTGTTCGGAGTCGAAGTACTTCCCCGCCACCGTGCTGGCTGCCTGGGACATCGCCCAGCCCACCGCGGCCATGCAGTGCTGAGCACCCACTGACTAGCCGGTGCGCTGGAGGTCGCGCTCGAATCGGCTTCGACCCACCGCCGCATACCCCTCGGCCAGCCCCAGACAGAGCAGCCAGACCGCCACACCCCAGCACATGTAGATGAAGGCGTAGCCGAGCAGGTGGTGGTCGGGCCGGCCCAGCAGATGCCGGGCGATCCGATCGGCAGGCCAGGCCAGGTAGCGGACCACCCCCAGGGCGGCATAGGGGACGAGGAGACACAGGATCCATCGCGGCCAGGTACGACGGTCCTTCCACCGCTGCTTCAGGGAGATCGGGTTGTAGGGGAGCACGACGGACAGCAGCGCACCCACCCCCAGCCAGGCGAACACCACCCAGACGTCGAGCATCACCGCATGGGGGATCGACCGCCACCGGTCGATGGCCAGCCGGGTGCCGACGGAGATGGCGACGGTCAACGGGAGGAGCAGCACCCCCAGTGCCAGCCCCTTGAGGGCCAGAATCCGAGCCACCCGATCGTTCCGGTCGATGGAGTGCCGGACCCGATCGGCGTCCGATCCCAGCAGGTTGGTGTTGATGACGTCGGCCAGCACCCACACCGCTACGGCGGTGGCGATCCCGGCCACCCGGACGTCGTCCCGGACGTGAGGGTCGTAGTGCTGATAGCCCACGTAGACGGCCGCCACCACCAGGTTGAAACCGAAACCGAGCAGCCAGCCCTTCCGCTCCGCGAATGTCCACCGGAGCTCATCGGCGATGTCGGCGATGATGCCGTCCGTCGGCTCCATCGCCTCCCCCACCGAGGCCGCTTCGCCG
>Ga0302279_10006622_pt1 | contig 12196 bp, 14 predicted proteins | sample III_Bog_N3_3_FD_194541 | JGI IMG/M metagenome (GOLD analysis project Ga0302279, IMG submission 194541) | Peat permafrost microbial communities from Stordalen Mire near Abisko, Sweden - III_Bog_N3_3 | ecosystem: Environmental > Terrestrial > Soil > Wetlands > Peat | place: Sweden: Abisko...
CGTTCGTGCCGGAGATCAGCAGCAGGCCGAGGCTTGCCGGCTCAGACGGCACAGGCTGGCGCCGGCACTTGGGCATGGCCGGACAGGTCGCGTAGCGTGGCGGCGGGGCCGCAGGCGGCGCATTCCGGGTCGGGCGGCAGCTTGATGGTGCGGAATCGCATCGCCAGCGCGTCCCACACCAGCAGGCGGCCGGCCATGCCCTCGCCGATGCCCAGAATTTCCTTCAGCACTTCGGTGGCCTGCAACGTGCCCATCACGCCGGTGACGGCGCCGAGCACGCCGGCCTCGCTACAGGTCGGCACCAGCCCGTCGGGCGGCGGTTCGGGATACAGGCAGCGGTAGCACGGGCAGCTCGGCCCGGCATGCGGCTTGAAAGTGGACAGTTGCCCCTCGAACCGCAGCACCGCCGCCGAGACCAGGGTTTTGCGCGCCAGCACGCAGGCATCGGCGACCAGAAACCGCGTGGCGAAATTGTCGGTGCCGTCGCAAACGATGTCGTAGCCGGCGATCAGGCCGAGTGCGTTGTCTGGGTTCAGCCGCTCAGTGTGGATGTTGGTTTGTGCGTCGGGGTTGATCGCCCGCGCGGCTTCGGCGGCGGATGCGGCTTTCGGGTGGCCGATGCGGGCAGAGGTGTGCGCCACCTGCCGTTGCAGGTTGGAGAGATCGACCGTGTCGTCATCGACGATGCCGATCGTGCCGACCCCGGCGGCGGCGAGATACAGAATGAGCGGGCTGCCGAGCCCGCCGGCGCCGACCACCAGCACGCGCGCCTCGCGCAGCTTTGCCTGCCCGATGCCGCCGACTTCCGCCAGCAGGATGTGGCGCGAGTAGCGTTCGATGTCGGCATCGCTGAAATCGAGGTCCATGCGCGCGAATATGGGGCGGCTTGGGGGCGACGGCGAGTCCGCGCGACGCCGCTCAGCGATACACCTCGCGCCGGTGTGCCACTCGCAGCACTATCACCAGCAACACGTCGTCATGCAGCGCGTAGATCACCCGCCAGTCGCCGACCCGCAGGCGATAGTGGTCGCTGCCCTGCAATGCCTTGACGCCGGCAGCGGCGCGGGGATCGGCGGCCAGTTTGGCGAGGCCGCGCAAAATCCGCGTTTGCACGCCACGATCCAGCGCCAGCAGTTCCGCCCGTGCGATGGGGCGGAACTCGACACGCCACGTCACGGGACGGAGTCAGGCTCGGTGGACAAGTCGATATCCAGTTCGCGGGCGAGGTCCGCGAGCGGGATGCCCGGCAGTCGGCCTTCTGCCTCCCAGCGTGCCATTGCCTCGGCCGCCAGACGCGAATCGACGGCATCCTCCATCGCCTCCAACGCCAGAACGTCCTCGATCGGCACCAGCGCCGCCACCGGCCGGCCTTGCCGTGTCAGCACCACACGCTCCTTGTCGTGTTCAGCGCGTGACAATGCGTCGGCGAACGGGGCCGGGGCGGCGTCGGCGGCGAGCGTGGCGTCGATGATGGCGGGCATCGTGTGACCGGATGCGATTCCAAGGCTGGAACATAGGCACGCGCGACGGCGAAGGCGAGAACGGCGGCGTGCTGGCGCGCCATTCCGTCATGGCAGCACTTTCCCCGGATTCAACACGCCGTCCGGGTCGAGCGCGTGCTTGATGCGCTGCATCGTCGCCAGTTCGGCGCCGCCGCGCCACAGCGGCATCATGTACGGCTTCAGCTTGCCGACGCCGTGCTCGGCGGAAAAACTGCCGTCGAGGTCGCGCACGACGGCATTGACGGTGTCCATGATCTCGTGGTCGCGCGCGAGGAACGCGGCGGCATCCATGTCGGCCGGCTGGGCCAGATTGAAATGGATGTTGCCGTCGCCGAAATGGCCGAACGGCACCACGCGGATGCCGGGGATCAGCGCCTCGCAGGCGGCCGAGGCCCGCCGGATCAGGTCGGGCACGCGCGAGACGGGAACGGACACGTCGTTCTTGACGCTGGCGCCCTCGCGCTTCTGCGCCTCCGCGTGCTCCTCGCGCAGCTTCCACATCGCCGCGCGCTGCGCGCCGCTTTCGGCGATGGCGGCGTCGGTGATGTCCTCGGCTTCCAGCGCCGCTTCCAGCGCGGCTTCCAGCGCCGCGCGCAACCCGGCGCCGGCGCGCGGTGTGGCCAGTTCGATCAGCGCGTAATGCGGCGAGGGGGCCGACAGCGGCAGCACCGCGCCCGGGATGTGGCGCAGCACGAACCCCATGCCGGTGCCGGCCATGTATTCGAATGCCTGCACCGAGGCCGGGTCCTGGCGATGCAGCCGGGTGAACAGCCGCAGCGCCGCCTCCGGCGAGGGCACGGCGCACAGCGCGACTTCGGTTTCCAGCGGGCGCGGCACCAGTTTCAGCACGGCGGCAGTGATGATGCCGAGCGTGCCCTCGGAGCCGACGAACAGCTGGCGCAGGCAATAGCCGGTGTTGTCCTTGCGCAGCCGGCGCAGCCCGTTCCAGATGCTGCCGTCGGCCAGCACCACTTCCAGGCCGAGCACGAGGTCGCGCGCATTGCCGTAGCGCACGGTGTTGTTGCCGCCGGCGTTGGTGGCCAGCACGCCGCCGATCTGCGCGCTGCCTTCGGCGGCGATCGACAGCGGCAGCAGGCAGCCGGCCGCGGCCGCCGCGTCCTGCGCCGTCTTCAGGGTGACGCCGGCATCCAGCGTGATGCTCAGATCCACCGCGTCGAGTGCCTGCACCCGGTTCATGCGGGCCAGGCCGACCACGACCTCGCTGCCGTCCTCGGCCGGCACCGCGCCGCCGACCATCGAGGTGTTGCCGCCCTGCGGCACCACGCCGACCCCGGCCGCCGCGCACAGGCGTACCACCTCGGCCAGCTCCGCCGTGTTCGCCGGACGCACCACTGCCGCGGCGCGGCCGCGATACAGGCCGCGCCAGTCCTGCGAGAACGGCGCGACGTCCTGCGCCTCGGTCAGAATGCCGTTGTCCCCGACCACGGCGCGCAGCCGGGGGATCAGGGTCGCCGTCGCTGCCGTCATGTCTGTGCTTCCGGGGTGGTCCTAGCGCGAACTGAAGCGCAGGCCGAGCCGGTCGCGCAAGCCGCGCTTGCCGAATGCCGCCAGCGCGGCGGTAATGGTCGGGCGCACCGCCTCGATGATCGAGTCCGGCGTGCGCTCGGACAGGCATTGCGGCTTGGCGAGGCCGCGCGGGCAGTTGCTCTGCCAGTCGTCGGTGGTCCACCAGCAATCGCCGCAGGTCGGCGGTGGCAGATTGATGTTGTCCTTGTACGACAGGTAGCCGACCGGGGTCGGGCCGAACACCACGCAACAGCGCGTGCCGACCGCCGTCGCCAGATGCACCAGACCGCCCTCGCTGTCGAAATGCAGCATGGCGCCGCGCAGAATCTCGGCGGTCTCGCCCAGGCTGGTGCGGTTGGTCAGATGCACGTCGGCGTGCGGAATGCGCGCGCTGGAATGGCCGCCGAGCTGCACCACGGTGATCTCGCGGAATTCCGACTTCAGCTGCGCGATGACGCGGTCATAGGCCGGGTAGGCGCGGGTCGAGCGGTCCGCGGGCGGCGTGCGCGCGCCTTTCGGCAGGAACGAGTAATCGACGTCGAAGCCGTTATGCACAGTGACGTAGCGCCGCCCGTCCAGTTCGAAGCGGTCCAGCACGCCGGCGAGGCTGCCGACATCGAGTTCGTCGCCGCCATAGGCGAGGCCGGCGATGCTGTGGCTGATGCGGTTGCGGCCGACGCCCATGAAGCCGGCGCGGCGCGCCAGCAGGCTGTCGGTACGCGGGCTAGTCGAGATGAACAATTCGTACTGCGTTTCCGCCTTGCCGATCGCCTCGGCGACCTCGGCGAGCACCGAGTTGGTGGCGCGCAGCCGGTCCGGCTTGTAGTTGTCCCGGTCGATCGAGAGGAACTGCATGATCCACAGGCCAAGCGGGTAGGCGTGCCGGTTCTCGTCCCAGGCGGTGGCTTCGTCGTAGACGGCGCGGCAATTCGGGAACGCCGAAAACAGCCAGCGCGCGGCGGCCGGGCGCGAGCTGTAGACGTCGAACACGAATGGGTTGGCGTATTTCGACAGGTCGCGGACGAATCGGGCGGCGGCGATATGGTCGCCGAGGCTGCCGGTGACCAGAAAGGCAATCGCGAGCGGTGCATCGTCCTGCGGCATCGAGTGCTCCTTCGCGGGGCTAGCGGTGAAGCGTGGCGGACGACCGCACTGAATAACAACCCATTAACGATAGCGGTCACTGCCCCGGCATGCAACGGGACCTTGCGGCGATTGTGAATCAGGAACGGTTACTGCTTCGCATTGCTATATAATTGGCAGCAGAGATTGTTTGCTGCGCCGCAACCTATTCACCGCGCCAGACCGCGATACGCGCGGCGCCGTGGGCGCGTTCGGCCAGCAGCGTGCCCAGCGCGGGCAACGCCTCGGCGCGGCCGAATTCCGCGACGATCAGCGCTGCCGGCGCGATCCAGCCGGCGGCGGCGAGCGCCGCGATCGCGCGCGGCACCAGATCCTGCGCATAGGGCGGGTCGAGGAACAGCAGGCGGCAGGCGCTGCCGGGCGGTGGCCGCGTCGCGTCGGCGGCCAGCACACGGGAGGTTGTTGCCGCCTTGCAGGCAACAATGTTGCCGCGTAGCGCAGTCAATGCCGCCTTGTCGGTTTCCAGGAAGGTCGCCGAGGCGGCGCCGCGCGACAGCGCCTCCAGCCCGAGCGCGCCGGTGCCGGCGAAGGCGTCCAGCACCGCGACGCCCGCGATTGCGTCCCGTCCGGCCCAGGGTGCGTGCAGCAGCATGTCGAACAGCGCCTGCCGCACGCGGTCGGCGGTCGGCCGCGTGGTGGCGCCCGGCGGCGCCACCAGCGTGCGGCCGCGCCACGCGCCGGCGACGATCCTCATACGACGCGCGGCGTCACGGACGTTCGGGCGGCAACTGCTCGCGCAGCACCTTCGCCGGCACTTCTTCGACATCGTTCGGCGGCAGCAGGCCAAGCTGAAACGGTCCGTAGGCGACACGGATGAGCCGAGAAACCTGGAAGCCGAGATGCGCCATCACCTTGCGCACCTCCCGGTTGCGGCCTTCGCGCAGGCCGACGGTCAGCCAGCAATTGTCGCCCTTGCGGCTGTCGAGCCCGGCGTCGATCGGGCCGTATTTCTCGCCGTCGATGGTCACGCCGTTCGCCAGCGCGGCGAGGCGCCCCGGGTCCGGCACGCCGAACACGCGCACGCGGTAGCGGCGCAGCCACCCATTCGCCGGCAGTTCCAGCCGCCGCGCCAGCGCGCCGTCGTTGGTCAGCAGCAACAGCCCCTCGCTGTTGAGGTCGAGGCGGCCGACGCTGACCACGCGCGGCAGGCCGGGCGGCAGCCGCTCGAACACGGTCGGGCGATCCTGCGGGTCCTTGTGCGTGGTTACCAGCCCGGCCGGCTTGTGATAGCGCCACAGCCGCGCCTTCCCCGGCGCTTCTACCAGCGCGCCATCGACGGTGATCAGGTCGCCGTCTGCCACGAACGTCGCCGGATGCGTGACGGTGATGTTGTTGAGCCGCACGCGGCCTTCGGCGAGCATCTTCTCGGCATCGCGGCGGCTGGCGACGCCGGCATGGGCGAGATATTTGGCGATCCGCTCGCCGCGTTCCGGTTCGTCGCTCATGCCGCCGCCCCAATCAGCGCGTCGAACACGCGACGGTCGCCGGGGTCGATCAAAAATTCGGGATGCCACTGCACGCCAAGGCAGAATTTGGCGCGCGCGTCCTCGATGCCCTCGATCACGCCGTCCGGGGCGGTGGCGTTGACCACCGCGACCGGGCCGGGATCGCGCACCGCCTGATGGTGGGCGGAGTTCACCGCCATGCGGTCCGCCCCGACGATCTTGTGCAGCAGCGTGCCGGCGCGCACCGCGACCTCGTGCCCGGCCTCGTGGCGCGGGTTCGGCTGCTCGTGCGGCAGCGCCCCGGGCACCGCGTCCGGAATGTGCTGGATCAGCGTGCCGCCGAGGGCGACCGCCAGCAATTGCTGGCCGCCGCAGATGCCCAGTACCGGCATGTTGCGCGCCAGCGCGCCGCGCAAAAGCGCCAGTTCGGCAGCGGTACGGCCGGCCTTCAGCGTGACGCTGCCATGCCGTTCGCCCTCGCCGTACAGCGACGGATCGACGTCGAACGCGCCGCCGGTGACGACGAGCGCAGAAATATGGTCGAGCCAGTCGGCGGCGAGTGCGGGCAGATGCGGCAGCGCCACCGGCAGGCCGCCGGCGCCGGCAATGGCGTCGAGGTAGTTGGCGCGAATGGCGTACCAGGGGTATTTCGAGTAACCGCCGGGCTGCTCGGCATCCAGGGTCACCCCGATCACGGGGCGCGAATGGTGGGTCATGCGTGTTGCTAGCGCCGCGGCGGGTTCCTCGGCAAGAAGAGCGCATGGACCCGATGCAGATCGCGCTCGCCGAAGCTCGCGCCGCCGCCGCCCGCGCCGAGGTGCCGGTGGGTGCCGTGGTGGTCGGGCCGGACGGCGCGGTGCTGGCGCAGGCAGGCAACCGCACCGAGCAGGATAACGACTCCAGCGCCCACGCCGAATTGCTGGCGCTGCGCGCGGCGGCGCGACGGCGCGGTTCGCCGCGCCTGCCGGACTGCGACCTTTATGTCACGCTGGAGCCGTGCCCGATGTGCGCGGCGGCGATCGGCCTGTTCCGCGTCCGCCGTCTGGTGTTCGGCGCCTACGACCCCAAGGGCGGCGGCGTCGAGCACGGCGCGCGCGTGTTTGACGCGGCGTCCTGCCACCACCGGCCGGAGGTGGTCGGCGGCGTGCGCGAACGCGAGGCGGCGGCGCTGCTGCGCGATTTCTTTGCCGCGCGGCGCTAACCCGCGCGGCCGGCCGCGCGGCCGATGCCGGAGTAGACAAACCCGGCCTCGCGCATCGCGTCGGGGTCGAAAATGTTGCGCAGATCGACGATGACGTTGCCGGCCATCAACGCGCGCAGCCGGTTCGGCGCGAGCGCACGAAACTCGTTCCATTCGGTGATCACCACCAGCGCGTCGGCGCGGGTCGCGGCCTCCAACCCGCTGCGGCAGTATTCCACCGATGGCGGCAGCAGCGGCCGCGCCTGTTCCGTACCCTGCGGATCGAAGGCGCGCAGGATGGCGCCCTGCTCGGCCAGTGCCGCAAGGATCGGGATCGCCGGCGCCTCGCGCATGTCGTCGGTCTCGGGTTTGAAGGTCAGGCCGAGCACGCCGATGGTCTTGCCGCGCACGCTGCCGCCGCAGGCAGCCACCACGCGGTCGGCCATCGCCACCTTGCGGGCGTCGTTGATTGCCACAGTGGTTTCTACCAGACGGCTCGGCGCGCCGGCGTCGCGGGCGATGCGCACCAGCGCCAGCGTGTCCTTCGGGAAGCAGGAGCCGCCGAAGCCCGGGCCGGGGTGCAGGAATTTGCGGCCGATGCGGCCATCCAGGCCGACGCCGCGCGCCACCTCGTGCACGTCCGCCCCGATTTTTTCGCTGATATCGGCCATTTCGTTGATGAAGGTGATCTTCATCGCGAGGAACGCATTGGCCGCGTATTTGATCAGTTCAGCGGATTCCAGGCCGGTGAACAGGATCGGCGTCTCGATCAGGAACAGCGGGCGATACAGCCGCCGCAGCACCTCGCGCGCGCGCTCGCTGTCGGTGCCGATGACCACGCGGTCCGGCCGCATGAAGTCGGTGATGGCGCTACCCTCGCGCAAAAATTCCGGGTTGGAGGCGACATCGACCTCGGCGTCAGGCCGCAGGCGCGCCAGCCTCGCCGCGATTTCCCGCCCGGTGCCGACCGGGACGGTCGATTTGGTCACCACCACAGTGTAGCGGTCGAGTGAGGCTGCGATCTGTTCGACCGCCGCGTAGACATAGGTCAGGTCGGCATGGCCGTCGCCGCGCCGGGTCGGTGTGCCGACCGCGATCATCACCGCGTCGGCGCCGCGCACGGCGGCGGTGATGTCGCCGCCGAAGCTGAGCCGACCGGCGGCGACGTTCTCGGCGACCAGACGGTCGAGACCGGGTTCGTAGATCGGGATGCGCCCGTCGCGCAGCGCGGCGAGACGGTCGGCGTCGGCTTCCACCACCGCGACCTCGACGCCGAACTCCGCGAAGCACGCCCCGGACACGAGCCCGACATATCCGCCGCCGATCATCGCGATCCGCATGACTTTGCCTTCCTTCGCACTGGGCCACCTGCCCGCGCCGCCTCAACGCGCGGCACTTGGTGGCGCGCCTTGCGCAACGGGGTCAGGCCCCGCCGCGTGACGACCGCCCTGCTAGCGCCGCTTTGTCAAGAGACTGTTGTGCGGTCGGGCGGCCGGCGAGCTGGCGCGAAAATCTGGCGTAAAATCGTATAACCAGAATCGAAGATGATTCTATCAAGCTAAAGTGATCGCAGTCACGTACGCGTGCGCGGCCCCTTGAGTGCGGCGCGGCGTCGCGCCAACTAAAGCCCAGCAGAGGGTCGCGGCTATGTTCGGCGCGTTATTTGCCGGATGAGCATGTTTGACCACTGCGGCTTATAGGAGAGCATCCATGACAAGAGTTTCCGGTAAACGCTTCATATCATCGGCCGTGCTTGCCGCCGCGCTGGCCGTTTCGGCCGCCGCGCCGGCCTTCGCCGACGGGCGCTGGGAGCACCGCGGCGGCTGGGGCGGCGGGCATGAGCGCCACGACTGGGGCGGTGGCCGCGGCGGCCCCGGCATCGGTGGGGCGCTGCTTGGCCTTGGCGTGGGCGTGGCGATCGGCTCGGCCATCGCGGCGCCGCCCGCCTACTACGCGCCGCCGCCGGCCGTCTACTACGGCTACTGAGCCGCAATCCGCGCGCGCCGTTTCTTCACTATAACAGAATGAGACCCCGTATCATGCGTCCGATCACGTCCAACCAAGTGACTTCGGCTATCTTCGCGCTCGTCCTGGCCCTGCCGGTGGCGGCTTGGTCGCAGACCACCACGGCTCCGGTCGGGGCCCCGGCCGTCGCTCCCGCGACGACCGCGGCGCCGATCGAGAAGATGGCCGACGCCTCCGCCGATACGAAAATGAGCCGCCAGGCGAAGGTGGAGCAGCGCATCGCCGACATGCACGCCACCCTCGGCATCACCGCGCCGCAGGAGGCGCAATGGGACAAATTTGCCCAGGTAATGCTCGACAATGCGCAGGCGATCGACACGGCTGAGGGCAAGACCGCCGACAAGGCCGAGAGCCGCAACGCCGAGCAGGCGCTGAAGGCCTATGCCACCATCGCCGAACTGCACGCACGCAACGTTGAGAAACTGGCGAGCGCGTTCGACACGCTGTACGGCACGCTGACGCCCGCGCAGAAGACGGCGGCGGACGACATGTTCCGCGTCAAAGCCGAGGAACATGCCGCCAAGCAGGGCGGCTAAACCCAACGGCGGGGCCGCGCCGCGAGGCGCGGCCCCGTACCTATTCCGCCGCCGGCACCGGGACGCGTTCCAGCTTGCGGTCGTGGCGCAGCAGCGCGACCGCGACCAGCGACACCAGCGCCAGCGCCGCGATCACCAGCAGGCCGCCCGCGAAGCTGCCGGTCGCATCCTTGATCCAGCCCATCGCGTAGGGTCCGACAAAGCCCGACAAATTGCCGAGCGCATTGATGATGGCGATCCCCGCCGCCGAGGCCGGGCCGCTGAGGAACGCCGCCGGCAACGTCCAGAACACCGGCAGGCTGGAAAATACACCGAACGCCGCCAGCGTCAGCGCCGCCATTTTCAGGATCGGCTCGTCCACCACCGCCGCCGCCGTGATGCCGAGTGCGGCCACGAATAGCGGGATGCCGACATGCACCTTGCGCTCCATGCGCTGGTCGGAGCGGCGGCCCCAGACGATCATGCTGACGGTGCCGACGGCATACGGGATCGCGGTGATCAGGCCGATCTGCAACTTGGTCAGGCCGCCGAAGCCCTGCACGATCTGCGGCAGCCAGAAGCCGATACCGTAATTGGTGGCGACCGCGCCGAAATAGATCAACGCCAGCGTCAGCACGCGCGGATCCAGCAGCGCCTGCCCGACCGAGAGGTCTTCGCGGCTCTGCCGCTGGCGCTCCTCGGCGGCGAGGCGGCCGGCGAGCCAGCGCCGCTCGTCATCGGCGAGCCAGCGCGCGTCCGCCGGCCGGTCGGTCAGGTAGAAAAACACCACGACTGACAGGAGCAGCGCCGGCAGCGCCTCCAGAATGAACATCCACTGCCAGCCTTTCAGCCCGGCGACGCCGTCCAGATACAGCAGCATGCTGGAGACCGGCGCGCCGATCACGCTGGAGGCCGGGATGGCGGCCATGAACCAGCCGACGATGCGGCCGCGATAAGTGGCGGGGAACCACAGCGTCAGGAAGAAGATGATGCCGGGAAAGAACCCGGCTTCGGCGATGCCGAGCAGCACGCGCACCACGTCGAAACTGGTCTCGCCGGTGACGAAGGCGTTGGCGCCCGACACCAGCCCCCAGCTGAACATGATGCGCGCGATCCATTTGCGTGCGCCGAACTTGTGCAGCAGCAGGTTCGACGGCACTTCGAAGATGAAATACGCCAGGAAGAAGATGCCGGAGGCCAGACCATAGGCGCTGGCCGACAGGCCGAGGTCGCCGCGCATGGTCAGGCCGGCGAAGCCCACATTCACCCGGTCGAGATAGGCGACGAAATAGCAGAGCACCAGAAACGGCACGAGGCGTCGCGTGACTTTTGCCATCGTGCGCTGTTCAACGTCGCCCATCGTTCCCCCCGCGGCGCAACTTCGGCGCCGGATTTTCGTGCGGGGGCAGGGTTCATCGACCGGCGGGGCTTTGGCAAGCCCCCGCGCGCAAAACCGCGCGCGGCGGCAGGTCAGGCGGGCTCTGCCACCTTGGCGGGCGCCGGTTGCGGGCGTCGCACGGCCGGTGCTGTGGCCGCCACGCGGAGCGGCGGGGCTGCGACCCGCGTGGCTTCGCGCCAAACGGCGTCGTCGATGCCGCGCCACAGGGCGAGGGGATCGCTTGCCGGCTCGGGTCGCATGGCCCCACTCCTGCTGACCGGCCGGAGGCTACGACGCAAAAATGAGAAAGACGTTAAGCCGGGCGCATGGTCAGGCGGCGCTGACGCCGCCGCGTTCCTGCCAGACGACGCGGGAGAGCAACACCAGCGCCGCCGAATAATAGTCGTCCGCCGCGCCGACATGCGGCAGGTCGGGCGTGGTGGCGCCGGGACGGGTGGCGCGGGCGACCTGCGCGATGGCGCCGACACCGGCGCTGGCCGCGAACGGGGCAAACGCGCCGCTGCCGAGGTCGACCCAGGCCGGCAGTTGGCTGCGCTCCGGGTCGGTCCAGAACTCTGCCGCCGCCGCCAGGCTCGGTTCGTCGGTCAGGCCCGCCCAGGCGAGATTGAGCGGCACCCGCACCGCATCCCAGGAGAACCGCGCCGGCCAGCCTTTCGCCGGCGCCAGATGGTCGAGCGAGCCGTGCGCGATCTCCAGCCAGTCGGCCGGCAGGCGCCATTGCCCGAAGCTGGCACGGCGCAGGATACGCAGGCCGTCGGCTTGCAGGCGCTCCCACAGCGGGTCCGGCACCACGTCGGCCAGCGCCGCCAGCGCCGGGAACACGTAATAGGACGGGTTGATGATGACGCGGCCGGGATGCTCGAAGCCGAACGCGGCGGGCAGCAGCACCACCCCGCCGCCGACCTCGCGCACGCAGTTGCGCAGCAGATCGGCGCCGATGCAGCCGGCGGCGTCGGTATAGGCGGTGCTGCCCCAGCGCTGTCCGGCGCGCAGCAACGCCAGCGCGATCAGCAGATCGCCGTCGGCGGCATTGTTCGGGTCGTCGACCGGCACCGCCACGTTCGGGCGGTAGCGCCATGCGTGCAGCGCATCGTCCGGCCGCTTCAGGTTCTGCTGCGTCCAGGCGTGCAGCCGGTCGAGGCTCTCGCGGTCACCGAAATGCTCGGCAAACAGCATGCCGTAGCCCTGGCCCTCGCTGTGGGTGACGCCGTGATTGCCGGTATCGACGACGCGGCCTTCCGGCGTGACGAAGCGGTCCTGGAAGGTCCGCCAATCGGCCAGCGACGGATCGTCGGCCGCCGGCGACAGCCTGGATTGCAACGCGCGCGCCGCGACGGCGCCGACCGCACCGGCCGCGCAGGCAGCCGCCATCAGGCCGAGCAGCAGGCCGCGACGCGGTACGCCGGCGCGAACGGGCCGCTCCGCCGGACGGTTATGCAACGGGTCATCCATATCCGCCG
>Ga0302279_10006628_pt1 | contig 12184 bp, 14 predicted proteins | sample III_Bog_N3_3_FD_194541 | JGI IMG/M metagenome (GOLD analysis project Ga0302279, IMG submission 194541) | Peat permafrost microbial communities from Stordalen Mire near Abisko, Sweden - III_Bog_N3_3 | ecosystem: Environmental > Terrestrial > Soil > Wetlands > Peat | place: Sweden: Abisko...
CGCGTGCCCGGGGTCTCCAACTTGAGACCCTTGAACACGTGCTCGACCTGATCGCCCTCTCCCTTTTCGTCTTCATAGACCGCGCGCTGGGTGCCCTGGAGCTCCCACAGCACGTGCGGCATGCCGACGTTCGGGAAAACACTATTATTCCATCCCGTCGGCCGGGACTCGTCCCGATAGAACGAACGGAGATAGGTATACAGGTAATCCGCCCCGGATCCCTTGGCACCGGAGCGCGAGCGGGTGATCACCGACAGGTCGGGCGGGACGGTCCCGAAGAAGGCCTTGGCATCCTTGGGATCCAGGGAGGTCTTCATCAGGTCGCCCACCTTGTCGCCGGCGAACAGCAGATTGGATTTTATCTGATCGTCGGTCAGGCCGATGTCGTGCAGGCGGTTGTAGCGCATGTACGCCGCCTGGTGGCAGTTCAGGCAGTAGTTGACGAACAGCTTTGCGCCGTGTTGCAGGGCAGCCTGGTCGGTGAGCCGCTCCGTCGGGAACTTGTCCCAGGCCGGGCCGCCCTCCTGGGCGAACGCCGCGCCGCAGAACGAGAACGCCACGAAGAGGCTGGCGATGAAACGCTTCATGAGGGTGACTTTCTTCATGGCGATCAGTGCGCGTGGAAGACGACGCGATCCGGAACCGGCTTGAACGTGCCCATCTGGCTCCACCAGGGCATCAGCAGGAAGAAGCCGAAGTAGAGCACCGTGCCGATTTGGGACATGGCCGTCTTCAACGGATCGGGCGGCTCGATACCCAGGTAGCCGAGGATCAGGAAGGTGGCCACGAACACGCCGTAGACCGCCTTGTGCCAAGCCGGTCGGTAGCGGATCGACTTGACCGGGCTCTGGTCGAGCCAGGGCATGAAAAACAGGATCACGACCGAGCCGCCCATCACCAGCACGCCCCAGAACTTCGCGTCGCAGCCCGCGAGCGCCGGGATGTTGGTGCCCTTGAACAGGCCGAAGCCGGTCAGCACCACCAGCGCGACGACGACGATCACCGACTTGGCCATGCCGCTGAACTTGCCCTTCCACAGTGCCAGCAGCGTCGCGACGATCAACAGCACGTCGAACACCTTCATCATGTCGTCTGTCGTGGCGCGCAACATCGAGTAGAACGGCGTGAAGTACCAGACCGGCGCGATGTGCGGCGGCGTCTTCAGCGAGTCGGCGGGAATGAAGTTGTTGGACTCCAGGAAGTAGCCGCCCATCTCCGGAGCGAAGAACACCACCGCGCTGAACAGGATCAGGAAGCCGACCACGCCCAGCAGATCGTGCACCGTGTAGTACGGGTGGAACGGGATGCCGTCCAGCGGGATGCCTTGCGCGTCCTTCTTGGCCTTGATCTCGACGCCGTCCGGATTGTTGGAGCCGACCTCGTGCAGCGCGATGACGTGCGCGACGACCAGGCCCAGCAGGATCAGCGGGATCGCGATCACGTGGAAGCTGAAGAAGCGGTTGAGCGTGGCGTCCGACACCACGTAGTCGCCGCGGATCATCAGCGAGAGGTCGGGGCCGACGAACGGGATCGCCGAGAACAGGTTGACGATCACCTGCGCGCCCCAGTACGACATCTGGCCCCAGGGCAGCAGGTAGCCCATGAAGGCCTCGCCCATCAGGCACAGGAAGATCGCGCAGCCGAAGATCCAGACCAGCTCGCGCGGCTTGCGGTACGAGCCGTACAGGAAGCCGCGGAACATGTGCATGTACACGACGATGAAGAACGCCGAGGCACCGGTGGAGTGCATGTAGCGCACCAGCCAGCCCCAGGGCACGTCGCGCATGATGTACTCGACCGACGCGAACGCCTGCGCGGCGTCGGGCTTGTAGTGCATCACCAGGAAGATGCCGGTCACGATCTGGATCACCAGCACCAGCAGCGCCAACGAGCCGAAGAAGTACCAGAAATTGAAGTTCTTGGGCGCGTAGTACTCGGAAAGGTGTTCCTTCCAGAGCTTGGTCGCGGGAAAGCGGTTGTCGACCCAGGTCAGCAGCTTGACGCCGGCAGAGGCATTCGCGGGAGCTACCTTCATTTCAGCCATGTGGTCCTCGTTGTTTCGATTCAGCGCAAAGACGGGAGCGACAACAGGTCAGCCCTTGTTGTTCGCGTCTTCGCCGATCACCAGCTTGTTGTCGTTGCCGGCCACGTACATGTGCGGCGGCACCCGCAGGTTGTCCGGCGCGGGCTTGTTCTTGAAGACGCGACCGGCCATGTCGAACGTCGAGCCGTGGCAGGGACACAGCCAGCCACCCGGCCAGTCGGCGGGCAGCGAGGGCTGCGCGCCTTCGGTGAACTTGTCGCCGGGCGAGCAGCCCAGGTGCGTGCAGATGCCCACCACCACCAGCACCTCGGGCTTGATCGAGCGATGCTCGTTGCGCGCGTAGGGCGGGGTCTGTTCGTCGGGGTTGCGCTTCGAATCGGGGTCGGCGAGTTCGGCCGTGTCCTTGGACAGCGAGGCGATCATCTCGGGCGTACGGCGCACGATCCAGACCGGCTGCCCGCGCCATTCGACGGTCTTCTTCTCGCCTGCCTTCAGGTCGGAGATGTCCACTTCCACCGCAGCGCCTGCGGCCTTTGCGCGCTCCGACGGCGCGAACGTGCTGACGAACGGCACCGCCGTCGCCACACCTGCCACCGCTCCCGCGCCGCACGTGATGGCGACCCACCTCCGCTTGCTTTCGTCGATACCGTCGTGCACTACAACGCTTTCACTCATGAGCATCCTCGAGCCGAATTCAGTCCTGGGCAACGCCTCTGAGTTTAGCGTGCACAACGGCGCGTTCGAGTGACCCGGACACCACAGGCAAACCCTTGGTACGCCAACCTGCGCACGCATCTTGACGCCCGCTATTGACGCGATCCGGCGCGCGGTAATACTGCGAGGTGGACATCGAGTGCGGGCATTTCCACACCACGCACGATCAATGATCTCCATCAACCTCAAGCAGAAAATACAGGAGTAGACACATGGGATTCGCAACAGAATTCAAGGAATTCGCGGTCAAGGGCAACGTCATGGATCTGGCCGTCGGCGTGATCATCGGTGCTGCGTTCGGCAAGATCGTCGACTCGGTCGTCAACGACCTGATCATGCCGTTGATCAGCAAGGTGACCGGGGGCCTGGATTTCTCGAACTACTTCATCCCGCTGGCCGGCCAGACGGCCACCACGCTGGCCGAGGCCAAGAAGGCCGGCGCCGTGTTCGCGTACGGCAACTTCCTGACCGTCGCCCTGAACTTCGTGATCCTCGCGTTCATCATCTTCCTGATGGTCAAGCAGATCAACAAGCTCAAGCACGAAGCGCCGAAGGCCGCCCCGGCCACGCCGGAAGACGTCGTGCTGCTGCGCGAGATCCGCGACTCGCTGAAGAAGTGACGTCCTGAAGTCCCGTCAGGACAGAGGCCGCCGCCCGCGAGGGCGCGCGGCCTTTTTCATGGCGCGAGCCGCCGCGCCATCCGCGCTGCCGCGACCAGGCTGGCCGGGTCGGCGACGCCGCGTCCGGCGATGTCGAACGCCGTGCCGTGATCGGGACTGGTGCGCACGAACGGCAGCCCCAGCGTCACGTTGACGCCCTGCTCCACGCCGAGGTACTTCACCGGGATCAGGCCGTGGTCGTGCGTCATCGCGACGACGAAGTCGAACTCGCCCGGCCTGGCCGCGGCATGGCGCGCGCGCATGAAGACCGTGTCGGGCGCGAACGGCCCGCTGGCCGCGATGCCGGCGGCACGCGCCTGCGCGATGGCCGGCGCGATCACGCGGATCTCCTCGTCGCCGAACAGGCCGCCTTCGCCGGCGTGCGGGTTCAGGCCCGCGACCGCGATGCGCGGCGCCTGGATGCCCAAGCGCCGGCCGGCGGCGTGGGTGATGGCCAGCGTGTCGACGATCACTTGGGTGGACAACGCATCGATCGCGCGCCGCAGCGACAGGTGGATGGTCACGAGCACGACGCGCAACTCGTCGTTGGCCAGCATCATGCGCACCGGCGGCGCGGGCTCGCCAGGCGCAACGGCCAGCGCCTGCAGCATCTCGGTGTGGCCGGGAAACGCGACCCCCGCGGCCGACAGCGCTTCCTTGTGGATCGGCGCGGTGACGATCGCGCGGCCCGCGCCTTCGCGCATCCACGCGACGGCCTGCTCGATGCAGCGCGCGGCAGCCGCGCCGGCGCGCGCATCGATGGCGCCGAACGGCAACCCGGCGAGACCGTCACCGAGACCGGGCGGCGCGCACACAGCCAGCGCGCCGCCAGGGCATGTCGCGCGGTCGGCCGGATGCTCGAACACCGCGACGGGCAGCATGAGCCCGCAGGCCGCGACGGCGCGTCGCAGCACGCCGACGTCGCCGATGACGACCGCGTCGTCGAGCTCGCCGGCGGCCGCGGCGCGAGCGATGATCTCCGGCCCGATGCCGCTCGCATCGCCCATCGTGACGAGCAGCGGTGGCGTGGCGGTGGTGACGTTGTGGCGCGTGGGCATCGCAAGATTGTTCCACGCGCATGCCGCATGCCACACTGGACGCCTCGATGCCCCGCAGCTCCGCCGTGCCATTCCAGTCGTCCGTCTCCGCTCGCATTGCTGCCCTGACGCTGTGCGCCGTCACCGTCGCGTCGACTTCGGCACAACCGCTGGTCGCGCCCGCGAAGACGCCGCTGGCACCTTCGCCCGGCGACGCGAAGCGCTTCCACGCCAGCCTGGAGGCCACACGCTTTCGGGCACTGCTGGACAACGACTGGCAATGGCAGGCGCAGCAGTACCCCGAGCGCGCCACGGCCGCTGGCGACCATCGCTACGACGACCAGCTGACCGACGCCTCGCCCGAGGCCGTCGCACGGCGCGAGGAACACGACCGCGCGCAGCTGAAGGCACTCAAGAAGATCGACCTGGACGTGCTGACCGGCGAGGACCGGATCTCGTACGACTTCGCGCTGCAGCAGGCCCAGATGGCGGTCGACAGGCAGCGCTACCCGGCGCTGCGCACGCGTGTGCTCTCGGCCGTCGATGGCGTTCAGATCGAGCTGCCGTCGATGATGAGCGACTTCCCGGTGCGCACCGAGCTCGACGCCCGCCACGCGCTGGCGCGGCTGCAGGCGATGCCGCACCGCATCGCGCAGGACATCGCCTGGCTGCGCGAAGGCCAGCGGCTCGGGTGGATCACGTTCAAGCCGTCGCTGTCGCAAGTGCCCGACCAGATCGACCGCCTGCTGGCCATGCCGTTGAGCGACCAACCGCTGCTCGCGCCCTTCACGCGCCTGCCCGCCGACATGCCCGCCGAACGCCGCACCGCGCTGCAGGACGAGGCCGCCAACGTGCTGCAGACGCAGGTCGCGCCGGCCTTCCTCGAACTGCGCAGGGTGGTGGTAGAGGAATTGCTGCCGGCCAGTCCCGACAACGGCGCGCTGAGCGCCTACCCGGACGGCGACGCCCTCTACAAGCTGTTCGTGCGCGACCAGACCACGCTCGCACTCGATGCGAAGGCCATCCATGAGACCGGCGTGGCCGAGATGGCGCGCCTGCACGCGCAGATCGCCGCCGTGATGAAGCAGGCGGGCTTTGCCGGATCCGAGGCCGACTTCGCGGACCAGCTCGCGCGCGAACCGAAGTCCTGGTATTCGAACGCCGACGACCTGCTGGCCGGCTACCGCGACCTGGCCAAGCGCATCGATCCCTTGCTCACGCAGCTGTTCCTGGTCCTGCCGCGTACGCCCTACGGTATCCGCGCCGCGCCCGGAAACCCCGGCGCGAGCATGCGGGAGTCCTATTCACCCGGCGCGGCCGACGGGTCGACGCCCGGCTGGGTCAACGCCAACGTCGCCGCGCTGGCGCAGCGGCCGAAGTGGGGCATGGCGGACCAGTTCCTGTACGAGGGCGTCCCCGGCCACCACCTGCAGGCTTCGCGCGCGCACGAGTTCGTGCAGTTGCCGATGTTTCGCCGCATGGCCGACCCCAACGCCTACGTCGCGGGCTGGGCGCTGTACGCCCAGGACCTGGGCGACGAGCTCGGTCTGCACGACGATCCTGCCGCGCGCTACGGCCACCTGCACGAGCAGGCGTGGCACGCGGGACTGCTGGTGGTGGACACCGGCATCCACGCGCTGGGCTGGACGCGCGCGCAAGCCGTCGACTACCTGGTCGACGAGGCCGGCCTCGCGCGCGACGATGCCACCGCCGAGGTCGACCGCTGCTACGTCCGGCCCGGCCAGGCGCCGGGCGGCAAGCTGGGCGAGCTCAAGCTGCTGGAACTGCGCCAGAAGGCGCGCGAGGCGCTGGCGACACGCTTCGATCCGCGCGCATTCAACCAGGAACTGATCGACCACGGCGCGCTGCCGCTGCCGCTGCTCGAACGCGTCATCGGCGACTGGACACAGCGCGTGCTCAGCGGCACGGCGCTGCCCCCGATCGCGGACGCCCGATGATGCGCAAGCTCTGGCTGCTGTTCGCGCAGGCGGTGACCGTCACGCTCGCCGTCGTCGTGGTGCTGGCCGCCTGGAAGCCGCAGTGGTGGGCCTCCGCGCGTTCGCGCGAGCTCGCATCTACGCCCACGCCCGCGGCGCCCCCCGCGCGCGCGCCGGCCCTCCTCGAGGCCCCGCCGCTGCCCGCGCACGGCGCGGTGTCCAACGGCTTCGCCGCGGCGGTTCGGCGTGCCGCGCCGGCGGTGGTGGCCATCACGGCCAGCAAGACGACGCTGCGCAGGACGGCCGCCGCCAACGGCACGTCGCCCTGGCCGCGCGACCCGTTCGGCAACGGCCGCAACCAGACCCAGACCGGCCTGGGCTCGGGCGTGCTGGTGTCGGCCGACGGCTACCTGCTGACCAACCAGCACGTGGTCGACGGCGCCGACGACATCGAGGTGACGCTGTCGGACGGCCGCTCCGCCAGCGCCACCGTGGTGGGCACCGACGCCGACTCCGACCTCGCGCTGCTGAAGGTATCGCTGGACCACCTGCCGGTGATCCCGTTCGGCGACATCCGGCAGCTATCGGTCGGCGATCCGGTGCTGGCGATCGGCAACCCGTTCAACGTCGGCGAGACGGTCACGTCCGGCATCGTCAGCGCGCTCGACCGCAACCAGCTGGGCCTGTCGACGATCGAGAACTTCATCCAGACCGACGCCGCGATCAACCCCGGCAACTCGGGCGGCGCGCTGGTCGATGGCGAAGGCCGGCTGGTGGGCATCAACACGGCGATCTTCTCGCGCAGCGGCGGCAGCATGGGCATCGGCTTCGCGATCCCCGTGGACATCGCCCGCGAGGTGATGGACGCGCTGATTCGCGACGGCCAGATGACGCGCGGCTGGATCGGCGTGCAGCCGCGCGACCTCACGCCCGAGTTCGCCGACAGCTTCCAGTTGCCGGTACGTCAAGGGGTATTGGTGACGGGCGTGCTGCGCGACGGCCCCGCCGCCCAGGCCGGCCTGAAGCCCGGCGACGTGGTGACGGCCATCGGCGGCGTGAAGATCTCCAACACCGCGCAGCTGCTGCGCGCGGTCGGTGCGCTCAAGCCGCCGTCCAGCGCGGTGCTGGCGGTGCAGCGCGGCAGCGATGCGATGACGCTGAACGTGCCGGTGGCCAAGCGCCCGCCCGCCAGGCCGCGCGAGGCCGACCAGCCTTGAAGGCGTTCAGGACGCCGTCTTGGCGTCCGCGTCGGCGGCCGGCTTCTTGCCGGTGAGCGCCGCGGCCCACAGGCCGACCTCGTAGAGCAGGCACATCGGGATCGCCAGCGCCAGCATCGACACCATGTCCGGCGGCGTGATGACTGCCGCGATGACGAAGGCGATGACGACGAAGTAGCCGCGGAACTCGCGCAGCTTGGCCACGCTCACCACGCCCATGCGCGCCAGCACGACCACGACGATGGGCACCTCGAAGGTGGCGCCGAAGGCCAGGAACATGGTCAGCACGAAGCCGAGGTAGGCCTCGATGTCCGGCGCCACGTTGACGCTCTTGGGTGCGAAGCTCTGGATGAAGTGGAACACCCGACCGAACACGAAGAAGTAGCAGAACGCCACACCGGCCAGGAACAGCACCGTGCTGGAAACAACCAGCGGCAGCACCAGGCGCTTCTCGTGGCTGTAGAGCCCCGGCGCAATGAACGCCCACAGCTGGTACAGCACGACCGGCAGCGCGACCAGGAAGGACAGCAGCAGCGTGATCTTCAGCGGCACCAGGAACGGCGAGATCACGTTGGTGGCGATCAGGTGCGATCCGGCCGGCAACTGCGCGACCAGCGGCTTGGCCAACAGGTCGTACAACGCGGCCGGGCCGGGGAAGAACGACAGGATCGCGAAGACGACGCCGATCGCGATGATCGAACGCACGATGCGATCACGCAGCTCGATCAGGTGCGCGACGAAGGGCTGCTCGGTGCCCGCGAGCTCGTCGGGTTCGTCGGCCATGTCAAAGGATCCGGAAAATGGGGAACACGGCCGCAGTCGCGATCAAATCGCGCTCCCGGCGTTGCCGCGCGGCCGGAAGCGCGCCACGCGCGCAGCGCCCGACTGCGCGTGCGTGCGCACGCCGTTGCGTTGCTTGTACCAGGACGGCACGGCAGACCGCTTCAGGCGCCAGTTCTTCTTGGGCGGCTTGTAGGAAGGGTTGGTGCGCGTCCAGGTGCTGGTCGACGACGAGGTCGAGCGCATCACCGATTCGCTGCTGGCGTCGCCATAGGTGGACGCATCGCCCGCGATGGCGTCGCGCGTCTCGTTGAATTCCTTGTGCACCGTGTCGTGCACGTCGCGCGCGGCGGTCTCGAACTGCGACTTCATCTTCTGCAGCTCTTCGAGCTCGATCGAGCGGTTGACCTCGGCCTTGACGTCCGCCACGTAGCGCTGCGCCTTGCCCAGCAGCGTGCCCACGGTGCGGGCGACGCGCGGCAGCTTCTCGGGGCCGATGACGATCAGCGCCACCGCGCCGATCAGCGCCATCTTGTCGAAACCGAAGTCGAGCATGCGGCGTCAGAAATCAGGTGCGCGTCTTGGTCTCGACGTCGACCGTGTTCGGGTCGCGCGCCGGGTTGGCGGGCACCTGCGGCGGCGCATCCGCACTGCCTTCACGCATGCCGTCCTTGAAACCCTTGACGGCACCGCCGAGGTCCTTGCCCATGTTCTTGAGCTTGCCGGTACCGAAGATCAGCACGACCACCAACAACACGATCAACCAATGCCAGATGCTGAACGATCCCATAAAGATTCTCCAAGGCGGTACCGCCTGCCTTTCCAATGCGGCAGGAACGTGACCATTCTAATTGAGCGGTGTTGCGCCGCCGCAAACGCCGCGATTCAGCCTCTGGCCCACGGCCGCGGGCCGCCGATCGCGTGCAGATGCAGGTGCGGCACTTCCTGCCCGCCGTCCTGGCCCGTGTTGGCGATGACGCGAAAGCCGTTGGTCACGCCGCTGTCGCGCATGAGCTTGGGGATCAGCGCCATCATGCGGCCCACGAGCGGCGCATCCGCATCGGTGACCTCGGCCATCGACACGATGTGGCGCTTGGGCGCGACCAGGAAGTGCACCGGCGCCCACGGGGCGATGTCGTGGAAGACGATGATCTCGTCGTCCTCGTAGAGCTTGCGCGACGGGATCTTGCCGTCGGCGATCTTGCAGAAGATGCAGTTCGGGTCGTGGGACATGGCGTGCTCCGGTTCAGGCCTTGGGTTCGGCGTCGCGCTGCTGCGACTTGCGCAGCGCGAACTCCTCGAGCCCGGACAGGCCTTCGCGCCGCTCGAGCTCGCGCAGCACGTCCGCGGGCGAGAGGCCGAAGTGGCTCAGCGCGATCATCGAGTGGAACCACAGGTCGGCCACCTCGTAGACGATCTTCCCGGCGTCGCCGTCCTTGCCGGCCATCACCGTCTCGGTGGCTTCCTCGCCGACCTTCTTGAGGATCGCGTCGGTGCCCTTGTCGAACAGCCGCGCCACGTAGCTTGCACCCGGGTCGCCGCCGTTGGCGGGCTTGCGCGACTCGATCACCGCGGCGAGGCGGGCCAGGCTGTCGTTGCCAGTCATTTGTAGATGCTCTCCGGGTCCTTGAGCACAGGCTCGACCGGCGTCCAGACGCCATCCACCAGCTTCTGGAAGAAGCAGCTGTGGCGGCCGGTGTGGCAGGCGATGCCGGGCTCATGACCGAGCTGGGTGACCTCGAGCAGCACGACGTCGTTGTCGCAGTCGAGCCGCAGCTGGTGCACCTGCTGCACGTGGCCCGACTCCTCGCCCTTGGCCCACAGCTTCTGGCGCGAACGGCTCCAGTAGACCGCGCGACCGGTTTCGGCGGTGCGCGCGAGCGCGTCGCGGTTCATCCACGCGAACATCAGCACGTCGCCGGTGCCGCGCTCCTGCGCGATCACCGGCACGAGGCCGTCGCGATCCCATTTCACTTCATCGAGCCAGGTCATTTCGTCAGTGTAGCGAAGCCCCGGCGGTCACGCAGCGTGCGTCGCCCCGGTGAAGCCGCGCTCCTGCGCGAACCATTCGAGCACGGGGATCGTGCCCGGCAGAACCGGCACGCTGGCCACGGGCAGCGTCTCCCAGGCCATGTGCTGGCCTTCACGCATCTCGAACTCGCCGGCCCATGCAAACACCTTGCAGAAGTTCAGTCGGACGCGGGCATGCGGGTAGTCCATCATGATCACCTGCCATGGCTGCGCGGCCCCGATCGTGATGCCGATCTCCTCGTGCAGTTCGCGCCGCAGCGCCTGCTCCACCGTCTCGCCGGCTTCGAGCTTGCCGCCCGGAAACTCCCAGTAGCCGGCGTAGACCTTGCCGGCCGGGCGCGAGGTCAGCAGGAAGCGGCCGTCCGCGTCGACCAGCACGCCCACCGCGACCTCGGTGATCGGACGCTCGCCGTAGTGCGACGGCGCGTCCTCGTCATTGACGATCTCGGTGTGCGCGCGCCGATCCGCGTCGCTGATTTCCGCCCCCCCGCTCATGCGGCGTCCCCGATGCGGCCCGCGCGATCCCGCGCGAACTGGTAGGCGACGCGGCCCGAGCGCGAGCCGCGCTCCAGGGCCCACACCAGCGCCTCGGATCGCAGCCCCGCGATCGCCGCGTCGTCCAGCCCGAAGTGGCGCAGCCACTGGCCGACGATGGCCAGGTACTCGGGCTGGCTGAACGGGTAGAAGCTGATCCACAGCCCGAAACGCTCGGACAGCGAGATCTTTTCCTCGATCGCCTCGCCCGGATGCAGCTCGCCGTCCTCGTCATGCGTGGCGGCCAGGTTGTCCTTCATCTGCTCGGGCAGCAGGTGGCGCCGGTTGGAGGTCGCATACACCACCACGTTCTCGGACGACGCCGAGACCGTGCCGTCCAGCATCGACTTCAATGCCTTGTAGCCGGCCTCGCCCTCGTCGAAGCTCAAGTCGTCGCAGTAGACGATGAAGCGCTCGGGCCGGCCTTCGGTCATCGCGACGATGTCGGGCAGGTCGACCAGGTCGGTCTTGTCGACCTCGATCAGGCGCAGGCCGCGCGGTGCGAACTCGTGCAGGCAGGCCTTGATCAGCGAGCTCTTGCCGGTACCCCGCGCGCCGGTCAGCAGCACGTTGTTGGCCGAGCGGCCGGCCACGAACTGCGCGGTGTTGGCGCGCAGGCGTTCCTTCTGGACGTCGACCTCCTTGAGGTTGTCCAACGCGATCGGCGCGACGTGGCGCACCGGTTCGAGCACGCCGCCCCGCGCGCCCGCGCCGAACGCGCCCGGCGCGCGCTTGCGATAGCGGAACGCGATCGACGCGGCCCAGTCGGGCTCGGCGGCGGGCGCCGGCAGCAGGGTCTCGAAGCGGGCGAGCACGCTCTCGGCGCGTCGCAACAGCATGTCCAGCGCCTGGCTGGCGGATTTCGGTTCGGTCATGGCGTGAGTTTAGTGACCGCGCGCGTCGCGTGCTTCGCGTACGATCAAGCGCTGCTTGCCCGTTGCGCCTTCCTGCCCATGTCCGCTCCGACACCGACGCTGTTCATCGCAACGCCCTGCCTCGACGGCAACGTCAGCGCGCACTACGCCGCGTCGCTGGTGCGCACGATGTCGGCGCTGCAGCGCGAAGGCTGGCGCTCGCCGCAGATCGAGTTCGAGATCGGCAACAGCCTGATTGCCGATGCCCGCAACAAGCTGGTGTCGCGCTTTCTGGCCAGCGACTGCAGCGATCTCGTCTTCATCGACGCCGACCTGTCCTGGTCGCCCGACGACCTGCTCAGGCTGGCTTCGTACGA
>Ga0302279_10006630_pt1 | contig 12183 bp, 3 predicted proteins | sample III_Bog_N3_3_FD_194541 | JGI IMG/M metagenome (GOLD analysis project Ga0302279, IMG submission 194541) | Peat permafrost microbial communities from Stordalen Mire near Abisko, Sweden - III_Bog_N3_3 | ecosystem: Environmental > Terrestrial > Soil > Wetlands > Peat | place: Sweden: Abisko...
TTCGCGTACTCCCCGGTTTCCGGCACCGTTCTGGCCCCCGGCAGCCACCAGCTCTCGGTGACCTTCACCCCGACGGACACGACCGACTACACCAACGCGTCCTCGCAGGTCTCGCTGACCGTGAACGCGGCCGTCGCCCCGACCTTCACCACCGAGCCCCCTCCGTCCCTCTCCGACCTGATCGGAACGACAATCGAGCTCGCGGTGGCCGCCAATGGCAGCCCCACCCCGGGCATCCAGTGGTACCTCGGCCTGCAGGCGCTGTCCAACGGCGCGCTCGGCGCCAACGGGGCCACTGTCTCGGGAGTGACCACGGCGGACCTGACCATTTCCGACCTGCAGGCCGGCGCAACCGGGAGCTTCGGGGCGCAGGCCTCGAATGCCGGCGGCACGGCTGCGAGCACGGGCACCACAATCGCCACGGGCATCGGTTACGCCTTCGGCACCCAGATGACCACCGGGGTGACTCCCTTTGACGTCGCCGTCGACGCCGCGGGAAACATCTACGCCGCGTTCGGGGTGGACAACACGATCACCAAGAACGGGACGGTCATCGCCGGCCAGCACGGCGTGACAGGCTCCACCGACGGACCCGGCTCGGGCGCGAGCTTCAACCAGCCCTCCGGGATCACCGTCGATTCGGAGACCGGGAACATCTACGTCGCCGACACCCTCAATTCCACGATCCGCATGATCACCCCGGGAGGGGTGGTGTCCACAGTCGCCGGGCTTGCGCTCACGACCGGCTCGGGCGACGGAAGCGGCGGGTCGGCGCGATTCCTGAATCCGAAGGGCGTGGTCTTCGACATATTCACGAGCACGCTTTACGTCGCGGACACGGGCAATGAGACGATCCGGAAGATCACCAGCCCGTCCACCTCGCCCTCGGTCAGCACGATCGCCGGCACCGCCGGCAGCATTGGTTCGACCAATGGCACGGGGAACGCCCTGTTCAGCGCGCCGGGCCACCTCGCCCTGGACTCGAACGCGACCAGCCTCTACATCGCCGACACCGGCAATCAACTGGTCCGCAAGCTCGTCCTCTCCAGCAACGCGGTATCCACACTCGCCGGAACCGCGGGCGTGGCCGGGGCCGTGGACGGATCCGCGTTGGTCGCCCGGTTCACCGCGCCCGCGGGCGTGGCGGTCGACATCTACGGCAACGTCTACGTGGCGGACTACGGGAACGACGCGATCCGGATGATCTCGACAACCAACGGCACGGTCACGACCCTGGGCGGCGTCGCGCTGGTCTTCGGCGACGTCGACGGAGTCGGTGCGACGGCCCGCTTCAACGGCCCGTCCGGCATCGCGATCAATTCGCAGGGCACGCTTTACGTGGCCGACAGGGCAAATGGCGAGATCCGCAATGGCGGGGTTCCCGCCGCGCCGGCGATCACGACGCCACCCTCGGCGCAAAACATAACCTACGGCCAGTCGGCGAGCTTCAGCGTGACCGCGACCGGGACGCCCACGCCCTCGTTCCAGTGGCAGGTGTCCTCCAACGGCGGGACCAGCTTTACCAACCTGAGCGACGGCAACGGCACCAGCGGATCCACGACATCCAACCTGACCATCACCGTGCCGACCGGGGTGCTGAGCGGCTACCAATACCAGGTGGTGGTCTCCAACGCGCTCTCATCCACGACGTCCACACCGGTGGTGCTGACGGTCGCGAAGGCGACGGCGACGATAACGACACCCCCGACGGCCGGGGCGATCACCTATGGCCAGACCCTGGCCGCGTCCGCGCTTAGCGGCGGCGTGGGAAGCGTCGGAGGCACCTTCGCCTTCACGACCCCGTCCACGGCTCCCGGGGCCGGAACGGCGTCACAGGGGGTGACGTTCACGCCCACCGACGCGATCGACTACACAACGGCCACCACGACGGTCAGCGTCACCGTCAACAAGGCGACCCCGTCAATCACGACACCCCCGACAGCAAGCGCCATAACCTTCGGCCAGACGCTCGCCTCGTCGAACCTGACGGGCGGGGCTGCAGGCACGGCGGGCAGCTTCGCCTTCACGACACCGTCCACATCCCCGGCGGCCGGTTCCGCCTTGCAGGGCGTGACCTTCACGCCGACGGATTCGGCAGACTATACGAGCGCTACGACGATGATCAGCGTGGTCGTAGCCAAGGCCACCCCGTCGATCACGACCGCTCCAACGGCCGGCGCGATCACCTACGGGCAGACTCTCGCCGCCTCCGCCCTGTCCGGCGGGGCTGCCAGTGTCTCGGGAACCTTCGCCTACACCAACCCGTCGACGGCGCCCGGCGCCGGCGCGGCGTCCCAGGGCGTCACCTTTACGCCAAGCGACGGGACCGACTACGCGACGGCCACCACGAACGTCAGCGTCACCGTCAATAAGGCGACGCCGTCGATCACGACGCCGCCGACGGCAAGCGCCATCACCTTCGGCCAGACCCTGGTCTCGTCCACCCTGTCCGGCGGGGTTGGCAGTGTCTCCGGAACTTTCGCCTTCACCACTCCGTCGACCGCCCCGGCAACGGGCACGGCCTTGCAGGGCGTGACCTTTACGCCCGCTGACGCGGCAGACTTCAACGCCGCCACAACAACCGTGAGTGTAACCGTCAACAAGGCGACCCCGTCGATCACGACGGCCCCGGTGGCCACGGCCATCACTTACGGCCAGACCCTCGCCGCCTCGGCGCTGAGCAACGGCGTCGCGAGCGTTGGAGGCAGCTTTGCCTTTACGACGCCCTCGACCGCACCGGGGGCCGGGACCGCATCGCAGGGCGTGACCTTTACGCCGACGGACACGACGGATTACAACACCGCCACGACGACCGCCTTCGTAACCGTCAACAAGGCGACGACCTCGGTCACGGTAGCCCCGACGGTTCCCGTCGCGATCACGTACGGCCAGACCGTCTCCGCCGCGACCCTCGTCGGCGGCTCGGGCAGCGTCCCGGGCAGCTTCTCGTTCACGACGCCAGGAATCATCCCCTCCGCCGGAACGTTCTTTGCAAGCGTCAGCTTCAACCCGACGGACGGGGCGGACTACCTCACCTCGGTGACAAACGTGAACGTGACGGTCAACCAGGCGCCCGCCACCATCACGTTCACCTCGGTAAGCCAGGCCCAAATCTACTCCGGCGCGCCGCTGTCGGTGCCCTACACGACCACGCCCTCCGGCTTGACCGCTGTCTTCTCCTACGCGGGCACGAGCAGCACCACCTACGGACCCTCCTTCACGGCGCCGATCGGTTCCGGCACCTACTCGGTGACCGGCGTCAGCTTCACCAGCTCGAACTACGCCCTCCAGGGAACCCCGGTGCAGAACTGGGCCATCACGAAGGCGACGCCGTCGATCACGACAGCCCCGACGGCTTCGGCAATCACCTATGGCCAGACGCTGGCCTCCTCCACCCTCACCGGCGGCGTCGGCAGCGTGCCCGGCACGTTCACCTTCGGGAACACGTTCGCGTCGCCCGGGGCCGGGACGGCATCGCAGGGAGTCACCTTCACGCCGACGGACACCGCCAACTACACGGCCGCCTTCACGACGGTCAGCGTCACGGTCAACCAGGCGACTCCGTCGATCACGACGCCCCCAACGGCTTCGGCGATCACCTATGGCCAGACGCTGGCCTCCTCCATTCTCTCCGGCGGCGCCGGCAGCGTGGCAGGGACCTTTGCCTTCACCACACCCGCCACGGCGCCCGCGGGCGGCACGGCGTCCCAGGGCGTGACCTTCACGCCCACGGATGCAACCGACTACACGACGACCGCCACCGCGGTCAGTGTCACGGTGAACAAGGCGACGGCCACCGTCACATTGACCCCTGCCAGCCTCGGCCAGACCTATACGGGTTCGCCGCTGGCAGTGGCAGCCACGACCAGCCCCTCCAGCCTCACCGTGACCTTCACGTACACAGGCACCAGCGGCACGACCTACGGCCCCTCCACCACGGCGCCAACCGGCGGCGGCACCTACTCGGTCAATGCCGTCATCAGCAGCCCTAATTACCAGGGATCGAATTCCGGGACCCTGACGATCGGCAAGGCGACTCCGTCGGTAACGACGGCTCCGACCGCCAGCGCGATCACCTACGGCCAGACCCTGGCCTCCTCCACCCTGAGCGGCGGCGCGGCCAACACGGCCGGCACATTCGCCTTCACGACTTCATCCACGGCGCCCGGGGGCGGAACTGCGTCCCAGGGCGTGACTTTCACGCCGACGGACACGACCGACTACCTCTCAACCACGACGACCGTCAGCGTGACGGTCAACAAGGCGACGCCGTCGATCACGACCGCGCCGACAGCCAGTTCGATCACCTACGGCCAAACGCTTGCCTCCTCCACGCTCTCCGGCGGCGTTGCGTCGACCCCGGGCGGCTTCGCCTTCACCACGCCGTCAACGGCGCCTGGCGGGGGCACGGCGTCGCAAAGCGTGACCTTCACTCCGACGGACACGACCGACTACCTGTCGACCACGACGAGCGCAAACGTGACGGTCGCCAAGGCGGCCGCCACGGTCACGATCGCCCCGTCCAGCCTCGCGCAGCCCTTCAGCGGCTCGCCGCAGGCGGTGGCCGTTGCGACGACCCCGGTTGGGTTGACCGTGGTCACCACCTACACGGGCACGGGCGCGACCTCCTACGGACCGTCGACCACCGCCCCCTCAGCGGTTGGCACCTACACGGCAAGTGCGGTCATCAGCGATGCCAATTACCAGGGAACGGCCACCGGGACCCTGACGATCGCCCTCGCCGCGCCGGTGATCACGAGCAACCTGAGCGTCGGGGCAACCTTCGGGGTCGCCTTCACCTATACGATCACCGGCAACTCCTCGCCGGGCTCCTTTAGCGCCACGGGCCTGCCGGCCGGGCTCACCCTCGTCACGTCGACGGGCGTGATTTCCGGTACACCGACGGTCGCGGGCACCTTCAATGTCACGATCGGGGCGACGAACACGACGGGGACGGGAACGGCCACGCTGGTGATCACGATTGCACCCGGGTTCGCGGTGCCGATCGTCTCGAGCAGCGCGAACGCCTCGGGCCAGGTCGGGGTCGCCTTCACCTACACGGTGCTCGCCAGCAACCTGCCGTCGGCCTTCGGCGCCACCGGGCTGCCCGCGGGTCTGTCCCTGTCGGCGACCACCGGGGTGATTTCCGGGACGCCCACGGCGCCGGGCATCTTCACGGTCGCCCTGACCGCCAGCAACGTGGCGGGCACGGGCCCGGCGTACACCGTGACGATCACGATCGCCGCCGCGGCGAGCGCCCCGACGATCACCAGCGCGGCCGCCGTCAGCGGAACGGTGGGGACCCAGTTCACCTACACGATCGTCACCTCGACGACGGCGACCAACTTCGCCTCGACGGCGCTGCCCGCCGGACTGACCCTGAGCACTTCCAGCGGGGTAATTTCCGGCACGCCCACCGTCTCGGGGACCTTCACGGTCACGATCACGGCGAGCAATTCGACGGGAACGAGCGCTCCGCTCAGCCTGGTGATCGTGATCCAGGCAAAGACGACGGCCCCGTCGATCAATAGCTCGCAGACCGCGTACGGGACGCAAAAAGACGGGTCCTTCAGCTACCAGATCACCGCGACAAATTCACCGACGAGCTTCACGGCCTCCGGCCTGCCCGCGGGCCTGACCCTCAATTCCGGCACCGGGCTGATCACCGGAACCCCCACGACGGTCGGCACGACCAGCGTGGTGATCACCGCCAGCACCTCGACGGACACCAGCGCCGCGTTCGTGCTGACCATCACGATCAACCCGGTGTCCACCGCCCCCGGGATCGACAGCGACAACACGGCGGGAGCCACGGTCACGGTCGGCTTCACCTATCAGATCCATTCCACGCCGGCGGCGACCTCGTACTCGATGGCCGGCGGACCGGCCTGGCTGGGGATCAACACGGCGACCGGACTGCTCTCCGGCACGCCCACCGGCATGCCGGGCACCTACACGGTCGTGCTGACGGCGACCAACGCCTTCGGGACGAGCTCGTCCTTCGCCCTTGTGATCACGGTTGCCGCGGCCCCCGGAACCCCGGTGGTGACCAGCACGGCCCTTCCCCCGGCGGCTACGGCCGGCGTGGCGACCGCCGACACGGTGAACGGCTGCCTTTACCAGATCGGGGTCCAGCCCAGCGCGGGCGTGGCCTACTATTATGTGGTCGGGAGCCTGCCCCCGGGCCTGAGCCTGGACCCGGTCTCCGGCCTGATCTTCGGCACCCCGACCGTGCCCGGTGTCTATTCCTTCTCGGTGGGCGCCGCCACGGCCACCCTGATCGGCGAGCCCGCGGAGGTGTCCGTGACGATAAGCGCCGCTCCGGGAACCCCGCAAATCACCAATTCGGGCAACAGCAATTCATCGGCCCTGGCGCGCGGCATCATCAGCGGCGAGAGCTATCCGACCGCCAGCGGCACCGTCGGCACCGCCTTCAGCTACCAGATCTCCGCCTCGGGCAGCCCGACCGCCTTTACCGCGACGGGCCTGCCCGCGGGCCTGGCCGTCAACCCGTCCACCGGCGCCATCAATGGCACCCCGACAACGGCGGGGGTGTACACCGTCCTGGTCAGCGCGACCAACGGGTACGGCATCGGGGCGAGCACCAACCTGATCATAACGATCAACCCGCCGGCCGCCGCTCCGACGGTGACCAGTACGCCCACGGACAATGCCATTGCCGGCACCGCCTACAGCTACCAGATCGTCGCCAGCAACAGCCCCGCAAGCTACAATGCGACGGGCCTGCCCACCGGGCTGGGGCTCAACTCGACGACCGGTGTGATCAGCGGCGCGCCCACGGTGCCCGGGGTCTACTCGATCTCCCTGAGCGCGAACAACGCCAGCGGCGCCGGGCCGGTCCTCAGCCTCACCCTGACCGTGTCCCCCGCCACCGGCGCTCCCGTGATCACCAGTGCCTCAACCACCAGCGGCACGGTCGGCGCATCGTTCGCGACCTACCAGGTCACCGCGACCAACGGTCCGCTCACCGCCTTCTCGGCCCAGAACCTGCCCGCAGGGCTCTCGCTGAACATCGGGACCGGAGCCATCACCGGGACACCGACGGTGGCCGGCGTGACGATCGCGACCCTCACGGCCACCAACGCGGTCGGCCAGAGCTATCCCTTCGCCCTGCAGTTGACGATCGCCCCGGCGGTCACCAGCTCGGCGGTTTCCAGCGCGTCGACAGCCACGGCCACCACCGGGTCGTCCTTCAACTACCAGATCGCCGCGAGCAATTCGCCGATCAGCTACAACGTGGCCGGCCTGCCCTCGGGGCTCACGGTGAACGGCTCGGGCCTGATCTCCGGAACTGTCACTGCGGCGGGCTCCTATCCGATCACGATCAGCGTGAACAACGCGACGGGGACCGGCTCGACCTTCACGCTGACGATCACCGCGACCAATCCGGTGACCTACGTGCGGCTGGTCAACCTGTCGGCCCGGGCGTTCGTCAACACGGGTGGCAACGTGTTGATCGCCGGGTTTGGCATCTCCGGCACGGGCAACAAGCAGCTCCTCCTGCGCGGCGTCGGACCGGACATGAACTCGTACTTCGGCGTCCCCGACGACCTGGCCGACTCCAACCTGGCGCTTTACGACAACGGGAACCAGACCGGCGAAGCCGGGATCGGCGCCAAGGTCATCTCCTCGAACAACGGCTGGCAGACCACCCCGGTCGCGGGTAATTCACCGGAGATTCCCCAGGTCACGGTCAGCGGCGCATCGGCGGGGATCATGAGCACGCTCGGGGCCTTCCCCTACCTGGCCAATTCCCTCGACGCGTCCCTCCTGGTGACCGTGCCTCCCAGCAGCTTCACCGCCCAGGTGAGCGGCCTGGGCGCCAGCCCGACCGGCGTCGCCCTTGCAGAGATCTACGACGCGGACCCGGGGTCTCCCGCCGCCCGCCTGATCAATATCTCCGCGCGGGCCCAGGTGGGCACCGGCTTCAATATCCTCATCGCCGGGTTCGCCGTCCAGGGCAATGCCAACGAGAACCTCCTGATCCGCGGCGTGGGTCCCGGCCTGACCTCCTACTTTGGGCTGTCTGGAACGATGACCAATCCCCAGCTCCAGCTCTTCGACGACGGCCAGCAGACCGGCGAGGGCGGCAGCCCGAGGGTCATTGCGACGGTCACCAACTGGGGCACCGTCCCCACCCTGGGCAATTCCCCGGTCGTCGTCGGCGTCTCCGCGGCCACCGCCCAGGAGATGGCCACCGTCGGGGCCTTCACGCTGGTCGTCGGCTCGACCGATGCCGCCATGTATGTCTCGGTGCCCCCCGGCCACTACACGGCCCAACTCTCGGGGGTGAACGGCACGACGGGCATCGGGCTGGTCGAGGTGTACGAGGAGCCGGCGAACTAGCACTCATAGAGCCAATAGGGCCTATCATAGGTCTCATCGGTCCTATACGACCTATTATAGGTCATAGAGGTCTTATATGACCTATAGGTCCTATTTTGCCCTTTTCGCTTTGGCCTTTTCCGGGTTCAGTGGGCCGCCTTCATGAATTTTACTCGTTTCGCGTTATTCACCGCGCTGGCCTTCTCGTCGGCGGCAGCGGCCTCGGCCCGGTCCTATGCGGCCTACAAGGGTGCGATTGTCATCGACGCCGCCTCGGGCCGGGTCCTTTTCGAGGACAACGCCGATGCGGTGAGCCCCCCGGCGAGCATGACAAAGCTCATGACCTTCGCCGTCCTCAACGACCGGATCCGCGCGGGCGCCCTCAGTCTCCAGACGCGGGTCGTCATCGTCCCCGCGGATCAGCGGGCGGCCCCCTCGATCATCGACCTGAAGCCGCGCGAGGTCTTCCCCATCGTCGAGCTGGTCTATGCGATGATGCTGCATTCCGCCAACGACGCCGCCCTGGCGGTCGCCCGGGAGGTCGGCGGTTCGGTCCCGGGCTTCGTCCGCCTCATGAATGAAAAGGCGCGGGCGCTGGGAATGAACCATACCACCTTCCGCAGCCCGAACGGGCTCCCGCCGCCGAGCCGCCGGATCAGCGACGGCGACCTCACCACCCCGAGGGACTTTTCGATCCTCTGCCGCTACCTCGTCCTCAATACCGACATCCTGAGGTACACCTCGGTCAAGAACCGGCTCTTTGGCGTCAACAGCCGCTTTCCCCCCACGCCGATGCTCAATCACAACCATCTCCTGGGAAGGATCCAGGGGGTGGACGGCCTGAAGACCGGCTACACGGCGGCTGCGGGCTCCTGCCTCTCCGCGACCGCCCTGCGCAACGGCCGGCGGATCATCGTCGTGATGATGGACAGCCCCGATGCGAAGAGCCGCGACCTCAGGGTCGCCGAGCTGATTGACCGCGGATTCGCCACCGCCGCTATCATCCAGTCGGTGCGGCCGGTGGACAGGCCGACCCGCCCGGCGACAGCGGCGGCAACACCGGCCGACCCCTCCGAGCCCGTCATCCGTTTTGTCGTGCCGCGCTAGCCCGGATGTTTCACGAACACTGGATGAAGATCGGCAAAATTCCGGAGCAGAAAAGTCCGAAGGCGACCGAAGGTGGCCTCGCGAGGCCATCGAGGGAGCATGAGGGCTTTTATGCCCGGAATTTTGGTCGAGATTCGCCTGTGGTCGTGAAATATCCGGGCTAGCTCCCCGGCCCTCCCGGGCCGGACCGACCGATGCATTCACCCGAAACCATCCTGCGCCTTCGCGACGTGACGGTCCGCTACGGGCGCAACCCGGCCCTGGAGGGCATCACTGTCGGCATACCCTGCGGCAGCCTGACGGCGATCCTGGGGCCGAACGGAGCCGGGAAAAGCACCCTGCTGAAGGCGATCCTGGGCTGGATGCCGCTGGTCCGCGGGGATATCAGGATCGGCGACGCCCATCCCCAGCACGCCCTTCCGCGGCTCGCCTACCTGCCCCAACGCCACGCCATCGACTGGGATTTCCCAATCACCGTGCGGGCGGTTGTGGAGCAGGGTCGCTACCCCTCGCTGAGCCCCTGGCGGCGCCTCGGCGGCGCCGACCGCGAACGCGTTGATCGGGCCATTGCCGAACTCGACCTGGGGACGGTGTCCGACCGCCAGATCTGCCGTCTGTCGGGCGGGCAGCAGCAGCGCGTATTCCTGGCGCGGGCGCTGGCCCAGGGTGCCGATATCTTCCTCCTGGACGAGCCCTTCGCCGGGCTGGATCTGATTGCGACCGAGGAGTTGACCCACATCTTTCGCTCCTGGGAGAAGCAGGGCCGCACCGTGCTCGCCGCCGTCCACGACCTGCATCTGGCCCGGGCGGTATTCCCCCGGGGGGTGCTGCTGGCGCGCGAGCTTGTGGCCGAGGGTGAGATCGGCGCCGTGCTAAGTGAGGAGCACATCAACCGGGCCTTTCGCACTGGCCACTTACTATTATAGGTCCTATAGGACCCATAGGCCCTATATTTATACGACCTAGAGGCCCCATGCTCTCCACCCTCAGCACATTTTTCATCGCCCCCTTCCACTACGGCTTCATGCAGCACGGGCTTCTCTCCGCCCTGCTCCTGAGCCTCAGCGGCGGCTTGCTCGGCTGCGTCCTGGTCCTGCGGCGCCTCGCGCTGATGGGCGACGCCCTCTCCCACTCGCTCCTGCCCGGGATCGGCATCGCCTGGCTCCTCTTCGGGCTCAGCACGACGGCTCTCTTCGCCGGGGCCCTGGTCGCCGGGCTTCTCACCGCCCTGGGCAGCGCGCTCCTCAGCCGGCTGACCCGGGTGAAGGAGGACTCGGCCTTCGGCTCGCTTTTTCTCATCTTCTTCGGGGCGGGCGTGGCGCTGCTCAGCCGGCTGCCGACGCGGCTTAACCTGGCCCACTTTCTCTTCGGCAGCATCCTGGGCGTCAGCAACGCCGACCTCCGGCTTGCGGCGGCGAGCAGCGCCTTGACGCTCCTCGTATTCCTCGGGTTCTACCGCAGCATCCTCCTGGAAACCTTCGACCCGGTCTTCCATAGGGCGATCGGAGGCCACGGAGGCATCGTCCACCTCGGGATCCTGGCGCTCACCGTCCTCAATCTCGTGGCTGCCCTGCAAACCATGGGGATCGTCCTCGGGCTGGGCCTGTTCCTGCTGCCCGCGGTGACCGCCTACCTCTGGTGCGACCGGTTCGAGCGGATGCTCAGCCTGTCCGTGGCCCTGGCAATGGCCGGTTCGGTCGCCGGCATCCTCCTCAGCTACCATGCGGGGGTGGCGAGCGGAGCCTCGATCGTCCTCTGCCTGGGCGCCTTCTTCCTCCTCTCGGCGATCTTCAGCCCCAACCACGGGGCCGCCGGAAAGGTCGCCGCCTGGATCAGGGACCACCGCCATGCAGCCGACACCCGTTGACGGCACCGCGGCCGTAAGGGCCCACTTGCTCGCATTGCAGGATGCGATCTGCGCCGGGCTGGAGGCGGAGGATGGCTCGGCCCGTTTCCGGGAGGATGGATGGGACCGCCCCGATGGGGGCGGCGGGCGAACCCGGGCGCTCGCCGGCGGCGCTGTCTTCGAGAAGGCCGGCGTCGCTTTCTCCCACGTCCGCGGGGACCGGCTTCCCGCCTCCGCGACGGGGCATCGGCCGAACCTGGCGGGCCGCGCGTGGGAAGCCATGGGGATCTCCGTCGTCATCCACCCCTTGAATCCCTACGTCCCCATCTCGCACATGAACGTGAGGTATTTCCGCGCACAGCCGGAAGCCGGTTCGGCCGGCGAGGGCGTTTCCTGGTTTGGCGGGGGCTTCGACCTCACGCCCTGCTATGGATTCAACGAGGACGCCGCCGGCTGGCACCGGGCGGCCCGGAACGCGGTTTCCCCGTTTGGCGAGGGGCTGTACGGGCGTTTCAAGAAGAACTGCGACGCGTACTTCTTCCTCAGGCACCGCGGCGAGGCCCGCGGGGTCGGCGGCCTGTTCTTCGACGACTTCAACGAGGGAGGATTTGACGCCAGCTTTGCGCTTACCCGCGCGGTCGGGGACGCCTTCCTGCCGGCCTACCGGGCGATCGTGGCCCGGCGCAAGGGGACGCCCTATGGCGAACGCCAGCGGCGGTTCCAGGAATATCGCCGGGGCCGTTACGTGGAATTCAACCTGGTCTGGGACCGCGGCACCCTCTTCGGCCTCCAAAGCGGAGGCCGCACCGAGTCCATCCTCATGAGCCTGCCCCCGGTTGTCCGCTGGGAATACGACTGGAAGCCCGAGCCCGGAAGCCCGGAGG
>Ga0302279_10006635_pt1 | contig 12177 bp, 13 predicted proteins | sample III_Bog_N3_3_FD_194541 | JGI IMG/M metagenome (GOLD analysis project Ga0302279, IMG submission 194541) | Peat permafrost microbial communities from Stordalen Mire near Abisko, Sweden - III_Bog_N3_3 | ecosystem: Environmental > Terrestrial > Soil > Wetlands > Peat | place: Sweden: Abisko...
TTTCTGGGACTGCGCCCGGTGCACCACCGGACCGAGGAGCGGGTACGAGCCCACATCGCCCTGTGCGTCATCGCCGCGGTCATCGAAGCGGTGATCACCGACGACCTCGCCCGGGCCGATGTGCGGGATCCCGAGATCGACGATCAGGTCATGACCCCACGACGGGCCCTGGCCGAGCTCTCCATGATCCGGCTCCACAAACTGGAGGCCGGGCGGTCGATCGAACTGGTCGACCGGCCGACTCCGCTGCAGCGGACCATCCTCGAGGCCCTGTCGGTGGACACCTCGAATTGGAATCGCGCCGCAATCGCCTGACCTGGGCGTTCTTGGATCGTGTGGGGGAAACACGTTCGCGTCGCGCCCCGTCTACCAGGACTTTCACGGAACCCCCGCTGAACTCCGGTCAGCGAGGGGTGCGGACATCTCGTGGCCACAACTGCGGACTTCTGGTGGCCACCAGTGCGGACTTTCTCGTGGCCATGGACAGGTGCACCACCGGACCGAGGAACGGGTACGAGCCCACATCGCCCTGTGCGTCACCGCCGCGGTCATCGAGGCGGTGATCACCGAGGATCTGGCCCGGGCCGACGTGCGGGATCCCGAGATCGACGATCAGGTCATGACCCCACGACGGGCCCTGGCCGAGCTCTCCATGATCCGGCTCCACAAACTGGAGGCCGGGCGGTCGATCGAACTGGTCAACCGGCCGACTCCGCTGCAGCGGACCATCCTCGAGGCTGTCAGCCGCCACGATCATGGGACCACTTGACGGAGGTTTCCGCCACCGTCATGGGACCACCCTTCCGCCAGTCATGGGACCACCCCTGAATCCACCAATGCCGGCCGGTAATCAACTCGGCTGGGCGCCTCATTCCGCAACGGAGGGCGTGCCCCATGGCATTCAGGGAGGTATCAGTGACGCAGATCAGGGAAGTGCTCAGACGGTGGCTTCGCGACGAGGAGGGGCTCCGGATCATCGGTCCCGCCGCCGGTGTCGATCGCAAGACGGCACGTCGCTACGTGGAAGCGGCGGTGGCCCTCGGGCTCGATCGCAGTGGCGGTGAGGACCAACTCACCGACGAGCTGATCGGAGCGGTCTGTGAGGCCGTCCGTCCGGCCCGCCCGAACGGCCACGGTGCTGCCTGGGAGCTGCTCGAGTCCCACCGGGATGAGATCAAGGCGTGGGTGGACCAGGACCACACCGTGGCCAAGATCGGCGACTTCCTCGTGCGCCGTGGCATCGAGGTCCCCGAGCGCACCCTGCAGCGGTTCTGCGTCGAGCGGTGCGGATCCGGCAAGCCCAAGCGGACCGTCCGGGTGGCCGACGGTGATCCGGGCAACGAGCTCCAGACCGACTTCGGCCGGATGGGGATCCTGTTCGATCCCCACACCGAACGGCGTCGGGTCGTCCATGCCCTCATCGTCGTGGCCGTGTGGTCCCGGCACATGTTCGTCTGGTTGACCTTCGGACAGACGACGAGTGACGTGATCGCCGGTCTCGATGCCGCCTGGCCGTCCAAGAAGACCTCCTGGGCCTCGTTCAGGTAGGCACGGACGTAGCTGCGGCCCGACGCCGAGAGCCGCATCAAGAACAGGTGCACCTCGGTGAGGACCCCGGCCAGGTAGACCGAGGCCGCGCCGAAGTCGACCTCGGAATGAGCACCGAGGGGATGGTGTTGGGGGACGGACACCTCGACCAGGGGGAAGTCCTGGCGGGCCCGCACATCCGCCACGTAGCGGCGCACGGTCGACTCTCCGACGTCGGCTCTGTGCTCTTCGACCAGGCGCTGGTAGACCCGCCGTGCCGTGTGGCGTTGCTTTCGCGGCGCGGAGCGGTCCTCTTCGAGCCACTCCTCGATCGTTCGCTTCCAGGGGTCCAGCCTGGGTGCCGGCCGGGGCGGCGGGGGCTTGCGAGGCGGCGGCAACGCCGAGGCCAGTGCCTGGCGGACGTCACGCCGGTGGACCCCGAATCTCCTGGCCAGGGCCCTGATGCCGAGACCCTCGCGCTCGTGGGCCTTCCTGATCTGCTCGTACACGCTCACCTTCGACCTCTTGGGCATGCACCCACGGTCGAGGCTGACAGGACCCAGCTGGTGGACCCCCAGCAGGTGGGGCCAAATCAGATGAGCACTACCCGCCCAGGTGGGGCCAGATCAGATGAGCACACCCAGGTGTCAACCGGTGGGCCTTGTGCGGGTCCGCGATGTCCCGCTCACGACGTCGCCTGCACCAGTCTTCGGCTTCTGCCGCTTCCGGTAGGACTCACCTTCGACGACCAGTTCGTAGGCCGCACTCTGGAGCCGGTCGACGGCGGACTGGGCCAACAGCGGATCGGCCATCTGGGCGAGGAACTCACTCGGGTCCCGGTTCGACGTGATCACCGTCGCCCCTTTGCGGTGGCGCTCCACGACCAACTCGTAGAAGTCGTTCGTCTCGGTCGCGTCGAGCGGATGCAGGGCGAAGTCGTCGATCACGAGGAGGTCGACCGAGATGAGCTTCCGCAGTTCTGCCTCTGCACTGTTGTCGAGCCGGGCGGCCTTCAGCCGCTTGAACATCTTGTCCGCCCGTTCGAAGTGGACGCGGTAGCGGCGGCGACAGGCGATGTGCCCGAGGGCGGTGGCGAGGAACGTCTTGCCCACGCCGACCGGCCCCAGGATCAGCGCGTTGTGGTTGTCGTCGACGAAGCGCAACGTGGTGAGTTCGGCCCAGATCGCCCGGTCGTAGGTGACCGCAGCCGTGTCGTCCCACGCGTCGGCGACCATCGACGGGTCGAGATGGGCCGTCTTGGCCCGCACTCCGGCCGACCGCTTCTCCCGGCGGGCCACCTCGTCGGCCAGCACCATCTCCAAGAAGTCGACGTGGGGCATCGAGCACTCCCGTGCCGTGGCCAGTCGCTCGGGCAGGGTGTCGGTCATCTGGCCGAGCCGCAACGTGGTGAGGATGGACCGGAGCCCGGCCGAGACCGACGGTGTCGGCGCGCTCACTTGGTCGCCTCCTTCGTCGCTTGGAATTCGGACTTGTCACGGGCGAACCGGCTCTCGATCGGTGTGGGCGCCGGCAGGTGTTCCGTCTGTTCGGCCTCGGTCGCCCGCTCGATCATCCGGACGATCAGGTTGACGTTGACCGCCTCTGCCTCGAGGGCCCGGGTGCACGCCCGCTCGACCCGCTCGGGCCCCCACTTCTTCACCAGGCCGAGCAGTCGGTAGGCCTGGCGCATCTTGGTCCACGGCAGCGGGTTGTCGAGCACCCGCTCGACGTAGATCCCGATCGCCTCCCCGTGGGAGCGGGCGATCGCAATCAGGTGATCGATGTCACGCAGGGCGTAGACGGAGCGCTCGGAGGGAAGGTCCTCGGGATCGGTCTTCCGGCCGCCGGGAGCCTGGCGGGGGTGGACTTTGACCAGCTGTCCCTTGGCATAGAGCTTCACCGTGGCGCGGTCGGCCCGGGCGGTGAGTGTCGTCCCGATCAGGTTGCCGGGGACCGAGTAGATCGCTCGTGCCACCTCCACGTGGTGGTCCCGGTGGACCTTGGGTGTCGAGAACACCGGGACGTCGTAGGGGGCCTGAGGTGCCGGCAGCAGGAGCCCCTGTTCGCCCGTCACGAACTCCTCGGCCGGTCGACGCCTCGTGGTTCCGTGGATGCGCAGACCGGCACCGGTCGCACACCACTCCTCAGCCCGACGCTGGGCGTCGGCCAGGTCGACGAACGCCTCGCCCTTGAAGAACCGGCCGCGCACGAACGGCACCTGGCGTTCCACCCGTGGCTTGTCCTTCGGGTGGCGCACCCGGGCGGCGTCGATGAGGAACCCCCGGTCCTGCGCGTACTCCAAGAACGTGTCGTTGATCCTCGGCTCGGTGGGCTCGACCTTGGTGATGACCGGCGTCAGGTTGTCGGGATTCTGTTCCCTGGCCCGTTATGTGGCGCGGGGCCCGATGACCTCCGGTTTCCGGCGGAGAACGGGGTTGAGGCGGTGATCCGGGCCACATAATCCGCTGACCTGCGCCAACGTGTTTCCTCCTATCCACCCACAGAGAGGAAGTTGTCATGTTGGAGCACTACTTCGTCAAGCCGTCCACGGTCGAACGGATCAGGACCTCCTGGATCGCCTCAGCGATCGAGGCCCACGTCGGATGGCTCGCCGAGCACGACTACTCGGCGGCAGTCGTCCGCGGCCGCGTTCCGATCCTGGTCAGGTTCGGCGACTTTGCTCATGAGGCCGGGGCGCAGGCCCTGGAGGACCTGCCGGACCACGTCGATGCCTTCATCGCCCACCGAGTGGCCGAGCGGGCCAGCCTGCGAGCCGACGGCCGCACGGGCCCGACGTTGGCCAAGGATCTCCGTGTCTCGATCGAGGCAATGCTCGCCGTCGCCCTGCCCGGATTCGACCGCAGTGGCCGGCGGCACCATCCGACGCCGTTCACCACCGAGGTTCCTGGCTTTTTCGACCACCTGGTGGCCGAGCGCGGACTGCGGCCCGCCACCCTCGAGCAGTACCGGTTCCACCTGGACCGCTTCAGCGCCTATCTCGATCGCATCGGCGTCACGAGTCTGGAAGAACTGTCACCGTCCATCCTTTCCGCCTTCGTGGTCGAGCGCGCCGGTGCCGGGCTGGCCCGCTCCACCGTCCGTGAGGGCGCCGGGATCTTGCGGGTCTTCTTGCGCTACGCACATCGGGAGGAGGCGATCACACGTGACCTGTCCGAGGCCGTTGGCTGGCCCCAGGCCTATCGGCTGGCCAACCTGCCACGCTCGATCTCCTGGGAGGACGTGAACAAGGTCCTGGCCGGCGTCGACCGGCGCACCCCGTGTGGGAAGCGCGACTACGCCATCTTGGTGCTGCTGGTCGTCTATGGCCTGCGGGGCCGAGAGGTGGCCGAGCTGCGCCTGGACGACGTTGACTGGCGCCGGGAGCGCTTGTCCGTGCCGGAGCGCAAGGCCGGACACGCGACAGCCTTTCCCCTCACCGCCACGGTGGGCGAGGCGTTGTTGGCCTATCTGAAGGACGGGCGCCCCGAGACCTCCGATCGCCACCTCTTCTTCCGGGCCCTTGCCCCCGTGAGGCCCATCGGGCCGGCGGCCATCTCGGGCCGGGCCCGTCACTATTTGCTCAAAGCGGGCATCGACGTGCCCCGACCGGGCTCCCACACCTTGCGCCATACGACTGTCCAGCGCCTGGTGGACGCCGACTTCGACCTGAAGACGATCGGTGACTTCATCGGGCACCGTTCAGCCGACTCCACTCAGATCTACGCCAAGGTGGCAGTCGAGGCGCTGCGCGAGGTCGCCCTGGGCGACGGAGAGGCGGTGCTGGCATGACCGGCGACCTCGCCTCCGCCGTCGCGGACTACCTTGCCCACAAGCGAGCTCTCGGACGCAAGTACGCCTCCGAGGAGGCGAGTCTGCGCCTTCTCCTGGCCTTCGCTGACGAGCACGCCCTGGGGCGACTCGACCAGTTCGACCCCGAGTTGCTGGATGCCTTCTTCGCCTCCAGGCCGAGGTCCCGACCGCGCAGCTTCAACAACTTGGTCGGCATCGTCGACTGCTTCTTCGACTGGGCGATCGCCCAGGAACTGCTGTCGACCTCACCGTTGCGCACCGCCAGACGGCACCAGAGCTCGGCCCGGATTCCCTTCCTGTTCGATCGGGACCAAGCCCGGGTGCTCTTGGGGGCAGCTGCCGCACTTCCTGACAACTCCCGGGCCCAGGCGCGGGGTCCGAGCTATCACTGCCTCTTTGCCCTCTGCTATGGCCTGGGACTGCGGGCCGGGGAGGCCTGCGCACTGCGGATCGGCGATGTCGATACCAGCCGCCAGCAGCTCATCGTCCGGGGTGGCAAGTTCGGCAAGATCCGGCTGGTTCCCCACGGTCCCCGCATCGGCGCGCTGTTGGTTGCTCAGCTCGAGCGGGCCGGGGGTTCGGGTGAAGACCCGCTGTTCCACTTCGGCCGCGCGAGATCGTGCCTGAACCCGATGACGGCCAGCCAGGTCTTCCACCGGCTGGTCATCGACCTCGGCTTTCCGGTCCCCGACGGCGTCTCGTCCCCATGTTTGCACAGCCTGAGACATTCCTTCGCCGTTGGGTGTCTCCTGCGCTGGTATCGAGAAGGCGTCGATCCCGGTGAGCGTCTGTTGCGGTTGTCGACCTTCATGGGTCACGTCAGCCCAGCCTCGACCGCTGTGTACCTGACCATCACCCCGGCACTGCTGGACGAGGCCAACTCGAGATTCGAGAGCTACGCCCTCGCGGGGGAGCCATCCGATGGGTGACGCCCGTCCCTTGGGACCCCTCATGCACTCCTTCTTCATCGACCACCTGATGACGGTCAAGGGACTGCGGCCAGCCACGGTGCACAGCTACCGCGACACCATCCGCCTGTTGCTGTTGTTCGTGGCCAAAGAGCGCGGCATCAAGATCACCCGGCTCAGCCTCGATGATTTGAGCTTCGATGCAGTGTTGGGTTTCCTGCGTCACTTGGAGGAGGAGCGGGGCAACCACGTCCGGACCCGGAACCAGCGGCTGGCCGCGGTGCACACCCTCTTCGACTACATCGCTACCAGGGAGCCGGACATGTTGGGCGTCTGCCAGCGGGTGGCGGCCATACCCATGAAGCGCGCTGCACCGGCCGAGACGCACTTCCTTGAGCGCGACGAGGTCGAGGCTCTGCTGAGGGGACTTCCCCGAGAGGGCCGCCTCGCCCTGCGGGACCGGACCCTGGTGCTGTTCCTCTACAACACCGGGGCCCGGGCCCAAGAGGTGGCCGACCTTCGCGTCGGCCATCTCGACCTCGGTCCCCACCCGCTGGTTCGTCTGCACGGCAAGGGCGACAAGTGGAGGACCTGCCCACTGTGGCATCAGACGGCCGAGCTCCTGGCCGAGCTCCTCGACTCCACCGGCGCGTCCGGCCGACTCGAGTCGGCGGTGTTCAGTGCCAACGGGCGGGCCCTGACCCGCTTCGGCATCTACAAAGTCATCCGCCGCCATGGCGGTGACCTCGACGATGCACGGACCGGCCGCAGCGTCAGTCCCCACATCTTCCGCCATACGGCCGCCGTCCACCTCTTGGAGGCTGGGGTCGAGGTCAACGTGATCCGAGGTTGGCTCGGGCACGCGGATCTGACGACGACGAACCGCTACGCCGAGATCAGCACGCGAGTCAAGCTCGAGGCCTTACGCGCCACCGAACCTCTGGATACTTCGGAGGGGTCCCGCCGACGTCCCGTCTGGCGCGATGACCAGTCGCTGCTCAACTGGCTCTCTTCGCTCTGACGGATTATGTGGCCCGGATCACCGCCTCAACCCCGTTCTCCGCCGGAAACCGGAGGTCATCAGGCCCCGCGCAACGTAACGGGCCAGGGAACAGAACTACGACAACTTGAAAGCCGCCGTCGAGAAGGTGCTCCGGGGCAGGGACCGAAAAGAGTCCGAGCGCTTCATCGCGCTTCGCAGCCACTACGGCTTCGACAGCTTCTTCTGCCAGCCGGGCGTGAAAGGAGCGCACGAGGAGGGCGGCGTGGAGGGCGAGGTCGGCCGGTTCCGGCGACGCCACCTCGTCCCCGTCCCCCGCTTCGACTCGATGGCCGAGCTCAACGACTTCATCGCCGAGGCGGCCGCCAAGGACGACCAGCGCTTCATCTCGGGGCGCCGGATCACGGTCGGCGAGCACTTCGCCCTCGAAGAAGGTGCGCTGCGCGAGTTGCCGGCCGAGCCCTTCGCCCACGAGGCGCTGGGGAACTTCCGCGTCGACCGCAAGGCCCGGGTCCACGTGCGAGGTGCGTGGTATTCGGTCCCCGCCCGCCTCTGCGGGCGACGACTCGACGCCCTGATCGGCGCCGAGACGATCGAAGTCTTCGACGGCGCCCAGGTCGTGGCGGAGCACCCGAGGAGCCGCAAGGGCATGGAGAACCTGGTCCTCGACCACTACCTCGAGGTCCTCGCCGTCAAGCCCGGTGCCCTGCTCGGGGCCAGCGCACTTGTTCAGGCACGGGCCACGAAGGCCTTCACCGACCACCACGAGCGGTTCTTGACCGCCGCTCGGCGCCGCCTCGGCGACCGCGAGGGCACTCGGGCGCTCATCGACGTGCTCTTGCTGCACCGCACGATGCAGACCCAGGCCGTGCTGGCCGGGATCGGCGCCGCGCTGCGTGCCGGATCGTGCGACGCCCAGATCGTGGCCATCGAGGGCCGAAGAGCAGGCGAAGGGGACTCCAGCCCGGTCGTCTCCATCCGTGAGGGCCTTAGTCGCTTCGACCGTCCGCCGCCCACCGTCACCCACTACGACCAGCTCTTGGAGGGAACGAGATGACCAAGATGACCGACGCCGCCGCCACCGCCGCCATCGGGGCCGCCTCCCGAGAGCTGCGCCTTCCCGTGGTGCGCAACGACGCCGCCCGACTGGCTGAGATCGCCCAGCGGTCCCAGCTCACCTACCTGGCCTTTTTGGCCGAGGTCCTCTCGGCCGAGGTCGACGAGCGGGCCGAGAACCGGCGCCGGCGCCGGGTCGCAGAGGCTCGCTTTCCCCGCATCAAACGGGCTCTTCGCGTTCAGGCGTGGGGCGGGGCCGTCCAGGTGACCCGCCGATAGGTATCCACCAGTAGGGCCCCGTGGCCCCCGATTCTTGCGGTAGCTGACACCCAAGGATCGAAGGGACACGGGACATGACGGAACGTAGTGGCGATGCGGCCGCTCTGCTGGGAATGGGCGGATTCGTGGTCCTGGCGACCACCGTGGAGGACGGCGAGATCTTCGTCCTCGTGGAGACGACGGCCCGGCTGGGCTGTCCGGGCTGCGGAAGCGTAGCGGTGGGACATGGTCGTTCGGTCGTCCAGGTCCGGGACCTTCCCATCGGCGGCCGTCCCGTGCGGCTCGTCTGGAAGAAGCGTCGTGGGCTCTGTCGGGACCCCGACTGCGAGGTGCGGACCTTCACCGAGACGAGTGAGCTGGTCGAGGGATCGCTGACCCGGCGGGCGGCCAAGGAGGTCTGTCGGATGGTGGGCCAGGACGGCACCTCGGTCTCCCACGCGGCGAAGACCTTCGGCGTCTCGTGGGCGTGCGCCATGGAGTGCGTACGTCGCCACGGCCGACCCCTGGTCGACGACCCGTCCCGCCTCGAGGGGGTGCGTTCCTTCGGCGTCGACGAGCACAAGATGCTCACGGCCAACGGTGTCCACCACACGGTCTACGTGACCGTCTTTGTCAATGTGGTGACCGGGAGGCTCCTCGACGTCATCCGGGGCCGCAACGCCGATGACGTGGCCTTCTGGCTGTCCCAGGCCCGGGCATCGTGGCGCCAGCGCATCAAGGCCGTGGCCATCGATCCCCACCGGGGCTACCTGAGGGGTCTGCTCGCCTATCTGCCCGACGTCATCGTCACCGTGGACTGCTTCCACGGGGTGAAGTTGGCCAACACCATGGTCGACGACGTCCGACGCCGGGTCCAGCGTGAGACGCTCGGCCACCGGGGATGGAAGCACGATCCGCTGTTCGCCACCCGACCGCTCATGACCAGAGCCTGGGAGCGGTTGACCGGCCGACAGCGCACCAAGCTGCTCCTCGCTCTCGAGGCCGGCGATCCCGTGGGCGAGGTCGGAGCCGCCATCCTCGGCAAGGAGCTCCTGCGCCAGATGTACGCAGCGAGGAACCTGACGGCGGCCCGGTGGAAGCTGGTGGCGTTCTACCAACACGTGGCCGACGCAGACGTCCCCGAGCTCACCCGGCTGGCCAAGACCGTGTCGTCGTGGGAGACCGAGATCCTCAACTACCACGTGACCGGCATCTCGAACGGACCCACGGAAGCCCAGAACCTGATCGCCGAGAAGCTCCGTCGCATCGGCCACGGGATGCGCAACTTCGAGAACTACCGGCTCCGGCTGTTGCTCCACTCAGGCGTTGAATGGGACACTCCAGCAACTGCACGAATCAGGAGGCGCCACCCACGCCTCATCGCGTAGAGCCGGTTTGACGTTGTGAATAGGGTTTTCTCACCACTGCGGTCGCTTTGGGGACATCCCTCGAGACCCCCAGATTCACGTTCGGGACGCAGAGGTCCCCGGTTCAAATCCGGGCAGCCCGACCATCGAGGTGCAGGTCAGCCGGGGTGCATGCCCCGGCTGGCTGCCTTTCGGGTGGGGCTATCGAGTGACCATCGGGCCTCTGGGCCCGCTCGATCGACGTCTGGATCACCGCCCCGGGCGTCTCCGCCGCAAGAATTGCCCCGATGACGACGTCCGGTCGGCAGGGATCGCTCGGGCGGGAGTACCGGGTGGGATACCTTCGGGTCACGGGCTCTCGATCGATTCGGAGGGAAGACGTGGCGATTCGTGAAGGGCCGCAGGCCGATGTGACGCCCTATCCCCTTGGCGCGGCACACGAAGGTCCGCCCCATGCCATCGTCCCCGCCAACACCCGCTATTTCGAGGCCGGACCGGTGACCGTAGGGCTGGAGTACCGGGTGGTCAACGACTCGGTACGGGCTGCCCGTTTCGAAGACGCCGCGCAGTTCACACCGCTCGGCACTGAATTCAAGGGATTCTCGATCCACGTCCTGGAGTCGGCGACCGGCACCGAACGACTGAGGTTCGATCTCTTCCCGGGCCAGTGGCACTACCACTACATCCGACCGCCCCATGACAACATCCGTGTGGGATACGACGAAGCGGCGTTCGGCCCGATGGCCGACTGGGCGTTGGACTGTCTCACCACCCGGTTGCCCCACATGCTCGCCACGGCCGGAGCCGGCGACCTGGCCGTGACCATCGATCCTGATGCCCTGCAGACGGTCGTGGCCGAGATCCGAAGGCTCATCGACCCGGATCCAGACGGTGCGAGCCGACGCATTCCACGGGAGTCCGGCCTGTCCCAGCTGCGGCAGCGGATGCGGCACCCTCGCGAGTGAGCGCTCCGGGGGACGGAGATCCGGCCGGTCCGGCCTCACGCCACGAGCGTCGCGTCCGTTCGAGCTGCAGGACGTCGACGATGGCGGGTCGGTGGGCAGCGTGCACACCACGACAGGTTCGGCCCGGAGGTCGAGTGGAATTCCGGCTCTACGTAAATGAGCTGGGTGTAGCGCTCGCGACTGCAGGCACCGGGTGCTTGGACGGACCGAATGGTGCCCCAACCATCCGGCGATCAGGGGCTACGGCTCACTCTGCCGGATCTGCTCCAAGCTCAGTAGTTGAGCCGTACATGAAAGGTTGGCCCTCTCTGGATTCATCGTGCCCATCCCGGTGTGATCTGATCATGTGCACCGTAACCACTATCGGAATTCCGATGAAGATCAACGCCACAAGGATGCCGACTGGCCATGGCCAAAACCGGTTCCCAAACAGCTTGCAGACGGGGGTTTGAGGCGCTGTGGGCCAACACCGGTAGCCCTCGCTATCAGGCCGAGAGCGCCAACCCGCCATGTAGAGCGGCAAGACCGCAATGAACGCGCCGACAAGCATTCCGCCCGGATACAAGACCGTGGCGAGCACCTTGTCCTTAGTTCGCCAACGTGGCGACGTCCAGAGGAGGAATAGGCCGACGAGCCATCCGATCACCCAGAGGATCAGCCCGACCTCAACCAGAATTAGTGCGATGAGGTCGCGCTTTTTCCCCTCCGCACCCCACGTCACGGAGATAACCTAATTCGGAGAGTGCACTGCCGCACTCGAATTGAGCTACCCCACCCATGAGGCGTTCGAGGGCACCTCTGGATCAGGCGGGAGTGAGGACTGGCCAGCCGTACCAAGCTGTTCGGCAGGTGAAGCATTCTTCTTCGCCAGGGCTAACAAGCACCTCTATCTCCTTGGACTGGAGACCGAGGAAGCGGAGATGCAAGAAATGCCTTCCGGGCGGGACATCGAACGCCTTTGACTCCCGGGTGAGGATGCTACTGACAACGGTGCGATCGATCACCACCTTGTACGCCCCGGCTAGGTCAACCAGATTGGCCCGCCCCCGATGAAGGCTAATCGTCCCGACATCAACCATGACCAAAGGCTACCCGCAGTCATTCTCTGGGACGTTGGACGTGAAACCGTGGCATACGTGCCGTTGCGGGGGCTGGCAACGACCGCGAGCACTCGGTGGGGTGGGCTGGCAGACCCCGCTCATCTCCGGTGCGTCCAGAAGCTCGGGCGCAATGAACACAAAGGAGTGGTCATGACGTAACCGAGCGAGAAGCTCACGATAGCCAGC
>Ga0302279_10006639_pt1 | contig 12171 bp, 11 predicted proteins | sample III_Bog_N3_3_FD_194541 | JGI IMG/M metagenome (GOLD analysis project Ga0302279, IMG submission 194541) | Peat permafrost microbial communities from Stordalen Mire near Abisko, Sweden - III_Bog_N3_3 | ecosystem: Environmental > Terrestrial > Soil > Wetlands > Peat | place: Sweden: Abisko...
CCGGGCCGATCCACCGACGGCCGGACCGGTGCTCGTCTACATCCACGGCGGTGCCTGGGTGATCGGGGACAAGCGTGAGCAGGGGATCCCGCTCGTGCACGAACTGGCCGCCCGCGGCTGGGTGTGTGTCGCCATCAATTACCGCCTCAGCCCCAAGGCCACCTGGCCCGATCACATCGTGGACTGCAAGCGGGCCGTCGCCTGGGTCCGCGAGCACATCGCCGAGTACGGAGGTGACCCGACGTTCCTCGCCGTGTCCGGCGGATCGGCCGGCGGACATCTCTCGGCGCTGGTCGGCCTGACCCCCGGCGCACCCGAGTGGCAGCCCGGGTTCGAGGACACCGACACCTCGGTCGACGCCTGTCTCCCCTTCTACGGGGTGCACGACGTGACCGGCGACCCCGAGGCCAGCGGCGTCTACGGACTCGGTCTGGTCGACCTCCTGCAGCGGCGGGTGATGAAGACGACGATGGAGGAGGACCGCGTCGCCTTCGAGCAGGCCTCTCCCGAGCGGCGGATCACGGCGTCGGCGCCGCCGATGTTCGTGGTCCAGGGGAGCAACGACACCCTGGTGCCCCCCCAGGTCGGGCGCCGGTTCGCCGAACGGCTGCGGGAGCAGTCCGAATCCCCGGTGGCCTATCTCGAGCTCCCCGGTGCCCAGCACGCGTTCGACGTGGTCCTGTCGATCCGCTCCCGGCACACCACCCTCGGTGCCGTCCGGTTCCTCGAGGGCATCCGCAGCCGGGTCTCCCACTGAGGTGCCGCGTCCCGCGGACCAGCCTGGCCGAGGGGTGACCGCGCACGGGCCGCCGGTCGTGGAACAGTGCAGGGCGGCAATCCGGGGGCGCAACGCGAAATCACGCGGAATCGTCCCCGTGGCTGGACAGGTAGCCGAGTTTCTGACGTAGAGTCACATATTCGTGTCGGTCGGCCCTGTGCCGGGGGGGCACGCAACCATCCGATTTCAAGGGGGAGTCTTGCGTTCAGCTTCATGGAAGAGTCGGTCGACCGCGTTGGGCCTGGTGCTCACGGTTGCCGTTGTCGGGGCTGCATGCAGCTCCACCACCTCGTCGTCCACGACGACGACGGCGGCCTCGACGTCGAGCTCGACCTCGAGCGGGACTGCGTCCCGTCCGATCCCCAAGAGCGCCTTCAGCGACCACACCGGGGTCACCTCCTCGACCGTGCAGGTGGCGAACGTCTCGACCCTCTCACTCGGACTGTTCAAGGGCGCCCAGGTCGGCACCCAGGCCTATGTCGACTACGTCAACTCGACCGGTGGGGTGAACGGACGCAAGCTGGTCGTCAACAGTGCCGATGACGGCTTCACCGGCGCCGGCAACAAGCAGGCCACCACCAACGCGCTGCAGAACGACTTCGCCATGGTGGGCAACTTCTCCCTCGAGGACAGCTTCGGTGGCGCAGTCCTGGCGGCGAACCCCGGGTTCCCCGATGTCTCCCAGGTCCTGGACAACGCCACCAACAAGCTGCCCAACGTGTACAGCCCGATCCCCCTGGCCGACGGGTGGGCGTCGGGACCGATGAACTACTACCACAACAAGTTCAAGGCGGACGCCAACTACGCCGGTGCGTTCCTGGCCGACTCGCCGTCGGCGACCCAGACGTGGGAGGGCGAGAAGTACGTGGCCGAGCAGGCCGGCTTCAAGTTCGTGTCGGAGCAGACCTACGCCACCACGCAGACCGACTTCACCCAGCAGGTGATCGCCATGAAGAACGCCGGCGTCAAGATCATCTTCATGGACCAGATGCCGTCCAACTACGCGTCGTCGGTGCTGAAGGCCCTGGCCCAGCAGAACTACCACCCCCAGGTGCTGCTCGGAGCGGCGACCTACTCCAACCAGCTGATCACCCAATCGGGCGGCGCCGCCAACGTCAACGGGGCCTACCTGTCGCAGAACCTCGCCCTGTACCTCGGTACGGACCAGACCGCGGTCCCGGCCGTCGGGACCTTCCTGCACTGGGTCCAGGTGGCATCGCCCGGGTTCAGCCCGGACCTGTTCACCGCCTACGGCTGGCTGTCCGCCAGCCTCTTCGTCCAGGGTCTCAAGAACGCCGGAACCGATCCCAGCCGGGGCTCGCTGCTCCAGGCCCTGTCCAAGATCACGTCGTTCAACGGCGACGGCTTCAACGCCCCGTCGAACCCGTCGACCAAGACGCCGCCCAACTGCTACCTGATCGCCACGGTGACCAACGGGCAGTTCGTCCGGTCGCCGGACAACCCGCCGACCACCAGCAGCACCGGGGGATTCCGGTGCGACGGGTCGTACATCGTGAAGCCCGGCACCTGAGCCGGCGGCTCATCGGCAAGTATTAGCGCAATGGCCCCGGGGGGGATCCCGATGGAGATGAAGGGGATGGCATGAGCAACTTCCTCCAGTTCACGGTCTTCGGAATCATGCTCGGGGCCGGCTACGCGATCGCCGCCACCGGCCTGGTGGTCACGTACACCACGTCGGGGGTCTTCAACTTCGCCCAGGGCGCGGTCGGGATGATCGCCGCATTCGGCTACTGGGAGCTGGTGTCCGCGCACCACGTGCCGATCGTGGCGGCCCTGGTCATCGTCCTGATCGTGGGTGCCTCGATATCCGGCGCGTTCGTGGAGCGGGTGCTCATGCGCCGTCTGCACGGGGCGTCCACCGAGCGCCCGGTCATGGTGACCCTCGGTCTCATGGTGATCCTCACCGGGATGGCCACCATCATCTGGTCGCCCACCACCCAGCGGACGGTGGAGCCCCTGGTGTCCGGCCAGTTCCCGCTGTTCGGCATCAACATCCAGTACCAGTACGTGCTGATCATCGGCGTGGCACTGGCCGTGGCCATCGCCCTGCGGGCGCTCTTCTACTCGACCCGGACGGGCCTCGCCCTTCGGGCGGTGGTCGACGACCCGGACCTCCTGGGCATGTCCGGGGTGTCGCCCAACCGGATGAGTCAGTACGGATGGATCCTCGGGTTCATGATGGCCGCCCTGTCCGGGGTCCTACTGGCCCCGACCCAGTCGACCGGCATCAGCATCCCGGCCCTGACCCTGCTGGTGGTCAGCGGGTACGCGGCGGCCATCGTCGGGCGCCTCAAGAACATCCCGCTCACCTTCGCCGCCGCCATCGCCATCGGCCTGGCCGAGAACTACATCCTGAACTACGTGGAGCCTCACCTGTCCTCGGCCCTCCAGTCGGACGTGACGAACGCGCTCCCGATGGTCTTCCTCTTCGTCGCCCTGGTGACCCTGCCGTCGGTCCGTCTCCGGGCCGTGGGTCGGCTCACCACGATGCGGGCACCGAGGGTCGCGGGTGGCCTCGAATCTCTGATCGCCGGCGGCGTCTTCCTGGTGATCGCGGTGGTGGTCGGCTTCTCGTTCTCCAACACCAATGTGAAGGGGATCACCCTGCTGACCCTCGGCGGCGAGGTCATGGCGCTCGGCATCGTCGGCCTGTCGCTGGTGCTGCTCACCGGGTACTCGGGGCAGGTCTCGCTCTGCCAGTTCTCCTTCATGGGCATCGGCGCCTTCGTGATGGGGAAGGTGGCTGGCGGTGGCTCGTTGCTGGGCCTCTTGGCGGCTACGGCGATCTGCGCCGCGGTCGGTGCCCTGATCGCCCTGCCGACCATCCGGCTGAGCGACCTCTACCTGGCGCTGGCCACGTTCGCCTTTGCCGACGCGGTGGCCAACGGCTTCTTCGCGGACGGTCGCGTCTACGGTTCCGGCGGACTCACCATCGGCCGCATCGTGCTGCCTGGGCTGTCCCTGGGCACGGACACCGGCGAGTTCCTGATGATGTCGGTGTTCTTCGTGCTGGCCGCATGGTTGGTGCTGGCCATCCGTCGGAGCCTGTTCGGCAGACGCCTGGTGGCGGTCAACGACTCACCCGCTGCCTATGCCACGGTGGGTCTCAACATCGGCTTCACCAAGGTGGCGGTGTTCGCCATCGCGGCCGGAATGGCCGGGCTGGCCGGCGCCCTCTACGGCACGGTGCAGCAGACGGTGGGCACCACGGACTTCGACTTCTTCTCGGGGATCATCTTCGTGCTGTTCGTGACCGTGTGGAGCATCCGCACCGTGTCGGGTGCCTTCCTGGCCGCGCTGACCTACGTGGCCCTCAACCAGATCTCCCCCAGCGGCATCGGCATCTTCGCCGGCATCGGCGTGATCCTGATCGGCCGTGCCGCCAACGGGATCCTCGGCATCGAGATGCTCCACTTCCGGCTGCCATGGGTCAAGGTGCCGGGTGGCGCGCCCAGCAGCTCCAACGGTCCGCTCAGCGCGTTCGGTGGCGCCACGTCCGGAAGCGAGGGCATCCGTGCCGTCGGTTGAGTCCGCACCCGAGACCGGTGACGACGTCCTGACCGTGGAGGGCGTCGCGGTCCGATTCGGGGGTGTGGCCGCGCTCAGCGACGCCAACCTGACGGTGAAGTGCGGCACGGTGACCGGCCTGATCGGTCCCAATGGTGCGGGCAAGACGACGCTCTTCAACGTGATCAGCGGGCTCCAGACCCCGGATCGTGGCACGGTCCACCTCTACAGCACCGACATCACCAAGATGCGGCCGCACCGTCGGGCCAAGCTCGGCCTGGCCCGGACCTTCCAGCGACTCGAACTGTTCGGTACGTTGTCCGCCGGCGAGAACGTGCAGGTCGGTCTCGAGTCATCGGTCAAGTGGTGGCAGTGGCGCCATGTGCGGCGGGCGTTCCCCTGGGTGAAGAGTGGCGTCCCGACCGGCGACGGCGAACAGGAGCATCCGCCGTCCGGGCCGGGATCGCTGGCCGTGGTCACCTCCGATCGCCTCCTCGACGGCGTGGGGCTGGGCGGCCTGGGCGCCGAGCAGGCCAGTGCCATGCCGACCGGCCTCGCCCGGATGGTCGAACTGGCCCGTGCACTGGCCATGGCCCCCAAGATCCTCCTGCTCGACGAGCCCGGTTCCGGGCTCGACGACGCCGAGTCCCAAGCGTTGGGTGAGCTGCTGACGACCCTGGCCAAGGGCGGGATGGGCGTCCTCCTGGTGGAGCACGACATGGAACTGGTCATGCGGATCTGCGACTTCATCTACGTCCTCGACTTCGGCGACGTGATCGCCTCGGGCACCCCCGAGCAGATCCGCCAGGACCCCATGGTCCAGGCCGCCTACCTCGGGACGGTGTCCGACACCGAGGCCAGTACCGTCGCCCATCCCGGCCAGACCGCGACTGACGGAGTCAATCCGGGGTCCGAGCAGAACGAGGTGGCCGAGGCATGAGCGACACGACCACCGCCACCGCACCCGTCCCCACCGAGCTGCCACCCGGCGTCACCGTGCGCGGGCTCCGGGCCTCCTATGGCCGGATCGAGGTCCTGCACGGCGTCGAGCTGGACGTGCCTGCGGGCAGTGTGTTCGCTCTCCTCGGGCCGAACGGTGCCGGCAAGTCGACGTTGCTGAAGGTGATGAGCGGCCGGATGCGTGCGACCGCCGGTGAGGTCCTCGTGGGGGACACCCCGATCGGCAAGACCCCGGCGGAAAAGCTCGCCCGACAAGGGGTGTGCGCGGTCCCCGAAGGTCGGGGCATCTTCCCGAACCTGACGGTGCGGGAGAACCTTCGGATCTGGACCTACCGGGGCGGGATCTCGATGAAGGACGTGGAGGAGCAGACGTATGCCACCTTCCCGGTCCTGAAGGAGCGACGCCGTCAGATGGCGGGGACCATGTCCGGTGGCGAGCAGCAGATGCTGGCCATCTCCCGGGCCCTGGTCACCCAACCCAAGGTGCTCTACCTCGACGAGTTGTCCATGGGCCTGGCCCCGCTGATCGTGGCCGAGCTCTACGAGCTGGTCGGTGCGCTGGCTAGGCAGGGGATGACCATCGTGCTGGTCGAGCAGTTCGTGACGACCGCGCTGGCCGTCGCCGACCATGCCGCCATCATGGTCCATGGCCGGATCGACCAGCACGGGACCCCGGCCGAGATGGCCGACGCCGCGCTCAGCATCTACCTCGCCCACTAGGAGCGCTCCGCCGGGGATCGACCCTGGTCGACACCCATCCGTCCGGATCGACCCTGGTCGACACCGTGCCGCCGCTCGGCGACAATCGGAACATGGCCGATCCGTCCGTCTTCGCGTTGACCAACTTCCCGGTCCATCTCGGATCCGGCGCCACGGTCACACGCCTGGAGGAGTTCACCGGTGACGGCGACTGGTACGAGCGATATGGCGAGCAGACCGCAGCCGACGGAGTCGAGGGACGGTTGGTCAGCCTGCACACCTTCGACGGGCCCTGGCCAACGTGGGAGGTCCACCCCCACGGCGAGGAGCTGGTGCTGTGCACGGCCGGGACCATCACCCTCCACCAGGACGCGGCCGGGGCGACCCGCACGGTGGTCCTGGAGACGGGTGAGGCGATCGTGAACCCTTCCGGGGTCTGGCACACCGCCGACGTGACGGGCACGGCGACCGCACTGTTCATCACCGCTGGTCTGGGCACCGAGATCAGGGAACGGTGATGCAGGACACCGCGGCGACCTGCTGCCGCCGTAACCGACCGTCGGGATCGCGGCCGTGAGTGCGGACCGGCGTCGCCTCCTCGAACACGTGCGGGCCGTGTGTGCGTCCCTCCCCGAGGTGACCGAGCGCCCGAGCCACGGCGCGCCGACGTTCTTCGTCCGCGACCGCAAGGCGTTCGTCAACGCGTGGCTCGACGGTCACCACGACCACACCTTCCCCCACCTGTGGTGCGCGGCGCCGGTGGGAGCGCAGGAACTGCTCATCGCCGCGGACCCGGTCGTCTACTTCCGCCCGCCCTACGTCGGGTACCGGGGGTGGGTCGGTGTACGCCTCGACGGTGAGGTGGCGTGGGACGAGGTCCGCGACGTGTGCGAGGACGCCTACCGGACCGTCGCTCCACGCACGCTCGTGGCCCAGCTCGACGATCGCTAGGACGCCGGCGGGACGGTCGCCGCCCGGCCGGCCGCCACCGCGATCGAGTCCGCCACCGCCGCTGCCTGACCGTCCCCGGTCCGGGCCCGCAGACCGGCCACCACGCCGTCGATGTCCTTGTCGGACCGGTTCTGGGACAGTTTCCACGCGCCTTCGAGCGAGGTCACCTCGACGTCGAACCCCACGATGGCCCGGACCATCCCGTCGACGTACTCCTCGGGGGCGTCGGCGACCGACCACGGCGTGTCGAGACCGGTTTCGTGGGAATCGGTGAGAGCCGACACCTGCGCCCGCTTCCAGTCGTCCTCGGCGTGGAAGGTGACCGTCCCGCGCGCCTCGACGGCGATGTAATCCCAGGTGGGGACCACCTTGCCGTGCTCGGTCTTCGACGGGTACCAACCGGGGGACACGTAGCTGTGGGGTCCCACCCAGGTGAGGAGCACCGGCACCGACGTGTCGGCGGTGCGCCACTGGGGATTGGCCCTGGCCAGGTGCCCGCTGACGGCGGTGGCGTCATCGGACACCAGCAGTGGTACGAACGATGCGGCCGCACCGTCGGGTCCCACGGTGATCAGGTGGCCCGCACCGATACGACGCGCCGCATCCGCCAGGACCCTCGGATCGTCGACACGGAAGTGGCCGGGTGTGTACATGACCCCAGGAAACACAGGCCCACCGGCGTCCGTCAAGGCCGGGTCGGGCTACTCCTCGCCCAGCTCGATGTCGACGACGGAACCGTCACCGGTGCGGGTGATCAGCTCCACCACCCCTCCGGCGTCGCGCAGGTCGCCCTCGGCTGCGGCCAGCGCCTCCAGGCGGTCGGGGGTGTCGGTCACCGTGAGGGTGGCGACCGGGGCCCGCATCGAGCGCTTGGCCGTGGTCTTCGCCCGTCGCACCTGACCGAGCACCTCTGCGGCCACGTCGAGCACGGCGTCGACCGCCGGATCCGGGTCCGGCGCGCCACCGGTGGCGGTCGGGACCACACCGAGTTCGTCGACCGTGGGCCAGGTGGTGGTGTGGACCGATCCGACCTGCCACCACGACCACACCTCTTCGGTCACGAACGGCAGGACCGGGGCGAGGAGCCGCAACAGCGTGGACAGCGCACCGGCCAGGGCTGCACGGGCCGAGGCGGTGCCGGGATCGTCGGCCTCCCCGTAGGCGCGGGACTTCACCAACTCCAGGTAGTCGTCACAGAAGGCCCAGAAGAACGCCTCGGTCCGCTCGAGCGCCCGGGCATAGTCGTAGGACTCGAAGGCGGTGGTGGCCTCGTCCACCACGACGGCCAGGCGACCCAGCATGGCCCGGTCGATCGGTGCGGTGGCGGCTCCGATGTCCGGCACCACGAGGACCCCGTCGGCTCCGGTCAGGCGGCCGAGCGCGAACCGCGAGGCGTTGAGCACCTTCATGGCCAGACGACGCCCGACCTTCATCTGCCCTTCGTCGACGGCGGTGTCGGTTCCGGGGCGCCCGCTGGCCGCCCAGTAGCGGACGGCATCGGCTCCGTGCTTCTCCAGGAGCGGGAGCGGCGTGATCACGTTGCCCTTGGACTTGGACATCTTCTTGCGGTCCGGGTCGAGGACCCACCCCGAGATGGCGGCGTTCGCCCACGGGAGCGCCCCGTGTTCCAGCTCAGACCGCACCACGGTCGAGAAGAGCCAGGTGCGGATGATGTCGTGCGCCTGCGGGCGCAGGTCCATGGGGAACACCCGGGCGAACAGATCGGTGTCGTCCTCCCACCCGCCGGCGATCTGCGGGGTGAGCGACGAGGTGGCCCAGGTGTCCATGACGTCGGGGTCGCCGACGAATCCACCGGGCTCACCCCGCTGGTCCGCCCGGAACCCGGGGGGCACGTCGGTCGACGGGTCGACGGGGAGCGCGGCCTCGTCGGCCAGGATCGGCGTGTCGTAGTCGACGAGACCGTCGGCACCCACCGGGTACCAGACCGGGAGCGGCACGCCGAAGAAGCGTTGGCGGCTGATGTTCCAGTCACCGCTGAGTCCTTCCACCCAGGCCCGGAACCGGTGGGCCATGTAAGGCGGGTGCCAGGCCAGCTCCTCGCCCCGTGCCAGCAGCGCCTCGCGGTGGGGCATGGTCTCGACGAACCACTGCCGGGACGACACGATCTCGAGCGGACGGTCACCCTTTTCGTAGAACTTCACCGGGTGGGTGATCGGGCGCGGCTCACCGATGAGGGCGCCGGACTCGGTCAACAGCTCCACGATGCGGCTCTGTGCCTGCTTGACCGACTTGCCCACCAGTTCCGCATAGTGCGCGCCGGCCGCGGACGGGTCGTCGGACTCCCAGCCCTCGGTACCGAACTCCACCGGGAGGAGCCGACCGTCGCGGCCCACCACGGTGCGGGTGGGCAGGCCCAGTTCGCGCCACCAGATCACGTCGGTGGTGTCCCCGAAGGTGCAGATCATGGCGATGCCCGACCCCTTGTCGGGGTCGGCCAACTCGTGGGCCACCACCGGGACCCGGACGTCGAACAGCGGTGTGCTCACCGAGGTGCCGAACAGTGGTCGGTAGCGCTCGTCATCGGGATGGGCGACCAGCGCCACGCAGGCGGGGAGCAGTTCGGGCCGGGTCGTCTCGATGTCCACGCCGCCCTCGGCGCCCACCCGGGGGAACCGCAGCCGATGGTAGGCACCCGGCCGCTCCCGGTCCTCCAGCTCCGCCTGGCTGACCGCGGTGCGGAAGTCGACGTCCCACAGGGTGGGCGCCGTGCGCTGGACCACCTGGTTGCGTCGGGCGAGCCGCAGGAAGCCGCGCTGGGACACCCGCTGGGCCCGTTCGCCGATGGTGGCGTAGGTGTGTGACCAGTCGACGGACAGCCCGAGCGTGCGCCACAGGTGTTCGAAGACCTGCTCGTCCTCCAGGGTGAGCTGGTGGCACAGCGCCACGAAGTTCGGCCGCGAGATGGCGATCGGGTCCTTGGGCGGGTCGTCGGGCGGCACGAAATCTGCGTCGTAGGGGAGGCTCGGGTCACAGCGGACCCCGAAGTAGTTCTGCACCCGTCGTTCGGTGGGGAGGCCGTTGTCGTCCCATCCCATGGGGTAGAAGACCTGACGTCCCCGCATGCGCTGGAACCGGGCCACCGCATCGGTGTGCGTGTAGGAGAACACGTGTCCGATGTGCAGCGAGCCAGACACGGTCGGCGGCGGCGTGTCGATGGAGAACACCTCGGCGCGGGTGGCGGTGCGGTCGAAGGCGAAGATGCCCTCGGCCTCCCAACGCGCCGCCCAGGTGGCCTCGAGGCCTTCCAAGCCGGGCTTTTCGGGGATGCCCCCTCCGGCGCCGGCGGGTCGGGTGGGTCCGTTCGTCTGCTCCGGCATGATCGGGTTACCGTACCCTGCGTGCTCCAGCTCCACGACACCGCCACCGGTCAGGTGGCCCCGCTGCGCCTGCGCGAGCCCGGCCGGGTCTCCCTCTACGTCTGCGGTCCGACGGTCGACGGCGTGCCCCATCTGGGCCACGGCCGCTTCTCCCTGGTCTTCGATGTGCTCCGTCGCTACCTCCTGTTCAGCGGCCTCGAGGTCACCTACGTGTCCAACATCACCGACATCGAGGACAAGATCATCGACCGGGCAGCCGCCCTCGGCGTGCCCATCGCAGAGTTCACGGCGACCAACGAGACCCTCTGGTGGGAGATCATGGACGCACTCGGGGTGCTGCGACCCGACGAGACCCCGCACGCCACCGCCTACGTGGACCAGATGATCGCCCTCATCGCCGATCTGGTCGACCGCGGGGTGGCCTACGAGACCGCCACCGGCGTCTACCTGTCGGTCCTGGATGTTCCCGGATACGGGCTGCTCGCACGCCAGCCGCTCGAGTCACTGCGCGCCGGGGCACGGATCGAGGCCGACGAGGAGAAGCGGTCACCCCTCGACTTCGTGTTGTGGAAGAAGGCCAAGGAGGGCGAACCGAGTTGGGAGGCCCCGTGGGGTGCCGGCCGGCCGGGATGGCACACCGAGTGCGTGGTGATGTCCCTCGACCTGCTGGGGGAGGGGTTCGAGCTCCACGGCGGCGGTCAGGACCTGATGTTCCCCCATCACGAGAACGAGCGGGCCCAGGCCGTGGCCGACGGCAAGGAGTTCGCCCGGCACTGGATGCACAACGGGTGGGTGACCGTCGGGGGGGAGAAGATGTCGAAGTCCCTCGGGAACTTCACCTCACTGGCCGACCTCCTGGGGCGCAGCGACCCCCGGGCCTACCGCCTGCTGGTCCTCCGATCGCACTACCGGTCGCCCATCGAGGTCACGCCGGACACGATCGCCCAGGCCGAGTCGGGGCTGGCCCGACTGGACGAGCTGGCCCGCAGGTTCGCGCTGCCTGACGTCCTGGGGAAGGGTCCGTTGACCGGACCGGTCGACGGCTCGGCCACGGACACCGATGCAGTCGCCGCGTTCGTGGCCCGGATGGACGACGACCTCGACACCCCCGGGGCACTGGCCATCGTCTTCGACCTGGCCCGTCGGGCCAATGCCGCCGCCGACACGGGGGACGACGCTGCGGCGGAACGTGCTGCGACGACCGCCGGGCTCCTGGCCGCTGCCATGGGGCTGCGGTTGCAGGGTCCGACGGACGACCCCGTAGACGAGTCGGCCGCCACGCGGGTGCGCCGCCGAGACGAGGCCCGGGCCGACCGGGACTGGGCGCTGGCCGACACGCTCCGTGCTGAGCTCGAAGCCGACGGCTGGCTGGTCGAGGACGGCGCCGGGGGGACCCGGATCCGTCGCCGGTAGTGCGGACCCGGTCATCGGGACCGGTCCCCACACGCTCGCGATCGACGCCCTCCACGGGCCCGCCTGCGCCCTGCCGGTCGGTCGTGAACGCCGTGTGAACAGACGTGTTTTGGGCCGTTTCGCCGGCCGAAACGGCGCAGTCGACTGGTAGCGTTTTTCCAGTCGGAGCGTCACCGCCGGTGGGTGGGCACCGACCCGCCCCACCACGGGGCGGGCGGATCCCGGTGCCGGTGGCCGCTCGGTGAGCACCATGCAGGTGGAGGAAAGGGGAATGCCACCGTGGCTTCCGGAACAGTCAAGTGGTTCAACGCGGAGAAGGGTTTCGGCTTCATCTCCCAACCGGACGGCGGCGCCGACGTGTTCGTGCACCACACCGCCATCCAGATGAACGGTTTCCGCTCCCTCGAGGAGGGACAGGCCGTCGAATTCGACCTGCAGGAGGGCCCGAAGGGACTCCAGGCGGTCGACGTGCGCGCCGTCCAGGTCTAGCCCCTCCGGCCGCCG
>Ga0302279_10006640_pt1 | contig 12171 bp, 11 predicted proteins | sample III_Bog_N3_3_FD_194541 | JGI IMG/M metagenome (GOLD analysis project Ga0302279, IMG submission 194541) | Peat permafrost microbial communities from Stordalen Mire near Abisko, Sweden - III_Bog_N3_3 | ecosystem: Environmental > Terrestrial > Soil > Wetlands > Peat | place: Sweden: Abisko...
CCCCAGTGGCGCGTTGGCGAAGGGCTCGCCGCTGACAGTTGCGGGGGCAGCCGCGGCATCGCACCGCGTTCCCTTTTCATCCCCTCGCGGGGAACCATCGCCGCAACGGTACGACGCGGCGGGGGTGGGGGTCAATGCGGGGGCGGCCCCGCTCAGCCGCCGGGCGTCGCGACCAGCAGTGCCCGCGCGGCCGCCGGGGTGGCTGCGGCGCGCAGCGCGTCGGCGACGGATTTCTCCCGCAGCCGTCGCGTGCCGGCGGCCAGCAAGGAAAGATGCTCGGCGCGGGCGTGCGGCGGGCCGAGCAGCACGAACAGCAGATCGACCGGCTTGCCGTCGATCGCGGCAAAATCGACCGGACGCTCCAGATGCACGAAGAAGCCGACCGTGGCGGGCAGTTGCGGCAGTTGCGCGTGCGGCACGGCGATGCCGTTGCCCACACCGGTGGAACCCAGCGCCTCCCGCGCCGCCAGTGCCGCGGCGATCTCGGCCGGCGCGATGCCGAGCACCGCGCCGGCGCGGCGGCCGAGTTCCTGTAGCAGGCGCGGCTTGTCGGCCGCGCGCACGCGCAGGAACACGCGGTCGTCGCCGATCGCCTCGGCCAGGGTCGCGGTATGCATCATCTTCAAGCCATTACTCCTGCACGGCCAGGCGATAGCCGACGCCGGTCTCGGTTAAAATATGGCGCGGTTGCTCGGGGTCGGCCTCGATCTTCTGGCGCACCTGCCGGACATACACGCGCAGTTGCTGCACGTCACCGCCGGCGCCCCAGAGTTGACCAAGGATCAGCCGGTGCGTCAGCACGCGACCGGCATGCTTTACCAGCAATGCGAGAATGTCGTACTCGCGCGGCGACAGGTGGACCGGCGCGCCGGCGACGGTGACGATGCGCCGCACCAGATCGACGCTGAGCTCGCCACTGCGGAACACCGGTGCCGCGCCCTCCTGCTGCAAGCGGTGGCGCACCGCCGCGCGCAGCCGCGCCATCAGCTCCGCCATGCCGAACGGTTTTGTCACGTAGTCGTCGGCGCCGAGGTCGAGCGCGGCAACCTTGGTGCGTTCGTCCTCGCGCGAGGTCAGCACGACAATCGGCACCGCCGAGGTCGCGCGCAGCCGGCGGATCACGTCGGTGCCGTCGATGTCGGGCAGGCCGAGATCGAGCAGGATCACATCGACGCTCTCCCGCCCCTCGCCCAGCAACGCCAGGGCTTCGCCGCCGGTCGCGGCTTCCAGCGTGCGGTAGCCCTGGGTGGCGAGGCTGGTGCGCAGCAGGCGACGGATCGCCGGTTCGTCGTCGACAATCAGGACTGTGGGCAAGGACGTCATCGGCGCGGCACCGGCAGCACGAAGGTGAACACGGCACCCGAGCGGTCGGTTCGGTTGGCCGCCTCGACCTGCCCGCCCATCGCCTCGACGAAGCCGCGCGAAATCGCGAGGCCGAGCCCGGTGCCGGCCAACTGCCGGTCCGTGGCAAGCACCCGGTAGAATTTCTCGAACAGATGCGGCAGCGCCGCATCCGGCACGCCGGGGCCTTCGTCGATCACCTGCAAGCGCACCTCGCCCGCCTCCGGCTCATGCCACGCGCGCAGCGTGATCAGCGTGCCGCGCGGCGCATATTTGGCGGCGTTGTCGAGCACGTTGAACAGGGATTGCTCGAACAGCACGACATCGAGGTCCGGCAGCGGCAGGTCGGGCGCGATGTCCACCTCGACGCGATGCCCGGCCAGCACTTTGCCGGCACGGGCGAGCGCGCTGCCGACCAGTTCGCCCAGATCGGCCGGCTCCCGCTTCGGCGCCAGCGCGCCGGCTTCCAGACGCGTCATGTCCAGCAGATTGGCGACGAAACGGCCGAGCCGCTCGGCTTCCTCCTGGATGGTGCGCAGCAGGTCGCGTTTTCCGGCGCTGTCGAGCAGGGTGTCGTAGCTTTCCAGGCTGCTGGCGGCGCCGAGGATGGAGGCCAGCGGCGTGCGCAGATCGTGCGAAATCGAGGTCAGCAGCGCCGAGCGCAGCCGTTCGGTCTCGGCCAGCAGGCGGGCGCGGTCGACGTCCTCGGCCAGCGTGATGCGCTCGATCGAGACCGCCGTCTGGTCGCCGAGCGCATCGAGCAGGCGGCGCTGGTCGGGCGACAGCAGCGGGCCGGGCCCTGCCTTGTCGGCATCCGCGCTTTCGATGCCCATCACCGCCACCGGGCCGCGGCCGGTGCCGAGCGGCAGGAACAGCAGGCGGCCGCCGGGCAGCGTGTCCGAGCCGCGCCCGGCCGGGCGGTTGTGCTGCCAGCACCAGCGCGCGGCGGCGAGGTCGGCTTCCTCCAGCGTGTCCTCCGGCGGATAGCCGGCGCGCACGGCGATGTTTTCCCCTTCCGGCAGCAGCAGCACGACCTTCACCTTCAGCATCGCCGCGACCTGATAGACGGCGGCCCACAGCAGGTCGTCGAGCGAGGCGATGGCCGCGAGTTTTCGACTGAATTGATAGAGGTCGTCTGTGGTGCGGGCGCGCGACCGGGCCGTGACCGCCTGCGCGCGCACGGCGGCGGCGAGGTTGCTGGCGACCACGGCGGTGATCAGGAAGAAAACCAGCGCGACGACGTTTTCCGGGTCGGCGATAGTGAAAGTATAGAGCGGCGGCAGGAAGAAAAAATTGTAGGCCAGCACGCTGAGCATGCAAGCGAACAGCGACGGCCACAGGCCGAACGAGGCGGCCGCACCGAGCACGGCGGTCAGGAACACCAGCGAGATCGAGGCGGCGGCGAGCACCTCGCGCAACGCCACGCCGACCAGCACGGCGGCGGCGACGTAGCCCGCGCTGATGCCGTACGGCGCCCATTGCACCGGCGATGCCGGGCGGATCGGCGGTGGCGGCACGTCCTCGGCTTCCGCCGCGTTGCGCTCCTGTCCGAGCACATGCACGGGAATGTCGGCGGCACCGGCGACGAGGCGCTGCGTCACCGTGGGAAACAGCCGCCAGCGCGCGGAGCCGGCATTGCCGACGACGATGTGGGTGAAATTATGCTCGCGCGCATAGGCCAGAATGTCGTCGGCGACATCGCGGCCGGGAATGGTGACCGCCTGCGCGCCGAGCGTTTCCGCCAGCCGCATGGTCTCGGCGATGCGGTCGCGGTCCGCTTCCGACAGGCGCAGCGTGCGCGCGGTCTCGACATGCAGCGCCACCCACGGCGCGCGCAGGCGGGCGGCCATGCGGCGGCCGTACCGCACCAGATTCGCCCCGGCATTGCCGCGCGCGGCACCCCGTGTGACGCAGACCAGCACGCGCTCGCCGGCCGCCCAGGGGCCGGAAATCGCGTGCTCCTGCATGTGGTCGAGCAACTGCGCATCGACGCGTTGCGCGGTGCTGCGCAACGCCAGTTCGCGCAGCGCGGTCAGATTGCCCGGCGAGAAATAATGGTCGAGCGCGCGTGAGGCGGTGTCCGGCACATACACCTTGCCGTCGCGCAGGCGCTGCAACAGATCGTCCGGCGTGATGTCGATGATCTCGACGTCGTCGGCCTGATCCAGCACGTAGTCCGGCACCGTCTCGCGGACACGAATGCGTGTGATGCGGGCGACGACGTCATTCAGGCTTTCGATGTGCTGGATGTTCAGTGTCGAATACACGTCGATGCCGGCGGCAAGCAGTTCGGCGACGTCGAGGTAGCGCTTCGGGTGGCGGCTGCCGGGCACGTTGCTGTGCGCCAGTTCATCGACCAGCGCCAGCGCCGGCTTGCGCGCCAGCAGCGCGTCGAGATCCATTTCCTCCAACGCGCGGCCTTTGTAGTCGACGTGCTGCTTGGGGATCTGTTCGAGGCCCGCGACCAGCGCCTCGGTTTCCGCGCGGGCGTGGGTTTCGACCACGCCGATGACGACATCCACCCCTTCCCGCCGCCGCGCCTGCGCGGTTGCCAGCATTTCGTATGTTTTGCCCACGCCCGGCGCCGCGCCCAGAAAGATCTTCAGCCGCCCGCGACCATTCTCGCGGGCGGCTGCTTTCAACAAGGCTTCCGGCGATGGGCGTCCGTCACGCGGGTCCATGCCGATGGGAAACGCTCACTTTGCCGCCGCGTCAAGGGCAAGGTTCAGCGCCAGCACGTTGACGCGCGCCTCGCCGAACACGCCGAGGAAGCGCGGCGTGGTGTTGGCGGCGACCAGCGTGCGCAGCGCGTCCGGCGTCATGCCGCGCGCCTTGGCGACGCGCGGCACCTGGAAGTCGGCACCGGCCGGCGAGATGTCCGGGTCCAGGCCGCTGGCCGAGGTGGTCACCAGATCGCCGGGCACCGGCACGCCCGGGTTCTCCGCCTGCAACTTGGCGACGTCGTCCTTCACGCGATCCACCAGCGCCTTCGCCGTCGGGCCGAGATTGGAGCCCGAGGAGTTGTTGGCGTTGTACGGTGCCGCGATGGTTTTGGTCGCGTCGTTCGGGTCGGTATCGGTGGTCGCCGACGGGCGCGGATGGAAGTATTTCTCGCTGGTAAAATTCTGCCCGATCAGCAGCGAGCCGATCACCTTGCCGTCGCGTTCGACCAGCGAGCCGTTGGCCTGCAACGGAAAAGCCACCTGCGCGATGCCGGTGATCAGGTAGGGATAAGCGATGCCGGTGAGCAGCGAAAAGCCGAGCAGCAACACCAGGGCGGGACGAAGATGACTGAGCATGACTGGAACCCTTACGCGAGACCGATGGCGGTGACGATCATGTCGATCGCCTTGATGCCGGCGAACGGCACGAGAATGCCGCCGACGCCGTAGACCAGCAGGTTGCGCCCGAGCAGCGCGCCGGCGCCGATGGGCCGGTACGACACGCCTTTCAGCGACAGCGGGATCAGTGCCACGATGATCAGCGCGTTGAAGATGATCGCCGACAGGATGGCACTCTGCGCCGTCGCCAGATGCATGACGTTCAGCGCCTTCAGTTGCGGGTAGAACGCCACGAACGCCGCCGGGATGATGGCGAAGTATTTGGCGACGTCGTTGGCGATGGAGAACGTGGTCAGCGCGCCGCGCGTCATCAGCAGTTGCTTGCCGATCTCGACGATCTCGATCAATTTCGTCGGATCGCTGTCCAGATCGACCATGTTGCCGGCTTCGCGCGCCGCCACCGTGCCGGTGTTCATCGCCACACCGACATCGGCCTGCGCCAGCGCCGGCGCGTCGTTGGTGCCGTCGCCGCACATCGCCACCAGCTTGCCTTGCGCCTGCTCCTGGCGGATCAGCGCGAGCTTGGCTTCCGGTGTCGCCTGCGCCAGGAAGTCGTCGACGCCCGCTTCCGCCGCGATGGCAGCGGCGGTGAGCGCGTTGTCGCCGGTGATCATCACGGTGCGGATGCCCATCCGCCGCAACTCGGAGAAACGCTCCTTGATGCCGCCTTTGACGACGTCCTTCAGATGAATGACGCCGAGCAGGCGCTTGCCTTCGCACACCGCCAGCGGCGTGCCGCCGGATTTGGCGATGCGCTCGGACAGCGTGCGGATTTCGCGTTCCTGAGGGCCGCCGGCGCCGACCGCGGCGATCACCGAATCCACCGCGCCCTTGCGGATGGAACGGCCTTCGACATCAACGCCGCTCATGCGCGTCTGCGCGCTGAACGGGATGAAATGCGCGTTCAGCGCCGCCATGTCGCGGCCGCGCATGCCGTAGCGATCCTTCGCCAGCACGACGATGGAACGGCCTTCCGGCGTTTCGTCGGACAGCGAGGCAAGCTGTGCGGCATCGGCCAGATCACGCTCGTTGACGCCGGAGACCGGCAGGAACTCGCTGGCCTGGCGGTTGCCGATGGTGATCGTGCCGGTCTTGTCGAGCAGCAGCGTATCGACGTCGCCCGCCGCCTCCACCGCGCGGCCCGACATCGCCAGCACATTGAAGCGCACCAGCCGGTCCATGCCGGCGATGCCGATGGCCGAGAGCAGTGCGCCGATCGTGGTCGGGATCAGCGTGACGAACAGCGCCACCAGCACCAGCACCGAGACCGACCCGCCGGCATACGCCGCAAAACTCGGAATGGTGGCAACGGCGAAGACAAAGATAAGAGTCATGCCGGCGAGCAGGATGTTCAGCGCGATCTCGTTCGGCGTCTTCTGCCGCGCCGCACCCTCGACCAGCGCGATCATGCGGTCGAGGAAGGTCTGGCCGGGGTTGGCGGTGATGCGGACCTTGATCACGTCCGACATCACCTGCGTGCCGCCGGTCACCGCCGAGCGGTCGCCGCCGGCCTCGCGGATCACCGGTGCCGATTCACCGGTGATCGCCGCCTCGTTGACCGAGGCGACGCCCTCGATCACCTCGCCGTCGCCGGGGATGATGTCCCCGGCTTCGACGATGACGATGTCGCCGGCGCGCAGCGCGGTGCCGGCAAGCATCTCCGTGGTGCCGCCCGGCAGCAGCCGCTTGGCCATCGTCTCGGTCTTGGCGCGCCGCAGGCTCGCCGCCTGCGCCTTGCCGCGCCCTTCGGCGACGGCTTCGGCGAAGTTGGCGAACAGCACGGTGAACCACAGCCAGATGTTGATCTGGATCGAAAAGCCGAGGCCGCCGTTGCCGGCAAGCAGGTCGCGGACGAACAGCACGGTGGTCAGCGTGGAGACAATCGCCACCACGAACATCACCGGGTTGCGCCACAGCGTACGCGGGTCGAGCTTGACGAAGGATTGCCCGATCGCCGGCCACAAGATCGCCGGATCCAGCATCGTCGAGGAGGTGCGCGTGCCGACACGCGGCGCGCGGATAGTGGGGGGAGTCATCGCGTCCATTGTCATGCCCCTAGTAGAGCGTTCCGGCGTTCATGGCGTAGTTCTCGACAATCGGGCCGAGTGCCACCGCCGGGAAGAAGGTCAGGCCGCCGACGATCACGATCACGCCGATCACCAGACCGACGAACAGCGTGCCATGCGTCGGGAAGGTGCCCGCAGATGGCGGCAGCGTCTTTTTCGCCGCCAGCGCCCCGGCAATCGCCAAGGCCGGGATCATCACGAAGAAGCGGCCGACCAGCATGTCGATGCCCAGCGTGGTGTTCCAGTACGGCGTGTTGGCGGAGATGCCGGCGAACGCGCTGCCGTTGTTGGCGGCACCCTCGACGTAGGCGTACAGCGCCTCGGTGAAGCCGTGCGGACCGGCCGCCGACAACGCCGAGAGCGGGCCGGGCAAGACCACGGCCAGCGCCGTGAAGCCCAGCATCACCAGCGGCATGCAGAGGACGGCGAGCATGGTCAGCTTCACCTCCTTGGCCTCGATCTTCTTGCCGAGATATTCCGGCGTGCGGCCCACCATCAACCCGGCGACGAACACCGCGATGATCGCAAACAGCAGGAAGCCATAGAGCCCCGAGCCGACGCCGCCGAAGATGATCTCGCCGAGCATCATGTTGACCAGCGGCACCGCGCCGCCGAGCGGCAGGAAGCTTTCGTGCATCGAGTCGACCGCGCCGCACGAGGCATCTGTCGTCGCCGTCGCGAAGATCGAGGTCTGCGCAATGCCGAAGCGGAGTTCCTTACCCTCCATGTTGCCGAGCGACGGATCGACCCCGAGTGCCGCAATGGCCGGGTTCGCCTGCGCTTCCGACCAGTACAGGATGCCGACGCCGACGAGGAACAGCAGCGCCATCGCGGCGAACACCGCCCAGCCCTGCCGCTCGTCGCGCACCATGCGGCCGAACGTGTTGGTCAGCGCGCCGCCGAGCACGAAGATCGCCAGGCATTGCAGCATGTTGATCAGCACCGTCGGATTCTCGAACGGATGCGCCGAGTTCACGTTGAAGAATCCGCCGCCGTTGGTGCCGAGAATTTTGATCACTTCCTGCGAGGCGACCGGGCCGAGCGCGATGATCTGCTTGGCGCCTTCCAGCGTGGTCGCTTCGATCGTGCCGGTGAAGGTCTGCGGAATGCCCTGCCAGACGCACACCACCGCGCCGATGATCGACAGCGGCAGCAGCACGTAGATCGTGATGCGCGTCAGATCCGCCCAGAAATTGCCGATGGTCTTGACGGATTTGCGCGAGAAGCCGCGAATCACCGCCAGCGCCACCGCGATGCCGGCGGCGGCGGACAGGAAGTTCTGCACCGTCAGGCCGAACATCTGCGAGAAGAACGACATCGTCGTCTCGCCGCCGTACGACTGCCAGTTGGTGTTGGTCAGAAAGCTGACCGACGTGTTGAACGCAAGATCGGGCGTGATCGCGCCCTGCCCGGCCGGGTTCAGCGGCAGCAGCGTCTGCAACCGCAGCACCGCGTACAGCAGCACGAAGCCCAGGCCCTTGAACACCAGCATGGCCACCGCGTAGGTGAGCCAGGATTGCTCCTTCTTGGGGTCGACGCCCGCCACCCAATAAAAACTGCGTTCGAGCCAGCCGAGCACGGGCGTCAAAAAATGCCGCTCGCCTTCGGCCACGCGCTTGAGGAAGCCGCCGAGCGGCCGCGTCAGCGCCACGATGATCGCCAGGAAGACGGCGATCTGGATCCATCCGTTGATTGTCATGTCAAGCTCTCAGAACCGCTCCGGACGGACCAGCGCGTAGGTGAGATAAACGAGCAGCACGACGACCACGATGCCGCCGAGGATGTTGTCGATGAGCATGGTGGCCTCACAGCCGATCGCAAAGGGTGGCGTAGCCGACGCACAGCGCCAGCCAGCCGACCCCGAGGGCAACGAATACGATGTCGAGCATGAACCTCTCCGGGTTGCCGAGCAGTGGAGAGGATCGGGCGTTCGCGATAGGAAATCGATGCAACGGTACGCGACCGCGCATAGGGATGTCATAGGCGCCGGGCGGACATCGCGTGAAAGATCGACAGCGCGACCGCGAACAGTGCCGTCAGCATCAGGTAGTAGGAATAGCGCACCTCGCACGCCTGCGGCAGTGCCGCAAAACTGAGTTCGTAGAGCAGGCCGCCGCCGGCCAGCATGGCGGCGGCGAACGGCAGACGGCCGAGCGCCCAGCCGAACAGCACCAGCACGCTCGCCGCGCCATACGCCCAGCCGCGAAACAGCACCGTGCCGGCCGGAAACCAGCGATGCGTCAGCACGGCGGTGGACCAGGCCGGCGCGAATGTGTCCGCCGCCAGTGCCGCCACGCGATCCGGCGGCCGGGCGGAGATGCCGGCGGTGATCGGGTGGCAGCCATAGACGTCGCCGATGCCGATCACACGCGCGAACGCGAGTGCCCGATGGTGCAGCAGCGCCAGCGGCGCCTGCGCCAACGTCGCGCGCCACTGCGCGCGGATGGCCGCGTCCGGCAGCGCCTCCAGCAGGTCGAACACGCCGCCCGGTTGCCACAGCGGGTCCGCCGCGTCCGGCGTATAAAGCTGTTCGGCGCGCTGCCGCAGCACGGCCGAGTCCACGCCATAGTTGGAAAACACCGGCGTCGTCGCCGTGGCATCCAAAGCCAGCGCGCCGGCGATGTCGAACACCAGGATTTTTCGCAGCGATTTCGCAACGTCGCCGGTGGCCGGCGGCGCGAAGGTCGCGGCGATGGCCAGATGCACCAGCAACACCGTCGCCGCGACCGAGACAACGGCAGCCGCGATCGCCGCCGGCCGGCGCGGTCGCCGCAGCAACGCGAGCAACAGCGTCGCGGTGACGATGGCGAACTGGTAGCGCACCAGTGCGGCCAGCGCGGACACGGCAAAGCCGAGCGGGGCGATGCCACGGTGGCGCGGCAGCACGCCGATCGGCAGCACCGCGACCGCGGCCAGCACCGCCAGATGCGCGCCGAGCGGGTCCTTGCCGAGTTGCGGCGCGATCGCGAACACCGGCGGGCACAGCAGCAGCCCGGCATAGAACGCCAGCGCCCAAGGCAGCGCCGGGCGCGCGCGGGCGATCAGCAGCCATGCCGCCAGCCACAGCGCGCCAAGCTGCACGATCAGGAAGCCGCCGGGGCCGGGCAGCAGGTATTCCAGCAGGTGCCACAGCAGCGCCAGCGCCGGCGGGTGCTGCGAGAACAGCGCCGGCTGCCGCGATTCGTACCAGATGGTGATGGCATCGAAGCTCAGATGCCCCGGATAGTGCAGCAGCAGCGTCGCCCCGAGGCAGGCGAGCGCCAGCGCGGCGTTCGCCACGCGGCCGGTTTCGCCAGGGACTGCGCGCGCCATCGCCGGATCATGCGCAGCCGCCAACGCGGCGGCAATGCTGGCCCGCCGCCTGCAAGCGCTGCCGCCGATTGTGCCCGCACGCGCCCTCGTGGTGTGGTGCGCGCGGACGGAGTTGGGGGTTCTTATGGCGGCGGGCGTCGAGGACGGCGGATTGGACCATCTGGTGGCGGCGGCCACGCTGCTCGGGTTGCAGATCCGGCCGGAGTGGCAGGACGGCGTGCGCGCCAATCTGCGCGTGGCGTTGACGTTGGGCGCCCAGGTGGCGGCATTTCCGCTGCCGGACGAGGCGGAACCGGCGCCGGTGTTCGCGGCGTGACGCTGTCCCCGTGGGCGAGTGCCGCCGAGATCGCGCGCGCGGTCGGCGCCAAAGAGATCGCCGCCGCCGCCGTGACCGAGGCGGCGCTGGCGACCATCGCGCGGCGCAACCCGACGCTGAACGCCTTCACCGACGTCACCGCCGCCCGCGCCCGCACCCAGGCGGCGAAAGTGGACTCCGCACTGGCCGCCGGCGCCGCGCCGGGGCCGCTCGCCGGCGTCCCGTTCGCAGTGAAAAACCTGTTCGACGTCGCCGGCCTGCCGACCCGCGCCGGCAGCCTGATCAACCGCGAACGCGCACCCGCCACCGCCGACGCCACCCTGATCGCGCGGCTGGAGGCGGCCGGCGCGGTGCTGCTCGGTGCGCTCAACATGGGCGAATACGCCTACGATTTCACCGGCGAGAACGTCCACGACGGCGCCTCGCGCAATCCCCACGATCTGTCGCGCATGACCGGCGGCTCCTCCGGCGGGTCCGGCGGCGCGGTCGCCGGCGGGCTGGTGCCTCTGGCACTCGGCTCGGACACCAACGGCTCGATCCGCGTGCCGGCCGCGTTCTGCGGGCTGTTTGGGCTGAAGCCGACGTACGGACGGCTGTCGCGCGCTGGCAGTTTCCCGTTCGTCGCCAGCCTCGACCATCTCGGGCCGCTGGCGCGCAGCACGGCGGATTTGGCGCTCGCCTACGACGCGATGCAGGGGTTTGATCCGGCCGATCCGGTGTGCCGGGACCGGCCGGCCGAACCGACGCTTGCCGGTCTGCGGCGCGGCGCCACGGGGCTGCGCGTTGCCGTCCTCGGCGGGTATTTTGCCCGTGGCGCGGTGCCGCAGGCGCTGGAAGCCGTGCGCGCCTGCGCCGAGGCACTCGGGGCATCGGACATAGTAGAAATCCCCGAAGCCGCCCGCGCCCGCGCCGCCGCCTTCGTCATCACCGCCAGCGAGGGCGCGGCCCTGCACCTGGACCGGCTGCGCGCGCGGCCCGAGGATTTCGACCCGGCGGTGCGCGACCGCCTGCTCGCCGGCGCGCTGATCCCGGCCGCCTATGTCGCGCGCGCGCAAAAATTCCGCCGCTGGTATGCCGCCGAACTGAAAAAACTGTTCGAGCGGTTCGACGTGCTGCTGGCCCCGGCCACGCCGATCGCCGCCCCGCGCCTCGGCCAGCAAACATTTCTGCTCGACGGGATCGAAGTCCCGCTGCGGCCGAATATCGGCATCTACACGCAGCCGATCTCCTTCGTCGGCCTGCCGGTGGTCGCCGTGCCGGTGGCGACGCCGGAAAAATTGCCGCTCGCCGTGCAGGTGATCGCCGCCCCCTGGCGCGAGGATTTTTCCCTCCGTGTCGCCGCCGCGCTGGAACAGGCCGGTGTCGCGCACGCCCCGCGCCCGCATTTGGAGGACTGAGAGCTTGCAGATCGACATTCCCGACGTGAAGGCGGAAGTGGCAGCCGCCTTCGCCCGCTATGAAGTAGCGCTGGTCACCAACGACGTCGCGACGCTGACAGAACTGTTCTGGGCGGACCACCGCACGCTGCGCTACGGCGGCGGCGAGAATCTGCACGGCATTGCCGAGATCGAGGCGTTCCGCGTCGCCCGCGCGCCGGCCGGGCTGGCGCGCACCACCGAACGCACCATCATCACCACCTTCGGCCACGATTTCGCCACCGCTAGCACGCTGTTCCGCCGCGACTCGCTGCCCGGCAAGATCGGCCGGCAGATGCAGACCTGGGTGCGCTTCGCCGAAGGCTGGCGGGTGGTGGCGGCACATGTCAGCGTGATCGCGGAGCCGGGGTAAGGCCAAG
>Ga0302279_10006645_pt1 | contig 12164 bp, 5 predicted proteins | sample III_Bog_N3_3_FD_194541 | JGI IMG/M metagenome (GOLD analysis project Ga0302279, IMG submission 194541) | Peat permafrost microbial communities from Stordalen Mire near Abisko, Sweden - III_Bog_N3_3 | ecosystem: Environmental > Terrestrial > Soil > Wetlands > Peat | place: Sweden: Abisko...
TGGTCGTCTTCGAGGTCCACGTCGCGCCCGGCGAGGGCGGCCTGGGCGGCCTGCGCGGCCCGGTTCCACTGGTCGGCGTCGCCGCCGTTCATGGAGACGGCGCGGCAGCCGATCACGTTCCCGGCGGCGCCGATGCGGCACTCGATGCGCCCGTGTGCGACCAGGGGCACGTCGGAGCCTTGCACCGCGACGCGGACCGCCGAGGCGACCGAGCCGCCCGCGACCTGATCGATGCCCATGTCCTTGTCACGGGTGGTCAGGGCCTCCCGGATCACCTGGCCGGCGATGTCCCTGTCGACCTGGCGCGGCGCGGGCGCGACCGTCGGGGCCGGGGGCGCGGCGCCGGGGGCCTGGAGCACGCCGGGCATCCCCCAGACGGGGCTGCCGAGGCCGGGCACGCCCTGGAGGCCGAGGACGCCGCGCGGATCGTCCGACGGGAGCGCATCGAAGCGCGGCTTCTCGGTGGAGGCGGGCGCCGGGTTGGCGTTGGGCTCGGAGGTTGATTCGGGGTTGGGGACGGCCTGGGGTCCGGGGTAGGCGGAGCCGCCGCGGGCTACCGGGGTGTGATCGTCCGGGCGAGGCGTGGGGGGCTCGAGGTTCTGCGGGAGCTGCGGCTCGTGCATCTCCACCGGGGCGGAGGTGGGGATCTCGATGTCGATCACCCGCAGATCCTGCCGATCCGCGCTGGAGAGGAGAGCGAGCGGCGGCATCCCACGGGCGACGAGCACCACCCCGACATGGAGCGCCAGCGCCGCAAGAATGGACAACCCCTCGGTTCGCACGCCGCGTCACCTTGGCGGGATCGGAGCCCCGGCGCAAGAGATCGGGACGTGAACGGCCCGATGCCTCGACGGGCCTCCGACGTGCCTCAGGCTCCGAGCGCGCGCCGGACCGCCTTTTCCACCACGACGGGGACCATCTCGCGGCGCCACTCGGCCTCGTCGTCGAGGTTGGTGAGGGGCTTGCACTCGGCGAACGCGGCCTGCGCGAGGGTCTCCGCGAGCCTATCTGCGGAGGTGCCCAGGCCCACCTTGGCGGCAGCGCGTACCCGCCGCGGCCGGGCGCCGAGGGCGGAGACGACGACGTCCGCCGCGACGAGGTGCCCCGGGGGCCCGCCACCGGTATCGAAGCGGGCGGCGACCGAGAGCAGAGGGAAATCGATCGCCCCCCGCTTGCGGAGCTTCTCGAAGGCGCTGCGACGCCCGGCGACGATCGGCACCGCTACGCGCACCACGATCTCGCCCGGCTCGAGCACGGTGTTCTTGATCCCGTCGGCCGTGTAGAAATCGCGCGCCGGGACGCGCCGCTCGCCGCCGGGGCCGAGGATGCGGATCTCGGCGTCGAGCGCGATCAGCGCCGGGGCGCTGTCGTTGGAGGCGGCGGCCACGCACTTGGCGCCCCCCTTGACCACGTGGCAGACGGTGCCGTCCTTCTTCAAGCAGTAGCCCAGGGCTTTGCGCCAGAAGTAGGTCTGGTTGTAGTAGCGGCAGCGGGTGTCGAGGCAGATGTTGCCCCCCAGCGTGCCCATGGTCCGGTGGTGCGGCCCGCCCACCGCGCCCGCCGCCTCGGCGAGGGCGGGCGCGAGGCGCTGGGCGAGGAGGCTGTCGGCGATCTCGGCGAGCTTCATCCCGGCGCCGATGAGCAGAGCCCCGGAGTCGAGGGAGATGCCGCGCAGCTCCTCGAGGCGGGCGATGGAGACGACGTGCTCGGGCTCGAAGAGCCCCTGCTTCATGTTGGGGAGGAGATCGGTGCCGCCGGCGAGGATCTGCGCCTTGGGGCCGAGCGAGGCGAGGAGGGCGAGCGCCTCGTCCAGGGTGCGGGGGCGGTGGTAGTCGAAGATGGGGAGCGGGAGCACGCGGTTCCTCTACTCGGCGGCCGTGCGGGAGGCGTCGCGCGCCCGCTTCTCTCTGAGAGCGGCGAGCACGCGGGCGGGGGTGAACGGGAGCCGGTCGATACGCACGCCGACGGCGTCGAAGATGGCGTTGGCGATGGCCGGGATGGAGGGGTGGAGCGGGCCCTCGCCGGCCTCCTTGGCGCCGCGGGGGCCCTCGGGGTCGTGGGACTCGACGATGAGCGCCACCAGCTCGGGCACGTCGAGGCTGGTGGGGATGCGGTAGTCGAGGAGGTTGGGCCCCTTGTGCAGGCCGTCGGCGCCGATGACGTGCTCCTCCAGCAGCGCCTCGGCGGCGCCCATGTACGCGGAGCCCTCCATCTGGCCCTCGACCGTGGTCGGGCAGAGGGCCTTGCCGCAGTCGTGGGCGACCCAGATGGTCTGCACCTCGACGCGGCCGCTGAGGGGATCGACGGTGACCTCCGCGACGTGGGCGGTGAACGAGTACGCGGGGGAGGCGCCGATGGTGCCGCCGCGGTAGTCGCCGCCCAGCTCGGGCGTGTTGTAGTAGCCGACGGCGCCCAGGGTGCCGAACCTGGACTCGGCGAGCTGGATGGCCTCCGTCACCGGGACGCTCTTGCTGGGATCGGCGGCGACGCAGAGGGCGCCGCGGGTCACCAGGATCTCGCGGGGGCCGACGCCGAGCTTCTCGGCCACGGCAGAGACGAGCTTCTCGCGCACCTGCTGGGCGGCGTGGAGCGCGGCGTTGCCGTTCATGAAGGTGCCGCGCGACGAGTAGGCGCCGAGGTCGACCGGGCAGAGATCGGTGTCGCCGGAGACCACACGCACGCTGCCCAGATCGAGCCCGAGCTCGTCCGCCACCAGGACCGCCAGCATGGTGTCGCAGCCCTGGCCGATCTCGCTCTGCCCGGAGAAGACGGTGACCACCCCGGAGCGATCGACCTTGAGCTGCACGGCGCTCTGCGGCATCCGGTTGGGGTAGATGCAGTAGTTGGTGCCGCTGATGTAGGCGCTCACCGCGACGCCGAGGCCGCGGCCGAAGGGGAGCTTGCCGCGCCGCTCCTTCCACCGGCTGGCCTTCTCCACCTTGTCGAGGCACTCGACGATGCCGTTGGAGGTGACGCGCATGCCGTTGAGCGAGCGCGCGTCCTTCTCCACCAGGTTCTTGCGGCGCAGCTCGATGGGGTCCATGGCGATCTGCTCGGCGATCTTGTCGAGCGAGACCTCGAAGGCGAAGCGCGGCTGCACGCTCCCGTGGCCGCGCTTGGGGCCGCAGGGGGGCTTGTTGGTGAAGTAGCGAGTGGAGCGGAAGCGGTAGGCCTGGGCGAAGGCCGGCAGGGTGAGGAGCTGGCCCGAGTAGTAGGCGGTGACCAGGCCGAAGGAGGAGTAGGCGCCGCCGTCGATGTGGGTGCGCGACTCGACCGCGGTGAGCTTGCCGTCGCGGGTCGCGCCCACCTTCATGGCGATGCGCATGGGGTGACGGCCGCGGTGGGCGTAGAACTCCTCTTCCCGGGTGTAGAGGAACTTGACGGGGCGGCCGGTCACCATGGCCAGCTTGGCGGCGCAGAACTCCAGCGAGAAAGGCTCGCTCTTGCCGCCGAAGGCGCCGCCGATGGGGGGCTGGATGACGCGGATGCGCGTGGGCGAGAGGCGGAGCACCCGCGAGAGCTCGCGGTGCAGGTAGTGGGGGACCTGGGTCGCCGACCACACCGTGAGCAGCCCGTTCTGGTCCATCTGCCCGATGGCGCAGTGGGTCTCGATGGGCACGTGCGCCGAGCCCTCGTAGTAGTACTCGCCCGAGGTGACGGCGTCGGAGCTGGCCATCAGGCCGTCCACGTCGCCGAACTCGAGCTCGACCTCCTTGGAGAGGTTGTCCTTGCCGCCGCGGCCGAGGCCGATCTCGGGGTGGTCGATGGCGGTGTCGAGGTCGGTGGCGGCGGGGAGGATCTCGTACTCGACGTCGATGAGCTCGGCCGCCTCGTGGGCCAGGCGCTCGTCGGTGGCGGCCACGGCGGCGACGGCGTCGCCGACGAAGCGGGCGCGCTCGAGGGCGAGCGGGTACTCGTCCGGCGTCCAGGGGATGATGCCGAAGCGCTCCGGCATGTCCTTGCCGGTGATCACCGCGACCACGCCGGGTCGGGCCAGCGCGCGCGAGGCGTCGATGCGGACGATGCGCGCGTGGGGGTGCGGGCTGCGGAGGAGGCGGCCCCAGAGCATGCGCGGCAGGTGGATGTCGTCGGTGTAGCGGACCTGCCCGGTCACCCGCGGCCCCAGCAGGGAGCGGGTGCGGCGGCCGACCAGGCCCGACCCGGGCGTGGGGAGGAGGACCGGCGGGGGGACGCGCTTCTCGTCGGCCATGGTCAGCTCGCGTCCTCGGCTTTGGTGCGACGCGCGGAGTTGGAAGCGTACGGCGGAGGGGCGCACTCGCCGCCGGGGAGATCCTGGCCGGGCGCCTCCTCGCCGCGCTTGATGCGGGCGGCCTGCTCGACCGCATCGACGATGCGGCCGTAGCCGGTGCAGCGGCAGAGGTTGCCGGAGATGGCCAGCTTGATGGCCTCGCGCGAGGGGCGGGGATCGCGATCGAGCAACGCCGTCGCGCTCATCAGCATGCCCGGGGTGCAGAAGCCGCACTGGCCGCCGCCGCCGCGGTCGAAGCAGTCGACCAGGGGATCGAGGTGCGCGGCGTCGCCCAGGCTCTCCACCGTCTGCACGGCGCACCCGTCGGCGTCGAGCGCCAGGGTCAGGCAGGCGAGCACCGCGTGCCCGTCGACGATCACCGTGCAGGCGCCGCAGTCGCCCTTGTCGCAGCCCTGCTTGGTGCCGTAGAGGTCGAGGTCGTAGCGGAGCGCCTCGAGCAGGGTGCGGCGAGGGTGGACGGCGAGGGTGACCGCCTGGCCGCTCATCTGGAGGGTGAGCGGGACCAGGCGATCGACGGGCCCGGTCGCGGCCGGGCCGGAGGTGACGCGGTAGCCCGACGGCCCGGAGCGCTCGCGGAGGAAGCGCTCGCCGGCGAGGGGGTGGTCGGTGGGGATGGTCCACGCCAGGGTGCGGGCGGCGAGCTCCGAGTACTCGCGGAGGCGATCGCGCGACACCGGGGGCCGGACGCCGAGGAGGCCGAGGTTGTAGACCAGCAGCTCCAGGCTGGCGTTGCCGACGCGCTCGCCGACGCCGAGGCCGGTGCCGTGGACGCGCTCGACGCCGGCCTCCACCGCCCAGAGCGCGGTGGGCAGGGCCAGGCCGCGATCGTTGTGGCCGTGCCAGTCGAGCTCGACGTGGGGCGCGCCCAGGGCGGCGAGCTCGCGGCGGGTGAAGCGCACCAGCTCCTTGACGCCGTCGGGGGTGACGTGGCCGGTGGTGTCGCAGAGGCAGAGGCGGCTGGCGCCCTCGTCGATGGCGGCGGCGAAGAGGGTGCGCAGGGCGTCGGGGTGCGAGCGGGTGGTGTCCTCGGTGACGAGGCAGAAGCGCAGGCCGTGCGAGACGGCGGCGCGGGTGGCGCTGCGCACCGCCTCGACGAGGAAGGCGGTGTCCCAGCCCTCGACGGCGTGGCGGATCGGCGAGCTGCCCAGGAAGGCGTAGACCTCCAGCGGGAAGCCGGCGCGCTCGGAGGCGCGGACGATCCCCTCGACGTCGCCGACGACGGTGCGGGCGGCGGCGGTGGCGATGAGCGGCAGGCGGGCGTCGCGGATCTCCCGGCAGAGGAGGTCGGTGTCCTCGGCGTGCCGGGAGCCGGCGACGGGCAGGCCAACGCTGACCACGTCGACGCCGACGCGCACCATGGCGTGGAGCAGGTCGATCTTGCCGGCGATGGGCGTGGTGACGCCGGTCGCGTTCTGCATGCCATCGCGGAGCGTCTCGTCGACGACCTTGATGCGAGGGGTCAGCCCGAAGCCGAGCTGCTTCACGCCGTCGGGGGATTCGCGGTTCCAGTCGAAGATCGCGTGCGCCATGGGGATCCCGGGGGAAACGGGTCGTACCATGGATCGGGCGGGATCTGCAGGTCCCTCCGGCGGTCCCCGCAGAGAGCGCGCGGCCGCTACCCCGGCGCTCGGGCGTGCCCCTGGAGGACCGCGGCGGCGACGATGCGGCCGACGGTCTCGGCGCCTTCGGGCGTGAAATGAAGCTCGTCGTAGAAGGTGCGGGCGCTCCGGGTGAGCTGCGGCATGAGGTCGATCTGCTCGACGCCGGCGGCGCTGGCGACGGCGGCAGCACACGCGTCGACGCGTCGCATCAGCTCGTCGACGACGCGCCCGGTGTAGTAGCTGTCGACCTTCTCCCGGTAGGGGCGCCCGAGGCCGAAGTTCCACATCTGCGCTTCTTCCGCGGCGGAGTGAGGGGGGGCGAACCAGGGCTGGCGGATCAGGATGACGCGGGCGCCGGAGGCCTTGGTGAAGGCGAGGAGCTCGGCGAGGTGGCGCTCGAAATGGGCGAGCATGCCGGTGGCGTCGGGCGCCACGTCGACGCGGTGCGGAGCGGCGGCGCGCATGGCGCGGGCCCTGCTCAGCCATCCGCTGGCGTCCGCCTCCACGTGGACCGGGCGGCGCACGCGCCGGTGGAGGTTTCCGGCGAGCCGCCGCAGCGCCATCCGGCGCCGGCTCCAGCCGAAGGGGCCCTCCGGGTGCTGCTCGAAGATCTTGTCGATGGAGAAGGCGCCGGAGGCGATGGTCTTGGGGGCGCCGCGCTCCAGCCAGGAGAGCAGATCGGCGGCGCCCACCATGACCAGGATCAGATCGAGGCGGCCGTAGCGAGGCAGCATCTTGCGCATCATGAAGGCGAGCTGCTCGCACGGCACGATGGCGCGCGAGACGTTGCCCACGTGGACGCCCGTGAAGCCGCCCAGCGCGGCGCGGTGCTCGGCGGTCCCGAGGAGGCGCTGGACGACCGCTCCCCAGGTGCCCCCCTGGTCCAGGTAGATGCACTCGGCGGCGCTCCCCCCGATGACCAGGCCCCGAAAGACGCGCTCGCCCGGGCGAGGCGGCGGGTCGCCGCGCTCGCCTTCGGCGTTGATCTCCGTCCAGGTGGTGGGGGGAAACTGGGGGAGGTGGGCGACGTCGAAGTCCTTGCGGGTGCGCCAGTAGGGGGCGTAGCGGTAGTACCGGCCGGCGCGGCGCACGCTCCAGCGCGCGGCGAGCTCCGCCAGCGCGACGAGCCCGGCGACGAGCACCAGTGCGAGGAGCGCGCCGGCCAGAGCGCTCACGGCACCTTCCGCCGCGCGAGGATGGGGAAGTAGCGGAGCAGGGCGGCGTTGAAGTCGACGTAGGGGTCGTCGCGGTAGACGAAGAGGGCCCACACCACCAGGAACACCGCGACCATCCCCACCCCGGCGACGAACAGGGGGACGAACTCGACCGTGCGGGAGGCGTGGATGTTGAAGACGTGCATCTCCCGCTTGATCACCACGAGCAGCGCGAGGGGCGGGATGACGCCCAGCGACGGGCGCAGCATCACGTAGTCGAGGTAGGTGAGGATGGGGGTCCCCACCGCGCGGCAGGCGAGCCAGGCGACCAGGAGCGCGAAGAGCACGCAGGGGATCGCGGTGCCCACCGCCACGCCGAAGATGCCCAGCGGCTTCACCAGCAGCAGGCTGATGATCAGGTTGATGATCCCCATGCCGAGGAAGGCCAGCGCCGGCAGGGCCGGCTTGCCCAGGCCCATCAGCATCGGCGAGGCGACGCCCCGCACCGGGAGGAAGAAGAGGAACGAGAACATCAGCACGCGGGTCACCCGCCCGGCCGGCATGGCGAAGGGCTGGGCGAGCTCGGGGCCGACCCACCAGGCGATGAACTCGGGCGCGAGCACCATCAGGTAGACGCCCACCAGCAGCGCCAGCGAGTAGGCGACCTTGCTCCACTTGAGGAAGTCGGCGCGCAGCTCGTCCCAGGAGCCGGTGGCCTGGAGCTTGGTGGCGCGGGGCATCATCACCACGCCGATGCCGAGGACGAGGCCGAGCAGCACCGGGAAGAACTTGTTGCCGACGTCGAAGTAGGTGCCCTGCTCGGGGCCGCGGTAGGCGTTGATGACCAGCTGATCGGTCTGGAACGAGAGCATGCTGCCCGCGTTGAGGAGCATCGCGAACAGCGAGAAGCCGAGGATGGTGCGGAGGCGAGCGCGGTCGAAGCCGCGCAGGCCGAAGCGGAGGCCGGGCCAGTGGCGGCGGATGATCACCATCGACACGATGAACTCGACCACCATGATGGCGAGCTGGGAGACGGCGATGAGGATCAGCGAGGGGTAGAGCCGGAGCAGGCCGGCGATCATCACCAGCCGGAGCAGGAGGCCGGCGATCTTGACGCCGTTGCGGGCCACGAACGCCTCGTGGGCGTCGAGGATGCCGAAGGGGAGCTGCGAGGCGAAGCCGAAGCACACCTGGACCACGGAGATCCAGAAGGCGACGCGGGCCTGGTGGATCAGATCCGGGCCGAGGGCGCGCCAGCGCTCCGAGTCGAGGTAGGTGTGCTCGAAGAAGATCGAGAGGCCACCCGCCACCACCAGCGCCGCGGCGCCGAGGCCGAGGCAGACGCCGAGGCAGGTGGCGATCACCTCGTTGGCCTGGTCGATCTCGTTGCGGGCGACGTGGCCGGCGAGGAAGCGCACCGAGGCCATCGGGACGCCGAGGATGAGCAGGCCCAGGGTGGCGGTGAGCGAGGCCACCAGGAGCCACATGCCCTGCGCGTCGGCGCCGAGGGTGCTGATCTGGATCGGCGTCAGGCAGAGCATGACGACGAGCTGGATGAAGGCCAGCGCCCAGTTCGAGCCGATGTTGCGCAGCATGCCTGGGTGGTGATCCCGGATGGTCCTGTGTGCGCCACGCCCCCCCCGGGGGCGAAGCACCGGCGCGAGTCTACCACCGGTTCCGTGGGAGCACGCCTTTTGCGGCGCGCCCCCGTCGCTCTTCCGTCGCGCTTCCGTCGCGCTTCAGTCGGAAAAGCCCGGCGCGAGCATCGCCGCCATCCGCGCGCGGTCGACGATCCCCTGCTCGCTCATCCACGCCTCGGCGGCGGCGACCGCGGCGCGTCCCTCGTCGCCGCCCACCAGCCGGCCCCGCTGCCAGCGGGCTGCCGCGGCGTAGAGCGCCATGTGACCGGCCTCGAGCCCGGCGGTCGCCTCGCGCAGGAGGGACTCGGCGCGGGCCAGATCGCCCTGGGTGGCGGCGGCGCCGGCGCGGAGGAGCGCGACCAGCGGGTTGCACCAGGGCATGCGCTCCTTGAGGAGGCGCCCGGCGTCCTGCTCGACCTCGCGGCAGAGGGTGCGCTGCTCGGAGCGGCGGACGCGGGCGAGGGCCAGCGCGCTGCGGGCGCGGAGGTGGGTGGCTTCGAGCCGGGTGAGCTGCACCATGAGCAGCAGCGAGCTGTCGAGCGCGCCCCACTGGGCGTGGACGTTGCGATAGGCCGCCTCGGCGTCGCCCGTGTAGAGCTCGACCTGGCGCTCGCCGAGGAGCGCCCACCAGTGCTCGACGTGGAAGGTCTTCTGGGACCAGCGGGCGAGGGCGTCGCGCGAGCGGGCCACGGCCGTCTCGGGATCGTCCTCGGCGAGCCACACCAGGGTGGCCAGGCCGGTCGAGTGGCAGACGGCGGCGTAGAGATCGCCCCGGTCCCGGGCCTCGCGGAGGCGGGCGGGGACACGGCGCCCGAGCTCGGCGAGGCCGCCCAGGTACGAGAGCGACCACAGCGAGAGCCAGCGCAGCGTCTCCATCTCCCAGGTCACCCCGGTGCAGCGATCGCGGAAGGTGGCCTCGGCCCGCTCGCACGCCTCGTGAGCGGTCTTCCAGCGGCCCTCGAGGGTGGCGGCGGCGCCCTCGCAGAGGGTGGCGAAGGCGCGGGCGTAGGGCTGGTCGAGCTTCTCGGCCATGGAGTGCGCCATGCCCACCAGCTCGGCGGTGCGGCGCTGCGACTTGCCGCCCTCGGTCGACGAGTAGGCCGCTTCCATGGCCAGCACCCGCTGCACCCGGTTGGGCTCGCCGGCGTCGAGCGCGAGGAGCAGGCAGCGCGCCTGGAAGTACTGCCCGAGGATGGTGTTGACGAGCCCGAGGCCCGCCGACGCGGACCAGCAGGTGTCGATGCGGGTGAGATCCTCGGGGGCGATGCGGGCCTCGTCGCGCTGGTCGTAGCGGAGGCCGCGGAGGCGGATCTGCGCGCGGCGGAAGAGGAAGGCGGCGAGCGCCCCGCGCGCCGAGTCGGGCATCTCCATGCCGACCGCCTGGAGCACCACCCGGAAGGTGGCGAGCGCCTCGTCGATGTGGCCCGAGCGGAGGAACTGATCGGCGGCGCGGCGCCGCAAGTCGAGGGCCTCGAGCGATCCCGCCATCGCCGCCGCGGCCAGGTAGGCCGCCGCGGCCTCGGCGCCGCGACCGGCGTTGGCGAGCGCCTCGCCGAGGCGGCCGCGCATGGAGGCGCCCTCCTCGCCCTCGCGGGGGCGCAGCTCGAGGGCGAGCTGGTAGAGGCGGGCGGCGCGATCGAAGGCGAGCGCCTCCGCCGCCTGGGCCGCGGCCCACACGGCGTAGGTGGCGGCCTTCTCGGCGTCGCCGGCGCCGCGCCAGTGCTCGGCGAGCGACTCGGGATCGCCGGCGTGCGACGCCTCCAGCGCCAGCGCCAGCCGCAGGTGCAGCGCCCGCTCGGTCGCGGCGTCGAGGCCGATGAGCACCGCCTCGCGCACGCGGTCGTGGTAGGGCTCCAGCGTGTCGGTGCGCCGGGCGCCCGCCGTGCGCGCCAGGTTGCCGGCGCGGAGCACGGCCACCCGGCGGGTCAGCTCGCCGAGGTCGATCTTGGCGGCCGCGGCCGCGACCTCCTGGGCGAGGGGCGCCCCGGCGACGACGGTGAGCTCGAGCAGGTGGCGCGCCCCGGCGTCGAGCCGGGCGACGCGCGCGCGCAGCGCCTCCTGGAGGCGGAGGGGCCCGGCGTGCTCGCCGAGGAGGAGCTTGTGGCGCACCAACTCGTCGATGAAGAGCGGGTGCCCCCCGGCCTCGGTGGCGACGGCCTCGGCGCTCACCTCCGTGCCGGCACCGGCGTCGCGAAGGAGGGCGCCGACCAGCTCCCGGGCGTCGTCGGGCGGGAGGGCCTCGATGTGCAGGCGGCGCACGTCCCCGGTGAAGAGCGCCGCGATCTCGTCGACGCTGCGCAGCGCCACGCTCTCGCCCTTGGCCTCGGCGGCGCGCTGCTCGCTGGCGAACGCGGCGCGCATGGTGGCGACGAGGAGCAGCCGCGGCGCGCCGGGGTGGCGCATCACGTCGGAGAGCAGGGCCAGGCTGTCGGCGTCGGCCCACTGCAGATCGTCGATGACCAGCACCAGGGGGCGGTGCTCGGCGACGCGGGTGAACAGATCGCGCAGGGCGAAGAAGAGCCGCGCCCGCAGCACCTGCGGATCGAGCGCGCCCGGCTCGGGGCGGGGGGCGTGGGCGACGGCCTCGATGCGGCGCATCACCGGGAACACCTGCCCGATCAGGCCGCGCTGCCGGGGGAGCACGGCGCCGAGCGCGCCCTCCGGCAGGGTGCTCAGCCAGCGGCTGAGCGCGTCGATGATCCCGTCGACCGCCTTGTAGGGCACGCTCTCGCGCTCGTAGCAGCGGCAGGCGAAGACGGTGGCGTGGCCGTCGGCGGCGACGAGCCCGTCGGTGAAGTGCCGGATCAGCGCGCTCTTGCCCACGCCGGACTCGCCGTGCACGAAGAAGGTCACCCCCCGCTCCTTGCGGGTCATGGCGAAGGCCTTGCGGAGCGCGTCGAGCTCCATGCGGCGCCCGACGAAGTGCGACGTGTGGCCCTTGGCGGAGGCGAGGTAGGCGGTCTCCTCGGTGTGGAGGAGGCGGAGGATCTCCGGGCCGGTAGGGCGCGCGCCGGGATCGATGCGGAGCAGCCGGATGGCGAGATCGTCGAGATCGTCGGGCACCTCGGCGAGGACGTGCGGGGCCGCGGGCTCGAAGGCCTGCTTGAGGACGAGCACCTCGCGGGCGGCGCCGGTGACGGGGAGGCGGCCGGTGAGCGCCTGGTAGAGGAGCACGCCGACGCTGTACCAGTCCGCCGCCGGGCCGACGGCCTTGAGCCCTGCCTGCTCGGGCGCCATGTAGGAGAACGTGCCGACGAGGTGCGACTCCGGCACCAGGTTGAGCAGATCGGCGACGAGGCCGAAGTCGAGCACGATCACCCGGCCCTCGGGCGTGACCATGATGTTGGAGGGCTTGATGTCGCGGTGGACCTTCTGCGCCCGGTGCAGCGCCGCGAGCCCCAGCGCGAGCTGCGCGAACGCCGCGCGGATCCGCCCCTCGTCGGCGCCGGAGGCCAGCTTCCCGCCCGGCGCGCGCGGCGCCACCCGCGGGCCGTGGTCC
>Ga0302279_10006646_pt1 | contig 12164 bp, 13 predicted proteins | sample III_Bog_N3_3_FD_194541 | JGI IMG/M metagenome (GOLD analysis project Ga0302279, IMG submission 194541) | Peat permafrost microbial communities from Stordalen Mire near Abisko, Sweden - III_Bog_N3_3 | ecosystem: Environmental > Terrestrial > Soil > Wetlands > Peat | place: Sweden: Abisko...
ACCTTCACCATGACCCTGCGATTCCGCTCAAGGGCAATGAGCGCCCCCGTGTCGAGCGTCAGTCCACCCATTGCGAGCGGATCGCGTCGATCTCTTCCTTGGTGAACTGGTACCCGGACCGCTGAACGTACTCGCGCCGGGCCCGTTGCTGCGCCGCCGTAGGTTTCGGCACTGGCTGTCGCTTGATCGAGGGCCTCTTCTTGGTCGAGGCCGTCTTCCCGTTGGTCACGTGCTTCCCGTTCGTCGCCATGGCTCTCTCAATGTACCTACGGGGACCGCGAGCGGCAACCGCAGCGGAGGCGTCCACCGCGGAGCGGTCGGGGAGCAGCGTCGTCGTGATCCGAAACCGGCTCCCGTGGGCCCCTCCCTGACCGCGACAATTCAGCGGCCCTCGGAGCTCGCAAAGACGATCCGCAACCGCTCCCTTGTGATAGCGACGGCTCGGTCGGCCTCAGCGTCCGATGCCCCGTGCTGGTCGCGTGTGACCTGCTTCTCGGAGGGCCGCGCATGCCAGCTGAGACGACGCTCCTGGTCGGGGTCGAGCTCCCTTACACTGGCTCCATGGCATCGGGCGGCGACACCTCGAGGCGGAAGCGATCTCGTCGAGAACGTCCGCGGTACGCGCAGAGGCCCCCGCCTGGTGCGGACGAAGGGCTGTGGCTCCTGGCGCACCAGTTGTCCGTGATCGCCGAGGAGCTTGACGGCGTCGCAGGCATCCGTGCTGACACGGCGAACATCACGCCTCTCCTGCACGGGGTCGCCGGCGTCGTCGCCACGCTCGCGACTGCCCGTGATGCTGAAGCGAAGGGCGCAGCACTGGACACCCTCCGGCTGTCCGTTCAGCTTCTGACGGGAGACGCACCGAAAGCCGTCGCGTCCGAGGCGGTGGAGTCCATCGCGGAGCGTGTCGAGGACTACCTGCAGTGCGCGTGGGCCGTTCTCGGTGCCAGTGAAACGAACGACCGAGCGAGAGCCGTCCTCGGGCGCGCGGCGCAGTCGAGCCTCGGGCGCGCGATGCGGCAACCACCGCCTCTCGAGCTCGTGCAGCGTGCTCTCGCTACGGGTGCGAAGGGAGGCCGAGGCCGTCAAAAGTGGAGCATCGTCGCCGAGCTACTCGCAGCGGGCGGGATCACCCGGGGCGGCAGCGCAGCTGAGCTGGAGGCACTCGGGGCTCGACTTTCCAGCGCCTTGAAGAAAAGGCGCAAGCGCGGCAAAGGGGGGGACTAGCCGTCCCCTGGTTCCCGAGTGCGACATGACCGAGAGTCGCGCCCGTGGCCAAGCACACGCAAGACCCCGCACGCGCTGCCGCCAGCGCTGTTTGCAAGTGCGGGTGCGGCTTGCGTTTCACCAGGACCACGCTCCGCGTTGCCGACGTGCAGAGCAACGGCGCGCTTCAGATGCGGGTTCGGCTCAACACCGACGCCATCAAGGAGCATGCGGATCACTATCGGCGTGCCGCGGCGGGGAAGCTCGAGGAGGGGGAGACCAACTACGATCTCATCGAGGTTGTCCACCTCCCGGACGGGACCACCGCCGTGGTCAATGGCAACCATCGTCGCGGTGGCATGAAGGATGCCGACACCCGGGAGCACGACTTTCTGGTGGCCGAAGGCACCCTGAGGCAGGCGGCGCATCACGCGGCACGGGCGAACGTCGGAAACATCACGGTCGCGTACACGCTGGCCGACAAGCAGAATGCGTGCAAAAGGCTGTACGCGATCTACGGCAACATCTCAGGTCGCACGATTGCGGAGATGGCAGGCGTAAGCCCCACCACCGCCGAGAAGCATCGGCCGCTCGAGCAAGCGGATAAGCCGCGCAAGGGGAAGGACGGCAAGGTCCGCAAGGCGCCGGTCATTAAGAGCAAGCCGAAGGCCTCAACTGTCCAAGGTGGACAGTTCGAAGGTGATGCCCGCAAGCCCCCGGCTGTCGCTCCTGCGGTGACGAACGAGGGGAGGGACGTGGCGGGCAAGCCCCCGGCCGCGCCGCCGCCGGCGACGAGCGCCGAGCCGGTCCCCGCGAGCACCGTCCCGACGGTGGACGTCGCCGCCAACGCCGCTCCGCCGAAGCCGACCGCTGCCGAAGCGACCGTCGGCGCGGTGGCAGGCATCGGGGTACCGCCGACCGTCCCGGTGGCCGCGGGGAAGGACGAGCGCGAGCCGGCGGATGAAGGTAGCGGCGAGCCCGGAGTGACCGGGAGGACCGCGAACGAGACAGCTGCCGGCCGCGCCGATGGCGGAGCCCTCGTCGCTCGCACGTATCGCTTCCCGGCGACCGCGCCCTGGTTCACGTGGCTCGTCGACGGCGCGTGTGTCCTGGGCATTGTCGCGGTGGAACAGGACGAGTCGACCTGCGTCGAAGTAGCGCCGCCCGTGGCTGCGTCGAAGACGGTCGAGCCGCAGCCCGAGAGCGTGACGCGGGACGCAGTCGCGGCGGTGACGCCGAAGACCGGGCCCGGTGCGCGCGGCGAGAACGTGCCCTCTGCCGAGGTGGCTCTGCTGCGCAAGCGGGCCGTCGCCTACCTCAAGGCCATGAAGCAGCCACACCAGGCTCTCGTGAGGGCCGGGGTGTTCGGGAGCAACCAGGCGGCGGGGCAGTTCCTTGCTGGCCGCAAGGGGCTGAGCGTGCCGCGGGCAACGGCGCTCGAGGCGTTCCTGGATCACGAGGGAGCAACGTGACGCGCGCCGTGCAGTGTGTCGCGGGCAGCCGAGCGGAGCGCCCCCACTATGACCAAGCATGACCGCCTCGAGCTACGGCTCGACGCCGAGCTCCGCAGCAAGATCAACGAGCTGGCGGCGCTGCGAGGCTGGCCCGCCTCCGCCGTTGTCCGGCGCGCCGTGCTCGAGGCCCACCGGGCAGCGTTCCCCGACGCCGCGGTCGCGGCGCCGAGCACGATCGCGGAGCCGCGCGTGGTCACCACGCCCGCACTCACCATCACCGAGCTGCACGAGAGGCTCTGGCGCGGGCCCCCGTCAGAGGTGCAGCAGCGGCTTTACGATGCGAGATGTCGCGGGTACGCCGCGGGCACCACGACGGAGCGGATCGACGCGGCACTCACGACCCTTCTCCACATCGCTCCCGTGCGCCCAGACGACGTGCCCCTCGTGCTCGCTCCTCCGGCCATCCACGAGGAGATCGAGGCACGCGTCCGAATCGCCTACCAAGGTGTTCGCGGCACTGCCGCTGCACCAGCGGTCGTCCAGACGATCCGAGCCATGAAACTTGGGCTACCGGCGCAGTGGCCGAGCGAGCCGCCGCGCGTCTGGGTGAGCGTCGGCGTGTCGGTCACGGACGACGGCCACGGGTGGCTCTCGAGGATGCTGCTCGCGGCGGATGGACGGAAGACGGAGGCGGTGGATCATGGATGAGCGAATCCCGACAGACGAGCTGCAGCGAGTGGGCGCGACCGCCCTCGACACCGAGCAGGCCGGCGACGCGCTTCCGTTCGTCAACTATGCCACAATCGCCTCCCCGGCCGAAGGAGATCAGTGGCTCATCGAAGACGTGTGGCCCAAGGATGGCGTCGGCATCCTCGGTGGATCGAGCAAACTCGGGAAGAGCCTGCTCACCATCGAGATGGCTGTCTCCGTGGCCAGCGGCGAGCCGTTCCTCGGCCTGTACGCGGTGAACGGCCCGGGGCTCGTGATGATCTGCTCCATGGAGGGGCAGCGGTGGCTCGCGCCGGACCGCCTCCGGAAGGTCGCGCGCTATCGCGTGGGTTCCGGGACGGGCGACCTGCAGATCGAGGTTCTCGATAGCGCCAGGCTCCAGCTCGACGACGCGACAGACCTCCGCCGCCTGACAGCGACCGTGGAACGCCGGAGACCACGGCTACTCATTCTCGACCCCTTGGTGCGGCTCCACTCCCGCGACGAAAACGCCGCCATCGGTGGTGTGTCGAGCGTACTGGCCGATCTTACAGCGCTGCAGCGGGGGTGTGGTGTTTCCATCCTCGCTGCGCATCACAACCGGAAGCACCAGCGCTCTGGCGAGCGGCCAGGCATGGGCTTGCGCGGGTCGAGCGACCTGCACGCGTGGGGCGACTCGAACTGGTTTCTTCGAGATCGCGGTGCGGGAGCAGTGACGTTGGCCGTCGAGCACCGCGCCGCGGCGAGCCCCGAGCCGATGCGCCTCCGGCTCGTTGGAGACGATGACGAACTCCACTTCGAGGTGCTCGGCGAGGAGCCCGCTCCGGGACAGGAGCGACCCACGGTCGAGTCGATCGCGGACCGCGTGATCGCCGTCCTGGAGACGGAAGCGACCGGGCTCGGCTTTGGCCCGCTCCGCGATGCGATCGGCGTCAGCGCTCCCGCAGTCATGACAGCCATCAGGACCCTCGAGGTCTCCGGAAAACTTCACCTGGTCAGTCGCCGGTGGTGCCTCCGTTCCGTTCCGCGCCCACGGTAGGGGGTGCCGGCGGAACGGAGCTGGCGGACACGACGCGGTCGCCGTCTGTACGGACAACGGGTGAGCTCGCGTGTGTACGGACAGTTCGCGATCGAGACAGGTGTACGTACAACGACCGGCGGCTCGAACTGTACGGACAGCGTGCTGGCGCGCGAGGCGTACGGACAGCTCCCTTCCATTCCGTTCCGCGCGTAGACCGTGGGTCGACGGGGGGTACGGAACGGGGTTCCGACCGCGCACGCCCCGCGGCATCACCGGGCGACCCGCCGCGTGCAGCACGCCGGAAAGTTCGCGGCCCTCATCGTCTCCTTCAGATGCGCCAGGAATCGCGCAGCCATCTCGGGCTCGCCGACGTCGGTGATGACCTTCTCGACGGCACCCATCAACAGGGCCACGACTCGCTCGACATCCTCGGGGGCGGGCTCAAGGGACGCGGCGGCAAGCTGGGCACGGATGGCTGTAAGTTCCGAAAGGCGAACCAATGCAGCGACTCTTCTCGACGACAATTTCTCGGCCCCGGCTTTCCCGGCACTGTGCGCGCGGTCCCAGAGAAGAGCTGCGCTCTCTTGAGCAACCGCGTGCATCGTCTGATCGATGATCGCCATGGCATCGTTTCCCGACGCGGCCACAACCGTCCCGTCCTCGGCGATCATCTGAACCGAGCGAGCTAACATTTCAGCCTCGTATGCGCGCTGCGAGGTCGTGGGGCGACGATCGGCCCGCCGGCAACGACCGGGGCGGAGGCGCACTACGGGCGCATCCCCTTGGGTAACCCGCTCGAGGGGCAGGACGAGCGAGACGGTGGACTTGCTGGGCGGGCGAGGGGTTGTCATGGCGGGTCGCTCCTTCGTAGACGGCAGGAGCACAAGTAGATCCGCGATGATGGCCTGCGAAGCGGGCGGGTTCCGTCGAAATCGACGAACCGCGCGGAGTGCCGTCGCACGTTTGGTTTGCGAGCCCCGCTCACCCCAAAAGCCATCGTTCGCCTGAACACTGAAATAGTCCTTCGATACTGGTTCCTGGATGAGGAGATTGCGATGTCCCGAGAGCCAATTTTTCCACGCCGCCACACGATGTGCGTGCAGATCACCCTGGAGGTCGCTGACGCTGTCGTGCAGCGGGCGCGCCGAGAACACATTCCCCAGCGCGCCGTCGTTGAGGCAGCGCTCCGGCAGTATTTTCACAAGCCCGGTGTCTGGGACGAGGAGGCGAGGCCACAACGGTGGGTCTCGGTGGGGGAGCAGATTGGCATCGACGAGCTTGCCAACGCAGTCTCGGAGGAGTGCGGGCCCGTGGTGAAGGGAGGCGCCAAGTGATCGCCCCCGGAGACCTCGCGGTCGTGAGCTACAACGCCACAAGCGCCACCCACTACACGGCCAAGACCGCGAGCGGGAGGACGTACTACGTCGTCGTCGTCGAGGAAGCGGGTCTCGCGCTCGTCCAGCCCGCGGGACGCCAAGGGTGGGCGGAGGTCTCGCTCGCGGACCTCGTGTTGGGCGATGTTAGCGGACTCCAGTTGGTCGCTGCTGCCATCGAGGACTCGTTCGCGCCCTAGCCCGGACGAGCCCAGATCGCATGCAGACCCAAAGGTCCACGCCTCCCCGTACCAAGGGCGACACAAGACGACCCCCGACCGCGAGTGCTTTCCAGGGCGCGCGGCGGGGTCGTGTGGAGCGCATTCATGGAAGCAAACGAACAAGGTGATTATTCGTCGGCAGTGTGTGCAACGCGTCCGAACGCGGACGTGACATCTGGCGCCGATCCCGTCGCCGCCACCGCGGTCGCACCAGATCGGGAGGTCATCAAGGCACGACTGCGAGCGCGGCTCGCCGACGCCGAAGCCGAAGCGAACCCGGCCAAAGTATTGATCGAGAACTTCAAGCGCCAGTGGTGCTGGCTGGGGATCGAAGAGGGGCAGCCCGTCGAAGTTCAACAGCTCGCACCCAAAGCGCCGGACGAGCAGCTCGGTGAAGCACTGCGGTCTCGGAACCGACACGACCCGAGCAAAGGCGAGTACCGTCCGATGAATCGATACGCGAGGGTGCACGGCCTACGCCAAGCACTCGTACTCCTCGCTCATGCGGCAGAGCACTATCAGGCTCAGGGTCTCTACGTCCTCGGGAACAGGCTCAAGAAGGCCGTCGCCGACAAGGCGAGGACCGACGTGTGGATCAGTTTCGCGAAGGACTCCGGCACGACCGACGCGGACATCGGAACCCGATGCGTCGTGATGCTGGATGTAGATCCCAAGCGCCAAGACGGCGTCAAGGACGTCTCCGCGACAGACGAGGAACGTCGGAGTGCCATCGAGCGCGCTCTCGACCTCTACGCGGACCTCGTACAGATCCTGGGCTCCGACCGCTGCCTCGCATTCGTTAGCTCGGGCAACGGCGCGCAGGTTCATGTTCGCATCAACATGCCGAACACGCCCGAGGTCACGCGGGCGGTCAAGAGGCTGCTCTTGATCCTCGACAAGCTTTACAGCACGGACACGGAGGAACTCGACACCGGGGTGTTCGACGGGAAGCGGCTGTTTCCCGCTTGTGGGACTTGGAAGAAGAAGGGGGCGAGCAACCCCGCGTCGGGACGTGTGCACCGGCCCTCCCTGTTCCTTCCTGGCGCTGGGCAGCCCGACGTTCTGTCTGTGCGCCAAGTGGAGCGGGTGCTCGCGACATTCGAGGCTCGTGTGTCCCCGGAACAGAGGTCCGCCGTGGAGAAGGACATGGGGGGCCCCGGGCAGAGGCCAGCGACCGGCACGTCGTCACAGCGACCCAACAACGGCGGTGGAGAGTCGGACTTCGCTAAAGCCAACGCGCTGCCCGTGAGCGACGTCGCCCTCAAGCTCGGGCTCGACCCTGAGCACCTCGCGTGCCCTGCGTGTGGTGCGACGTCGAACGTCGACAGCCTCGAGAGTAAGGGGATCAACGTCATCAAATGCCCACACTCCACCTGCGGAGGGCGTGTCTGGCGGCCCGTCGATCTCGTTGCAAAGCTCGTATTCCGTTGCGACGACCTGAAGGGCAGCAGGGGCGTTGCCCCCGACGTTCTGGGGTGGTTCGCGGACAACTTCGGATTGGACATCAAGCCTTCGAAGAAGACGGCAGGGAAGCCCACTACGGAGGAGACGGCCGCGCGCGATACGCACTACGCGGAGATGATCGCCGAGCTCAGAGTGCGAGGCGACCGGGGGCACGCAGGCGCGCGGACGGAGCCACCGCAGCCAGCCCCGCCGCCGGACGCCACCTCGGATGGCCACGGGGAGGCACCTCCGGACGTGATCCCGGAGCCGGAGCCCGTGCCGTCCACGGCGCCGGGTCCGAGGACGACGACGCCACCCCCGGCCTCCGCGTCGGGCAGCGGCTCATCCCCGCTGTCGGACAGCGAGATCGATGAGCGTCTTCGTGCGGTCGTCGGGCGCTCGGCTCTTGAGCGGGAAACAGCGGTCAACCTGATCCACGGAGTCACCGGCAAGACGAAAGGAGCGTTGCGTGCCCGTCTCAAGGAGCTGGAGGCCGAGAGGGCGAGCCAGATCGCCGAGGAGGCGGCAGCCGTCGATACGGCGGACGGCGTCCCGTGCATCCAGTCCAACGAATACATCGAGCGAGCCGGCTGCACGTGCCTCGTCGTGCACGACGCAAAGTTGGGCGACCAAGCCAAGCAGATCGCGAACTTTGTCGCGAGAATCACGCGCGAGGTCACCGTGGACGACGGAGTCACCGCATCCAAGGCGTTCACGGTCGTCGGCACCCTCGCCACAGGTACGCCTCTGCCGAGCATTGATGTCCCTGCCGCGAAGTGGAGCGACAAGTGCTGGTTGGCGGACCATTGGGGCTCGCGCCCGGTTGTCGAAGCGGGACGAGACAGCTGGGCACACATGCTCGCCGCGGTCCAGAAGTCGAGCACCCCGGCAACCGCGACGACGTACCAGCATACCGGGTGGCGCAAAGTAGGCGAGCGCATGGCATACCTCTTCCCCGGCTCGTCGGTCGGCGCGTCGAACGTCGATGTTCGGAACCCGGATGACGGCAACCGCTATGGCCTCCCCATCGGGGAGGCGTCAAAGGAGGACGAGATGCGCGCTATCCGCACGTCGATCTCGCTCCTGCTTCTCGACCCGACCGTCACGGTCGTCGCCGTTGCGGCGGCGTACACGGCGCCGCTCTCGACCGTCCTCGACGTGGACTTCGGAGTCTGGTTCGCTGGCGAGTCTGGCGCCTGCAAGTCAGGTCTCGCGGCGCTTGCCCTGTGTCACTTCGGCGCCTTCAGCTACAGCTCGCTCCCGATGTCGTGGGCGTCGACCGTCAACGCCATAGAAGCTTTCCTGTTCCGTACGAAGGACACCTTGTCCGTGGTGGATAACTACCTCCCTGGCGATAAGGACGCGTCAGCCAAGGTAAACCGAATCGTCCAACAGATCGGAGACCGCGGGGGACGAGGCAGGCTCAGCAAGGACAGCAGCGCTATGCCGGCCCGGCCACCGAGGGGGCTAATGCTCGCATCAGGTGAGGACGTTCCTGTCGGATCGTCCGACTCGACCGTTGGTCGGCTGGTGATCCGGCGCATGAAAAGGGATGATGCTCTCCGCGCGAGGATCATCGCCGCTAGCTCCGACTCTGGAGACTACGCGATTGCGATGCGAGCTTACCTCGTGTGGTTCGCCGTCGACCACGACATGCATGCGAGGGACGCGCGCAGCCAACGCGACCACCTGATCCCGCAGATCGAATCACGGGTCCGCGAGCACGGCGTGCATCCGAGGACGGCGCGTTCGGTCGCAGCGCTGGGGGCCGGGGTTACGTCCTTTCTCACATTCGCGCTTGAAGTCGGTGCCATCTCTGCGGCCGAGCACGAGGCAGTCCAGCGGGTCGCAGACCACGCGCTCGCCCAGGTCGCTCAAGAGCAAGGGTCGTTCCGCGAGAACGCGACGCCAGTAGACCGATACCTGTCGACCGTCCGCGCACTCTTGCTCCAGAAGTCGGTCACTCTGGCGGACCGCGCCTCCGACCTCGACGTGGGCACCGGCATCGGGTGGCAGGACGACGACTTCGTCTACCTGGAGCCAGACTTGGCGTGGCGGGCGGTCGAGACCTTCCACGCGCAGGGGCAGAAGTGGGCGTACTCGAAGACGGGCATGCATCAAGCGCTCATCGACGCCGGGGTCGTCCTGAGAGGTGAACCTGGCCGCGCTACGACGAAGCGCAGGGTTGGGGCGGGGCAGGGAACCACGCGGGTGCTCCTGGTTCACCGTGAGCACCTCGCCGACGCGATCCGCGTGGCAATCAACTACCGCGAGTTTGGGACGGACGATGGCGACGATGCCGGCAGCTCGGCGCATTGATGGTCGCTCCCCACCGCTCCCCACCCGCTCCCCGGTGCGTGGGGAGCACAGCACGCCTGCGGACAACCGTGATCGGCCGCATCTCCCCGATCTCCCCACCTTCTACCAATGTACTTAACTATAGAGCGCATCTCTCGATCCCGAGAGCGAGGACCGGGAACCAGAAGATCTCCAACCGCTGTGGGGGACGCGCAGTCCTCCGCCAGCAATGGGGAGAGTGGGGAGGAAACTGCCCTCTCGGATAACTCTGCGCATTTCTGCGCCGCCGCCTGTGTGGAGCAGCGGGGAGCAGGCAGCGTCGAGGTGGGGAGCAGCGCCGAGCCGCGCGCGAACGGACGCAGGACTCATCGACAGCGACCGCAGGAGACTCGACCATGAAGACCAGTTTCACCACGAAGACCACCACTTTGGACCATGCGTTCCTCGATGACGTACTCGGCGTTGCTGCGAGTTCCGCGTGGCCTCCGGCAGGCTTCACGCCGCCCGGTATCGACCCCGTGGGCGACTGGGCCAGTGCGCTCCTCGCTCACGCCGCGGCGACCAGCTCCGACGACTTTCACTACCCCCGCGAGCTCCGCGTCCATCGCATCGATCACAAGGGGGTCGTCCAGCACTTCCTCCTAATCGGCACTCGCCTCGTGTCGCGTCGGCGCGACCCACCGATGGTGCGCACGCCGCGCGTCGGGGACGAGGACGGCACCTGGGGTGGACGCGTCGAAGTCGCCGGCATCGACCTCTTCGACCAGCACGCGCTCTGGGCGATCGGGGATGGGCGTCGTGCGGTTTCACTCGTGCGATATCTCCGCACCCCCACCGGGCTTACGAGCCTCCGCGGCGTCGCCGTCACAGCAACTGAGGGGCTCCGGCTCCGCCGCTACGTCGTCGATCGGAACGGCGAACGGGTGGCCGGGTACCTTGAGGAGTGGCTCGTTGCGGACGGGGAGGTGCGTCGTGCCGGCTGATCGTCCTTCTCGTCCAGCAGGGAAGCGGCGCCATCGCTCTCGACGCCGCCACGAGCCGAAGGCGTCCCCGGACCTCACCACCTACGGCGCCATCCAGACCTCGCCGGAGCCCCACACCGCCTGGCGCCTACTCCGCAACGACTGGTTGGACGGCGGATCCGCCTGGGAGGAGCGGGTCGAGGATCGGCAGGCGGCCCCACACCGCCTGGCGAGGTCTCACACGCACCTCAGCGACGCTGAAATCGTGCGGCTACTCCTCAAGGATCGCGAGGCGTCCGTGATAGCGACTCACTTTGGGAGACCCTTCGTCGTGCCCGGCGCTCTCGAAAGCTTCCTGCACGAGGTCCACGGAGTTCGGCGAGCGCAGCGGGCAGCCCTCGAGCGGCTCGATGCGTACGCCGAGCTCCTGGTTGGGCAGGCCGTCGAGAGTTCGCGTCCCGCGACTTCACGGTGTCGGCGCTGCCCGCCGTAAAGAGGTGATGTCGCCATCACCACCGCCCACGAGCGCGAAGTCGTTTACTCCTTGGGCGACGGCTCGCCATCTGCCGCGTCGCCACACTCGATGCCGATGGATCGTAACGCCTCGTCAACCTGCCCCGGAGTCAGCTTTGCTCGCTGGGGTGGCCGACCCTCATCCATACGGAGTAGCTCCTCGCCTGCGGCTTCGACGGGATCCGACCTCCACCCATCTCCGAGGAGCGCGGCGGCTCGAATAAGGTCCCGGACCACCGACGCCTCGGACGCCTTGGGTTCGCGTACCCGTTTGAGAGCAAGTAGGCGCGACAGCCGTTCACGATCATCCGCCGTCAACCGCACCGACAGCCCCACGTCGTTTGAGTTTGTCCGGTCGGCAGTTCGCGTGCGAGCCATGCATTCTTGCAATACACGAATTCGACGGAGTCGCTGAAAGTACTTATCGCGCTTTCTAGGTGCCAGCCGCGACAACCGCGGCTCCCACCACGGAGCACGAAATGCACGCACCCGTCCCCCCCGACGAGACCACCTCGACACCCATATCGGCCGACGCTGGCGCCGAGACCCCCGCGTCCGTCACCATCGCCTCCGACCCCGACGTCGAGGCCGGAATCCGTGCGGTCATGGCCGCGGTGCCGCTGGCGACGCGGCACGCCGTGGCTCGCGCGGCTCTTCGCGCCGGCGTCCGGCACCTCCTCGAAGAGCCCATGCGGATGATCGGCTTGCTCCGGGACGGTCGGAACCCGCCGATCGATCCGAAGGGGAGCGAGCGATGAGGGCGCACAGCACTTCGCCCTGCCTCACCCCCACTGTCCTCGAGGCGCTCGAACGCGCGTTCGCGTGCTTCGACGCAAACTACCGAGTCGACTGGCTGCTCGTCCTGAACATGAAGAACGAGCAGGGGCTCGTCGATTCGGACCAGATCTTCGCCTGCGGGCTTGTCAACGGCGTGGCACTCAGCCTCGGCGTCCCCGTCGATGTAG
>Ga0302279_10006648_pt1 | contig 12163 bp, 11 predicted proteins | sample III_Bog_N3_3_FD_194541 | JGI IMG/M metagenome (GOLD analysis project Ga0302279, IMG submission 194541) | Peat permafrost microbial communities from Stordalen Mire near Abisko, Sweden - III_Bog_N3_3 | ecosystem: Environmental > Terrestrial > Soil > Wetlands > Peat | place: Sweden: Abisko...
CCTCGAAGTGACGATCAGGGCGCGGCCGAGGGAACCATCACCGGGCGGCCGCGCACCACCAGCACCGACTGCTTGGCGTGGTTGACCACCTTGGCGGCGGTGGTGCCGATGACGCGATCGAGGCCCGAGTAGCCGTGGGAGCCGATGACGATCAGGTCGGCGGCCTGCTCGTCGGCCGCGGCGCAGATGCCCTGCCAGGGGGTGCCGACGTGCACGGTGGTCATCGCCACCATGTCCTTGGGCAGGGTGGCGGCGATCTGGTCGAGGTACGTCTTGGCCTCGCGCTCGAGGAGCTCGGCGAGGCTGGCCGGCGTCATCGAGTACGCCTCGACCGGGATCTCGTGGGGGACCCCGACCGCGCGAAAGAGAATGAGCTTGCCGCCCGTGCGGCGCGCCAGCTCGGTGGCCGTCGCGAGGATGCCCTCGGATCGCGGCGACGCGTCCAGCCCGACCAGAATCCGATCCATGGTCTCGATCTCCACTGCGGACACGACGCCCGCTCCCCCGATTCTACCTACATGCGGCGTGCCAGAATCGCGGAAAGCGCGCCAAGCCCGCCCTCGGCTGCCCGCCCCGGCGCGGCGTGCCCGCACGTGCTGCGCGCCCCCGCGCAAAGGGCGCGCGGTCGGGCGCTCCCGCCTCTGCGAGCCGCTCTGGCCGAGCCTTTGCCTGGGGTGGGAGCCGAAAGGCGGCTCCCATGTCCAAGGCCATCCCGCACATCGACAAGTACATGACCCCGGGCCCGCACTCCGTCGGTCAGGAGCAGCCGCTGGCCCAGGCGCACAAGCTGATGCGCGATCACCGGATCCGGCACCTCCCGGTGCTCCACGGAGGCAAGCTCGTGGGGGTGCTCTCGGACCGCGATCTCCACCTCATCGAGTCCCTGCGTGACGTCGATCCGGAGAAGGTCACCGTCGAGGAAGCGATGTCCGAGGTGGTGTACACGGTGGCGCCGCGGGCCCCCCTGGACGAGGTCGTCCGCGAGATGGCGCAGCACAAGCACGGCTGCGCGGTGGTCGCCGACAACGGCAAGGTCGTCGGGGTCTTCACCACCGTCGACGCCCTGCGCGCCTTCGCCGATCTGCTCGAGACGCGCCTCGCCCGCTGACTGTGGCGGCTGTGCTAGGCTCGGCGCCCCATGTCCGAGTTTCGCCGCTTCCGCGGCACTGATCGCTACCTCACCAACGAATCCCTCGAAGCCGCGGTCAACTGCGCCCTCGCGCTGGAGCGCCCGCTGCTCGTCAAGGGCGAGCCCGGCACCGGCAAGACGCTCCTCGCGGAGGCCATCGCCGCGGCGCTGGGCGCCGAGATCATCGCCTGGAACGTCAAGAGCACCACCCGCGCGCAGGACGGGCTCTACGTCTACGACACCGTCCAGCGCCTCTACGACTCGCGCTTCGGCGATCACGACGGGCGCGACGTGGGCGACATCCGCCGCTACATCAAGCTCGGCCCGCTCGGCCAGGCGCTCAAGGCGCCGCACCGGGTGATCCTGCTCATCGACGAGGTCGACAAGGCCGACCTGGAGTTCCCCAACGATCTCCTCCACGAGCTCGACCGGATGCGCTTCCGGATCACCGAGACCGGGGACGAGATCGTGGCGGTCGAGCGGCCCATCGTCATCATCACCAGCAACAACGAGAAGGAGCTGCCGGACGCCTTCCTCCGCCGCTGCGTCTTCCACTTCATCGACTTTCCCGATCCCGCCTTCATGCGGCGCATCGTCGGCGTCCACCACCCGGACCTCACCGGGACGCTGGTCGATCAGACCCTCCGCGCCTTCTTCGAGATCCGCGCCAACACCCGCCTCCGCAAGCGCCCCTCCACCAGCGAGCTCATCGACTGGATCGCCGTGCTCAAGCGCGCCGGCATCGCCGAGGTCAAGCTCGACAAGGAGCTGCCCTTCCTCGGCGCCCTGCTGAAGAAGGAGCAGGACCTGGTGGTCATCGCCGACCAGCTCGCCGGCGGGAAGAAATTCCGGTCCTAGATGTTCGTCGACTTCCTCTACGAGCTGCGCCGGCGCCGCGTCCCGGTGGGCACGCAGGAGGCGGTGGCCCTCGCCCGGGCGCTCGCGGCGGGCCTCCACGAGTCCTCGCTGGACGGCTTCTACTTCGTGGCCCGCTCGCTCCTCATCCACTCGGAGACCTACCTCGACGACTTCGACGTGGTCTTCGCCGCCCACTTCCGCGGCGCCCAGCTCGAGGCCAAGAACATTGCCTCGGAGCTGCTCGAGTGGCTGAAGAACCCCGTCAAGATGCGCGAGCTCTCCGACGAGGAGCGCGCGTCCATCGAGGCGCTCGATCTCGAGGAGGTGCTGCGCCGCTTCGAGGAGCGGCTCAAGGAGCAGAAGGAGCGCCACGACGGCGGCAACCACTGGATCGGCACCGGCGGCACCTCCCCCTTCGGGCGGGGCGGTGAGCACCCGCAGGGCATCCAGGTCGGCCCGGGCGGCGGCGGCGGCAAGGGCGGCGCCATGAAGACGGCGGACGCGCGCAAGTACCGGCCCTACCGCAGCGACGTCGTCCTCGACATCCGGCAGATCGAGATCGCCCTGCGCAAGCTGCGCGCCTTCGCCCGCGAGGGCGCCGAGCAGGAGCTCGACATCGAGGGCACCATCGACGCCACCGCCCAGAACGCCGGCGAGCTCGAGATCGTCACCCGTCCGCCCCGCCGGCCCAACACCCGGGTGATCTTGCTCATGGACGTCGGCGGCTCGATGGATCCGTACGCCCAGCTGATGTCCCAGGTCTTCAGCGCCGCCAAGCGCGCCACCCACTGGCGCGAGCTGCGGACGTACTACTTCCACAACTGCGTCTACGGTCGCGTCTTCAAGACCGAGGGCTTCCAGGACCCGGTCAAGGTGAACGAGCTGCTCGCCGAGTGCGGCAAGCACTACAAGCTGGTCATCGTCGGCGACGCCGCGATGGCTCCCTACGAGCTGCTCGGCGCCCCGGGCTACGGGGAGGAGGGCAAGGTCCCCGGCGTGGCCTGGCTGATGGCCCTGCGCGAGCACTTCGAGCGCTCGGTGTGGCTCAACCCGGACGGTGTGGGCGGCTACGCGCACCCCACCGTGGACGCGATCGCCGGCGTCTTTCCCATGTTCGCGCTCACGCTCGAGGGGCTGGGGCAGGCCGTGAGCGAGCTCATCCGTGGCGGACGGCGCGCCTGAGACGCCCCTGAGACGCGCGTCGCCGGCCTTTACCCGGCGCGTCACCGTTGACAGAATGCGAGCCCGGCCCCCCGCATGACCCTCGACGAGCTCCGCCGCAGCATCGACCAGATCGACGATCAGATCCTCGCGCTCCTCGAGCAGCGGGCCGACATCGTATCGGGGGTGGCGGCGGCCAAGAAGGAGGGGGGGCTGCCCGCCTACGACCCCGAGCGCGAGAGCGCGCTCCTCGAGCGGGTCGCGCAGAAGGGCGCGGGCCGCTTCCCGCGCGAGTCGATCGTCGCCGTGTACCGCGAGGTGATGAGCGCGTGCCTGTCCATCCAGGCGCCGGTCAGCGTCGCCTTCCTCGGGCCCGAGGGCACCTTCGCGCACATCGCCGCGCGCAAGCTCTTCGGCCTGGCGGCGCGCTACACCGAGGCGGTCACCATCGACGGCGTCTTCGACGCGGTCCGGCGCTCCGCCGCCGTCTACGGGGTGGTCCCCATCGAGAACTCCACCGAGGGCTCGGTCACCCACGCCGTCGACGCGCTGCTGGAGGGCGGTCTCTTCATCCGCCGCGAGCTGGTGCTCGAGGTGTCGCAGTGCCTGCTCTCCTCGGCCGAGCAGCTCACCGCCGTCGAGCGCGTCTACTCCCACCCCCAGGCGCTCGCCCAGTGCCGCGGCTGGCTGGCCAAGAACCTCTCCTCCGCGCAGCTCGTGCAGACCTCGTCCACCGCCAGCGCCGCGCGCGAGGCGGTCGCCGATGTCGCCGGGGCGGCCATCGGATCGAGCCTGGCGGCGGAGCTCCTCGGCCTGCCGGTGCTGCGCGCGCGCATCCAGGATCGCAGCGAGAACGCGACCCGCTTCGTCGTGCTCGCCCGCGAGGACTCCCCACGCACCGGCGCCGACAAGACCACGCTCGGCTTCGCGCTCCACGACGAGCCGGGCGCGCTCCGTCGCGTCCTCGAGATCTTCGACGGCGCCGGGGTCAACCTGTCGCGCATCGAGTCCCGGCCCAGCCGGCGCGAGGCGTGGGACTACGTCTTCCTCGTCGACGTCGAGGGGCACCGCGAGGACGCGGGGGTGGCGCGCGCCGTCAGCGAGCTCCGCGAGCGGTGCGCGTCGGTCACGTTGCTGGGGAGCTATCCGCGGAGCGGAGCGAGGGGACCATGATCATTGCCGCGTATCAGGGTGTGGAAGGGGCGTACTCCGATATCCTGCTGCGCCGGCATTTCGCCGCGCGCGAAGAGGAGGTGGAGACGCTCGGCGTGCCCACCTTCCGCGACGTGGCCGTGGCGCTGCTGGCCGGCCGCGCCCGCTACGGCGTGCTCCCCATGGAGAACACCGTCGCCGGCACCTTCCGCGAGGGCTACGACCTCCTCGCCCAGTACGACCTCAACCCGGTGCGGGAGGTGATCTTCCGCATGGAGCACCGCCTCCTCGGCGTGCCCGGCGCCACGCTGGCGGGGCTCACCCGCATCGAGGCGCACCCCATCGTGCTCGAGGAGTGCGGCAAGTTCCTGGCGACCTTGCCCGGCGCGCGCCCGACGCCGGCCATCGACACCGGCGTGGCGGCGCGCGACGTGGCCGAGGCCAAGGATCCGCACTTCGCCGCCATCGCCCCGGCCGAGGCGGCCGCGCGCTACGGCCTCGTCGAGCTGGCGGCCAACATCGCCGACCACCCCGACATCGTCACGCGCTTCCTCATCGTCGAGGCCGTGCGACCGGAGCTGCGCACCCCGCCCGGATCGAAGAGCCGGCGCACCTCGGTGCTCTTCGCCACCGCGCACGAGCACGGCCTCCTCGCCCGCTGCCTCACCGCGCTCGCCGACGCGGGCATCAACCTCACCAAGCTCGAGTCGCGGCCGAAGCCGGGGCGGGCCTGGGAGTACATGTTCTACGCCGACTTCGAGGGCGACGCCGCCGACGCGCCCATCGCCGCCGCGCTCGCCCAGGTGCGCGCGCTGTGCACCGAGTTCCGCCTCCTCGGCAGCTACGACGTCGCCACCCTCGCCCCCGCGGCCGCCGCCGAGCCGCCCGCCGCCAAGGGTGCGGCGCTCAAGTCCGTGGCCCCGATGCCGATGCCCGCCGCGGCCAAGAACTACCCCCTGGCGGCGCGCCCTTCCCGGCCGGCCGGCACCCAGATCCGCATCGGCGAGGTGCTCGTCGGCGGCGGCGAGTTCGTCATCATGGCGGGGCCCTGCTCGGTCGAGTCGCGCGCGCAGGTCTTCGCCACCGCCGAGGCCGTGCGCGCCCGCGGCGCGGTGATGCTCCGCGGCGGCGCCTTCAAGCCGCGCACCAACCCCTACGCCTTCCAGGGCCTCGGCTGGGACGGCGTGGACTTGCTCGGCGAGGCCGGGCGCGCCACCGGGCTGCCCACCGTCAGCGAGGTGATGAGCGTCGACCAGGTGGAGCGCATGGCCCGCTCGGTCGACGTCCTCCAGATCGGCGCGCGCAACATGCAGAACTTCGATCTGCTCAAGGCCGTCGGCCGCACCACCCGCCCCATCCTCCTCAAGCGCGGCCTCTCCGCCACCCTCGACGAGCTGCTCGCCGCCGCCGAGTACGTCCTCAGCGAGGGCAACCCCCACGTCATCCTCTGCGAGCGCGGCATCCGCACCTTCGAGACGGCGACCCGCAACACGCTCGACCTCTCCGCGGTGCCGGTGCTGCGCGAGCGCACCCACCTGCCCATCGTCGTCGACCCCTCGCACGGGGTCGGGGTGCGCCGCTGGATCCGCCCGCTCGCCCGCGCCGCCAAGGCGGTCGGCGCCGACGGGATCATCGTCGAGGTGCACCCCAACCCGGCCGAGGCCAAGTCCGACGCCGACCAGGCGCTCACCTTCGACGACTTCGCGGAGATCGTCAGCGAGCTCGAGGAGATCCCCCGGTTCGGGACCTAGTGCCGCGCGCGGCGCGGTGGTAACAGGCCCCATGCTGCTGGGAGGGTGGAGAAGCGCGCTCGTGGTCGCCGCGTCGCTGGGCATGGCCGTGCTCGGCTGCGGCAAGGGGTCCGCCGCGAGCGCGGGCCCGAGCGGCCCGGCGGCGGCCAACACCGCGCCGGAGTGGAGGGTGGGCGCCTACCTCAGCCTCTCGGGCGAGGACGCGGCGTTCGGCATCTTCACCAAGGATGGCATCGAGCTCGCGGTCGACGAGGTCAACAAGGCGGGCGGGGTCAAGGGCAAGCCCCTCAAGGTCCTCTACGAGGACGACAAGTCCAACCCCCAGGAGGCCACCAACAAGGTCCTCCAGCTCATCGATCGCGACAAGGTCGTGGCCCTGCTCGGGGAGGTCACCTCGTCCCGCTCCAAGGCCGGCGGCATCGTCGCCAACCGCAAGCACGTGCCGATGATCACGCCCTCGGCGACCAACCCCGACGTCACCAAGGTCGGCCCCTTCGTCTTCCGCGTCTGCTTCACCGACGACGTCCAGGCCCAGGCCACCGCCGCCTTCCTCGTCGACAAGCTGGGGAAGAAGCGGGTCGCGGTGCTCTACGCCACCGACGACCTCTACTCCTCCGGCCTCGCCGAGGGGCTCCGCCAGGAGCTCAAGAAGCGCGGCGGGGAGGTGGTGGCGGAGAAGGGCTTCCTCAAGAAGGAGACCAACTTCACCACCTACCTGACCGAGCTCAAGGACGCCAAGCCCGACATCATCTACGCGCCCATCTACTACAACCAGATGACCTTGATCGCCCGGCAGGGGAAGGCCGCGGGAATCAAGGGCGACATGTTCGCCGGCGGCGACGGCTGGGACGCGGACGAGCTCGTCAACGACGCCGGCGACGAGCTGGAGGGAGCGTACTTCACCAACTTCTACGCGCCCGACGTGCCCTGGGCCCGCGCCAAGGACTTCCGGGTCAAGTACAACGACCGCTTCCACCACGACCCGTCGAGCAACGCCGCGATGGGCTACGACGCGGCCAAGCTGCTCGCCGACGCCATCGGGCGCGCCAAGGACGACTCGCCGGACGCCATCCGCCAGGCGATCCAGGACACCAAGGGCTTCGAGGGCGCCACCGGATCCATCACCATGGACGCCGACCGCAACGCGGACAAGCCGGTGATCGTGGTGCAGATCAAGGGGAAGAAGTTCACCTACTTCTCCACGGTCCACGACAAGGCGGGCGCTGCGGGTGCGGCGGGCGCCACCTCCACCACCCTCCCGGCAGCGGTCTCACCGGCGCCCCCCGGCAAGTAGAGTATCGTCCGCCGATGTTGCTGTTCTGGAAGGTGTGGGGCGCGCTCGAGACGGGGCTCGCCCAGGGGGCGATGATCGCGCTCGTGGCCCTCGGCTACACCATGGTCTACGGCATCCTCAAGCTCATCAACTTCGCCCACAGCGAGGTCTTCATGATGGGCGCGTACGCCGGGCTCTTCCTCATCGGCGCGCTCGGCGGCGAGACGGCGCCGATCGTCGCGGGGATCGCCGGCACCTTCGGCGCCATGCTCCTCGCCGGCGCCCTCGGCGTGGTGGTCGAGCGCATCGCCTACGCGCCGCTCCGGGCCCGCGGTGGGAAATCGGCCAACGCGCGCATCACCCCGCTGGTGACCGCGCTGGGCATGAGCGTGCTCCTCCAGAACCTGGCGCAGCTGCTCTTCACGGCCCAGTACCGCGGCTATCCGCGGCTCATCCCCATCCAGCACACGCGGCAGATCATCTTCGTCACCGCCGTCCTGGTGATGCTCGCGCTCCAGTTCCTCGTGCACCGCACCTGGACCGGCAAGGCGATGCGCGCCCTCTCCATGAACATGGAGGCCGCCCGCCTCATGGGCGTGCGCACCAGCCGCATCATCGCCCTCACCTTCATCACCGGCTCGATGCTGGCGGCGGTGGGCGCGGTCCTCTACTGCCTCGACCAGTCGCAGGTGTACCCGACCATGGGCGTCACCATCGGCACGCGCGCCTTCGTCGCGGCGGTCATCGGCGGCATCGGCAGCATCCCCGGCGCCATGCTCGGCGGCGTGCTCATCGGCATCATCGGCGAGCTGACCAAGCTGACGCCGTACTCGGGCCTGCAGGACGTGCTGGTCTTCACCGTGCTGATCGGCGTGCTGCTGGTGAAGCCGACCGGGCTGCTGGGCAAGGCGGGCATCGAGAAGGTCTGAGCGGCGCTACGGCGCGGGCAGCCCGCGCTGGACCCGCTCGTGCCAGAGCAGCATGTCGGCCCCGCCCGGCCCGCGGTTGAAGTCGTACCCGTGCGTACCTGGGACCACCAGCAGCTCGTGCTCCACGCCGTCCGCGTGAAGCCGCTCGGACGCGGCGCGCACGGCTGGCAGGAAGTAGTCCTCCTCGCTCGTCACCAGCCGCAGCCGCACCGGAGCCTTGGCCATCGCCGCGCGGGCCAGCGCGGAGATGAGGGGCGCCTCCTCGATCTTGATGGCGGGCTGGAGCACGCCGACCACGCCGAAGACCTCGGGGTGGGTGAGGCCGACGAAGAGGGCCAGGCGGCCGCCCATGCTGACGCCGTCGATGCCGGTGGCGCGGCGATCCACCTGCGAGCCGGTCTCGCTGCGGAGGCGGGGGAGGAGCTGCTCGACGAGGAAGCGGCCGAAGGGGCGTGAGCCCTCGACGGAGGGATCGTCGAGGTGCGGCGTGTAGGGGCACGCGAGGCCGAGCCCGCGGTACGGCGCCGCGGCGAGCGAGGCGTTGAGCTTGGCGAGGCGCTCGGGGCTGGTCATCTCCAGCAGGTCGCGCGCGGTGAGCGGCGGCGCCAGGAGGCGGCGGTGGACGCGGTCGAGCTGGTAGTCGTTGGGCCACGCGGCCGCGCCGACGTCGAGGCCGCGCCCCGCCTCGCCGCGGCCGTGGAGGGCGAGGAGCAGCGGGCGCGCGTCGGGGGCGACCGCGGGGCTCGCGCCGGCCCAGGGATCGAGGAGGAAGGCACGCTCGCCCTCGGGCGTGTCGGGGCCGACCGCGAACGAGGCCGTGCTCCAGGCACCGCCGGGCGGTGGCGGCCCGGGGACGGGGCCCGTCGTACCGGGAGCAGGCGGGCCGCTCTTGCTGCACGCGCAGGCGGCGAGCGCGGCGCTGCCGAGGATCAGGGAGCGGCGGTCGAGGCGCGGGGGGACGTCCACGCGGGGCAGGCTATCCCGAGGCCAAATCACCGTGCACAATTCTGCAACGGCAGCCCGCACCGCGAAGCGTCAGCGAGCGGAGGCCATCGATGGCACCAAGCCTCGGTGCCCTCCCGAGCCTCCGCTCCCTCACGGTCGCGGTGCGGGTGGCAATGCCCGCACTGTTCGCGAATTCGTTCGGTGACCTAGAGGCCGAGCCAGGGACCCGGGTCGAGCGTCGAGGCGTTGTGACGGATCTCGAAGTAGAGCCGCGGCGGCGTGCCGTCGATGCTCCCCACGGTGCCCACGCGCGCCCCGGCGGTCACCGTGTCGCCGACGTGCACGTCGCTGCTCCCGAGGCTGCCGTAGAGGGAGAAGTAGTGGTCGCCGTGGTCGACGATCACGGTGAGCCCGTACTCGTCCTGCCGGTCGGCGAAGGCGACGCGCCCCGCGGCGACGGTGCGCACCACGGTGCCGCTGGGGGCCGAGAGCTCGACGCCCGGCCCGCCGCCGTGGTTCTTGCGGTTGACCTCGGCGCGGCCGGCGATGGGGAAGGGGAGCCGCCCCCGGAGCGCGCGGAAGCCCGCCTGCGGATCGGCCGCCGGGCCCATGTCGGTGCCGTAGATGGCGACCGCGTCGGGGCGCACGCTGGCGTCGAAGGCGCGGGAGAAGGCGGCGCGGCGCTCGTCGGCCTCCTGGAGGGCCTGGCGGGCGCGCAGCAGGGCCTCGCGCTGGATGGCCAGGGGACCCCGGTCGCCGCGGACGCGGACGAGCTTGGTCTCGAGCTCGGCGATGCGCCTCACCAGCGCGCTCTCGGCGGCCACGTCGCGCTCCAGCGAGCGCCGGGTGCGCTCCACGTGTGCGGCGTGATCGACGAGCGCGTCGAAGCCGCCGCCGGCGGGGAGGAGGCCGGCGCGCACCAGGCGGTAGTAGGCGCGGCCGCGGGCGACGATGCGCCGGCGCGTCATGTCCAGCCGGGGGCGGGACTCGTCGAGCTCGGCGGTGAGCCGCTGCTCCTCGGCGTCGGCGTGGGCGAGCTGCCGCTCCAGGTCGGTCTGCTGCACGCTCGCCGCGTAGCCGGGGAGGAGCCCCTCGGCGGCGGCGGGCACGGCCCCGAGCGCCATCACGAGCGCCGCGGCCGCGAGCGCCCTCGGCTGGCGGCCGCGCATCAGATCCTCACCATCTTGCGCAGGCTCACCAGCGCCGTCAGCGCGCCGAGCCCGCCGCCGAGGGCCACCATGCCGAGCGCCAGGTGCCAGGGGAGGAACGAGGGGGTGACGCCGAGGAGCGCGGCGAGCTCGGTGTCGAAGCGACCGCGCACGATGAGGAAGAGCGCCCCCAGCATGAGGATGGCCGCGAAGGCGCCGGCGGCGCCCTGGGTCGCGCCCTCCACCACGAAGGGCCGCCGCACGAAGGCGTCGGTGGCGCCGACCAGCTTGAGGACCTCGACCTCGCTCTTGCGACGGTGGAGGAGCAGCCGCATCGTCGAGCCGATCACGCTGACCACCGCGCAGAGGACGATGACCGCGAGGCAGGCGCTGGCGGTGACGCCGCCGCCGAGCAGCGCGGAGAGCCGCTCGGTCCAGCGCTGGTAGGTCTCCACCGTCTCCACCGCGGGCAGGGCGCGCAGCTTGAGGGCCATGGCGCCGAGCTCCTCGTCGCTGACCTCGTCGCTGAAGCCGACCTCGAGCGAGGCGGGGAAGGCGGCGACGGGGAGGGCGGCCAGGGCCTTGTCCCGCTCGTCGGCGATGACCTCGCGGCGGGCCTCGACGGCGGTCACCAGGCGCACCTTCTTGACGCCGAAGGTGCCCTCCAGGGCGGCGGTGAGGGCGCTGATCTCCGCGTCGCTGGCGCCGTCGCGGAGGTAGACGGTGGCGCGGCCGGCGCGCGACCAGCGGTCGCGCACGGCGGCGACGTTGGTGACCACCAGGAGCGCCGACGCCAGGCACACGAAGGCCACCGCCAGCGAGAAGATCGAGAGCAGGTGCAGGCGCAGCGCGCCCCTGCCCGCCCGCCAGGTACGATTCCGCGCCGCTGCCTCGTGACCGCTCGCCATGGCTGCTCCTCCCCCTAGGCCGCGCCGCGGACGCCGCTGTCCACGTCGAGGTCGTCGTCGTTCTGGTGATCGCCCAGGCCGTTGGGCACGTCGGTCGCCTTGCCGTCGTCGAGCACCACCAGCCGCCGCGGCCGCACGTCGAGCAGCGTGCGGTCGTGGGTGGCGAAGAGCACGGTGGTGCCGTTGTCGTGGATGTCCTCGAGCAGCCCGAGGATGTCGATGGCCAGCTGCGGGTCGAGGTTGCCGGTGGGCTCGTCGGCGAGGATCAGCGCCGGCTCGCCGACGATGGCGCGGGCGATGGCCACGCGCTGCTGCTCGCCGCCGGAGAGCACGCTGGCCGGGTCGCCGCCGCGCCCCGCGAGCCCGACGCGCTCGAGGGCCTCGCCGACGCGGGTGCGGATGACGCGGGTGGGCAGCCCCAGCACCTCCAGGGTGATGGCGACGTTGTCGAACACCGTCCAGTTGCCCACCAGCTTGAAGTCCTGGAAGACGAAGCCGATGTTGCGCCGCAGCGCCGGCACCGAGGCGTCGGTGAGGCGGGCCACGTCGCGCCCGAGGAAGAGGATGCGCCCGTCGTCGACCCGCTCGGTGCGGTGCACCAGGCGCAGCAAGGTGCTCTTGCCGGCGCCGGAGGGCCCGGTGATGAAGACGAACTCGCCGCGCTCGATGGTGAGCGACATGCCCCGCAGGACGGGCTGGTCCGCCTGGTAGCTCTTGTAGACGTCCTCGAAGACGAGGATGGGCCGCCGGGCCGCCGAGGGATCGTAGCGAGGTCCCTGGCGAAACGCGGGCCGGAAGGGACCTTGGGGGGGGGCGGCCGTCATCGCGCCTTCACGTACCAGGGAGGGCGGATCGGGGAAACTTTTCGACGTCCCGTGGTATGGGCTGGGCATGCCCTCCGCGGCGCCA
>Ga0302279_10006649_pt1 | contig 12163 bp, 10 predicted proteins | sample III_Bog_N3_3_FD_194541 | JGI IMG/M metagenome (GOLD analysis project Ga0302279, IMG submission 194541) | Peat permafrost microbial communities from Stordalen Mire near Abisko, Sweden - III_Bog_N3_3 | ecosystem: Environmental > Terrestrial > Soil > Wetlands > Peat | place: Sweden: Abisko...
CACGCAGAACCAGCTCGAGACCTTGGTCCCCGGGAGGTTGTAGAGGAAGTAGGCCAGCCAGTCCGAACCCGTGTTGGCGAACCCGCCGCTCTTGTAGATTTCCTCGAGGGCGACCTGGTCGCCGTTCTTGTCGACGGTGTAGGTGCCCCAGATGTCGCCAACGGATACGTCGTGCGCGTTCTGGATAACCTTGCCGTTGACGATCTCCTCGGTGACCCCGTCGGTGTCCGCGCCGGGCACCGTCTTGCTCTCATAGCCGTAGCCGGCCCAGATCTGGAGGTTGTTGATCCCGGTGTAGGTGTAATAGACCTCGGCGCCGCCGTTGTGCCGGGTCTCCCCGTCGCCCGCGGTCGCGTCATAGCCGGGCTTGTTGTACTCGGAATCGGCGACCTGGAATCCCATGGTCTGGGTCTTGTCCGGCGCGTAATCGAGCTTGAAGCCGGTGTGGTAGCCGGGGATCGGCGCCAGGATCTGCTGGTTGGCCAGCGTGATCATGTTGTCGGCGTCCGCATAGAAGCTCTCGTAGCCCAGATTGCTCAGGAATTTCCCGGCGCTCAGGGTGACGCCACCGCCCGCATCATAGCTCACGTAGGCGTCAAGGAGCGTCGCCTCGGCACCGGTCGGGCTCACACCGCCCTCGGAGGAGGGATGGTAAAAGAGACTGACGGTGGCCGTCGTCTTTTTCGCCGGGGTGATGATGGCCTCAAGGAGGGCGTCATCGACATTTGTCGTGTCGGTGGACGGCTGGCCCTTCACCTGTGTGTATTGGTAAGAGGCAACGGCCCAACCTGTTACGGATACGGTGTCGTTGATTTTTACCTGGGCGAAAGCCGGCAGGGCCGCTGCCATGGCGAGGGCGCCGAGAATTTGGGTGCGTAGTTTCATGGGCTAGGTGCTTTTGTGGTTCGGTTGCTTGATCCGGACGGGTGCCGGCTCGCGGTTCACTTAGCAGCATCTTTGCCAACTCATCGGACGGTTGGGCTTTTTATTACATTTTAACGACGCCTCGGTCGCGGATTCGGGCCGGATGCGCCCAAATTCCTTCTCGATTCTTGCGGGTTGATTCCGGATTCTGGCCCGGTGAACGCATCAAGAGGGTCCCTCGCGATCATCCTCGGCGTGATCGCCGCCGGGGCCGCGTCGCTTCGGGCCCAGGCCGTGCCGGCCGCCGAGCCGGTCCCCCTCGCCCCGCCCGCCGCAGCCGCCGCGGTCACCGCCGGGGCGACCTACGTGTCGACCTACCTCTTCCGCGGCCTATACCTGGGCGGGCAGTCCGCGCAGCCCTCGCTTGAACTCGACTACGGCGGCCTGGCGCTCGGCGTCTGGGAAAGTTCGCCGGTGGACCGGGCGAACCGGGTGCCGGGCCAGTCCGATCCGGAGATCGATCCCTACGGCTCGTATCTTTTCGACCTCGGCAAAGGGATCGGCATCCAGCCCGGGTTCACCTGGTACACCTATCCCAAGGCGCCGCTCGACCAGGGTTTCTACCGGATGACTTTCGAGCCCAACGTCGCCCTGAGCGCCACGGTGGCCGGTGTGAAACTCACGCCGAAGGTGTACGACGACACCGTTCTCAGGACGGCGACCGGCGAGTTGAATGCCGGCTACGCCCTTCCCCTCAAGTCAATCGGCTCGGAGCTCGACCTGTCCGGGACCGCAGGCACCTACCACGGCACGCGGGTCCTGAACACCGGCGACCGGGCCGGCGCCGCAGCCACAAGCTCCTGGGGAAACTACTGGCTCCTGGGCGCGTCGTTGCCCTTCACGCTCTCGACCCACCTCAAGCTGGTCGCCGGCTGGGCCTACACCCGGGGCGCCGCGGCTTACCTCAGGACCGGCGCGGGCGCGAAGGCGGCCAACCCCGCCGCGGCCGGCCGCGGCGTCGCGAGCCTCGGGCTGTCCTGGACGTTCTAGCCAGCCGGGTTGCATTCGGCGGGCGGCCAAAAATCCTTCTCGATTCTTTCGCGCGCATTCCCGATTCTCGGTCCCATGAATGTCGGAATTGTGGGCGCGTCCGGTTACGCCGGCGAGGTCCTCGTCAAGCTCCTCCTCAGGCATCCGCAGGCCCGGCTTGCGGCCGTCACCTCGCGCACCCACGCGGGGAAGCGGCTGGCCCAGGTCATTCCCTCCGTCCGGGGGATCGACCGGGGGCTGGCGTTCACCGAGTCCGACGCCGCCGCGATCGCCGCCGGCGACATCCCCTTCTGGTTCCTCGCCGTGCCGCACGGCACGGCGGCGGCCTTCGCCAAGGTCCTGCTCCCCGCCGGCAAGCGGGTGATCGACCTGAGCGCCGACTTCCGGATCGCGAACCTGAAGACCTACGAGCACTACTACGGCGCCCACCACGCCCCCGAGCTCCTGCCGCAGGCCCGGTACGTCCTGCCCGAGCTCACGCCCCCCTCATGGAAGACCGAGGCCCGGCTGGCGGCCTCCCCGGGCTGCTACCCGACGAGCATCCTCATCCCGCTTGTTCCGCTCCTCAGGGACGCCGTCGTCACCCGGGAGCACATCGTCGCCAATTCCTTCAGCGGGGTCAGCGGCGCGGGCCGGAAGGTCGAGGAGACCTACCTTTACGTCGAGCGGGCGGAAAGCGCGAAGGCCTACGGGCTGGTGAAGCACCGGCACCTCTCGGAGATCGAGGAGCAGATCGAGAAGCTCACCGGCGCCCGGACCATCATCCAGTTCAACCCCCACCTTGCGCCGATGCGGGTGGGGATCGCCACGACGATCACGGTGCCCGCGGCGCCCGGCGCGACGATAGCGTCCCTTTACGAAAGCTGGCGGAAGGCCTACGGCTCGGCCCCCTTCATCCAGGTCCTCCCCTCCGGCGAGACGCCGGACACCGCGGCCGTGGCGGGCTCCAACCGGGTGGACATGTCCGCGGTGCACGACCCGCGGACGGGAAACTTCATCATCACGTCGGCCGAGGACAACCTGGTGAAGGGGACAAGCGGCCAGGCCGTGCAGATCATGAACCTGTGGAACGGATGGGACGAGGCCGCCGGGCTCGCCTGAGGCGCCGGCCGCTTTTCCTATTGTCAGCCGCCTGAATCAACCGCAGCAACTTACTGACCCATGCTTCAATTCAACAAGAAAATCCTGTTTGTCGGCTACGGCGCCGTCGCCGAGTGCACCCTCCCGATCCTGCTCAAGCACATCCGGGTCCCGGCGAAGAACATCACGGTCATGGATTTCGCGGACCGCTCCGCGAAGCTCAAGCCGTGGACAAAGCTGGGCGTCCGCTTCGTCCGCGACCGCGTCACCGAGGAGAACCTCGCGCGGCTCCTCGGCAAGCACCTCTCCGCCGGCGACGTCCTGATCGACCTCGCCTGGAACATCGACGCCTGCGTGCTCCTCCAGTGGTGCCACGACCACGGCGTCCTTTACACGAACACCTCCACCGAGCTCTGGGACCCGTATGCGGGCGGCCCGAACATGCCCCCGACCGAGCGGACCCTCTACTGGCGCCACATGAACCTGCGCCGGATGACCGCCAAGTGGAAGGACAAGGGCGCGACCTCGGTGATTGAGCACGGCGCCAACCCGGGCCTGATCTCCCACTTCACCAAGCAGGGGCTCATCGACATCGGCCTGAGCCTGATCGCCGACAAGAAGGCGAAGGGCGCGGCGGCCGAGGAGATCGGCCGGCTGATCGCCGCCCAGGAATTCAACCACCTGGCCCGCAAGATCGGGGTCAAGGTCATCCACTGCAGCGAGCGCGACACGCAGGTCACCGACAAGCCCAAGCAGGTCGACGAATTCGTCAACACCTGGAGCATCGAGGGCTTCCGCGAGGAGGGCACGACCACCTCGGAGATGGGATGGGGCACCCATGAGAAGGAACTCCCCCGCTTCGCCTACACCCACAAGGAAGGCCCGCGCAACCAGATCTGCCTGGCGCGGATGGGCATCAACACCTGGGTCCGATCCTGGGTGCCGGACTACCGGATCCAGGGAATGGTCGTCCGCCACGGCGAGGCGTTCACGATCTCCGACAATCTGACCGTGTGGGAGGGAAAGAAGGCCGTCTACCGCCCGACGATGCACTACGCCTACTGCCCCTGCGACAGCGCGATCGCCTCGCTCAACGAGCTGCGCGGCTATGATTACCGCCTGGTGGACAACCAGCGGATCATGAACGACGAGATCACCGGCGGGGCCGACATCCTGGGCGCCCTGCTGATGGGCCACGCCTACAACTCCTGGTGGATCGGCAGCGACCTGAGCATCGAGGAGTCCCGCCGGCTGGTGCCGCACCAGAACGCGACCACGATGCAGGTGGCCATCTCCGTCGTCGCGGCGACGATGTGGATGATCGGGAACCCGGAAATGGGCGTCTGCGTCCCCGACGACCTCCCGCACGACCAGGTGCTCGCCATCTCCAAGCCCTACCTCGGGAAGTTCATATCGAAGTCCTCCGACTGGACCCCCCTCAAGGGGCGGGTCACGGCCTTCAAGGGCTACAACAAGACCGACCTGGACCTGAAGGATCCGTGGCAGTTCAAGAACTTCCTGATCACCGACAGCGACTAGCCCGCACCCGATGATCACGCCGGCAAAGCTGAAGAGACTCGCGGAGCGGCACGGCACGCCCCTTTTCGTCATCGACCACGATGCGATCCGGGAGAACTACCGGCAGTTCCGGCGCTATCTGCCGCGGGTCCAGGTCTACTACGCGGTCAAGGCGAACCCCGACCCGGCGATCGTGCGCACCCTGTACAAGGAGGGCGCGAGCTTCGACGTCGCCTCGATGCCGGAGTTCATGATCGTCCATGAGAACATCCGGCACCTGTCCGCGCGGCGGCGGCAGGACTGGATCTGGGACAAGATCATCTACGCGAACCCGACCAAGCCGACCGAGACCCTCGAGAAGCTCAACCGGTACAAGCCGCTCGTCACCTTCGACAACCTCGAGGAGATCCGGAAGATCCGGCGCCACGCGCCCAACGCCGGGCTCGCCCTGCGGCTGCGGGTGCCCAACACCGGCGCGATGGTGGAGCTCTCCTCGAAGTTCGGGGCCGCCGCCGGCGAGGCGGTCGACCTGATCCTCGAGGCGGACAAGGCGGGCCTGGTCGTCGAGGGCATCAGCTTCCACGTGGGCAGCCAGACGACGAACTTCCAGAACTACGTCCAGGCGCTCAACCTCACGGCCAACGTCTTCAAGGAGGCCCGCGACCGCGGCTACACGAAGATGAACCTGATCGACATCGGCGGCGGCTTCCCCGCCCCCTACGACGCGACGGTCAAGCCGCTGAAGGAGCTCGCGAAGGTGATCAACGGGGAGATCGACCGGCTTTTCCCCAAGGACATCCAGATCCTCGCCGAGCCGGGCCGCTTCATCGCCGCCTCGGCCGGCTACGCGGTCTCCAAGGTGATCGGCAAGGCCGTCCGCGACGGCAAGACCTGCTACTACATCAACGACGGGGTCTACCACACCTACTCGGGCGTCATCTTTGACCACTGCAAGTATCCCATCCACGCCTTCAAGAAGGGCCCGACGGAGATCTGCTCGGTCTTCGGGCCGACCTGCGACGCGCTGGACGTCGTCTCGATGGCCGAGAACCTCCCCAACCTCGAGCGGGACGACTTCGTGTACAGCACGAACATCGGGGCCTACAGCCACGCGTCGGCGACCTATTTCAACGGGTTCCCGCCCGCCACGGTCGTCCACGTGAACGTCTGACGCCGCTAGCTGCGGTAGTCGGCGTTCTCGCTCACGTACTCGTGGGTGAGGTCGCCGCCGATCACGGTTGCCGAGGCGCCCCCGTTCCCGAGATCGACGCCCACCTCCACGCAGCGCTCATGCGGCGGGAAATCGATCGGGGGCGCGTACACGCCGTCCTTCGGGGCGCTCGTGTAAAGCTCCGCGCCGCGCAGGTGGGCGACCAGGGCCTCCTCCTTCGCCGGGTTGAGCTGGAAGACGCCCTCGGCGAAGATCTCGATGCCCCCCAGCCACAGCCGCAGCCCGGACAGGTCGGCTCCCGGGGCGTGGTTGCCCACCTGTTTGCCGACGGCCTGGACGAGCCGGCCGACGTTCGGATCGTTGCCCGCGACGGCGCACTTGAAGAGCGGGGCGTTGATGACCGCCTTGCCCAGCGCGCGGGCGAAGCCCGCGTCCGGGGCCCCCGTGACCGCCACGCGGATCACGTGGCGCACGCCCTCGCCGTTGCGGACCACGTCCTCGGCCAGGTCCCGGCACACCCGGGTGAGCGCCTCCTCAAAGGCCGCGGCGTCGGGGCAGGCCGCGCGGCCCGAGGACAGAAGCGCGACGGTGTCCGAGGTGCTCATGTCCCCGTCGATGCTGATCGAGTTGAAGCTCCCGTCGACCGCCCGCGGCAGCATCGCCCTCAGCGACGCGCGCGGCACCCGCAGGTCGGTGAGGATGTAGACGAGCATCGTGGCCAGGTTCGGCTCGATCATCCCGGCCCCCTTGGCGATCCCCACGATCGAGCCCGCTCCGAGATCGGCCCGGCGGATCTTCGGGTAGAGGTCGGTCGTCACGATGCCCTCGGCCGCCGGGAGAATGGAACCGGCGGCGAGCGAGCCCACCGCCGCCGGGAGCGCGGCCAGCATCGCGTCCACGGGAAGGCCCCAGCCGATCACCCCGGTCGACGAGGGCAGCACCTGGCCCTCGCGCAGGCCCAGGAGGCGCGCCGCCTCCGCGCAGATCCGCCCGGCCGCCCCGACGCCGTCCGGGGCGCAGACGTTGGAAATCTTGTTGTTCACCAGGACCGCGCCGAGGGTCGGCTCTTCCAGCCGCAGGCGCCCGACGATGATCGGCGCCCCCGGCACCGCGTTGCGCGTGAAGACCGCGGCGAAGTCCGGCGTGGGCCGGTCGAGCGCGATGAGGGTCAGCGCCATCCTCGCGGGCTTGGGCGCCTCGCGCGGGATGAACTCGAGGCGCGCGGTCCCGACGCGGAAGCCCGCCGGGAGCGCCGCCTGGCCGGCCAGCCACGAGCGGTGGGCGGCGCGGTCGGCAAAGACGAGGTTGGTGCTGGGCACGGGAAGGAAGTTGAGGCTCCGGGCCCGCGTGTGAAGCAGATTTTTTTGTTGTGGTAGTTCGCCGCGCGGGTGCGCTATGAATTCCCGCGACCAATACCAAGTGAACGTAGACGAAATCACCGCCAAGGCGAAGGTCCTCCTCGAGGCCCTGCCCTATATCCAGGATTTTCACGGCGCCACGTTCGTCGTGAAGTACGGCGGCAGCTTCATGGACGACCCCGACCCTGAGATCCGGATGCGGGTTGCCTACGATATCGCCTTCCTCGCCGCGGTCGGGATCAACGTCGTCGTCGTTCACGGCGGCGGCAAGGCGATCACGCGGGCCATGGAGGGGTCCGGGCTGAAGGCCCAGTTTGTCAACGGGCTGCGGCTCACCGACGAGGCGACGATCGCGATCGTGAAGCAGACCCTCGACGACATCGTGAACAAGGAGGTCTGCGCCGCGATCGCCGCCGCGAGGGCCCAGCCCAAGGGCATGCCCGGCGACACCGTCCTGGTCTGCCAGAAGCTCGGCGTCGACGAGGACGGCAATGCCGTCGACCTGGGCTACGTCGGCGAGGTGACCGAGGTGAAGGTGAAGCTGATCAAGAAGGAGATCGCCGAGGGCTTCGTGCCGGTGATCTCCCCGGTGGCCGAGGGCTACGACGGCAAGCCCTACAACGTGAACGCCGACCTGGTGGCCGGCCGCGTGGCCAGCGCGCTGCGCGCCCGGCGGCTTGTCTTCATGAGCGACGTGCCCGGGCTGCTCGCCGCGCCGCCCGACCCTGAGTCCCTCATCTCGACCCTGCGGATCGCCCAGGTGGACGAGCTGAAGAGGAAGGGCGTCATCGACAAGGGCATGCGCCCGAAGGTCGCGAGCGCCGTCCGGGCCCTGCAGGAGGGCGTCCAGCGCGTCCACTTCATCGACGGCCGCCTCGCGCACAGCCTGCTGCTCGAGATATTCACCGACAAGGGCACCGGCACGGAAATCGTCCAGGGATAGGGGCGCGCCATGCAGGAATCCATCATGCGGACCAGCTCCGCCGACCTCTACGACGCGTATGTGCTGAAAAACTACGCGCGGGCCCCGATCACGCTCGTGCGCGGAAAGGGCAGCCGCGTCTGGGACGACCAGGGCAACGGCTATCTGGACTTCTCCTCGGGGCTGGCGGTGAGCGCCCTGGGGCACTGCCACCCGCACTGGGTGGCGGCCGTCCAGCGCCAGGCCGGCGAGCTGATCCACACCAGCAACCTCTTCCGCAATCCCAACCAGGCCGAGCTCGCCAAACGGCTCGCCGGCTATTGCGGGCCGGGCCGGCTCTTCTTCTGCAACAGCGGCGCGGAGGCGAACGAGACCCTCCTGAAGCTCGCCCGCCTGCACGGCATCCGGAAGTCCGGCGAGGAGGGGAAATGCTTCCATGTCATCTGCGCGCAGCGCGCGTTCCACGGCCGGACCTTCGGCGGGATGAGCGCAACCCCGCAGGAGAAGATCCAGAAGGGCTTCCGGCCCCTCGTGCCGGGCTTCGCGTTCGGCGAGCTGAACAACCTTGAAAGCTTCGCCGCGCTCGTCGACGAGCGGACCGCGGCGATTTTCGTCGAGACGATCCAGGGCGAGGGCGGGGTCAACCCCTGCACGCCCGAGTTCCTGGCCGGCCTGAGGCAGCTCTGCGACCGCAACAACCTCCTGTTGATGATCGACGAGGTGCAGTGCGGGATCGGCCGGACCGGCAGGTTCTTCGCCTTCGAGCACGCGGGCATCCGGCCCGACGCGATCGGCATGGCCAAGGGCCTGGCCGGCGGCTTCCCGATCGGGGCGATGTGGGTGTCCGAGCGCTCGGCCGAGCTCTTCCAGCCGGGCATGCACGGCACAACCTTCGGGGGGACTCCCCTCGCCTGCGCGGCGGCCCTGGCCGTCCTCGACGTGATCGAGCGCGAGAAGCTCCTCGCGCACGTGACCCGCGAAAGCGTCCCGTGGATCGAGGCGGTGACCCGGTTTTCCACCGATTTTCCGGCCGTCGTCAAGGGCGTCCGGGGGCGCGGCTTCATGATCGGCCTGCAGCTCGCGGACGATCCCGCACCCCTGGTGACGGCCCTGCGGGAGCGCGGACTGCTCACCGCCGCGGCGGGGGGCAACGTGATCCGCATGCTGCCGCCATTGAATGCAACCGCCGATGAGCTAAGGCTTTCGGTGGAGATATTCCGGTCGGTCCTGTCCGCCAAGGCCTGAATCCCGGCCTTCCGGGACCGGCCACTTTCCTCTCGTCTGGGGGGCTCCCTGTCTCTAAATATCCACCTTTCCCGCCATGAGACACTTCCTCAAGGAGACCGACTTTGCGCCGCATGAGATCGGCGCGGTCTTCGCGCGCGCCCGGGAATTCAAGCGGGGACGGGGCGGCCGGGCGCCAAAGCCGCTGGCGGGAAAGACCTGGGCGCTGATCTTCGGAAAGTCGAGCACCCGGACCCGGGTGTCCTTCGAGGTGGGCATCCACGAGCTGGGTGGGCACCCGATCTTCCTGAATCAGGGCGACATTCAGCTCGGCCGGGGCGAGTCGATCGAGGACACCGCCCGGGTGCTCTCCCGGTACGTGCACGGGCTGGTGGTCCGGACCTTCGCGCACCGGGACATCGAGCGGCTGGCCGCCGCGGCGGGCGTGCCGGTCATCAACGGGCTGACGGATTTCCTGCATCCCTGCCAGATCTACGCGGACGCCTTCACGGCCGCCGAGCGCTGGGCGGGCCCGAAGGGGGACCTCCTGGCGTCGCTCCGGGGCCGCAAGATCGCCTTCCTCGGGGACACCTCCTTCAACATCGCGAACTCCTGGATCGTCGGCGCCAGCCTCTTTGGCATGCGGCTTTCGCTCTCCGGGCCGCCGGCGCACGCGCCGGGTCGGGAGATCACGGCGCTGCTCAGGGCGGAGAAGCTTCCGGTCAATTTCGAGTTCACGCCGGACCCCTTCGAGGCGGTGGCCGGCGCGGACCTGGTCTACACGGACGTCTGGGCGAGCATGGGCCACGAGGAGCAGGCGGCGGCGCGCCGGGCGCGGATGAAGCCCTATGCGGTGACCGCGAAGCTCTTTGCGGCCGCGAAGAAGGACGCGCTCTTCATGCACTGCCTGCCGGCGCACCCCGGCGAGGAGGTCGAGCAGGCCGTCCTCGACAACCCCCGTTCCGTGATCTTCGACGAGGCGGAAAACCGGCTGCACGTGCAGAAGGCGATCCTGGCCGCGCTCGCGAAGAATCCAAAAGCCTGAACCTCCCATGAAAATCGTACTCGCCTACTCGGGCGGACTGGACACGTCCGTCATCGTCAAGTGGCTCCGCGAAACCTACGACGCGGAGATCATAACCTTTGCGGCCGACATCGGCCAGCAGGAGGAGCTGCGCGGGCTCGCCTCGAAGGCGCGGCACACCGGCGCCTCGAGGCATTACACGCTCGACCTCGTCGAGGAGTTTGCCAGCGATTTCATCTATCCGATGCTCCGCGCCAACGCGGTCTACGAGGGGCAGTACCACCTGGGAACCTCCATCGCCCGGCCCCTGATCGCGAAGGCGCAGATCGCCATCGCGAAGAAGGAGAAGGCCGACACGCTCGCCCACGGGGCGACCGGCAAGGGCAACGACCAGTGCCGGTTCGAGCTCACCTACATGGCGCTGGCGCCGCGGCTGGGCATCCTTTCGCCGTGGAGGATCGACGCCTTCCGGGAGCAGTTCCCCGGCCGGGCAGAGATGATCGCCTACTGCAAAAAGCACCGGATCAACGTCGAGGCCTCGCTGCACAAGCCCTATTCGATGGACCGGAACCTCCTGCACATCTCCTATGAGGCGGGGATCCTCGAGGATCCCTGGTTCGACCCGACCACGAGGAGGAACAAGGGCATGTTCAAGCTCTCCGTCTCTCCCGAGGACGCCCCGGACAAACCCGAGTACGTGGAGCTCGAGTATGCGCGCGGCGACTGCGTCGCGGTCAACGGGAAGCGGCTGACACCCGCCGGGGTCCTTGCGACCCTCAACAAGCTCGGCGGCAGGCACGGCATCGGCCGGGTCGACCTGGTCGAGAACCGGTTTGTCGGCATGAAGTCCCGGGGCGTGTACGAGACGCCGGGCGGCACGATCCTCATGCAGGGCCACCGGCAGGTGGAGTCCCTCACCATGGACCGGGAGGTCATGCACCTGCGCGACTCGCTGATCCCGAAGTACGCGGAGCTGGTCTACTACGGGTTCTGGTTCGCCCCCGAGCGGGAGGCGCTCCAGGCCCTCGTGGACGAGACCCAGCGCTGCGTCACCGGGACCGTCCGGCTCAAGCTCTACAAGGGCAACATCATCACCTGCGGCCGGAAGTCGAAGCTCTCCCTCTACGACATGAACATCGCCTCGATGGAGGGCGTGAAGAGCTGGTACAACCAGAACGACGCGACCGGGTTCATCCGGCTGAACGGGCTGCGGCTGCGCGCGAGGAGCCTTGTCCAGGGCGGTCCGAAGAAGCGTTAGGCGAAGCGGACGGTCACCTGGATCTCCACCGTCGCGTTCTTCGGAAGCCCGGCGACGGCGACCGCCGCCCGGGCGTGCTTCCCGGCGTCGCCGTAGAGCTTCACAAAGAGATCGCTCGCGCCGTTGATCACCTGCGGGCTCTGGTCGAAGCCGGAGACGCCGTTCACAAAGCCGTTCACCAGGAGGAATTCCTTCACCCGGTCCAGGCTTCCCAGCGCCGCCTTGATCCCGGCCAGCACGTTGAGGGCGCACACCTGCGCGGCCGCGTTGCCGGACTCGACCGTCTGCTCGCGACCCACCTGCCCGGCGTGGGTCACCGCGCCATTCAGCATGCTGAGCACCCCTGAAAGGATCAGGGTGTCGCCGCTGATGCGGTAGGGCACATAGCTGCCGGCCGGCGCCGGTGCGCCCGGCAGCGTGAGCCCAAGTTCGCCAAGTTTCTTCTCAATCGCATTCATGGCGGGAAGCATGGGCCATGGCCGCAAAATTGGCATAAAAAAATCAGGCTCTGTTTTTTCCTGCCCTTTGCGCCGTTTCTTGGCCAAATGGCCACCGTCCCGCCCGTGAACCATCCGCCATCCAACCCGATCGTCAGCTTCGAGAGCGTCGGAAAGCGCTTCGACAACGGCCACACGGTCCTCGAGGGCATCGACCTTGATATCGCGCCCGGGGCGTTCGTCAGCTTCATCGGGCC
>Ga0302279_10006650_pt1 | contig 12163 bp, 13 predicted proteins | sample III_Bog_N3_3_FD_194541 | JGI IMG/M metagenome (GOLD analysis project Ga0302279, IMG submission 194541) | Peat permafrost microbial communities from Stordalen Mire near Abisko, Sweden - III_Bog_N3_3 | ecosystem: Environmental > Terrestrial > Soil > Wetlands > Peat | place: Sweden: Abisko...
GATGACCATGCCCGGCCTGCCGCGCGTGCCGGCGGCCGAGACCATCGGCCTTGGCGCGGACGGCCAGATCACGGGGCTGTTTTAGCGTGGCGCCGCCGCCCGGCGCAGCCGGTCGTTGATCGCCAGCCCCAGCCCCGCGTCCGGCACCGGCATCGCCGCGATGCCGCGCAGGCCGCTGCGATCGAGCAGGCGCAGGCCGGCGAACAGGTTGGCCGCCGCCTCGGTCGTGTCGCCGGACGCGCTGAGCTGGAAAATTGTCCCCGCCCCCGGCAACGGTGGGCCGAACGCGAGCAGCGCCTCGTCGGCGGCCACCTGCGTTGCCGCCAGCCGCAACGGCAGCGCCGGCGCGTAGTGCGAGGCCAGCATCCCCGGCGAGCGTAGCGCCTCGCCGTGCCCGGGCGTCGCGCCGAACGCCACCGGCCCGAACCGGGCGGTGAGCGCCTCCAGCGACACACCGCCCGGCCGCAGCAGCGTCGGGCTTGGACCAGACAGGTCGAGCACCGTCGATTCCACGCCGACCGGGCACGGCAAGCTGTCCAGCACAGCGGCGATGCGGCCGTCCAGCCCGTCCAGCACGTGGTCCGCGCTGGTCGGGCTGACATGGCCGGACCGGTTGGCGGAGGGCGCGGCGACCGGGCGGCCGACCGCGCGCAGCAGCGCCCGCGCCACCGGATGCGCCGGCACCCGCACCGCCAGCGTGTCGAGGCCCGCCCCGGCCAGCAGCGCCACCGCACTGTCTTGTCTTCGCGGCAACACCAGCGTCAGCGGTCCGGGCCAGAACGCGGCAGCCACCTGTCGCGCGGTGCCCGAGGCCAGCACGTCGTCAAAGGCGGCTTGCGCATCCGGGTAGTGGCAAATCAGCGGATTGAACGACGGCCGACCTTTGGCTGCAAAAATGGCGGCAACCGCCGCCGCATTGGTGGCATCGCCGCCGAGGCCGTAGACCGTCTCCGTGCCGAACGCCACCAGCGCTCCGTCGCGCAGCAGCGCCGCCGCGCGGGCGATGCCGGCGGCGTCGGCGGCCAGCCGCTCGGTCACCGCACGCCGGTGCAGATGAAGTGGGGATTGTCCCAGCCCGGCTTGTTGTAGCGCAACGGCTCGCCGGTTTCGGTCACCCGCACCGCGCCGCCCGCCGCCTCCAGCACCGCCTGCGGTGCCGCCGTGTCCCACTCCATCGTGCGGCCGAAGCGCGGATACAGATCCGCCACCCCTTCCGCCAGCCGGCAGAATTTCAGCGACGATCCGGCATTGATGATGGAGTTGACCTTGCGCCCCTCCAGATAGCGCTTCAGCCGCTCGTCGTTGGCGTGCGAGCGCGAAGCGATCACGTCCATGCCCGCCGCCGGCACCTGCCGCGCGGCGATGCGGCGCTCGCCGGCGGCCGTGCGCTTCCAGGCGCCGACGCCGACGATGCCGCCGAACAACTCGCCGTGTGCCGGCACGCCGACCACGCCGAGCACCGCGCGGCCGTGCCGCACGAGGCCGATATTGACCGCGAAATCGTCGCGCAGCGCCGCGAATTCCTTGGTGCCGTCGAGCGGATCGACCAGCCACAGCGTATCGGCGTGGGCGGGCACGTGGCCGGCTGCAATCTCCTCCTCCGCCACCACCGGAATCTCCGGCGTGGCGCGGCGCAGGCCGGCGACGATGTGGGCCTCGGCCGCGTGGTCGGCTTCCGTCACCGGCGAGGCGTCCGCCTTGCGCACCGTGTCGAAGCCGCGCGAGCGTATCGTCAGAATGATCGCCCCGGCCTGCTTGGCCAGATCGGCGGCGAAATTGAGCAAAGCTGCGTCGTCCATACGGCGTCGTGACCCCTCGGCATGACGTTGCATAGCCTAAGCCCTGGCAACCCCGCCACCGGCTGCTACATTTGCGTGACGATTGCCCGTTTCCCGAGACACCTGAGCCGGAGTTCCCGCCCCATGCTGGATGTCACCATCGCCCGCGCGACCCTGCCGACCTCGGGCGCCCTGTTGCTCCCCGTGGAGGAAGGCGCCGGCGCGAAGGCTGCCGCCTGGGCCGGGCTCGACGCCGCCACCGGCGGCGCCGTCAGCCGCGCGCTGGAGGCTGCCGAGTTCAAGGGCAAGAAGGGCCAGACGGTGACCATCCTGGCGCCGGGTGCCGGGCTGTCGCGCGTGGTCGCGGTCGGCATCGGCAAGCTCGCCGAGCTGACGCTGCTCGGCGCCGAGGAGGCCGGCGGCAGCGGCATCGCGCAGCTTGGCCGCGAGGCCGCGGTCGCCGTCGCGGCGGAGGCGCTGTCGGCGGCGCAGGCGGCGCATCTCGCACTCGGCGCGGTGCTGCGCAGCTACCGCTTCGACCGCTACCGCACGACGGAAAAGCCCGACGAGAAGCCGCGCCTCGCCGGGATCAAACTGCTGGTGGCCGATCCGTCGGCAACGGAATCGGCCTGGGCGAAACTGCCGGCGGTGGCCGAGGGCGTGTTCCTCACCCGCGATCTGGTCAGCGAACCGCCCAACGTGCTGACCCCGCCCGAGTTCGCCAAGCGCATCGAGGCGCTGGAAAAGCTCGGCCTGGAAATCGAGGTGTTCGGCCAGAAGGAACTGACAAAACTCGGCTTCGGCGCCATGCTCGGCGTGTCGCAGGGCAGCGTGCAGGAACCGCGCATGGTGGTGCTGCAATGGCACGGCGCCAGCGCGGCCACCGGCAAAGGCAAGGGCAAGAAGGCAGCCAAGGCCAAGCCGATCGCCTTCGTCGGCAAGGGCGTGACCTTCGATTCCGGCGGCATCAGCATCAAGCCCGCTGCCGGCATGGAGGACATGAAATGGGACATGGCCGGCGCCGGCACCGTGGTCGGGCTGATGGCCGCACTGGCTGGGCGGAAGGCGAAGGTGGACGCGGTCGGCCTTGTCGGTCTGGTGGAGAACATGCCGTCCGGCAGCGCGCAACGCCCCGGCGACGTGGTGAAAACCTATTCCGGCCAGACGGTCGAGATCATCAACACCGACGCCGAGGGCCGCATGGTGCTGGCCGACGTGCTTTGGTACTGCCAGCAGAAATTCGAGCCGCGCTTCATGGTCGATCTGGCGACGCTGACCGGTGCCATGGTGATCACGCTCGGCCACGAGATCGGCGGCTTCTTCTCCAACGACGACACGCTGGCGAGCCAGCTGCACGCCGCCGGCGAGGCGAGCGGGGAAAAACTGTGGCGGCTGCCGCTCGGCGAGGCGTACGACAAGCAACTGAAAAGCGACATCGCCGACATGAAGCATGTCGGCGGCCGACCGGGCGGCGCGATCACCGCCGCGCAGTTTTTGCAACGCTTCGTCAACGGCAAGCCGTGGGCGCATCTGGATATCGCCGGCATGGCGTGGTCGTCGAAGGATTCTGCCACCGTCCCCAAGGGCGCGACCGCGTATGGCGTGCGGCTGCTCGACCGGCTGGTCGCCGACAACTTCGAGGGTTAGCGGCTTGGCCGAGGTCGGCTTCTACCACCTGACCCGCACCGGCCCGGATGTGGCGCTGCCGAAACTGCTCGGGCGGACGTTGGCGGCCGGGCAGCGCGCGGCGGTGCTGTGCGGCAGCGAGGAGCGGGTGGCGGCGCTGGACACCGCGCTGTGGCTGTCGGCCGATCCGGACTGGCTGCCGCACGGCACGCGCGCGACCGGGCAGGCGGACATGCAGCCGATCTGGCTCGCCACCGACGACGCGGCTCCAAATGGTGCCCGCTTCCTGTTCCTGCTCGACGGCGCCGACAGCGCCCGTCTCGGCGCATTCGAGCGGGTTTTTGATCTCTTCGACGGGCGCGACGAGGCGGCGGTGGCGGCGGCGCGAAAACGCTGGACGACGGCGAAACAGGCCGGCCACGCCCTGACCTATTGGCAGCAATCCGAGCGCGGCTGGGAGCGCAAGGCGTAGGCTACGGCGCGGCGACCGCCGGCTCGGCGAAATAGCGCCGGCCCAGTGCCTTCTGGTTCTCGTAAATGGACCCCTGATGCGCCGCCGGTGGCAGCGGCAGGCGCACCGGCACCGGGGTCAGGCGTGGCTCCACCGGGCCGCCCGCCACCAGCAGGTGATCGAACGCGGCGATGCCGGGCGGGAACCCCAACAGCGGCCATGCGTCGGCCGCGCGGAACTGGAACAGCAGCAGCCTTCGGTCGCGATTGGAGGTGTTCGGCGCCGAGCCATGCACGGCGCGCACATGATGCACCGTGATCGACCCGGCCCGCCCGGTCAGCGGCACCGCCCGGGTGAAATCGACGCCGCAGGTGGCCGGGTCCATCGCGCCGCAGAACACGCCGTCGGCGTGGTGGTCGTAGACCGGCCCGCGATGGCTGCCGGGCACGATCAGCAGCGGGCCGTTCTCCTCGGCCATGTCGTCCATCATCACGCCGACGGCGGCGAGGTCGTCGTTGGTGTGCGGATAGAACGCCCAGTCCTGGTGCCACTCGACGGCGGCGCCGAAGCCGGCGGATTTCAGGTTGAGCTTGGCGGTGTCGAAACGGACATTCGGGCCCCACAGATCGGTCAGCACCGCGACGATGCCCGGATGGCGGACCAGTGCCGCATAGGCCGGATGATGCAGATGCGGCGCCTTGATGCGGCGCACGCGCGGCTGCGCCGGCGAATGGCTGTCTTCCAGATCGTAGATGTCGGTATGCGCGGTGAATGCGCGGGCACGCTCGACGAACTCGTCGGTCACCGCGCGCAGGCACGCCACCTCGTCAGCGGCGAGCACGTCCGCCACGACAATGGCGCCGTCGCGCCGGTAGTCTTCGATCTGCGCCGCTGTCAGCACCGACATTCCCCCGCCGCTTGCCAGCACAGCCTAGCACCACGGCCGGCGCCGGCAATGGCGGGGGAATTTTCGCGGCATCGCCGGCGATCAGCGATGCGGGTGGTCGACCTCGAACAGCACCTGCGCGCGCGAGACGCCGATGTCGCTCAGCATGTGGTCGTCCATTTCCGCCAGATAGCGGCGGGTCTGGCGCAGCTTGTAGGCTTGCTCCAAACCCGCGAGCAGGGCGGCGGCGGCATGCCGGAAGCCGGCGCCGAAACGGCCGCCGACCTGGGTAATCGGCAGGTGCAGGGACAGCGTGTTCATGGGGTGGTCCTTCGTGAATGCCTCTCGATGATCGCAAAATGGGGTTGCCAATGGGATAACAGAAACGAATTGCGCTGATCCGGAAAATCAGGAATATTGATTGCATGAACATGTCCGCCGGGCTCGACCCCGATCTGCTGCGCGCTTTCGCCTATATCGCGGAGGAAGGCAGCTTCACCCGTGCCGCCGAGCGCGTCGGCCGCACCCAGTCGGCCGTCTCCATGCAGGTGCAGCGGCTGGAGGCGATGCTCGGCCAGCGCGTGCTGATGCGCGGCAAGGGCGGGTCTGTCTCGCTGACGCCGCATGGCCGCTACCTGCTCGACCGCGCGCGCGAGGTGCTGGCGCTGAACGAGGAGATCTGGCGCACTTTTCGCACGCCGCAGATGCACGGCACCGTCCGCCTCGGCACGCCGGACGACTACGCGCTGCGCTACATCCCCGGCGTGCTGCGGCGGTTCGCGCAGACCCATCCCTCGGTCGATGTCGATGTTACCTGCTCCAGCTCGACGCCGCTGATCGCCAAGCTGAAGGCGGGCGAGCTCGATCTGGCACTGGTCTCCGAAGGCCACGAGCCGGCCAACTGGCCGAGCGACCGGCTGTGGCGCGGGCCGCTGGTCTGGATCGCCTCGGAGCGCAATTCGCCGCACCGGCTGGACCCGCTGCCGGTGGCACTCGCCTCGGGCGATTGTTCCTGGCGCAAGGTGGCGCTGCGGGCACTGGAGGCGGCCGGGCGGCGCTACCGCGTCGCCTATACGTCGGAGACGCAGGCAGGCTGCCTGACGCCGGTCGTGGCGGGGCTTGCCGTCAGCGTTTCGCCGATCACCGCCGTGCCGCCGGGTGTGCGGGTGATGCCGTCCGGCGATTCGCTGCCACCGCTGGGCGAGGCCGGCATTCTGCTGATGAAGGCACGCGAGCCGCGCCAGCCGGTCACGGACGCGCTGGTCGCGCATATCCGCGACACGTTCCGCGCCGAACTGGAACGCCCGGCCGCTTGACCCGGCGGCACCGCGCCGGCCAGGATTCGCGTCCCCGCAGGAGCGACGCGCCGTGTCCGTGCTGATCCGCCTGTTTTGTCTGTTCGCCCTGCTTGCGTGCGCGGCCCCGGCACGCGCCGGCGACGCCGATGCGCTGTGGCACCTGCTGCACGAGCGCTGCGTGCCGGATTTCCTGGCCAATGCCAACCCCGCCCCCTGCGCCGAGGTGGATCAGCCGCAGGCGCCGGGCGGCGGCTGGGTGGTGCTGAAGGATCGCGACGGCGCGACGCAGTACCTGGTCATGCCGACCGAGAAGATCACCGGCATCGAAGACCCGGCGATCCTGGCGCCGGACGCGCCGAATTTCTTCGCCGCCGCCTGGGCCGCCCGCCACTATTTCCTGGCGAAAATCGGCCACGACCTGTCGCGCGACACGATCTCCCTGGCGATCAACTCGCCGTACGGCCGCACCCAGAACCAGTTGCATATCCATATCGACTGCGTGCGCCCGGACGTGGCGGCGGCGCTGGCGGCGCATCTGGCGCAATTCGGCGACGCCTGGGCGCCGTTGCCGCTCGCAGGCCACGGCTACCGCGCCCGCCGGCTCGACGGCCCCGACCTCGTGGCAAATCCGTTCCGCCTGCTCGCCGCCGATCCGTCGGTCGGCGCCGCCGGCCTGGGCCGGCACACGCTGGTGCTGGTGGCGGAAACGTTCGCCGACGGAAGCGACGGTTTTGTCCTGCTCGACGATCAGGTGGATGTGCCGACCGGCGACCGCGCCAGCGGCGAGGAGTTGCAGGACCATAGCTGCGCCATCGCGCAGTAAAACGCTCAGCCGATGCCTTTCAGGCTGAGCGCGATGTCCTCGATCCCGGTGATGAAAATCTGCACGCCGATGCACAGCAGCAGGAACGCCATCATGCGCGAGAACGTTCGCCGCGCCGACGCGCCGAGCCAGCCGGCGACGCGGTCGGCGGAGCGGTAGCACACCCACACCATCGCCGCGATCGCGGCCGCGGCCCCGCTGACGCCGAGCATGAAGCCGACCAGCCCCAGCCCGTGCGACGGCCGTTCCGCGCCGAGTGCGACCGCCACCGCGATCGTGCCCGGCCCGGCGGTGAACGGCATGGTCAGCGGAAAGAACGCCATGTCCAGCACCGCCTGACCGGTCGGGCCGACTTCCTCCTGCTTGCGCGCCTCGCGGTGTTCCGGCGCGGTCAGCAGGTGCCACGCGTTGAGCGCCACCACCGAGCCGCCGGCCAGCCGCAGGGCGGCGATGGTGACGCCGAAAAAACTCAACACATAGCTGCCCGCCCACAGCGCGCCGAGCATGACCAACAGCGAATACAGCCCGACCCGCCACGCCAGTTGCGCCCGGTCCGGCCGCGACACGTGTGCGGTCGCGGCATCGAAGATGAACGCCGAGCCGACCGGGTTGACGATGGAGAACAACGCCGGAAATGCCAGCAGGAAGGCGGCGACGGCGGTCATGCGCGACGCAGTCGTCAGCGCGTTACGGCGAGCCGAGAAAATCGCGCTTGCCCAGTTCCACGCCGTTGTGGCGCAGGATGGCGTACGCGGTGGTGCAGTGGAACAGCACGTTGGGAATGGCGAAGCCGAGCAAATAGCTCTGGCCGGTGAAGTGGACGTCGCCGCTGCGCATCTTCAGCACGATGTCGCGTTCCTCGCTGCCGTCGATCTGCGCCGCCGGGAATGACTCGACGAACGCGACCGTGCGGGCGACACGCTCCCGCAACTGCGCGAAGCTGGATTCGTCGTCGGCCCAGGACGGCACCTCGGCGCCGGCCAGACGGGCGACGCAGCCCTTGACGCCGTCGCTGGCGGACTGCACCTGCCGCACCAGCGGAAACATGTCGGGCGCCAGCCGCGATTGCAGCAATGCCGCGGGGTCGATCTTCTTCGCCTCGGCGAACGTGGCACCCTTGCCCAGCACGGCGCCGAGCGCCGTCAGCGACCGCCGGAACAGCGGCACCGAGGCCGAATACATCGACAATGTCATGGCTACAGGCGTCCCCCACGACGCCCGGCCATGGCGCCGAGGCGCAGCCGCAGCGCGTTCAATTTGATGAATCCTTGCGCGTCGAACTGGTCGTACGCGCCCTGGTCGTCCTCGAACGTGACGTGCTTCATCGAGTACAGGCTGTTCGGGCTGTCCCGCCCGATCACGCTGACATTGCCCTTGTAGAGTTTCAGCCGCACCCGGCCGGTGACCGAATGCTGGCTGGTGTCGATCAGCGCCTGCAACATGCGCCGCTCCGGGCTGAACCAGAAGCCGTTGTAGATCAATTCCGCGTAGCGCGGCATCAGGCTGTCTTTCAGGTGTGCGGCCTCGCGATCCAGCGTGATGCTTTCGATGCCGCGATGCGCGGCCAGCAGGATGGTGCCCCCCGGCGTCTCGTAGATGCCGCGCGACTTCATGCCGACAAACCGGTTCTCCACCAGATCGAGCCGGCCGATGCCGTTGGCTTTTCCTAATGCATTCAGCTTGGTCAGCAGGCTCGCCGGCGACAATTCTTCCCCGTCGATCGCCACCGCGTCGCCGTGGTGGAAATCGACCGAGATGACCGTCGCCTGATCGGGCGCGTCCTCCGGCCGGATGGTGCGCTGGTAGACGATCTCGTCCGCCTCGACCGCCGGGTCTTCCAGGATTTTACCCTCGGAAGACGAGTGCAGCAGGTTGGCATCGACCGAGAACGGCGCCTCGCCGCGCTTGTCCTTGGCGATGGGAATCTGATTGGTCTCGGCGAATTCCAGCAGTTTTGTGCGACTCGTCAGATCCCATTCGCGCCACGGCGCAATGATTTTGATGTCGGGCTTCAGCGCGTAATAGCTGAGCTCGAAGCGGACCTGATCGTTGCCTTTTCCCGTCGCGCCGTGCGCCACCGCGTCGGCGCCGACCTGCTCGGCAATTTCGATTTGCCGCTGCGCGATCAGCGGCCGCGCGATGGATGTGCCCAGCAAATACTGGCCCTCGTACAGCGCATTGGCGCGAAACATCGGATAGACAAAATCTTTGACAAACGTTTCGCGAAGGTCATCGACGAAAATTTCGGTCACGCCGAACATTTCTGCCTTCTTGCGCGCCGGTTCCAGCTCTTCGCCCTGGCCGAGGTCGGCGGTGAAAGTGACCACCTCGCAGCGGTAGGTGGTTTGCAGCCACCGCAGGATCACGCTGGTGTCGAGGCCGCCGGAATAGGCGAGCACGACCTTCTTGACGTCCTTCACACGCATCTGACCCGCCATCCTCTGCCGCAAAAATTCTGCCGCAGGTAGCGCCGCCGCACCCGTCAACGCAAGCGGGGGTCAGATGGTCGGGCGCATCGCGTGCGATCAGAAATCGGAACAGCGCCCCTTGTGTTCCCAGTCGCCGTAGCGCGTCGGCTCCGGGCCGGAGGGGCCGCCGATTTCCTTGGGCATCGGCGGCGCGGCGGCGGGTTGGGGCGGTGCAGCCGGCGTGGCGGCCGGCGCGGGCGTTGGTTCGGTCATGCGCGATGATGTGGCGGCGGACGGCACGGTTGCAACACGGATTGCTGAACGCGCGCATGCTGCACCGCGGCATCTTGCGCCGGCCGGCGAAACCCGACTAAGCGAGGTCGTTGCTGCACGCCGCCGCATGCTGGCGCGCGGCAAACGGTTGAATGAGGGTGTGATGCGCGCCGCGGTGGCTCTGCTGTTGGCCGTCCTGCTCGCCGTCGGCGCGGCCGGCGCGGCGCGGGCCGACCCGCCGGCCGGCGACCGCGAGCTGACGGTCGCCAACCACACGGCGCAGGCGATCGCCGAGCTGTACGTCTCGCCGTCCGATTCCGACCACTGGGGCGACGACCGGCTGGGCGAGGCGACGCTGCCGCCGGGCAAGACGCTGCGCCTCAAACTCGGCCATCTGCGCGACTGCGCGTTCGACGTGCAGGTGGTCTACGAGGATGCCAGCCGCGAGGAAAGCAAGGGCGTCAACGTCTGCCGCGCGCATCTGCTGACCTTCGACGGCGCCACCGCGACCGCGCCGGCGGCCGCGCCAACGCACGACGTCAGCCTCGCCAATCGCGCGGCACGGCCGATCCAGCAGGTGCTGATCTCGTCGAGCGATGCCGGCGACTGGGGCGAGGACCGGCTCGGCAACACCAGCCTCTCGGTCGGCGAGGCGACAACGCTGCGGTATCGCGGCGACTGCGTGGCCGATATCCGCGTGGTGTTCGACAACCGCAGCGCCGAGGAACGCCGCGGCATCGACCTGTGCGCGGCGCGGCGCATCGCCATCCAGCCCGGCTGGACCACCGCCGACACGGTGCCGACCGAGGCGCAGCCGGGCGATGAGACGGTGCAACTGACCGTCAGCAACCGCACCGGCAGGCGGGTTGGCGCACTGTACCTCTACCCCGAGGGCAGCGCCGAGCGTGGCCCGGAACTGCTCGGCGCCGCCGGGCTGGAGGCCGGCGCCGGCGTCACCGTCGCGTTCGCGCGGCCCGCCGGCGTCTGCCGCTTCGCCGCCCGCCTCGCCTTCGCCGCCGAGGCGACCACCGAGGACGTCGCCGACCTCGACCTGTGCCGCTCGCTCGATCTGGTGTTGCCGGCGAAGTCCTAGGCATGCTGTGCGGACCAAATTTCGGAGCGGCGCCATGGCGGCTTTCATCTGCGTCACCTGCGGCACCCAGTACCCGCCCGCCGACGCCCCGCCGCCTTCCTGCCCGATCTGCCTGGACGAACGCCAGTTCGTGCCGCCCGGCGGGCAGGAGTGGACGACGCTGGAGCGGATGCGCGGCCCGTATTTCAACGCGTGGCGCCGGCACGAGCCGGACCTGTACGGCATCGGCACGTTCCCGGCCTTCGCCATCGGCCAGCGCGCGCTGCTGCTGCGCACGCCGGCCGGAAACGTGTTGTGGGACTGCATCACCCTGCTCGACGCCGCGACCGTCGATCTGGTGCGGGCACTCGGCGGCATCGCCGCCATCGCGATCTCGCACCCGCACTACTACAGTTGCATGGTCGAATGGGCGGCGGCGTTCGACGCGCCGGTCTGGCTGCACGATGCCGACCGCGAACACGTCGTGCGCCACGATCCACGGATACAATTCTGGTCGGGGGCCACGCACACGTTGCTTGGCGACCTGACGCTGATTAACGCGCCCGGGCATTTCGATGGCGCGACCATGCTGCACTGGCCGGACGGCGCCGACGGCCGGGGCGCGCTGCTGGCGGGCGACATCGTGCAGGTCTCCGCCGACCGCGCGAGCGCGAGTTTCATGCGCAGCTACCCGAATTTCATCCCGCTCGGCCCCGCCGCCGTGCGCCGCATCGCCGCCGCGGTGCAACCGTTCGCGTTCGCGCGCGTGTATGGCGCCTGGTGGGATCGCGTCATCGTGTCGGACGGCAAAGCCGCCGTCGAACGCTCGGTCGCCCGCGCGTTGCACTGGCTCGCCGACTGAAAAACCGCGTCGCGCCGTAGGTGTACACGACAACGTGCCACCGCATCGCAGCAGAACTGTGACCTTAGTCGCGTCGACGTCGGCCTAGGGTCGCAGACAACGCCGCCCCAATGCTTCGGCCAACCGGCCGAGGCGATTGGGCCGCGCCGTATTTGACGTTCTCTCCCAACGGCCAACGACGTCGTCAACCGACGATCGACGAAAGACGTCATTTTCATGACCGCATTTTATTGGGCCGGCGGCACCGCCGATATCGGCGCCGCCGCGAGTTGGCTGATCCTCGGCACCCACGGCACGCCGCAGCCGGCAACCGTGGCACCCGGCAGCAGCGACGCTCTGGACGTCGACACCGGCGGCCTGTTGCTCGGCAGCGCGGCGGTCGCGACCTTCGAGATCAACGCCGCCATCGCCATCGCGGCCAGCACCACCGTCGGGTCGAGCACGCTGATCGGCACGACGGCGGCGGGCAGCGTGACGGTGACGGGCGGCACCTGGACCGACACCGGCCTGCTGATCGTGGCCGACAGCGCCGACGGCGCGTTGACCATCGACGCCGGCGGCGTGGTGAACGACGCCGGGGCCATGGCGGTCGGCGATGTCGGCGGCGGCGCCGGCAGCGTGCGCATCGCGGCCGGCGGCACGCTGACCACGCAGGGCTACCAGGCCGTCAGTGAGGCGGTCGGCGG